>Ga0209934_1000191_pt1 | contig 185676 bp, 172 predicted proteins | sample ThiBiot_750_plan_2_FD_183950 | JGI IMG/M metagenome (GOLD analysis project Ga0209934, IMG submission 183950) | Wastewater bioreactor microbial communities from Cape Town, South Africa - Thiocy_expt_750_plan (SPAdes) | ecosystem: Engineered > Bioreactor > Thiocyanate-remediating >...
CACCGCCTAGCCGCCGCGCTAGCCACTTGGCCCCGCTTCGCCTCCTGTAATTAACCCGAGGTACTCCAGACGCCCTCGCCCCCTCCGCCCGAGAAGGCCGATAGCGGCCCTATCCCCGCAGCTTCCCTTCGAAAATATCCGCCTGCCGTTCGCCGCCTGCGCGGCATCGCCTTTAGGCGGGAACAGCCCGCGTCTCGGCCCCGGGCCCCGCGGCAATCCCCGCTCTTCCTCCCTCACTCCGCATTCCCTCGCAAAAAACGCAGCACCGAGTACCTCCCCTGGGGCATGATAGCCCGCCTCTTCGGCTCGTCCTGGCTGAACGCTTCATTGGCGACTGCAGGGGGCTGCAGGCAACTGCCGTTTGCTTTTCGGGGAGGCCTACCGGTATGGCATGTGCAACGAGTAGAACTTTTGTTGCACTGTCCTGAGATACCTGAGCCTTTGTCGCTCTAGCGGGGCGGCGGTCGCGACTTGCGTGACGCTCCAGATGCCAGCCTGCTCCTCTTTCATCATATCGGCTGCTTAACCCTAGGATTTTGCGGGATTTGTTCACCGCCGGTTAGCGCCTGAATCTGGCAGAATGCCGGAAATCTCCGAGGTTTCTATGAACAACGATCTGCTTGTCCCGCACCGACTTTCCGTTTCCTCGATCGGCCGCGCGATTTCGCGCGGCTGGGCGCTATTCCTGATCTCGCGTCCGGTCAGCGTGGCCTACGCCATGCTGTTCGCGGTGTTCGGCCTGCTGATCTTCATCGGCATCGAGCACGCCAGCGTCGCGCCGATGATCCTGCCGATGGCCGGCGGCTTCATGCTGATCGGGCCGGCGCTGCTCTGCGGCTTCTTTTCGCTGGCGGACCGGATGGCCCGACGGGAAACTCCCCGCTTTTCGGATATCGGCGCCGGTTTCCGGCGGGCGACGCGCGAAATCTTCGCCCTTTCGCTCGTGTGCATGCTGCTTTTCATGATCTGGATGACCGATGCGGCGACGCTCTACGGCTTCATGGTCGGACGCACCCCCGCATCCCTGCTGTCGTTCAGCCTGCCGGCGGAGAACGTCTGGTCGTTCATCGCCTGGAGTTCGCTGATGGGAGCGGCGCTGGCCTTCGTCATCTTCACGGTTTCGGCCTTTGCCGTGCCGTTGCTCTATTACCGGCGCGTCGGGCTGGTTCAGGCGGTGGTTCTCAGCGTGCGCGCGGTGTTCGGCAATTTCGTGCCCTGCGTGCTGTGGGCCTTGCTGCTAGGCGCGGCGACCATCGGCAGCATTCTCATGCTGCCCTTGTTTCCGATCGTTTTCCCGGTTCTGGCGTTCGCGAGCCATGCCTTGTACCGGGAGCTTTTTCCCGAGGTCGCGGTCTGACCCGTCTCTTCCTTTCGGAGCGCGACGATGCGTGAAAAGGCGACGGAACTTGCGACGCTGGGCGGCGGCTGTTTCTGGTGCACCGAGGCGGTCTTCGAGCAGGTGCGGGGCGTTCACCGCGTCGTATCCGGCTACAGCGGCGGCCATCTTGCAAACCCTGACTATCGTTCCGTTTGCGGGGGCGGCAGCGGACACGCCGAGGTCGTGCAGCTTGCGTTCGATCCCGCGGTAATCGATTTTCGTGGAATTCTGGAAATTTTTTTCGCCACCCACGATCCGACGACGCCGGATCGTCAGGGCAACGACGTCGGCACGCAGTATCGCTCGGCGATCTTCTATGGCAGCGATGCGCAAAGAGAAACGGCTGCGGCGCTGATCGCCGAGCTGGAAGCGTCGGACGGCTGGCCGGCGCCCATCGTGACCGAACTGGCGCCGGCAGCGACCTTCTATCCGGCCGAGGACTACCACCAGCACTATTTCGCGCGGAATCCGGCGCAGTCCTATTGCCAGTTCGTCGTCGCGCCGAAACTGGACAAGTTTCGCCGCAAGTTCGCGGCGCTGCTCAAGCCGTCCCGATGAAATCGAGCAGGTCGCGCGCGAAGCGTTCGCGCTGCCACTGATGCGGCGAGTGGTCGGTGTCTTCGTAGATGTGCAGGACGGCGTCCGCGATGCGCGACTGGACGTAGTGCGCGGTGTCGGCGCGGTAGAAGTTGCTGGCGCCGCCGTAGATCAGGAGCGCCGGGATGTCGATGCGCTCCAGCGTCGCCCGGTAGTCGGCCTCGGTCAGGCTGCGCCAGCACGCGATCAGCGGCGCCGGGGCGAGGGTACGTAGCGTCTGTCGGGCCTTTTCCCAGCCCTTCGCGTTTTCCTCGTATTTCTGCCTGGCGCGCGCGTTGAGTCCGAGCGCGCCGAGGCGCAGGACCGACTCGGCGAAATCCTGCTGCAGTTCGTTGATGAAGGCCGCCGCGCGGGCCGCGTCGAAGTCGCCGTAGATGCCGTGCGGCCAGTCCGCATCGGTCAGCAGCCGGGGCGACTGGTCGATGAAACAGACCTTGGCGAGGCGCTCGCAGCCGAAGTCGGCGATGTACTGCCAGAGCGTCAGCGCGCCCATCGAGTGGCCGACCGCGACGACGTCGCGCAGATCGTAGTGTTCGAGCATGGCGCGCAGGTCGCGCGCCATGCACTGCACCGTCGGCGCACTGTCCCGGATCGGGCGGTGGCCGCCGTGGCCGCGGGCGTCCCAGCGATAGACCCGGTGCCCGGCCGTCAGCGCTTCGAGAAAAGGAAACCATTCCTCGGCGCTCGACGTCCATCCGTGCAGCATGACGATGGGGCGGCCGCTGCCGCTGATCTGCAGATGGATTTTTTCGCCGTCGTCCGCCAGGAAATAGCTCATCGAAAAGCGCCGGAAAAGAAAACGCGCAGGGTGTCACAGCCCTTGCGCAATGACAACTATAATCGCCCCTTCGCAAAGGGGGGCGTTGTTCATGGATACACTGATTCGCTACGAGAACGGCATCTATGCCTTCGATGCCGGCTACGTTCGTCCGCTGCTGGCCGCCATTCACCTGATCGTCGAGAACGGCCGCGCCGCGATCGTCGATACCGGCAACAACGAATCGCTGGGTGCGGTCGAGCGGGCACTGGCGGCGCTCGATCTGGCGCCGGAATGCGTCGATTACGTGATCCTGACGCACATCCATCTCGACCACGCCGGCGGCGCCGGCGCGATGATGCGTGCCTTCCCCAACGCCCGCCTCGTTGTGCACCCGCGCGGCGCGCGGCACATGGCCGATCCCGCCAAGCTGGTGGCCGGCGCCACCGCCGTCTATGGCGCGGCCGAAGTGCGCCGCCTGTACGGCGAGGTCCTGCCGATCGACGCCGGGCGCATCGTTGAAGCGGCGCACGAGCTGCGCCTCGACCTCGCCGGCCGCGAGCTGCTGTGCCTCGATACGCCGGGGCACGCGCGGCACCACATCTGCATCGTCGACTGCAAGAGCGGCGGCATTTTCACGGGCGACACCTTCGGGCTCTCGTATCGCGAGCTCGATACCGACGGCCGCCAGTTCATTTTCCCGACGACGACGCCGGTGCAATTCGACCCGCAGGCGATGCACGCCTCGCTCGACCTGCTCATGAGTTACCGGCCGACGGCGATGTACCTGACGCACTACAGCCAGGTCGTCGACGTCGCCGCGAAGGCCGCCGAGCTGCACCGCCTGATCGACGCGCATCTCGACATCGCCCGGCGCGAGAAGGATTCGGGGCCGGACCGCCATTCGCGCATGCGTGCGATGCTGGCGCATCTGCTGGTCGACGAGGCGAAGGCCTTCGGTTGCCAGCTGCCGCCGGCGGAAATCCTCGAAATCTTCGCCACCGACCTCGAACTCAACGCGCAGGGGCTCGGCGTCTGGCTCGACGCCCAGAACTAGGACGGACGCGCCGAAAGGCGCGTATCAGCGCAGCAGGCGGCGGTACCAGAAGACGGCGGTCATCACCGCCCCGACGCCGGCCATCAGCGAGAGTGCCTGCCAAAAGCCGAGCGGCTGGTCCAGCCACGGGATGAAGTGGAAGTTCATTCCGAAGATGCCGGCGATCAGCGTCGCCGGCATGAACAGCGTGGCGACCACGGTCAGCGTGCGGACCTCCATGTTGACGCGGTTGCTCAGCGTCGTCAGATAGACGTCGAGCAGGCCGTTGAGCAGGTCGCGCACGTCCTCCAGCGATTCGAGGACGTGCACCGTGTGGTCGTACACGTCGCGCAGATAGAGCTGCGTTTCCGGCCGGAAGAAGCCGGCGTCGCCGCGACACAGCGTGTTCAGCGTCTCGCGCAGCGGCCACAGCGTGCGGCGCAGGCGGATCACTTCGCGCTTCAGCACGTGAATGCCCTGCAGCGTCGAGGGCTGCGGTTTGCCGAGGATTTCCTCTTCGAGTCCCTCGGCGCGCTCGCTCAAACGTTCGATCACGCTGAAGTAGCTATCGACGATCGCATCGAGCAGCGAGTAGGCCAGGTAGTCGCTGCCGGTGCGCCGCAGCAGGCCCTTCTCGGCGCGCAGGCGCTGGCGGATCGGCGCGAAGGTGCCGCTCGGCCGCTCCTGGAAGGTGAGCACGAAATCGCGGCCGACGACGAGGCTGATCTGGTCGGTGGTCACGTCGCCGCGGTTGCGCCCGATGTCGTACAGGTGGAGGACGATGAACAGGTAGTCGTCGTAATCGTCCACCTTCGGTCGCTGGTCGGTGTTCAACACGTCCTCGATGACCAGCGGATGCAACCCGAAGCGCTGGCCGACGGCGGCCAGCAACTCGGCATCATGCACGCCGTGCAGGTTGAGCCAGCGCACCCCGCCGCCGCGCGGCAGGGCGTCGAGCGCGGCGACGTCGGGCAGCTCGCGCTCGCTGAAACCGTCCGGCGAATAATCGATCAGCGTAAGCGTCGGCGTCGTCGTCTTGATGTCGCCGATATGCACCAGCGCGCCGGGCGGCAGCCCGCTCTTCCTCGAGCGCAGTTTTTTCTTCAGGCGGGGCACGATTGGCTGGCCAGGTGCTTGAGCGCCTCACCGGCGGCGAACAGGCCGAAGGGCGCGGTGATGCAGACCGACGAGCCGAAGCCGGCGCAGTTGAGGCCGGCCGGCGTCGCCGGCAGGTCGCAGGCGGCGCCGCTGTCCGGGTAGCGCAGCGGTTCGCTCGAAAAGACGGCCGGGACGCCGAATTTCTTCTTCGGGTCGCGCGTAAAGCCGTATTCCTTGCGCAGCAGCGCGCGCACCTTGGAGAGCAGCGGGTCCTGGATGGTGCGCGCGAGGTCGTCGACCGCGATGCGCGTCGGATCGATCTGGCCGCCGGCGCCGCCGGCGGTGATCAGTGGAACGCCGTGGCGGCGGCACCAGGCGATCATCGCCGCCTTGGTGCGTACCTGATCGATAGCATCGATCACGTAATCGAAGCTGCGCCCCAGCGTCGCGTCGAGATTGTCCGGCGTGACGAAATCCTCGATCTCGTCGACCGCGCACGCCGGATTGATCGCGCGGATGCGCTCGGCCATGGCCGTGACCTTGGCCTTGCCGAACTCGTCGCCGAGCGCGTGGATCTGCCGGTTGACGTTGGACTCGGCGATCATGTCGAGGTCGATCAGCGTCAGGCGGCCGACCGCCGAACGGGCCAGCGCCTCGGCCGCCCACGAGCCGACGCCGCCGATGCCGACGACGCAGACGTGCGCGTTGCGGAAGCGCTCCAGCGCCGCGCTCCCGTACAGGCGGGCGATGCCGCCGAAGCGTCGCTCCAGGTCGGCGGAGACAGGCGCCGCGTGCGTCATCAGGCTTCCACGGTGCGCCGGATGACGCGGTTGAAGGGTTCGATCCACTCCGGCGCGAACTGCTTGTCGCAGGCGTTGATCTCGGCGATGGCGCGCAGCACCGAGCGGTTCTTGCCGCGATGGATGTGCTTGAGCATCACCGCCTCGAAGGCGTCGACGATGGCCAGGATCTTGGCGCCGTCGCAGATCTGGTCCGCCTTCAGCCCCTTCGGATAGCCGGCGCCGTCCGGCATCTCGTGATGCTGGGCGACCATCTCGGCGGCCGCGCTCCAGCCGTCCATGCGCGCCAGCAGGCCGGCGGCGTAGTCGGGGTGCGTGCGCAGCGCCAGCTTCTCGTCCGGCGTCATGTGGTCGACCTTGAGCCAGACCGATTCGGGCAGGAACATCATCCCGACGTCGTGCATGCACACCGCCGCCTCGAGCTGCGCCGGGTCGATGCGCTTGCCGGCGGCGAGGTTGGTCTCCTGCGCGAGGCGCAGGATGCGCGTGGTGCGCCCCTTGAAGAGCGGCGAGCGCGCCTCGAATTGCGCGGCGAGCGAGCGGAAGAAATGCAGGTCGTCGGCGACGCGCGGGTTCTTGCTGCTGGCGGCGGACGAAGTCTTGCCGCGCGTCGGGATCGAGACCGCCGCGGCCGGTCGGAAGCCGCTCACCGCTTCGATCAGGTCGCTGGCGCGGGCGTCGAGGTCGGCCGGCGTGGCGAGCGCGAGTTTTTCCAGGCCCTGGACGAGCGGCAGCAGGCGTAGGGCGTCGAGCGACTTGCCGCTGACCAGCGCCTCGGCGGCCAGCTCCAGACGGTCGATGGCGAGCAGGATGGCTTCGGCGAGGAAGTCGGAGAACGCGATCTCGCCGTCGCGGAAGCGCGAGAGCACGGTTTCGATCGGATGGGCGATGGCGACGGCCAGCTCGATCTTGCACAGCGCGGCGTCGCCCTTGATGTTGTGCACCGCGCGGAACAGTTCCGAAATGACGTGCCGGTCGCCCGGCGTGCTCTTCAGCATCGCCACGTCGCGTTCGACGTGCGCGGCGTGGTCGGCCAGCGTATCGACAAAATCCTGCAGCGCCTCCCGGTCGGCGACCACAGGCGCTATGAGCGAACGTATATCCATCAATCGCCTCCCCGGCGGTATCGTTTCTACTAGTCTATCCGCATGGCGGGCGGCGGGCTATGCCGAACGCCCGAATGCGTCAGGGCGCCTTGCGCTGGACGATGAAGCTCTTCTGCGCGTCTTCCTTGTAGGCGTAATCGACCTGGCCCTTGCGCACGACGCCCATGACCAGCATGTTGGCGCTCAGCGCGTCGTGGTCGGTCTTGCTGAAGGGATGGTCGTAGGTGGTGATGACGCCGGCCACCGGGCGCTCCAGGTTTTCCAGCGCCGCGCGGATTTTTGCCGGCTCGGTGCTCTGCGCCTGATGGATCGCGTAGAAGAGCAGCATCATCGCGTCGTAGCCCTGCGCGGCGGCCATCGGTGCCGGGATGAGCGGCGTGTTGTACTTCTGCCGGTAGGCGGCGATGAAGGCGTTGCGCCGCTGGAAGCTGGCCTGCTGGATGAAGGAGACGGCGACCAGCGCGCCCTCGCCGGCGCTGCCGGCGGGGCCGATGAAATTGCGCCAGGAGAGCGGCCAGCTGCCGATCAGCTGCACGTTCCATTTCTGCTTCTCGATGCTCTTCGCGAGCACCGCGGCCTCCGGGCCGACCGTGTAGCTGATCACCGCGTCGGCGCCGGCGGCGCGCGCTTCCTTGACCTGCTCGGAGAGGTCCTTCACGCCGAGCGCGAAACGCTGCACGGAGACCGGCGCCAGCTTGGCTGCGGCGAGCGCCTTTTCCACGTCGGCCTTGCCCGCGTCGCCGTAGCCCGTCGTGTCGGCGAACAGCGCGATCTTGTGCAGGCCGCGCTTGAGCGCCTCGGCGACGATGAAGGGCGCCTGCAGTTCCTCGCGCGGCGAGACGCGGAAGATGTAGTGCTCGGGCGCCGCGGCGAACTTCTTGGTGAGCGGCGTGCCGGTCGACACCGCGATGATCAGCGGCACTTTCGCGTTCTGGTAGCTGTCGATCGAGAGTTGGCCGACGCCCGTATTGCAGATGCCGATGGTCGCCGCCACCTTCTCCTTGCCGATCAGTTCGTCGGCGATCTTTTTGCCGAGCGCCGGGTCGGCCTGGTCGTCGCGCTCGACGAGTTCGATCTGCCGGCCGGCGACGCCGCCGATCATCGTGTTGATTTCCTCGGCGGCCAGGCGGATGCCGTTGCGCGCGCTGATCCCCATGTCCGCCGAGCCGCCGGTGAACGGGCACGAAACGCCGATGCGCAGCGTGTCGGCGGCATATGCCGGAAGCGTTGCGGCGGCCAGCAAAAGCGCGGCAATGCTGAGGCCGATGCGGATCGGGGGCTGGGCGCGGAGCGGGTGGGTCATGGTCGCCTCGGTGGGTGGGAAAAGCTGCCCGGATTGTAAAACAAACGCGTCGTGCGCCATTAGTCTAAAATCCCGCCTTTCATTCATTCGCCTTTTTATTCAAAGGAAAACCGATGTCCATCACCACCACCGAAAGCGGCCTGCAGATCGAGGACCTGACCGTCGGCACCGGCGCCACCGCGAGCAGCGGCCAGCAGGTCGTCGTGCACTACACGGGCTGGCTGACCAACGGCAACAAGTTCGATTCGAGCAAGGACCGCAACGACCCCTTCCAGTTTCCGCTCGGCATGCGTCACGTGATCGCCGGCTGGGACGAAGGCGTCCAGGGCATGCAGGTGGGCGGCGTGCGCAAGCTGACGATTCCGCCGCAGCTCGGCTACGGCGCGCGCGGCGCGGGCGGCGTCATCCCGCCGAACGCGACGCTGGTGTTCGAGGTCGAGTTGCTCGACATCCTCTAAGCGATGAGCGATACCCCCAAGTCGCCGCGCAAGACCTTGAGCCTGCCGCCGCGCGCGGAAGGCGAGACCGCCGTGCCCGATACGCGGCGCAAGCCGCTGCGCGGCGGCAGCGGATCGCGCAAGCCGTCGGCCCATCCCAACGCCGGGCGCGCGGGCGGAGCGGCTGGCGCCGGCGATGCGCCGGCGGCGCCGGGCAAGGCGCGTGCGCAAGTGCGCGACGACGCGCGCGACAAGCCGCGCGGCAAGCCGGCAACGGAGCGCAGCGGCGCGGCGGCCCCGGCTCAAGCCCCGCGCTCGGGCCCTCGCCCGGCGCCGGGTGCAAGCAAGGCTGGACCGCGCGGCGGCCCCCGTAGCGAGCCGAGAGGCGAGCCGGGGAGCGGCCCGAGAGGTGTTGCGAAAGACGCTCCTCGCGGCGAAGCCCGCAGCGGGCCGCGCGGCGAATCGTGGAACGAGGCGAAGAGCAATCCGAGAAGCGCGCCGGGCGACGCGCCAAGGAGTGGTCCCGGAAGTTCCGCCAGAAGCGCTCCCCGTGGCGCTCCCGGCCACCGGCCGCAAGGCGCCGCCAAAACGGGGGCGCCATCTGCTCCCTGGGCCGGCGCCAAGCCGTCGCCGCGATCCGAACTGTCTGAGCGGTCTGAGCGGTCTGAGCGGTCTGAGCGGTCTGAGCGATCCGAGCGATCCGAGCGGCCCGCGCGGCCCGCGCGGCCGCCGGCTGGCGTCAAACCGCCGGCCGCCGCGTCGCGTCCGGCTGCGGCCCGACCGGCTTTCGGCGCCGGCGGCGAAGCGCCGAGCGGCGTGCGCGTCTCCAAACTGATGGCCGAGCGCGGCCTGTGCTCGCGGCGCGAAGCCGACGCCTTCATCGAGCGCGGCTGGGTCTTCGTCGACGGCGAGCGGGTCAGCGAACTCGGCACGCGCGTCGACCCGGCGGCCAAGATCACGCTGGCCAACGAAGCGCGCGCCAGTCAGCAGCGGCAGATGACCATCCTGCTCAACAAGCCGGTCGGCTACGTTTCGGGCCAGCCCGAGCCGGGTTTCACGCCGGCGGTGACGCTGATCCAGCCCGAGGCGCAGTACCGCACGCCGGACACGCCGCTCTTCCATCCGACGCACCTCAAGGGACTGGCGCCGGCCGGGCGGCTCGACATCGACTCCACCGGCCTGCTCGTCCTGACGCAGGACGGACGCGTCGCGCGCCAGCTGATCGGCGAGGATTCGACGATCGACAAGGAGTATCTGGTCCGCGTCGAAGGCGATCTGCTGGAGAACGGGCTGGCCCTGCTCAACCACGGCCTCAGTCTCGACGGCAAACCCTTGCGGCCGGCCAAGGTCGAGTGGCTGAACGAGGACCAGCTGCGCTTCGTGCTGCGCGAGGGGAAAAAGCGGCAGATTCGCCGCATGTGCGAGCTGGTCGGCCTGAAGGTGGTCGGCCTCAAGCGCATCCGCATCGGCGCCGTCCGTCTCGGCGACCTGCCGGTCGGCCAGTGGCGCTATCTGCGCGAGGACGAGTCCTTCTAACCCGCGTCGGCTTCGGCGCCTTCCGCCTCCGCGGCGGCGGGCGCCGCGAGCGGCAGGTCCAGCGTGAATTCGGTGCCGGCGCCGGGCGCGCTGCGCACGTCGATGCGGCCGCCGAGCACACCGGTCACCAGGTTGTAGACGATGTACAGGCCGAGACCGCTGCCGCCTTGCCCGAGCTTGGTCGTGAAGAACGGGTCGAAGAGGTGGCCGAGCGCGCTCTCGGCGATGCCGCAGCCGTTGTCGGCGTAGCGCAGCAGCACGCGCTCGTCTTCCCGGCGCGCGCTCAGCGAGATGTGCCCGGCGGCGGTGTGCTCGAAGCCGTGGTTCAGCGAGTTGGTCACGAAGTTGGTGACGATCTGTTCGAGCGGCCCCGGGTAGCTGTTCATCTCGATGCCTTCCGGAATGTCCAGGCAGACGACGTGGCGGCTGCGTCCGAGCAGCGGATGCAGCGCGCTGAGCATTTCGTTGACCACTTCGCCGAGGTCGAAGCGACGGCGCCGCGCGCTGCTCTGGTCCACCGCCACCTGCTTGAAGTCGGCGATCAGCTTGGCGGCGCGTGCGGCGTTGCGCTCGATCAGCTCGCCCGCTTCGCGCAGCGTCGCGGTCGCGGCGTTCACTTCCGAGCGGCGGATGCTGCCCGACTGCAGTTGCTCGCTGAAGCGGGCGGTTGCGTCGCGTAGCGTCGAGGCGACGGTCAGCACGTTGCCGAGCGGCGTGTTCAGTTCGTGGGCGATGCCCGCCACCAGGCTGCCGAGCGCGGCCAGTTTTTCCGACTGCACGAGCTGGCCCATCGCCAGCTGCAGCTCGCGGCCGCGCGCTGCGACCCGCGCTTCCAGTTCCTGATTGAGTTCCTGCAGCGCGAGCTGCGCCCGCTTGACCTCGGTCAGGTCGATGATCACGCCGATGAGACCGGCCATCTCGCCGTGCGGACTGTTGAAGGTCGCCTTGTGGAAGGCGACGTCGCGTTCGCCGCCGTCCGCGCCGGTAATGCGCGTTTCGTAGATCTGCCGTCCGGCGGCGGCGTAGAGCGCCGCGTCGCGCGCTGCGTGAGCCTGCGCGAGCGCCGGCGGCGTCAGATCGAAGACCGTCCGGCCGATGATCTGCTCCCGCGCCAGCCCGCTCAGGCGCAGGAAGGCGGCGTTGCAGCCCAGGTAGCGGCCGGCGCGGTCCTTGTAGTAGATCGGGGTCGGCGTCGCGTCGAGCAGCGTTTCGAGAAAATTGCGTTCGCGCAGGATCTCGGCCGCCGCCGCCTTGCGCTCCGTGATGTCGGTGAGGCTGCCGCGGATCAGCGGGCGCGCGTCGTTGCCCGGCAGGCGGACGAGGCGGACCTCGCAGGGGACGTCGCTGCCGTCCGCCCGGCGATGCAGCCACTCGAAGGTCGGCGTCTGCCCGGCCAGCGTCTGCCTGGCGTAGTCGGCGGCGCATTCCCGCACGCCGCGTCCGTCGGGCTGCCGCGGCGCGCTGAGGTCGGCCAGCGGCTGCTGCAGCAGGTCGGCGCGCGGCAGGCCGAACAGCTGCTCGGCGTTGCGATTGGCATCGACGATGCGCCCGCTGAAAGCGTCGATCACGATGATCGCGTCCGGCGCATGTTCGACCAGCGTGCGGAAGGTGGTCTCGCTGGCGCGCTGCGCGGCCAGCGAGCGCTGGCGGGTACGGATGGCGGCGACGAGGAGGACGATGATGACCAGCAGGCAGCCGATCAGCACGAGCAGCCAGGCGAGATGCGGGCGGATCGTTTCACTGAGCGGCGGCGGGGCGCCGAGGACGACCGTTCCGGCGGGCAGCGCGGCGGGCGCGATGCCCCAGCGCTGCAGCGCGTCGTGGTTGAAGGTCGGCGTCGCCGCGCCGCGCTGCGGCGGGATGCGCTCGGCGGCTTCGCCCCGCAGCACGCGCAGCGCCAGCCGGCCGAGCGCTTCGCCCTGCTGGCGGCCGGTCACCTGGCGGCCGCCGAGCACGCCGGGGCGCATGTTGATGTCCTTCGAGGCGACGAGCGGCGAGCGCGCCGCGGCGACCCATAGCGCGGTCGACTCCGCGTGCGTGAGGACGCGGCCGGTGGCGTCGCGGTTGAAGGTGAGGAGAAAGACCAGATCGCTGGCGTCGAGCGCGCGCAGGCGCGCCTGGATGTCGGCGACGCTCAGCCCGGTGACGAATTCGAAGCTTTGCTCCGGATACTGCGGCGCCAGGCGGTGCAGCGATTCGGCCTGGGCTAGGCTGCTCCGGCTCTGGTCGTGGATGAAGACGAGGCGCTTGGTCTTCGGCAGCAGGCCGAGCATCAGGGCGACGTTGCGCGCCACGTCCTCGTCGTCGAATACGCCCGAGACGTCGCGGTGCAGCGCCAGTTCGGCCTGGCGGCTCTCGGCGATGCCGCTGAACAGGATGGGGCGGTCGGGGAAATGCGCGGCACGCAGTTGCAGCGCGAAATCGAGGGCGTCGTCGTCGCTGACCAGCAGCAGGCTCGGCGGCGCGCTGCCGTACTTGCTCGCGAACAGGTTTTCGAGCTGCGCGTAGTAGGCGGGCGAAGGCTGGACATGCTTGCTGTCGAGATATTCGACGCGCAGTTCGCTGCCCGGCCGTTCGGCGGCGAGGACGCGGCGCACGCCGGCCAGCTGGTCGTCGCTCCACGGCAGCCCCGGATGGTAGGACATCAGGAGCAGGATGCGCTCGTTGCCGGCCGCCGGCGCCGGCTCCGGCGCGGCGCCGACGAGCGGGGACAAGAGCAGCGCTGCGGCGCAGCCGGCGGGAATCAGCAGGCGGCGCAGGAAATCCGGGGCGCGGCGGCGTGCTCGGAACAAGCGGGCGAAATGTGCCAGCGGCGCCGGCCAGCGGCCGTGCGGGCAAAGCCGCCGCCGCGCGAGCCGGAGTTCCCGGCGGAGGCGGCGCACGAGCCGGGCCGGCACGGACGTTTCCTCAGCGCGCGGCCGCCGGACGCGGCGGCTTTGCGCCCGCCGCCGCTTTGCCGCGCGGCGCTTCGGGCAGGAAGAGTTCCGGATCGACCATCGCGCCGTTGAGCACCACGCTCCAGTGCAGGTGCGGGCCGGTGGCGCGCCCGGTGCTGCCGGCCAGCCCGAGGCGCTGCCCCTTGGCGACCGCGGCGCCGGGCTGCGCGTCGATGCGGTCGAGGTGGCAGTACATGGTGATCAGGCCGTTGCCGTGGTCGACGAAAACCGTCTTGCCGTTGAAGAAGTAGTCGCCGGTGGCCAGCACGCTGCCGCCGCTGGCCGCCACCACCGGCGCGCCGCGCGGCACGGCGATGTCGAAGCCGGCGTGCGGCGCGCGCGGCTCGCCGTTGAAGAAGCGGCGCAGGCCGAAGCGCCCGGCCATGCGCCCGTGCGCGGGCAGCGCGAAGCCGGTGTCGGTTTCGGCGTGTTCGGCCGTTTCGCGCCAGTGGCGCTTGAGGCGTCCGATCGCGGCGATCTCGCGCTCGGCGCGCGCCTCGTCGGCCGGCGACAGGCGCACCTTGCTGTCGTCGCGCAGCGTGATGCGCTGCTCGGGGTAGCGTTTGTCGCGCACCTCGAAGGCGAGCCGGCGCTCGCCGTCGGCGGCGCTCACGCGCAGCTCGTGTGCGCCGGGCGGCAGGTCGAGCGCCAGTCCTACGATGGCGATCCAGCGCTGCTTTTCCGCCGTCACCAGCACCGGCTGTTCGCCCAGCCAGGCGCGCGGCGCCGGCTGCCCGGCGTGCACCGGGCCGAGCGGAAGCAGGGCGACGCCGCCGGGAACGCTGGCGGCGCGCGGCAGGGCCGCGTGCGCGCCGGGCGACAGGATGAGCAGCGCCAGCGCGGGCAGGGCGGCGCACAGCAGGCGGGGGAAGCGGCTGCGTGCCGCTGGCGTCGATAGCGTCGCTGGCGTCGCGTCCATCTATAGGCTCGCCGCCTTGAAGGTGTCGCACTGGCGCAGGTCGCCGCTCTCCATGCCGCGCTTGAACCAGCGCACGCGCTGCTCGGAGCTGCCGTGCGTGAAGCTTTCCGGCACCGCGTAGCCGCGCGCCTGCTTCTGCAGGCGGTCGTCGCCGATGGCCGCGGCGGCGGTCAGCGCCTGCTCGATTTCGCCGGGTTCGAGGATGTGCCGCATGCTGTCGGCGCGATTGCCCCAGACGCCGGCGAAGCAGTCGGCCTGCAGTTCGAGGCGGACCGAGAGGGCGTTGGCCTGGGCCTCGCCGGCGCGCTGCTGCGCGGCGTGCACCTTGTCCGAAATGCCGAGCAGATTCTGCACGTGGTGGCCGACCTCGTGCGCGATCACGTAAGCCTCGGCGAATTCGCCGGGCGCGTGGAAGCGCTCCTTGAGATCGCGGTAGAAGGCGAGGTCGATATAGACCTTCTGGTCGCCGGGGCAGTAGAACGGCCCCATCGCCGACTGGCCGGTGCCGCAGGCGGTCGGCGTGGCGCCGGTGAACAGCACCAGCTTGGGCTCGCGATAGCTCGCGCCGCCCTCGCGGAAGACTTCGTGCCAGGTACGCTCGGTGCTGCCCAGCACCTTGGCGACGAAGGTCGCCATTTCGTCCGCCGGCGGCGGCTTGTGCGCCGGCGCCGACGTCTGCTGCGGTGCGCCGTCGGGGTTGGACAGCAGGCCGAGCACGACCGAGGGATCGACGCCGAGGAAGTAGCTGGCGGCCAGCGCGACGAGCAGCGTCCCGATGCCGAGACTGCCGCGACCGATGCCGCCTCCACCCCCGCCGCCGCCGCGGCGGTCTTCCACGTTGTCGCTGGCGTTTTCGTCGTCGAGGCGCATGAGGGGGCTCCGGTTCTGTGGTTTCAGCCCCGGTCGTGCGGGGCGCTGGCTGGCATATTACAGGAGCGCGGCGGGTGGGCGCGGCGCGCGGCGGCATGCTTGAGTTTCGACGCGCTTAGGCCTAGAGTGGTTCGTGCCGATGTCGGCTGCGACAAGGAGAAGCGTATGGGGAAATTGATTGCCGGCCTGATGGCTTTGGCGCTGGCGCTTTCGAGTGTGTCTGCATCTGCCTGTCCGGGTGAGAAGGCGAAGGACGGGAAGAGCGAAATGAGCACTCCGGCAAAACCCAAGACCTGACCCGCCGGTATTGCAACAGGCGCGGCGCGTGCATGGTGCACGGCGCCGCGTTTCGTTTACGGACGGCGGCCGCGTCGCCGGACTCTTCTTGCGGGCAGCGGCGCGGCGGCGGGGGAATGCCGCTTTTCCCGCGCGCATCCCCGCTTTCCCTGCATTTTCCGCCGCGCTTCCTTCCCCTTCCGCCTTCCTCCTGCCCGGAGGCTAGTCGGAGGGGCTTTCCGGGGCGCTTTCCCCCTTGCCCTCCGAATCCTGCCCGCGCGCCTGCTTCTGACGCAGGCGCTCGTTCTTCTCGTCGCTGAAGAAGGCGTAGCGGCCGTAGAGTTCGCAGCCTTTCATGCCCGGATCGCAGGGCAGCTGCTTCACCTTGCCGCACAAACCGTTCAGTTCGTGCGGGCAGCTCCAGCCGCCGCCGCTCATCCGATTTCCGGCACGAGTTCGAGCGCCTTCTCGGGCGGCCGTCCGAGCACGGCGCGCTCGCCGCGCACGACGATGGGGCGCTCGATCAGGATCGGGTGGGAGACGAGGGCGTCCAGCCATTCGTCGGCGTTCAGCGTCCGTCCGGCGTAGTGCTCCTTGAACACCGCCTCGCCGCGCCGCACCAGTTCGTCCGGACGCATTCCGAGCTTGCCGAGCAGGATACGCAGCTCGCTCTTGTCCGGCGGCGTTTCCAGGTAATCGACGACATCCGCGTCGATGCCGTGCGCGGCGATCAGCTCGCAGGTCGCGCGGCTCTTGGAACAGTTGGCGTTGTGGTAGATACGGAGGCGGAGAGTTGTCATGTGTGCGTAACCTCGATAGAAGAAGATTGGACGCGAAACACTGAAAAAAGCAGCGAAAAAGCACTTAAAAAACGTCTGCTGCCGGGAGACTTCCGAGGGGGATTCTAGCCCGGACCCGACAATTTGTCGGCTACTTTCGTTCCGTATTGCGGAATGGCTTGCGCAATATCTCGATTGCCCCGCTTTTTATGTGTTTATCATGTCGTGCTTCGCGTCCATAACGAGAGGTCAAAGCCCATGTCCATCACCACCTACGATCTGACCATCCTCCATTCCAAATGCGTGGCCAGCAACTGCCTGCAGGCGGCCTACGTCTCGAAGCGCGACTGGCAGCAGCCGTTTCCGGCCAGTTGCGGCGCCGACGGCTTGCTCGCCGGCATCCGCGCCCGCCAGGACGGCGACGCGGCCGAACTGCGTCCGCTGGAAGCGGCGCTGACAGCCTGTGCCGAATCGTGCCGGCAGCGTCTGGCGGCCTGCCGGGCGAAGGATCTCGAAGCCTTGCGCAGCATCAACGCGGTCGCCCTGCAGCGGGCCGCCAAGGTGCGCAGCGAAATGCGCCGTTTTCTCTAGGTTTGCCGCAGCCGGCCTGCGTCTTCGCGGGCTTTCCCTCGCCGCTGCGGCGCGTTCAGCGCCACAGGCTCAGCGGCGGGTTGGTGACGACGGCGCCAAGGATGTCGCTGCGCGACACGAAGCCGACCAGCACTTGCCGTTCATCGACGATGGGAACGCCGTCGACGTCGCGTTCGAGCATGATGCGCGCGATGCGCCGGATGTCGGTTTCCGGGTCGGCGCTGACCACCGGCGATGTCATCACGTCGCCGACCTGGCGCGCGAGGACGTCGCGCACCATTCCCTTTTCGACGTTGAGCGTGGTCAGCAGGTCGCGTTCGCTGACGATGCCGACCAGCCGCTGCCCGGCGTCGAGGACCGGCGCCTGGTGGATGCGGTTTTCGAGCAGGACGCGCCAGGCCAGATCGACCTTGTCGGCGGCGGCGAGCACGATCACGTCGCGCGCCATGATCTGGACCGCGCGATAGAGGGGGCCGCGCTCCAGGTCCTCGTGCTGCGCGGCCTGATAGGCGCCGACCGCGAGGTCGGTCGCCGGGTTGCCCGCCGCGGGCGGCTCGACTCCGAACTCCACCCCGTCGCGGGCGACGGCGCGGGCGCCGCGCACCCGCAGCACGCCGGGCGCGCGCATGACTTCCTCGAGGCGGCCGCGAAACAGCTGGCCGTTGACGCCGTAGATCGAGAACATCGCATTCCTCCCTTCGGCGATTATGGACGGGGCGGCGCCGACTGACCAGCGGCGGGGGATTTGCTAGATTGGATAAGCGGGGTGGCGGCTTGGAGGCGGCGGGCGAACGGCGCAGGAGGCAGAACGGCGATGGTGGCGATGGCGGCGGCGGTCGAATACCGGCTACTGACGGTCTGGCGGATCGAGGCGCCGCTCGACGCGGTGTACGCAGCCGTGCGCGATTCCCTGCGCTGGCCTGAGTGGTGGCCGGGTGCGCTGGCCGTCGCCGAACTCGCCGCGGGCGACGCCGCCGGGCTGGACAGCGTGCGGCGCTACCGCTGGCGCGCCGCGCTGCCGTACCGGCTGAGGTTCACGGCGCGCACGACGCGCGTCGAGGCGCCGTATTTCGTCGAGGCGAGCATCGCCGGCGATCTCGAAGGCCGCGGCTCCTGGCGTTTCGCGCGCGCCGGCGCGTTCACCGTCGTGCGCCACGAATGGCGGGTGCGCACGACCCGGCGCTGGATGAACCTGTGCGGTGCGCTGGCCCGGCCGCTGTTCGTGCGCAACCACGAGCGCATCATGCGGCGCGGCGCCGAGGCGCTGGCGCGGCGGGTCGGCGGGCGCCTGCGGGCGGTCGAGTTTGGCGAACTGGCGGTGGGCGAGGCAATGGCGGGCGATGCGGCAGGCTGTCGGGGCGGCGGGGAAACCTGCGGCGGGTCGGAAGCCGGGCGGGAGGGGCGGCCAGCCGGCGGCGCGGAAAACGGCCCGGGGGGCAGGCTGGGAGATCGCTCGGGAAGCGGGCCAGAAAGCTGCTCGGGGCGCAACTCGGAATGCCGCTTGGAAAATGACGCGGAATACGGCCCGACGCATGCATCGGAGCGTCCGCCGGGAGAGCGGCGAGGCGGCGGCGCGCAAGACGGCGTCGAGAGCGGGCGGCGCCAGCCGCGCCTCGCGGTCGTCGCGGTGCTGGCGGGAACGCTGGCCGGCGGCATCGCCACGGTGGCGCAGATGTTCGCCTGGTGGCTGACGGACGTGCCGGTGTGGGCGACGCTGCTGCGCGACGCGCGTCTGACGGCGGCCATCGTCATGGGACGCGAGGCGTTGCAGGCGCCGGCGGCGGGCGGGCTGCCGTGGGACGTTCTGTTCGTCGCGACGCTCGTCCACCTCGCGCTCTCGGTGGCCTACGCGCTGCCGCCGGCGCGCTTGGCCGGCCGTCTGCGCGGTTTGCCGGCGCTCGGCGCCGGGGCGGCCTACGGGCTCGCCATCTACGTCGTGAATATGTACGGCTTCACCGTCGTCTTCCCCTGGTTCGCGCTCGCCCGCGATCCGGCCACCGTCTTCGCCCATCTCGTCTTCGGGCTGGCGCTGGCGGCGCTTTGTCCGGGCCTTTCCGAACGCAGTCGATGAGCAGCTGTCGGCGCTTTTTACAGAGATGTTTCAGTTCAATTACAAGCGGTTGTTTTTGCTTGTAATTTTCCCTTGCATGTTACTTGCATCGCTCTCCCCGTTTTACATGTAACGCGGTAAGCAGAAATCCCGCCGTCGCCGGTCCGGCGAACGCAGCGGGCGGCCCGCGACCACGCCAAAACCAAAGGAGAGCACACCATGCCGGGACTATCCGAATCCACCGCAGGCCGCGCGTTCGCCGGCGCCTGCCGGGCGCTGCGCGCCGCCTGCCTCGCCGGGGCCCTGCTGCTCGCCCCCTTCGCCGTCGCGCCGGGCTGGGCGGTTCCAGCCTACAGCAACCTCTTCGTGTTCGGCGACAGCCTCGCTGACAGCGGCAACAACGCCATCGTCTTCGACAGCCTCTCCGGCGTTCCCGGCGCGTTGCGCACGCCGGTGCCGATCGCCGATCCCTACCTGATTCCGAGCTACCCCTATGCGTCCGGGCGCTACTCGAACGGGCCGGTGTGGGTCGAGCAGCTGGCGTCCAGCCTCGGCCTGAGCGCGCTGCCCTCGCTCGCCGGCGGCAGCAACTTCGCTTTCGGCGGCGCGCGCGTCGGCCCCGCGGGATCGTCCTTCCCCTACAGCCTGCTCGATCAGGTCGCGTCCTTCATGTCGGCGACCGGCGGCAGTGCGCCGGGCAGCGCGCTCTACGTCGTCGAAGGCGGCGGCAACGACGCGCGCGACGCGCTACTGGTGGCGGCCGGCGGCGGCGACCCGACGGCGCGGATCGTCGCCTACGCGCTCAGCATGGCGAACATCGTCGGCCAGCTGAAGAGCGGCGGCGCGCAGGACATCCTGATCTGGAACGTGCCGGACATCGGCAAGATTCCCGCCATCCTGGCGCTCGGCGCCGGCGTTTCGGCGCAGGCCAGCGCGCTGGCGATGGCGATGAACGTGGCGCTGGACAGCGCGCTGGCCAGCCTGCCGGCGCAGTGGCAGCAGGGGCTGATCCGCTTCGACGCCTTCGCCGCCTTCAACGCGCTGTTCGCCGACCCCGCCGCGCAGGGCTTCAGCGACGTGACCCACGCCTGTGCCGCCGATCCGGTCTGCATCGCCAGCCCGGGCGGCACCTTTTTCTGGGACGGCATCCATCCGACCACGGCCGGCCACACGCTGCTCGCGGCGGCCGTGCTCGCCGAACTGCCGGAGCCGGCCACCCTGCTGCTCTGCGCGCTGGCGCTCGCGGCCCTCGGTCTCGGCCGGCGGACGCGGCGGCCGCAGCCGGCAAAGGCGAAGCCGTGCCGCGCGCAAGGCGCGCACGAGAAGGCGCGGCGGACTACGGACTGGTGACGTAAAGGGGCGGCGGGCCGGGAAGGCGGGCGGCTGCGGCGGAATCCGCTGCCCGGCGGCATTCTCCGGGCGGCCTCTGCGCAAGCCGTGCCGGGTTTCCACGGGCTGCGGCGCCGGCGTGCCGCAGCGCTTGCCCGGCCGTTCGCCGGCCCTGCGACTCCTGCGACGCTAGCGGTTGCGGCGAGCCGACGATACACCTACTCGGCGCGCAGCGCTTCGACCGGGTCGAGGCGCGCCGCGCGGCGGGCGGGCAGCACGCCGGCGAGCAGGCCGATGGCGATGGCGATGCCTTCGGCGAGCGCGACGAAGCTGAGCGGCGTATGCACCGGCAGGGCCGGCAGCAGCAGGTGGATGAGCTGCGCGAGGCCGATGCCGAGCACGAGGCCGAGCGCGCCGCCGAGCGTCGACAGCGCCACCGCCTCGCCGAGGAAGAGGCCGAGGATGGTGCGGCGCGGCGCGCCGAGCGCGACGAGCAGGCCGATTTCGCCGGTCCGTTCGGTCACCGCGATGGTCATGATGGTGACGATGCCGACGCCGCCGACGAGCAGCGAGATGCCGCCGAGCGCACCGACCGCCATGGTCAGGATGTCGAGAATGTTCGACAGCGTGCGCAGCATGTCTTCCTGCGTCGTGATCGTGAAGTCCTCGCGCCCGTGGCGGGCGAGCAGCGTGGCCTTGATTGCCGCGGCGACGCCGGCGGCGGGCGTGCCTTCGCCGTAGGCGACGCGGATTTCGACGAGGCCGTCGCGGTTGTAGAGTTCGAGCGCGCGGCCGGCCGGAATGTAGGCGGTGTCGTCGAGGTCCACGCCGAGGAACTGGCCCTTGCTTTCGAGCACGCCGATCACGCGGAACTGCAGGTTGCCGATGCGCAGCCGCGCGCCGAGCGGATTGGCCGCGCCGAACAGTTCGCTCTTCAGCTTGGCGCCGAGCACCACGAGGGAACGCGCGCTTTCTGCGTCCTCGGCGGGCAGGAACTGGCCGCTCTGCACCTTGATGCCGAAGGCGCGCGGCATGTCGGCGCTGGTGCCGTAAACCGTGGCGCGGCGCAGGCGGCCGTTGGCGCTGATCTCGCTGTTGCCGGAAACGATGGGCGTCACGGCGCCGACGTGGGCCAGGCGTTCGAGCGCGCGCGCATCGTCGAGCGTGAGCGGGCGCACCGAGGTCGGGATGCCGGTCGGTGCCGGACCGGCGGTCTTGACCTTGCCCGGCGTGACGGCGATGACGTTGGTGCCGAACTGTGCGAACTCGCCGAGCACGAAGCGGTGGATGCCCTCGCCGATCGAAGTGAGGAGGATCACCGCGGCGACGCCGACGGCGATGCCGAGCAGCGTCAGGAAGCTGCGCAGGCGCTGCGCGGTGATCGCGCGCAGCGCGAGGCGGGCGGCGTCGGTGAAGTGGATCATGCGGGGCTCATCGGCGGATCAGCGCTTGGCCAGCGCTTGCACGGGGTCGAGGCGGGCGGCGCGGCGGGCGGGCAGCACGCCGAACACGATGCCGGTGACGAGCGCGGTGAGCAGGCCGGCGATCACCGCCCAGCTCGGCGGCCAGGCGGGGAAGGTCGGATAGAGCTGGCGGATCAGCGCGGCGCCGCCCTGCCCGAGCGCGTAGCCGAGCAGCGCGCCGGCCAGCGAGAGCATCGCGGCCTCGGCCAGGAACGCCGTGCGGATCGTCGCACCGGTCGCGCCGAGCGCCTTCAGGAGGCCGATTTCGCCGGTGCGCTGGGCGACCGAGACGAGCATCACGTTCATCACCAGGATGCCGGCGACGGCGAGGCTGATCGCGGCGATGCCGGCGACGCCGAGGGTCAGCGCGCCGAGCAGACGGTCGAAGGTGGCGAGCACGGCGTCCTGCGTGATCACCGTGACATCTTCCTCGCCGTCGTGCAGCTGCTTGAGGATCTGCGCGACCTGCGCCTTGGCCGGCTCGATCGCCTCGCGGCTGTTCGCTTCGATCAGGATGCGGAACAGCGTGTTGCTGTTGAACATCGCCTGCGCCAGCGACACCGGGACGATCGCCAGCTCGTCGGTATTCATGCCGAGGCCCTGGCCGCTCGCCGCCATCACGCCGACGACGCGGAAGCGCCGGTCGCCGATGCGCACGAGGCGGCCGAGGGCGGGCTCGGCGCCGAACATCTCGTCGCGGATCTTGGCGCCGATGACCGCCTCGGCGGGGCCGCGCCGCCAGTCGCTGTCGGCCAGGAAGCGCCCTTGCGCGAGCTTGAGACGGCGCACTTCGATGAATTGCACGGTGGTTCCGGCGACCATCACCTCGCGCAGCTTGCCGCCGATGCTGATCTCCGAGGTGCCGATGGCGAGCGGCGCCAGCCGGCGCACGGCAGGGGCGCGCTGCAGCGCCTGCGCGTCGTCGATGGTCAGGTCGCGCGGCGTGCTGGTGATCGCGTTGCCGGGGCTGAAGCCGCCGGTCTGCGTGCGCCCGGGCAGGACGATCACGAGGTTGCTGCCGAGCGACGAGAATTCGGCGAGCACGTAGCGCCGCGCGCCGTCGCCGAGCGCCGTGAGGACGACCACGGCGGCGACGCCGATGGCCATCGCGAGGACCAGGAGCGTGCTGCGCAGCGGGCTGCCGGTGGCGGCGTCGCGGGCGAAGCGGAGCAGGTCGGTGGGGCGCATGGGGGCTGTCAGCGGATCGCGCGGTGCGTCACGCGGGGACGGTTGCCGCCGCCGAGTCCTGGCGCAGGCAGCCGTCCTCCATGCGCAGCTGGCGGCGGGCGCGGCTGCCGAGCGCGGCGTCGTGGGTGACGACGATCAGCGTCACGCCGCGCGCGTTGAGCTCTTCGAGCAGGCGCACGACCTCGTCGCCGGTGGCGCGGTCGAGGTTGCCGGTCGGCTCGTCGGCGAGGATCACGGCCGGCTGCATGATCGTCGCGCGCGCGATGGCGACGCGCTGGCGCTGGCCGCCGGAGAGCTGGTCCGGGCGGTGGTCGGCGCGGTTCTCCAGGCCGTAGTCCTTGAGCGCCTGCGCGACGCGCTCGGCGCGCCGGGCGGGCGGGATGCCGGCCAGCGTCATCGGCAGCGCGATGTTCTCGGCGGCCGAGAGGCGCGGCACGAGGTGGAAGCTCTGGAAGACGAAGCCGATGCGCTCGCTGCGCACGCGCGCCTGCTCGTCGGCCGAGAGCGTCGTCACGTCGCGCCCTTCGAGGCGGTAGACGCCGGCGTCGGGACGGTCGAGCAGGCCGAGCAGGTTGAGCAGCGTCGATTTGCCGGAGCCCGACGGCCCCATGATCGCGACGTATTCGCCGGCGGCGATGGCGAGGTCGAGCTGGCGCAGCGCGTGCACCTCGCTGTCGCCGAGCTGGAAGACGCGCTCGATGCCGGCCAGTTCGATCAGCGGCGCGCCAGTCATTTGCCGGCGCCGCCCGCAGCGTTTGCCGCGCCTGCTGCCGGAGCGGCGGCCTTGGCGTCGGCGACGTAGTGCGCGCCGGGCTTGACGCCTTCGCGTTCGAGCGAGGCGACGACGCGCTCGCCGGCCGTGAGGCCGTCGAGCACCTCGGTGTATTCCCAGTTGGCGAGGCCGGTCTTCAGCTGTCGTTCGGCGAGCCTGCCGTCGGCGCCGGCGACGAGGACGCGGCCGCCTTCCTGCAGCGCCGAGGTCGGCACGCGCACGACGTTCTCGCGCACGGCGAGGATCACTTCGACGTCGGCGCTGTAGCCGACGAGCAGCTTGCCGGGCGCCTGCGGGTCGTCGAACAGCGCTTCGATGTCGACCGTGCGCGCCTGCTTCTCGACCGCCGAGACGTAGGGCGCGACGCGCTTGACCTTGCCCGGGAAGGATTTCTTCGGCAGCGCGTCGAGGCTGATGCGCACCGCCTGCCCGGCGACGATCTTCGGCGCGTCGACCTCGTCCATCGGCGCCTTCACGTAGAGGCAGGAGTCGTCGATCAGGTCGATCGCCGGCGGCGTCGGCACGCCGGGCGGCGAGGGCGTCGAATATTCGCCGACTTCGCCGACGATCTTCGCGACCGTTCCGGCGAAGGGCGCGTAGAGCACGGTGCGGCCCTGTTCGACGCGCGTCGCCTCGACCTTGGCCAGCGTCTGCGTCACGTCGGCGTGCGTCGCCTCGCAGCCGGCGCGTTTCGATTGGGCGTTGGCGCGCGCGGCGTCCTCGCTGGCGCCCGAGACGAAGCCGCGGCTGCGCAGCGCCGCTTGGCGCTCGGCGTCGCGTTCGGCGTTGGCGGCCAGCGTGCACGCCTCGGCGGCGCGGCGCCGCGCCGTTTCCACCTGCGTCAGCGCCAGCGCGCTCTGTGCCCGCTGGTCGTCGTTCCACAGCTTCATCAGCAGCTGCCCCTTCTGCACGCGGTCGCCTTCCTTGACCGCCAGCACCTCGATGCGGCCGCCCATGATCGGCGACAGCTTGGTGCGCTGGCAGGCTTCGACGGTGCCGGCGCGCGTGTTGGCGACGGTCGATTCGACGCGCCCGCGGTCGATTTCCGCGAAGACGACGGCGACCGGCTTCGGCCGTCCGAGCCACCAGACGGCGGTACCGAGGAGAACGACGACGGCGAGGGGAATCAGGAGGCGGCGCGCGGTGAGCTTGGGCATGGGGTCTCGTCGGAAAGGTCGGGCGAAGTCTTGGTCGGGGCGGCGAGGGAATCGTCAGGCGAAGCCCGGCAGCCAGGCCGTGCGCGGAGCGCCGGAAACGGCTTCGAGCGCGCCCTGGAAGAGGGCTTCGATGACCGGCGCTTCGCGCCAGGGTTCGTTCATGAAAGTCAGGCCGATGTCCTCGACGGTGCGGCCCGACCAGTAGTGTTCGGCGATTTCGTCGAGCGCGCCGAAGCCCAGGCTGTGCGGCAGGCGCAGGTAGTCGAGCCAGCTCGCGTCGTGGAAGGAGCAGAGGTAGGCGCCCTGCGTCCGGGCGCGCACCTGATGCTTGCCGTACACGCGCGCCGGGTGCTTGCTGCGGTAGGTGTCGGCGTCGATGCGCGTGGCGAACAGCAGCAGCGCGTGCAGGCGGCTCGGAAAATGGTTGAAGCGGCGCTGCCTGAAGTATTCGAGATGATATTCCGCGAAGTAGTTCTGCACCGTCGACAGTTCGTCGTCGGGCCGCGGCGCGGCGCCCGCCAGCGCGCCGTGCGCCGCGCCGAAGGGGCAGCCCTTGAGGCGATCCCAGGCGGGCAGTTCGGCGTCCGCGTCGAGCCAGGCGAAGAGTTCGAGCGGCGCGCCGTCGCGGATCAGGTTGTCCATGCGCTCGATACGGCCGGTCTCGCGGGGGCGCTGGCGGGTTCGCTCGTCATCTCTTCCCCTTTCTTTTCTCCGGGCGGGCCGTGCCCGGACGTCAGCGGTAGCGGTTGATCGCGTCGCGCGTTTCCTGTGCGACGCGGCGCGCGGCGGCGGCGTAGTTTTCGTCCTTGCCCGCGTAGAGGACGGCGCGCGAGGAGTTGATCATCAGCCCGGTGCCGGCGGCGCTGCGCCCGGCGCGCACGGTCGCCTCGATGTCGCCGCCCTGGGCGCCGATGCCCGGCACGAGCAGCGGCAGCTCGCCGACGATCTCGCGCACGCGCGCGATCTCGGCCGGGAAGGTGGCGCCGACCACCAGCGCGCACTGGCCGGTGCTGTTCCATTCGTCGGCGACCAGGCGGGCGACGCGCTCGTACAGTTTCTCGGGTTTCTCCGGCGTGCCGACGTCGAGGAACTGCAGGTCGCTGCCGCCCGGGTTCGACGTGCGGCAGAGCAGGATGACGCCCTTGTCCGGGTAGGCGAGATAAGGCTCGGCCGAGTCGCGGCCCATATACGGGCTGGCCGTGATCGCGTCGGCGCGGAAGCGCTCGAAGGCTTCGATGGCGTACTGCTCGGCGGTGCTGCCGATGTCGCCGCGCTTGGCGTCGAGGATCACCGGGATGCCCGGATGCCGCTCGTGGATGTGCGCGATCAACGCTTCGAGCTGGTCCTCGGCGCGGTGCGCGGCGAAGTAGGCGATCTGCGGCTTGAAGCTGCAGACGAGGTCGGCGGTGGCGTCGACGATGCCCTTGCAGAACTCGAAGATGGCGTCCGGCCGGCCCTGCAGGTGCGCGGGAAATTTCGCCGGATCGGGGTCGAGGCCGACGCAGAGCAGCGAGTCGTTCCTGGCCCAGGCGGCGGAAAGGGATGCGATGAAGGTCATGTGGGTTCCTGAGAGCGCTGCCGTATTTCGAAACGGCTTTCGCAGCGGTTTCCGAAGCGGTTGCCAATAAGGCCGCCATTTTCGCACCGACTGGGGTTTGGCGCACCCCGGAGGCGTATCCGGGCGTCGGCATGCGTAATCATTTTCCGTTTCAACGGGAGTTTCGGCCTGGGCGAGAACCCGCGGCGACGAGGCGGTTACGAGAGAAAAGACGAAGGCGGGTGTCGAGCGGCCTGCCCGGAAGCGGCTTTCGGTTGTCGGCAGGGGGGCGCATGTTTTGCACGCTCGACGGCGAGGAGTTTTTTTCGGGGGTGGAGATGAAAGGGCTGCGAACATTCTCCGTGTCCAAGCACCGGATGTTCGGCGCTTCTGCCCCCAGCCTGGAGCGCTAGTGGAAAATCGAGGAAGAGGAGCGTTGTCCCGTCTCCGACGTACAGTACGGAGAACTTTCCGCGACTCGCGGTGGAGGGACCGAAACCGAGCGGTCGACAAGCTGTCCTAGCCGGCTAGTCGACCGCTCAGATATCCCGCAGTTACTGGCTGGACGCAACGAGCTCCGTTGCCGTTTCGCTTGTCGCCGAGGGGCGAATTTCGCTGCGTACGGCTTCGACCAGACCGTTCAGGTCGTTGCCCTTCATACCGATTTCGCCAAGCACCGCGTCCAGTATCGGCTGCTGGGCGCGATAGGCGAGTGCCGCTGCCACCGCCTGCTCGGCAAGATTGCCGCCGTTGCCGCCTGCGCCCCCCGCGACCGTCGCGGACCCCGTGCCATTGCGGTTGAGGCCATCGACCTGGATGATCTTGATGCCATCGATCTTCTCCATCGGCTTGACCGAGGCTTCGATGATTCCAGGCAGGGCTTCGAGCAGCTTCATCTTGATCTGCATCGCGATCTGTCCGGCGTCGAGCGTGTTCAGCGCAGTGTTGCGCATTTCGATACCCTTTGCCTCCACGCTGTACTGTACCTGCTGCGCTTCGGCCTTGATCTTGACTGCCTCGGCTAGGTTCAGCGCCGCGTCTTTTTCGGCTTCCGCCGTGACCCGGATGCCGATGGCCTGCTGCTGGGCTTCCTGGTCAGCAGCGACCAGCGCGATCTGCTTTTCGCGTTCGGCAATGGCGACTTCGCGCGCGGTCTTGACCTGTTCCTCGGCGCGTGCCGCGAGGGCGCGTGCTTCGTTGGCCTGCTTTTCGGCTTCGGACTGCGCTTTCGATTTTTCTGCGATCGAAATCAGTTTGTCCTGGTCGGCCAACGTGGTTCTTTTTTCCTGTTCGATCTTTGCCACCTGGACTTCGCGATCGGCTTCGATCTGGCGCTGGCGAATCGCCCGGCTCTTCTCGACTTCGGCTTCCTGGACCAGGCGCTCGGCGTCGATCTTGGCCTGCTGGGCTTCGCGCTCGCGCTGCGCCGTGATGCTGGCCACTTCCGCGGTTTGTTGCGCCTGGCGCGTAGCGACTTCCTGCTGCTGCTGCAAGGTCGCGAAAGTCTGATCCTTCTCGATGGTGAGCTTGAGTTGCGTGGCCTCGAAGTTCTTCTGCGCGATAGCGACGGAAGTGTCCTGTTCTATCTCGTTGCGCTCCTTGGCGCGCTGCTGGGTTTGCTGGGTCAGCTTGGTGAGACCCTCGGCATCGAACGCGTTCTGGGCGTCGAAGAACTTGATCGGCGTTTGGTCGAGGCGGGTCAGGCTGACCGATTCGAGTTCGAGGCCGTTTTTCAGCAGGTCTTCGGAGACGGCGTTCTGCACTGCCTGGATGAAGTCGGCGCGCTTGTCGAGCAGTTGATGCATGCTCATCGACACGGCGGCGGCACGCAAGGCGTCGACAAATTTGTCCTCGACGAGCTCCTTCAGGGAGTCGGGATGCATCGTGCGTTGCCCAAGGGTCTGAGCTGCGTTGGCAACCCCCTCGACACTGGGGATGACGCGGACAAAGAAGGCCGCGACAGCATCGACGCGCAGGCGGTCCAGGGTGATCAGGCTGTCGGCGCCGGCGCGCGCCACCTCCAGCTTCAAGGTGTTCATGTTGATGTTGACGCACTCATGAAACACGGGAAGGACGATGGCGCCGCCATCCATGACGACCTTTTGTCCGCCGAGGCCGGTGCGGACGAAGGCGAGTTCCTTCGATGAGCGGCGGTACAGGCGCGAGAAGATCAAGCCGATCGCGAGAAGGCCGATCAGGGCGATCCCCGCGAGGATTGCGATGCTGACTAACTGCTCCATTTGTATTGTTCTCCCTTGGTTTTAAAGTAGGTCGGGGCGCGGGTTCGCGATGGCCTGAAAGCGCGAACCGGATACCTGCCTGACCAGCAGTACCGACTCGCCGGGGCCGAAGCTGCGCTCCGGAGCGTCGGGCTCCACATGGACGTAAAGCGTTTGCCCGTGCTCGTTCTTGACGCGCGCCTCGGCCGGGTAGTTGGTGCGTGCGGTGCCATTCACGATCACTGCGATGCGGCCGACCAGCGTTTCGAGCAGGACCGCCGTCGTTTCGTCGCGCGGCGTGATGCGGGCGATTCCCGTGCCGAGCACGCGAACGACGGGCAAGGCGCCGACGAAGGCGACCGGGGCCGCCAGAATGGCGGGAAGGTAGAAGCCGAACAGGCCTTTGCTCAAGGCTGCGATGGCGTAGCCGAGCATCGTGAATGCGGTGAGCAAGGTCACCAGAAGTACGAGGATCGGCACTTTCCCCACGTGCAACCAGCCCAGCCATGCCTCGGAGGCGCCGGCCCCGACGCTCGCGTCGGGCAGCAACTGGTCGAGCCAGCCAGAAAAGGTGTGGCCGATCAGCAGGCCGCTTCCTTCGATGATCGCGATCGCGATTATCAGGATCAGCGATACCGAGAACGGCCAGGATTCCGGGGCGAGAATCAGCTCCATCATCGCTCCGCCGTCGTCATTCCTGCACCCGCGTGGCCTTGGCCGCAGCCAGCCGTTCAGCGATGCGGTTGCTGCGCTGCATCTCCGCCAGTTCCTTGAGCTTGCCGGCGTCGTTTTTAACGCCGCTGAAAACGGCTGCGGTTCCGGTCTGTCTGGATAGCACGCGGCCGAACGAGGATTCGGCCTCCTCGACTCGCGCCTGGCGGCTCGACGCGCTGCTGGTTCCGGGGGCGGCGGCTTCGGCGGCCAGCGTCGTCTGGTAGTCGGTCAGGGTCTGTTCGAGTTCCCGTTTCTTCGCGTTGAGCGCGACGATGAAGGATTCCAGTTCCTTGGCCCGCTCGGACTGCTCGTCCAGCGATTTTTCCAGTACGGGCAGGAGGTCTTCGATGTCCGTCTGGCGGCCGATGGCCGCAGCCGCCAGATCGTCACGTGCCTCGGCGATAGCGATCTCGATCTGTTCGTCGAGTTTGACGTGTTCGGTGTTGAGCTTCGCGATATGGGAAAGAAGCAAGTGCTTGCCGGCTTCGGCTTTGCCGAGGTCGCCTCTGACTTCGCCGATCACCTTGTCGATCTCGCGGATCGATTGCGCCATCACGGCATCCGGAGCGAGGTTTTCTGCCTTGTCGAGCAGCGCGTGGGCGCCGCCGGCGATGATTCGAGATACGCGCGTTGCGATGGCGTCAGGCATTTTGTGTTTCCTTCCCGCTTTTGGTTGAAATGATGTTTGCAAGCTCGATGATATCCGGCAAGTAGCCGTCGAGCACCTTCTTGTCATATGCCGAGAGGGTCGATGTGACGGCGCTGCGCAAGAGCGCGGTGAGCAACAGCAGGCTCTGCTGGGTCAGAACGGCCTCGGCTTCGGTCGCATCCTGCTCCGCGCGATCGCCCGTGAGACGGGAGGAGGCCAGCGTTGCCATGATTTGCGGCGCCCATTCGGCGACCGTTCTCACGATGTCGGAATGCGTTCGCGTTTTGCGCTCGAATGCGGTGACTGCATCGACGAATGGCTGGGTGAGTCCGCGCATCCAGCTTGCACATAGTTCTGGGTCGCGCATGCGGCTTTCCTGCTCGCGTGCTTTCGCGAGGAGCGCCCGTAGCCTTTCGCTGGGTGTTCTGGCCCCCGGCTCCTGCAGTGCCAGCAGCCACTGGAAGTCCTCGTCCGACATTCGAACGGAGACTGTCTGCATCTGTCCCATGGGCAAGCTCCTGTCTGTCTGCTGAGGGCGTTCGTAATGAAACGCATACATGTGTATGCAAATGCTATGTGCGTAACGCGGATATGTCAACGGTATTTGCGCCTGCTTTCCCGGGCGGCCATCGCGGCGAGACCGCGCGGGGAGGGGGGGCTCGTGAAGGCACGGTAGGCTGGGGTTGCAGCGCGTCACTGGCGTCGAATACGGTTTGTCATGCTGGGCGCCGTGGCTGATGCCGGGGCGCAGATGTGCTACGTTGAACCCGTCTTGAATCCGACCCGGAGCCGCCCATGAGCGCCGCGGCCATCAGCCTGCCCGGTGCCTTGAAGGCACGCCTTGCCGAGGCAGTTGGCGTACTCGAAAGTAACCCGTCGATCGGACGTCCAGCCGGTAACGCCAGACCTGGGCTGGCGATCGGGCACCGCCACGACGTTCGATGGCGCTTCCCGAGTCTTGCGGCTTTCGGGAAGGAAGTTGTTGTTGCGTAGTCTTCTGAAGCAAGGGCAAGGCGTGCCATTCACCAAGGAGAAATCATGAACGAACACTTCCAGTCCCTCGATCAGGTCAAGGCGTCGGCGATCGACATGGTCATCAAGTTCGGGCCGAAGTTCGTGGTGGCGCTGCTCATCCTGGCGGCGGGCTATTTCGTCGGGCGCTGGGTGGCCGGCATCCTCGACCGCCTGTTGGTGCGCTTGAGTCTGGAGGCGCCGATCCGTTCGCTCTTGGTGCGCGTGACGCACGTCCTGGTACTTGGCCTGTTCGCCATCATGGCGCTGCAGAATCTCGGGGTCGAGCTGCTGCCGCTGGTCGCCGGCCTCGGCGTGGCGGGCGCCGGGGTCGCGCTGGCGATGCAGGGCATCCTCGGCAACGTCGCCGCCGGGCTGACGATCATCTTCACGCACCCCTTCCACGTCGGCGACTACCTCTCGATCGGCGACGAAGAGGGCGAGGTGCTCGACGTCAGCCTGTTCAGCACGACGCTCGGGCACACCGACCGCTCGAAGGTGATCATCCCGAACCGCAAGATCGTCGGCGAAATCCTGCACAACTACGGGAAGATCCGGCAGCTCGACCTGGCCGTCGGCGTTTCCTACGACACCGACGTGAATGCCGCCCTGCGCGTCATCGATGAAGTCCTGCGCGCCAATCCGCGCGTGCTGGCGGACCCGGCGCCGGTCGTCGGGGTCCGGCGGCTCGCCGATTACCGCGTCGCCATCGGAATCAATCCGTGGGTCAAGGTTCCCGACTACGTCGCCGCATGCAACGAAATCAACCAGGCGGTGCTCGAAACCTTCCGCGCGCGCGACATCGCGATTCCGTTGCCGCAGCAGGAGGTGCGCATGCTCGGCGCGATCGCCTGAGTTCGTCCCGAGGTTTGCCGGTGCATCGTTGCGCCGGCGGGTGGGGCGGATTTAGGGCGCCGGCGGTGCGCCGGGGCGCCGCCACAGCGGCGCCAGCCCGGCGAGGCCGAGCAGCGGTCCGGGCAGCAGTAGCCAGGCAATGGACAGTCCCCAGGTGTCGAGCAGGCGCGTCGCCAGCGCGATGGCGGCGACCGTGATGGCGAAGCCGAGCGAGTTCTGGATCGCCAGCGCGCTGCCGACGATTTCCGGCGGACAGGCTTTCGCCGAGAGCGCCGAGAATTGCGGCGAGTCGGCGACGACGCTGGCGCCCCAGAGCAGCAGCACGGCGAAAATCAGCGCGGCCGGGGCGCCGCCGAGCAGCGGGAAGACGAGGCAGCAGGCGGCCGACACGGCGAGCGCGACGGCGGCGACGCGGGCGCTGCCGAAACGGCCGCTGAGCTGGCCGCCGAGCACGCAGCCGAGCGCACCGACGCCGATTGCCGCGAAGGACAGCGTGGCGACGCCGGCGCCGAGCGCCTCGGGCAGCCCGGCGCGGACGATCAGCATCGGCACCAGCGTCCACATCGCGTACAGCTCCCACATGTGGCCGAAGTAGCCGAGCGCCGCGGCGCGGAAGTCGGGAATCGCGAAGGCGCTGAAGACGCCGCCGAGCGAGAGGTGTGCCGCGCCGGTACACCGTTTCAGATGCGGCCCATCTCCGAGGCGCAGGACCAGCAGCGCGGCGACGACGGCGAGCGCCGAGGCGGCGAGGATGGGCGCCTGCCACGGCCAGGCCGCGCCGAGCGCGCGGATGCCCTGCGGCAGCGCGGTGCCCAGCGTCAGCATGCCGACCAGCCAGGCCAGCGCCTTGCCGGCGCGCTGCGGCTCCCAGCCGACGATCAGCTTCATGCCGAGCGGGTAGACGCCGGCCAGCGCGACGCCGACGAGAAAACGCCAGGCGAGGCCCGAGGACACGTCGCTCGCCAGCCCGGCGAAGGCGGCGTTGGCGGTGGCGCCGAGGAGCGCGCAGGCGGCGAAGATGCGGCTCGCCGGAAAACGGTCGGCGAGACCGCTGACGGCGAAGACGAGCGTGCCGAGGATGAAGCCGAGCTGCGTGGCGTTGGTCAGCCAGCCGATCTCGGCGGGGCCGGCGCCCCACTGCCGCATCAGGTCGTCGGCGGCGCTGTTGGCGGAAAACCAGAGCGAGGTGCCGAACAGCTGGGCGATGACGACGATGGCAATCGGGGCGCGGCGCATCGTCGTCCTTTCCGGCGGGTCGGGCCGCTGATGCGTCCGTTTCGTCCGCTTACTTGGCCGCTTACTTGGCCGGTTTCGCCGACCAGGAATCCTTCAGCGTCACGGCGCGGTTGAACACCGGCGCGCCCGGCCGCGAGTCGACGCGGTCGGCGGCGAAGTAGCCGTGGCGTTCGAACTGGAAGCGTTCTTCGGGCGTGGCGTTCTTCAGCGCCGGTTCGAGCATGGCGGTGATCACCGTCTTCGACGCCGGGTTGAGGTCGTCGAGGAAATCGCGCTCCAGTTCCGGCGCGTCGCCCTCGCGGCGGGCGCCCGGCGCGGCGACGGCGAACAGCCGGTCGTAGAGGCGCACCTCGGCCGGGTAGGCGTGCGCCGCCGAGACCCAGTGCAGGTTGCCCTTGACCTTGACGCTGTCGGCGCCCGGCGTTCCCGACTTGGTCTCCGGCAGGTAGGTGCAATGCACGGCGGTCACCTTGTCGTCCGCGTCCTTGTCGCAGCCGGTGCATTCGACGACGTAGCCGTAGCGCAGGCGCGCCTTGTTGCCCGGGAAGAGGCGGCGGAAGCCCTTTTCAGGCACTTCCTGGAAGTCCTCGGCCTCGATCCACAGTTCGCGGCCGAAGGGCATGCTGCGCTCGCCCTGCTCCGGGTGCAGCGGGTGGTTGGGCGCGTGGCAGTCCTCGAACTGGCCTTCCGGGTAGTTGTCGATGATCAGCTTGAGCGGATCGAGCACGGCGACCCGGCGCGGGTCGGATTCGTTCATCACTTCGCGCTGCGCGTCCTCGAACAGCGCGTAGTCGATCAGCGAATCGTTCTTCGAGACGCCGATGCGCTCGGCGAACAGGCGGAAGCCGTCGGCCGAGTAGCCGCGCCGGCGCGCGCCGACCAGCGTCGGCATGCGCGGATCGTCCCAGCCCTCGACGTGTTTTTCGTCGACGAGCTGGATCAGCTTGCGCTTGGAGAGCACGACGTAGGTCAGGTTCAGGCGCGAGAACTCGATCTGCTGCGGCAGCGGGCGCTGCAGCAGGCCGCCCTCGGCCAGGCGTTCGAGCAGCCAGTCGTAGAACGGGCGCTGGTCCTCGAATTCGAGCGTGCAGATCGAGTGCGTGATGCATTCGAGCGCGTCCTCGATCGGGTGCGCGAAGGTGTACATCGGATAGACGCACCACTTGTCGCCGGTGTTGTGGTGCGTCGCGTGGCGGATGCGGTAGATCGCCGGATCGCGCAGGTTGATGTTGGGCGAGGCCATGTCGATCTTCGCGCGCAGGATGTGCGCGCCGTCGGCGAACTCGCCGGCGCGCATGCGGCGGAAGAGGTCGAGGTTCTCCTCGACGCCGCGCGCGCGGTACGGACTGTCCTTGCCCGGCTGCGTCAGCGTGCCGCGCGTGGCGCGCATTTCCTCGGCGTTCTGGCTGTCGACGTAGGCGTGGCCGGCCTGGATCAGGTATTCGGCGAACTGCGCCATCCAGTCGAAATAGTTCGAGGCGTAGTAGAGGTTGCTTTCGCCGGCGCCGTGCTCCCACGAGCAGCCGAGCCACTTCACGCCGTCGACGATCGAGTCGACGTACTCCTGCTCCTCCTTCTCCGGGTTGGTGTCGTCGAAGCGCAGATGGCAGCGGCCGCCGTATTGCTGCGCGAGGCCGAAGTTGAGCAGGATCGACTTGGCGTGGCCGAAGTGCAGGTAGCCGTTCGGCTCCGGCGGGAAGCGCGTGCGGATCTTCGCCGCGTCGAGCGGCGCGCCGGCGTGTTCGGCGGCCGGGCCGGGTTGGCCGGCCCAGCGGCGCTGGGCGTGCTTGCCGGCGGCCAGATCGGTTTCGACGATGCTGCGGATGAAGTTGGCGGCCGGTGCGGTTGCGGCGTGGTCTTTCGGTGCGTTGCTCACGACGGGATCCTTGATTCCAGAAGCCTTGCATTTTAACCGGGCGACGCCGCAAAACCGCTAAAATTCACGCTTTATCGCACGGGCATGGAACCGGTATGAACCTCGCTGCTTTTTTCGCGATCGGCGCGGGCGCCGCGCTCGGCGCCTGGTCGCGCTGGGGGCTTGGCCTGCTGCTCAACCCGCTGCTGGTCGCCGTGCCGCTCGGCACGCTGGCCGCCAATCTGATCGGCGGCTATCTGATCGGCGTCGCGCTCGGCGCCTTCCACCAGTACGCGCACCTCGCGCCGGAACTGAAGCTTTTCATCATTACCGGCTTTCTCGGCGGCCTGACCACTTTTTCCAGTTTTTCCGGCGAGGTCATGGAGCGCTTCCTGGCGCAGCAGTACGCCTGGGCCTTCTCGGCCATCGGCCTGCACCTCTTCGGCTCGCTGGCGATGACCTGGCTCGGCCTGCTCACGGTCGGCGTGCATAAGGTCTGGCCCTGAGACGCATGCCGTTCGCGGCGCGTTCATGAAAGGCGCGCCCCGCTACGCCCCGGTTTCGCGGTTTGGCTGCGGCGCCGGGCCGTCTCGGGCAAAGCGCCGCCGCGTCGCACGCGTTCAGCGCAGCGGCGGCCAGCCGCTCACGACCGCGATGCCGCCGATCAGCAGCAAGGCTACGACCAGCCAGCGCAGGCGGCGGCGCAGGGCGTCGATGCGCTCGATCAGCTGCGCGTTCTGCTCGGCCAGCGCCTTGATCAGTTCGGAGGAGGCGACCATCTGATTCTCCAGCTCGCCCGCCGTCGCCTCCAGCGCGGCCAGGCGCGCTTCGAGGGCGGCGCGGCTGTGCGGTTCGGGCGGCGGCACCGCCTGCGTTCCGTCGTCGTGCGCCGGCGGCGATTTCTTGGCGACCGCCTTCCATAGTTTCTTGGCCCCTTCGGCCACTTTGGGCGCGTTGCGCACCACCTCGGACCAGGGGACGCTCTGCAATACGGTCAGCCACGGAATCGGCATCGGGAAACCTTTCGGAAAGTCCGGCCGCCCGTTTTCCGCACGGGCGATCGATGAGTTTGCGCGGTGCCCGGCGCGACCGTCAAAATGCTGCGCCGCTACGCGCCGGATGGCTCATCGTACCGTGCGCGGCGGCGTGGGAACAGGACCGGCCACCGTCGGCGCGAAAACGTCTGCGACAGCGACCCCCGGCCCGTCTCCGGGTACGACGTCGGCATCGTGAAGGCCTTGCCGTTCCTGGCATATGCGCCTGGCGTTGTGCGTGCGCAGCAACGGGCTATGACGGGCGTCTGGGGAGCGAAAAACGGCTTAAAAGTTCAGTTTTTTTCTCTCGTCCGGAGAGGGTTGGAGGCCCGGTTTTTGGGCTAGAGTCCGCCCCGTGCCGCTGCTGCGGTACGCCAAAACAACCCCACGAACGGAGATAACAACGATGAGAATTTCCCAACGCTTCGCCACGACATTCGGTGCCTGCCTCGCCGGCGCCGCGCTGTTCGCCCCGCTGTCCGCCCACGCGGCGCTGCCGGTCTGCAAGATGATCGCCACCGGCGGCACGATCGCGATGAAGATCGACCCGGTGAAGAACGCGCCGGTGCCCGCCATCTCCGGCGACGACCTGCTCGCCACCGTGCCCGAAATCGCCAAGGTGGCGAAGATCGAGGTGCAGAACCTGGCGAACGTGCCGTCCGACTACATGGGGCCGGAGCTCTGGGTGAGCCTGCAGAAGGCCGTGACCGAAGCGCTGGCGCGTCCCGAGGTGTCCGGCGTGATCGTTTCGCACGGCACCGACACGCTCGAGGAAACCGCCTACTTCCTCGACCTGACGGTGAAGAGCGAGAAGCCGGTGATCCTCATCGGCGCGCAGCGCAACGCCTCGGAGAAGGACTTCGACGGTCCGCGCAACCTGCTCAACGCGGCGCGCATCTGCGCCGACCAGGAGGCGCGCGGCAAGGGCGCCATGATCGCGCTCAACAACCAGATCAACGCCGCGCGCGAAGTGACGAAGACCCACACCTCCGACGTCGAGACCTTCAAGTCCGGCGACTACGGCGTACTCGGCAACGCCGACAACGACCGCGTGATCTTCTACCGCACGCCGCTGCGTCGCCAGCACGTCGCGCTGAAGGGCGACACGCTGCCGGCCGTCGAGATCGTGTCGATGTACGGCGGCGCCGACGGCAAGCTGCTGCGCGCCGCCGTCGCGGCCGGCGCCAAGGGCATCGTCGTCCAGGCGCTGGGCTGGGGCAACGTGAACATCGCGCTGCACGACGCGATCAAGGAAACGATCGCCAAGGGCGTGCCGGTGGTGATTTCGACGCGCGTGCCGAACGGTCGCGTGCTGCCCAACTACGGCTTCGTCGGCGGCGGCAAGACGCTGAAGGACGCCGGCGCCGTCTTCGCCGACAACCTGCCGCCGCAGAAGGCGCGCCTGCTGCTCATGCTCGGCCTGCAGAACAGCAGCAAGGCCGAGGACCTGCAGCGCCTGTTCGACAAGTAAGCGAGTCCGGCTTGCCGGGCGGCCAGCGGTCGCCCGGCACGTTCGTCGCCCAAGCCGGCTGCCTGCCGGCTTTTTTGCGTCCGTGCGCCGGCTGTCGCGCGCCGGAGGCGGCCGCATGCGCCACTCCGCCGGGAGGATGTCCCGATCCGCCCGACGCCACCGTCGCTTTGCGGGAAAGGCGCAGACCCGGGCGGCGCTCGTCGCCTTCGCTGGCGGCGCGCTTTCCTTGCGCGGCGTTCCTGCCATGAATTTCCTCTGCGCGATGCCGCCGGGGCGGCACAGCCCCCGCATCCCGGCGCTGAGCTTTGGCCGGCGATGCTTTACACTCTCGGCGCTCAATGTTTTTCGAAATTCCCCAATGACTCAAAGCCCTTCCCGCACGGCCAACGCCTACGCCGATTGCCTCGCCGTCGACCAGCGTCGCCTGCGCTCGCTGTGGCGCGACATGCGCCACGCCTTCGGCGCCAAGCGCGACGCGCTGCAGGCCGAGCACGACGCGCTGGCCGAAAAGTCGCGCGCCGTCGTTGCCGCGCGCCGCGCGCGCCTGCCGCGCCCCGAGTTCGCCGACGACCTGCCGGTCAATGCTCGCCGTGCCGAGATCGCGGCGCTGATCGAGAAGCATCAGGTGGTGATCGTCTGCGGCGAGACCGGCTCCGGGAAGACGACGCAGCTGCCGAAGATCTGCCTCGAACTCGGGCGCGGCGCGACCGGCCTGATCGGCCACACGCAGCCGCGCCGCATCGCCGCGCGCTCGACGGCGGCGCGCATCGCGCAGGAGCTGCAGAGCGAGCTGGGCGGCCACGTCGGCTACAAGATCCGCTTCAACGACCGGATTTCGAAGGACTCCTACGTCAAGCTGATGACCGACGGCATCCTGCTCGCCGAGACGCAGGGCGACCCGTGGCTCGGCCAGTACGACACGCTGATCATCGACGAGGCGCACGAGCGCAGCCTGAACATCGACTTCCTGCTCGGCTATCTCAAGCAGCTGCTGCCGAAGCGGCCGGATTTCAAACTGATCGTCACTTCGGCGACGATCGACGCCGAGCGCTTCGCGCAGCACTTCGCGGTGAACGGCAAGCCGGCGCCGGTGATCGAGGTGTCCGGCCGCATGTATCCGGTCGAGCTGCGCTACCGCGCGGTGCAGACCGAGGAAGCCGAGAAGGAGGGCGAGCGCGACCTCTACGACGCCATCGTCGACGCCTGCGACGAGCTGCACCGCGAGGGGCCGGGCGACGTGCTCGTCTTCCTGCCCGGCGAGCGCGAGATCCGCGAGGCGGCCGAGGCGCTGAGAAAACACCACCCGCCGCACACCGAAATCCTGCCGCTCTTCGCCCGCCTGTCGGCCGAGGAGCAGTCGCGCATCTTCAAGGCGCACGGCGGCCGGCGCATCGTGCTGGCGACCAACGTCGCCGAGACCTCGCTCACCGTGCCGGGCATCCGCTTCGTCGTCGATTCCGGGCTGGCGCGCGTCAAGCGCTACTCCTACCGCAACAAGGTCGAGCAACTGCAGGTCGAGAAGATCGCGCAGGCCTCGGCCAACCAGCGCGCCGGGCGCTGCGGCCGCGTCGCCGCCGGCGTCTGCATCCGCCTCTACGACGAGGACGACTTCAAGGCGCGGCCGCCCTTCGCCGACCCGGAAATCCTGCGCTCGTCGCTGGCCGGCGTGATCCTGCGCATGAAGGCGCTGCGCCTGGGCGACGTCGAGGAATTCCCCTTCATCGAGGCGCCGCCGCCGAAGGCGATCAGCGACGGCTACCAGCTGCTGCTCGAACTCGGCGCGGTGAGCGACGCGCACGCGCTGACGCCGGTCGGTCAGGAGCTCGCCAAGATGCCGCTCGACCCGCGCATCGCGCGCATGATCGTCGCCGCGCGCGACGAGGGCTGCCTCACGGAAATGCTGGTGATCGCCGCCGCGCTGACCGTGCAGGACCCGCGCGAGCGCCCGCAGGACAAGCAGGGCAGCGCCGACATGGCGCACAAGAAATTCGCCGACGAGAAGTCCGAGTTCCTTTCCTGGCTCAAGCTCTGGCAGTGGTACGAGGCCGAGGTCGGGCACAAGAAGTCGCAGCGCAAGCTGGTGCAGGCCTGCCACGCCAACTTCCTGTCGGCGCTGCGCATGCGCGAATGGCGCGACGTGCACAGCCAGCTGCACGCCTTCGTCGCCGAGCACGAGTGGCGCGAGAACCAGATTCCGGCGACCTACGACGCGATCCACCGCGCGCTGCTCGCCGGCCTGCTCGGCAACATCGGCTGCAAATCGGAGGACTCGGCGCACTACCTCGGCGCGCGCGGCATGAAGTTCCTGATCCATCCGGGCTCGGCATTGCAGAAGAAGGCCGGCAAGTGGATCGCCGCCGCCGAGATCACCGAGACGAGCAAGCTCTTCGCGCGCTGCGTCGCGCGCATCGAGCCCGAATGGCTGGAGAAGGTCGGCGCGCATCTGATCAAGCGCAGCTGGTTCGATCCGCACTGGGAGAAGAAGGCGATGCAGGTCGTCGCCTTCGAGCGCTCGACGCTCTACGGCATCGTCATCAACCCGAAGAAGCGCGTGAACTTCGGGCCGATGAATCCGAAGGAGGCGCGCGAGATCTTCATCCGCCAGGGCCTCGTCGGCGGCGAGATCGCCGAGGAGTATGCGAAACGCTGGGACTTCTTCCGCCACAACCACCAGCTGATGCTCGACATCGAGACGCTGGAGCACAAGTCGCGGCGCCCCGACGTGCTGGTCGACGACGAGCTGATCTTCGCCTTCTACGATCAGCTCATTCCCGAGGGCATCAGCAACGGCGCCGAGTTCGACAAGTGGCGGCGCGACGCCGAGCGGGAAACGCCGAAGCTGCTCTACCTCAAGCGCGAAGACCTGATGCGGCACGAGGCGGCCGGCGTCACCACCGAAGCCTTCCCGCACCACCTCAAGCTCGGCGGCGTCGACTACGCGCTGTCCTACCACTTCGAGCCGGGCTCGCCGAAGGACGGCGTGACGCTCGCCGTGCCGCTCGCGCAGCTCAACCAGATTCCGCCGGCGCGCTGCGAATGGCTGGTGCCGGGGTTGCTCAAGGAGAAGGTCGTGCAGCTGGTGAAGACGCTGCCGCAGAAAATCCGCTCCAAGCTGGTGCCGGTACCGGAGTTCGCCGGCGACTTCGTTGCCGCCGTGCCGCCTTCCGAGAAGCCGCTGGTTCCGGCGCTGATCCACTACATCCTGCAGTCGCGCGGGCTCAACGCGCGCGGCTGGGAGATCACGCCCGACGCCTTCCGGCCGGACGCGCTGCCGGCGCACTTCAACATGAACTTCAAGCTCGTCGACGAGCACGGCCGCCAGCTCGGCATGAGCCGCAGCCTCGTCGAACTGCGCGGCGAGTGGGGGCGCGAGGCGAAGCAGGAGTTCACCGAACTGCACGACACGCCGGCCGAGTACGCCGGAATGACCGACTGGAGCTTCGGCGAGCTGCCCGAGCTGATGGAGGTCGAGGTCGGCCCGGGGCAGACGGTGCTCGGCTATCCGGGGCTGTCCGACGACGGCGACAGCGTCTCGCTGTGCGTCTTCGATTCGCCCGAGGAGGCGCGCGCGGCGCACCGCGACGGCCTGCTGCGCCTCTTCACGCTGCAGTTCCGCGAGCAGGTGAAGTATTTCGAGAAGAACCTGCCGGGCCTGACGCAGATGGGCATGCAGTTCATGCCGCTCGGCTCGCTCGACGACCTGCGCCGGCAGCTGATCGAGCTGACCTTCGCGCGCGCCTGCCTGGTCGAGCCGTGGCCGACCGACGCCGCCGCCTTCAAGGCGCGCTGCGCCGAAGGCAAGTCGCGCCTCGGCCTGCTCGCGCAGGAAATCTGCCGCCTCGTCGCGCAGATCCTGACCGACTGGCAGGCGCTGCAGAAGAAGCTCGTCGCCTTCAAGGCGCACGCGGCGGCGCAGCAGGATATCGAAAAGCAGATCGGCCGCCTGATCGGCAAGCGCTTCATTCTCGATACGCCCTTCGAGCGCCTGCAGCACTTCCCGCGCTACCTGAAGGCGGCGGCGCTGCGCCTCGACAAGCTGAAGGCCGACCCGGCGCGCGACGCGCGCCTGCTCGCCGAGTACGCGCCGCTGTGGACCAACTACGAACGGCGTGCCATCGTGCTTGCCAAGCAGGGCGTGGTCGACGAGCAGATGCAGCAGTTCCGCTGGATGCTCGAGGAACTGCGCGTGCAGCTCTTCGCGCAGGAGCTGCGCACGCCGGCGCCGGTGTCGAGCAAGCGCTTGCAGAAGATGTGGGACGCGATGTGACGATGCCGGCAACGGCGGTACGACGCGCGTAGATCGCGGAGGACGCAGAGGACGCAGAGGACGCAGAGGCAAGCCGGATGGTCGGCGGGCGCGGCGGAAGGTCTCTCCGCTTCCGGGGTCCTTCGTGCTCTCCGTCTTCTTCGTGCTTGATTGGAGTTTTCAGGATGACTGAGAAGGGAGCGAACCGTGGGTGATGTGATTCTGGCGCTGGTGCGCACGCTGGCGACGCTGGCGCGGCCGCGCGTCTGGCTGCTGCTGCTCGGTCCAGCCGTGGTGGCGCTGGTCGCCTGGCTGGGGCTGACGGTCTTCCTGCTCGACCGCCTGATCGCCTCCTTCATCGACCTGCCGCCGATGAGCTGGCTGACCGGCTGGGGCGCCGTCTGGCTGGCCAAGCTGCTCGCCGCGCTCGGCGGCTGGCTGCTCATCCTCGCCGCCGCCTACGTGACGGCGATGCTGCTCGCGGCGATCTTCATCCTGCCGCTGCTGCTCAACTACCTGGCCGCCACCGATTACCCGGAGCTGGCGCGCATGGGCAAGGACAGCGTCACGGCGTCGACCTGGAACAGCATCTCGGCCGCGCTGCTCTTCGTCGTCGGCTGGGTCGTCACGCTGCCGCTCTGGCTGGTGCCCGGTCTCGGCCTCGTGCTGCCGCTGTTCTGGATGGCCTGGCTCAACCGCCGCACCTTCGCCTACGACGCGCTGGCCGTGCACGCCACCGACGCGGAATGGCGCGCGTTGCGCCAGAAGCATGGGCTGCCGCTGCTGGTGCTCGGCATCACGCTGGCGCTCGTCGCGCACGTGCCGCTGCTCGGCCTGCTGGCGCCGACGCTGGCGGCGATCGCCTACGTCCACTATTGCCTGGAGGCGTTGCGTCGTGCGCGGCAGGGCGCCGTCGTCACGGAAGTCGAATACGTGCGGGTCAAGGAGGCTTGAACATGCGGACCCTGAACTTCGGTGCTTTGATCATCGGCGACGAGATACTCTCGGGCAAGCGCAGCGACAAGCATTTCGCGAAGCTCGCCGAACTGCTCGGCGCGCGCGGCCTGCGCCTCTCGTGGGTCGACTACCTCGGCGACGAGGAGGCGCGCATCGCCGACGTGCTGCGCCGCAGCTTCGCTTCCGGCGACGCGGTGTTCAGCTTCGGCGGCATCGGCAACACGCCCGACGACCATACGCGGCAGGCCGCCGCCGCCGCGCTCGGCGTCGATCTGGTCCTGCATCCCGACGCCGAGCGCGAGATCCGCGGCCGTTTCGGCGACGAAGCGACGCCGATCCGCCTGCAGCTCGGCACCTTCCCGCGCGGCGTCGACATCGTGCCCAATCCCTTCAATCGCATCCCCGGTTTCCGCGTGCGCGACCACCACTTCCTGCCGGGCTTCCCGCAGATGGCGCACCCGATGGCCGAGTGGGCGCTCGATACCTTCTACGCCGATCTCTTCCACCGCAATCCGATGGTCGACAAGGCCTTCCTGCTGACCGGGCCGAACGCCTACGAGAGCGCGCTGCTCGACCTGATGCAGCGCATCGTCGCCGACTATCCGGCGCTGCGCCTGTTCAGCCTGCCGTCGATCGGCGCGGACGGACAGCGCCGGCACCTCGAACTCGGCGTCGAGGGCGAGGCGGCGCTGGTCGAGCGTGCGATGGACGAAATCCGTCGCGAGGTCGAGCGGCGCGAGATCGCCTGGCGCTGGCGCGACTGAGGCACGGGCGGGCGTGTCGGTGCGCTCGCTGTAGATGCCGCATGCCGGAGCGCATCGGCGCGTCGCCCGTAAACGGAAAAACCCCGGCGCACCGGGGTTTCTACGGAACGGCTGCTGGCGCCGCCAGGCTCACTTCTTCTTCGTCGCTGCGGCGGCGGCCTTGGTCGTCGCGCTCGATGCGGCCTTGACGTTGGCGTCGGCGATGTCGGTCATCTGCTTGGCCATCGCGGTCATGTTGTCGTAGGCCTTGGTCGAGGCCTGCAGCACCTGCTTCATGGCCGCGGCGAAGACGTCGCCGCCGACCGGCGTGCTGGCGCTGGCTTTCTCGATGGCGCTCGAGGCGTTCTTGGTGAAGCCGCTGTACTGCGCTTCCATCACCGAGGTGATTTCCTTCTGGATGCGGGCGGCCAGGTCGTAAACGCTGCGCGAGTATTCCATGACCTTTTCGACGCTCGGCTGGGTCAGCGCGCTGCTGGCCTTGGCGAGTTCCTGCGGATCCTTGATGCTCAGCAGCTGCTGCGTGTTGGCCACGCTGGTGTTGAAGAGTTCGCGGCTGGCGGCGAGGTTGAGGGCGGCCAGTTGCTCCATGCCGTTGAAGGCGGTGCGGACCAGCGCCATCATGACTTCGGCGTTGGCTTTCTGGGCGGCGGCGAGTTGCTCGAGATTGTTGGTGCTCATCGTATCCTCCTGGGATGGGGGTGGAAGGCGAGGCGGTCGTCGAGCGGGAGGGCCCGGTGCTGCCGCCGATTTCGGTACAGGTCCAACTATAGGCTATTCAAATGGCAAGTTGAATGCCGCTTAAAAAAAACCCCCGAACCGGTCGGGGGTCTTTTCGCGAGCCGCGTGGATCAGGCGGCTTTTTTCTTGCCGGCGGCGGCAGTGGCGCCGACAGCCTTGACCGTTGCGTTGGTCGCGGCAGCGACGTTGGCTTCGGCGATCTCGGCGGCTTGCTTGGCAGCCTTGTTGAAGCTGTCGAAAGCCGAGTTGGCGGCGGCGACGGCGGACTTCACGGCGGCGACGGCGACGTCGGAACCGGCCGGGGCGCTCTTGGCGGCCTTGTCGAGCAGGGTGGCGATCTGCTTCTGGAATTCGCCGAACTGGCCTTCCAGCAGCTTCGACACTTCTTCTTGCGACTGGGCCGAGATTTCGTAGACGCTACGCGAGTAGGCGACGGCCTTTTCGACGTTCGGCTGGGCCAGCGAAGCCTGGACCGACAGGGCTTCCTGCACGTCCTTGGCGCCGAGGATGGCCTTGGTGTTCGAGACGCTGTCTTCGAGCAGCGAGCGGGCGGTGTTCAGGTTCAGGGCGGCGATGCGCTCGGCCGAAGCCAGGGCGGTGTTGGCCAGGGTCAGCAGCGACTCGACGGAGGCCTTGTTGGCGGCAGCGAATTGTTCCGGATTGAAAAAGCTCATGGTCATCTCCTAAGTTGAAAAGGTACGAACTTGTGCGATGACTGTCTGACCGAGCCGGGGTTGGCTTCCGAAGTCGATTGCTGCACCGCAACATGAGCCCGATTATAGCTATGGCGGTGTCGTTGTCAACATTTATTTTGTGCGTCGCAACAAAATATGTTGATGCTGATTATCAAGCGATTTATGGGGGCGCCGAAAGGCGGGGTGGTTCCGCGCCGCATTTGCTGCGGCGCGGCGCGCGCAGGCCGCCGCAGCGGCCTGCCGCGGTCAGCGGTGCTTGAACTCGGCCTTGCGCTTTTCGGCGAAGGCGGCCATGCCTTCCTTCTGGTCTTCCAGCGCGAAGGCGGCGTGGAAGCTGCGGCGCTCGAACAGCATGCCCTCGCTCAGGCTGCTTTCGAAGGCGCGGTTGACCGATTCCTTGATCATCATGACGACCGGCAGCGAGTACGAGGCGATCTTGTCGGCGGCGGCGAGGGTTTCCTCGAGCAGCTTGTCGGCCGGCACGATGCGCGAGACGAGGCCGGCGCGTTCGGCCTCTTCGGCGTTCATCATGCGCGCCGTCAGGCATAGGTCCATGGCCTTGGCCTTGCCGATCGCGCGCGGCAGGCGCTGGGTGCCGCCGGCGCCGGGCAGGGTGCCGAGCTTGACCTCGGGCTGGCCGAACTGGGCGCTGTCGGCGGCGATGATGAAGTCGCACATCATCGCCAGCTCGCAGCCGCCGCCCAGCGCGTAGCCTGCGACCGCGGCGATCACCGGCTTGCGGCAGGTCTTCACGCGTTCCCAGTTGCGCGTGATGTAGTCGCCCTTGTAGGCGTCCATGTAGGAGAAGTCCTTCATCGCCGTGATGTCGGCGCCGGCGGCGAAGGCCTTTTCCGAGCCGGTGACGACGATGCAGCCGATCTCCTCGGACGCTTCGAAGGCGTCGAGGGCCTGGCGCATTTCCTCGACCAGCGCATCGCACAGGGCGTTCAGCTGCTTCGGGCGGTTCAGGGTGATGAGGCCGACGCGGCCGCGCGTTTCGGCGATGATGAATTCGTAGCTCACGGGATCAATCTCCTTTCGGGGTGACGTTCTGGGCGGGCTTCAAGCTCAGGGGCTCGCCCTTCTTGTCCGCTGCCGGCTCGCCCTTGCCTTTCGGCTGGATGATCGCGCGCACGCGGGCCTGCGCGGCTCCGGTGGCGCTCTTCGTATCGCCGCCACCGGAGGTGACGACGTATTTTTCGGTCAGCGCATCGTAGGAGATGAACTGGCCCTTGATCTCGTCCAGGCCGCTTTTCACCCAGGCGCGGGTGAAGAACTCGGTCTTCTCGCTGCGCGCATCGTATTCGATGCGCTCGCCTTCGCCCTCGACGTAGTCGTCGCGCCCTTCGCGCTTCTGGCGGAAGCGCGCCAGGCCGTTGGCACCGCCGGTCGCCGTACCCTTCTGGAAGCCGTCGGCGTCCTGGACGACGACGAGCTTGGCGGTGCGGATCTGCAGCGTGCCCTGGTTGAGCACGACGTTGCCTTCGAAGACCTGCACCTTCTTGACGTCGTCGATGCTGATGCGGTCGGCCTCGAGGTTGATCGGCTTTTCGCGGTCGGCGCGCTCGGCGTGGGCGGGCAGGGCGGCGCCGAGGAGCAGGCCGGTGGCGATGGCGAGTGCGGATTTCATCATTTAGCGCTTCTTCGCGTGTTGGCTTTCGAATTGTCCGACGGCCTGGGATTCGAGGACGTAGGTCTGCTGGGCGTTGTCGATCTGCAGGCCGACGCCCTTCAGCCAGGACTTCCCCTGCGTGATGAGCACCGGACTCTTGGTGAAGGCCTTCTCGTCGTCGGGGAGGATGGTGAGGCGGTCGGTGACGGCGAGCATTTCCTCCTGCGTGCCGGAGGCGGCGCGGCGCACCTGGACGTTGTCGTAGAGGTCGGCCTGCTTGCCGTCGCGGCTCAGGTGGCCGCGCTCGGCGACCATGGTCACCGGGGCCTTCTGCGGATGCAGGTGGACGAGGTCCGGCTTGGTCATGTCGGTGGTGTCGTCGTCCGGGTAGTGACGAATCTCGACCGCCTTCAGCGTGTATTGCAGGCGCCCGGTCTTGTCGAGCTTGCGCAACTGCGAGTCGTTGATGATGTAGTCCGGATCGTGCCGGTTCTTCCCGTTCTTGCCGGTTTCCGGCAGCTGGACGGCGTGGCTCAGCCAGAAGGTGAGCGCCGCCAGGACGAGCAGGATGGAAAGCGGAAAGATCGCGCTGCCGAGGCGTTTCATCTGGCGGCGGGCTGCGCTGAGGCGTGGCTCGGGAAGCGCGCGGTCGGCGCGCCGGCGGGGCGGCGGCGCATCAGATCACCTTGGCCTGGAAGAGGTCGTGCATGTTGAGCGCGCCGATCAGCGCGCCGTCTTCGTCGACCACCGGCAGCTGGTTGATCTTGTAGTGCTCCATCATTTCGACGGCCTCGACGGCGAGCTTGTCCGGCCCGATCGAGCGCGGTTTGCGGCCCATGATGTCGGCCACCGTCAGGGTGCGCAGGTCGAGATCGTTGGCGAAGGCGCGGCGCAGGTCGCCGTCGGTGAAGATGCCGAGCACGCGGCGTTCGGGCGTGACGACGGCGGTCATGCCGATGCCGCCGCGCGAGATTTCGAGGATGGCGTCGGCGACGCGGGCTTCCGGCGCGACGGCCGGCACGGCGTCGCCGGCGCGCATCACGTCGCGCACATGCGTGAGCAGGCGACGGCCGAGCGCGCCGCCCGGATGCGAGCGCGCGAAATCTTCGGCGCCGAAGCCGCGCGCGTCGAGCAGGGCGACCGCGAGCGCGTCGCCGAGCGCCAGCGCGGCGGTGGTGCTGGCGGTCGGGGCGAGGTTGAGCGGGCAGGCTTCCTGCGCGACGCCCGCATCGAGGTGGGCGTCGGCTTCGCAGGCCAGCGCCGAGCGCGGGTTGCCGGTCATGGCGATGAGCTTGGCACCCTGGCGCTTGACGATGGGGACGATGGTCAGCAGCTCGGCGCTCTCGCCGGAGTTGGAGAGCGCGATCAGGACGTCGTCGCGCGTGATCATGCCGAGGTCGCCGTGGATCGCCTCGGCGGGGTGCACGAAGTAGGCAGGCGTGCCGGTGCTGGCCAGCGTCGAGGCGATCTTGCGTCCGACGTGGCCGGACTTGCCGATGCCGCTCACGATGACGCGGCCGCGACAGTTGAGGATCAGCGTCAGGGCCGCGATGAAGGCGCCGTCGATGCGCTCGGCCAGTGCGCTCACCGCGTCGGCTTCGATGCGCAGAACCTGGCGCGCGAGATCGAGCGCTTTCGATGATGGCTGGATTTTGTTCATGGGGATGCTGCGGTTATGATGGGGCCGAGTATAGCAGAAGCCCCGCCGCCTCCCCGCCCCCCAGCCCCTGCCCCGGCGCCGTCTGCGCGCCGTCGAGACCGCCGCCCGAACGATGGAAACACTGCCGATCATCCTGATGCTGCTGGGCGCCTCGGTGGTGTCCGTCATCCTTTTTCGCCGCCTCAATCTGCCCCCGGTGCTCGGCTACCTGCTGGTCGGCGCGCTGATCGGGCCACACGCCTTCAATCTGGTCGAGGGCTTTGCCGGCGCGCAGCACCTGGCCGAGTTCGGCGTCGTCTTCCTGATGTTCTCGATCGGCCTCGAATTCTCGCTGGCCAAGCTCTACGCGATGAAGCGCATCGTCTTCGGGCTGGGCTTCCTGCAGGTGCTGGTGACGCTGCTGGCGGTGACCGGCATCGCCACCGGCTTCGGCCTGTCCTGGCAGGCCGGCGTGGCGCTCGGCGGCGCGCTGGCGATGTCGTCGACCGCCGTGCTCACCAAGCTGCTGACCGAGCGCCTCGAACTCGACGCCCGCCACGGCCGCGAAGTGATGGGCGTGTTGCTCTTCCAGGACATCGCGGTGGTGCCGCTGCTCATCCTGATTCCCTCGTTCTCGAAATCGCCGGAGCAGATGGCGGTGCTGATGGGCATCGCCATGCTCAAGGCGGTCGTCGTGCTGACGGTGGTGCTCTTCCTCGGGCAGCGCCTGATGCGCAAGTGGTTCTTCATCGTGGCGCGCGGCAAGTCGCCCGAGCTGTTCATGCTCAACGTGCTGCTCATCACGCTCGGGCTCGCCTGGCTGACCGAACTGGCCGGCCTGTCGCTGGCGCTTGGCGCCTTCGTGGCCGGCATGCTGATTTCGGAAACCGAGTACCGGCATCAGGTGGAAGAGGACATCAAGCCATTCCGCGACGTGCTGATGGGGCTCTTCTTCGTGACCATCGGTATGATGCTCGACATGACGCTGGTGCTGCACAACCTGCCGCTCGTGTTGGCCGTGCTCGGCGCGTTGCTGCTCGTGAAATTCGCGCTGGTCGCCGGCCTCTCGCGCCTGTTCGGCGCGCCGCCCGGGGCGGCGATGCGCACCGGCCTGTGGCTGTGCGCCGGCGGCGAATTCGGTTTCGTGCTGCTCTCGGAAATCCGCAGCCTGCACCTGGCGCCCTCGCTCGCGCTGCAGGCGGTGCTCGCGGCGCTCGTGCTGTCGATGCTGCTGGCGCCGATCGTCGTGCATTACAGCGACCGGCTGGTGCTGCGCTTCGCCGCCAGCGAGTGGCTGACGCGCTCGATGGAGCTGACGATGATCGCCGCGCAGTCGATGCAGACCGAAAAGCACGCGGTGATCTGCGGCTTCGGGCGCAGCGGCCAGTACCTGGCGCGCTTCATGGCGCAGGAGGACGTCTCCTATGTGGCGCTCGACCTCGATCCGGAGCGCGTGCGCGAGGCCGCCGCCGCCGGCGAGAACGTAGTGTTCGGCGACGCCACGCGGCGCGAGACGCTGATCGCCGCCGGCGTCGCGCGGGCCAGCGTGCTGATCGTCAGCTTCGCCGACACGCGGGCGGCGGAGAAGGTGCTGCATCACGTGCGCGAGCTCAAGCCGGAACTGCCGGTGGTTGTGCGCACGCTCGACGAGAAGGATTTCGAGTCGCTGCACCGCTCGGGCGCGGCGGAGGTCGTGCCGGAGTCGCTCGAGGCCAGCATGATGCTCGCCTCGCATGCGCTGATCCTGGTCGGCGTGCCGGTCAATCGCGTGCTCAAGCGCGTGCGTCAGACCCGCATGGCGCGCTACCGCTCGCTGCGCGGGTTTTTCCACGGCGAGAGCGACCGCGAGGAAATCGTGCGCGACGGCGAGGAGCCGCGCCTGCACTCAGTGCCGCTCGGCAGCGGCGCCTACGCCGTCGGCCGGACGCTGGGCGAACTGGCGCTGGGCGGCGCCGACGTCGAAGTGACCGCGGTGCGCCGGCGCAACATCCGCGCGCTGGAGCCTTCCGCAGAAACGCGTTTCGAGGCCGGCGACGTGGTGGTCCTGCTTGGCGGCGCGGAGGCGCTGGCAGTGGTGGAAACGCGACTGCTCAAAGGGTGAACGCAAAAGCCCGCCGGGTGGCGGGCTCCGGTATTCCGGGCGAGGCGTTCAGAACGGCTTGCAAATGGTATAGACGGTGCTGCCGTCATCAAGGTAAGCCGCCGTATCCGCCAGTTTGGTATCCAGTTTCGTCGCGTCGTTCGTGGCGCGCACTTGTCCGGTTCCCGGCTTGCCGTCGTCGAACTGTGCGTCGATCGCGTTGGCGATTTTGCCGGGGAGGTTGGTCGTGCAAATGACCAGACCGGAGAGGCCGAGGGCGCCGTCCTGGGCCTGCAGAATTCCGCCGACCGCATTCTGCGGCGAGAGCTTCGTCGCGGCATCGCCGCCGATGAAGCCGGCGAGGCGCAGATGTTGCCAGAACTGACAGTTTTCCAGTGCGCTCTGGGCGCAGTCGATGATTCCCGCATTGCCCGTGGCGCCGACCCGGGCATTGCCGTCGCCGGAGACTGCCAGAGGATTGGTCCAGCGCGCGGCGGCGCCGTTGTCGTCGCCGGGGAAGCGCTTGTAGCGGTCCTGATAGCCGTATACCGCGGCGCTCATCCCGTTCAGATCGTTGGCGACGTTCCTGATCTTCGCCTGCGTGATCAGCTCCTGCCCCTTCAGCACGCCGCCCAGAAGCAAGCCGATGATGACGAGTACAATGGCTATCTCCACCAGCGTGAAGCCGGACTGTCGCATCTTCATTTTTGTCTCCGTCTTATGACGATCTTGATGACAACTATTCAGCATTTTCTGTGCCAGCTTTTTTTGGAGCCTTTTGTCGCGCGATGCGTCGAAAGTGACCGTTTTTCGACATATGTGTCGGGAAACGGTAATCCGGCGAGCTTCAAAAGCTTTGCCATTCCGGCTCGCCGGACATGCGCGTGAGATTCGCCGCGACGCTCGGCGCGCGTCTGCGGAAACGCCAGCACTGGCTGCTCGTGGTGCTGCTCGGCGTCCTCCATCTCGCGCTGCTGGCCGGCGGCAGCAGCGCGATCGGACTGACCTGCTGGCTGGTCGACGTCGGTCTGTTCCTGCTCTGGCAGCCGTTCTTCCGCGCCGAACGGCGGCTCGACTCCGGCGGGCTGGCGGTGATCGCGCTGCTCGTCGGCGGCGGTGCCTGGCTGTTCGGCTGGTGGCTGCTGATCTTCTGGGTGGCGGTGTTGGCGGCACTGGTCGGCGGGCGCGTGATGTTCATCGAGCACCGGCCGACGCGCGTCTTCCATCTGCTGGCCTTCGCCTATCTCGTCGCCACCTTGCTCCTCTGGCTGCTGCCGCGGGTGGTGCCCGAGGCGGCGCACGCCGGCCCGTCGCTCGAGCGCGAACTGGGGTGGGGCGCGTTGCCGCTTTTCTGCGCGATGCTGCTGCTGCCGTATCGGGAGGAGGATTCGCCGGCCGGCGTCCTTGTCGATTTTTTTTACAGCCTGTTCATCTTTCTGTTGATCGCCGTGCTGGTGCTGGGCAGCCTGGCGTTCATGCTGCTCCGCGCGTCGCCCTACGTCGAGGCGGTCTTCTATACGCTGATTTCGATGGCGGCCATGCTGCTGGTGCTCGGCTGGGCGTGGAATCCGCGTCCCGGATTCAGCGGCGTCGGCGTCTTCTTTTCGCGTTACCTGCTGACCATCGGCCTGCCGTTCGAGGAATGGCTGCACCGCCTGACGGCGCACGCCGAGCGCGAGATCGATCCGGACAAGTTCCTGCTGCGGGCGCTGGAAAGCATGCTCGAACTGCCGCTGGTCGAGGGCGGCGAATGGGGGGCAAGCGTGGGTGCGACGGTGAAGCGCGGGCGTTTCGGGCACGAGGCACGCTTTCGCCAGGAGTTTCCCGGACAGCCGCTGCAACTGCTGCTGTATACGCGCTACCAGCTCAGCCCGGCGCTGCTCTGGCACTTCCATCTGCTCTCGCAGCTGACCGGCGAGTACTACGTGGCCAAGCTGCGCGCGCGGGAACTGCAGCAGGTCAGCTATCTGCGCGCCGTGCACGAGACGGGCGCGCGCCTGACGCACGACGTGAAGAACCTGCTGCAGTCGCTGAACAATCTCTGCTATCTGGCGCAGACCACCGGCGAGCACGACGCCGGGCGCCTGAACCAGCTGTTGCAGCGCCAGCTGCCGCAGATCACGCAGCGCCTGCAGCAGACGCTGGACAAGCTGCAGAAACCGACTGGCGAGACGCAGGCGAGCGTGCCTGCCGCACCCTGGTGGGCGGCTTTGCGCCAACGCTACGCCGATGCGCCGGTGATTTTCGAGCCGGTCGTTTTCGCGGCGGACGCGGGCGTGCCGGCCGGCCTGTTCGACGGGGTCGCCGACAACCTGCTGCAAAACGCGCTCGCCAAGCTGCGCCAGGAAAGCCCGCTCGGCGGGGGCGCGCGTCCGACGGTGCGCGTGGCGATCGCCGACGACGCCTCGCTACTGCGCGTCTGCGACGGCGGCAGTCCGGTGACGGCGGCGGTTCTCGCCGACCTGCTGCAGGCGCCGGTCGTTTCCGAAAACGGCCTGGGCATCGGCCTCTACCATGCGGCACGCCAGGCGGAGCAGCATGGCTATCGTCTGCGGCTGGCGAGCAACGTGGCCGGGCAGGTGTGCTTCGAACTGCGCCGGGAGGCGCTCGGGCGCGCGTCGGCCTGATCGGCGCGGCGCGCTCCGATCAGGCGGGGCCGGCGGCGGCTTTCTTGCCGACCAGGCGGTGCACCGTCATGTTGCCCTTGCCCTTGAGATGGATCGTCTGCGGGCTGTCGAAGTCGAAGCGCTCGCGCAGGCGTCGGTAGGTGTTTTCATCGACCTGGATCGTGCCCGGCGATCCTTCGCTGGTGACGCGGCTGGCGATATTCACGGTATCGCCCCAGAGGTCGTAGATGAATTTCTTTTTCCCGACGACGCCGGCGACGACCGGCCCAGTGCCGATGCCGATGCGCACTTCGAGGTGCAACTGGTTGACCTTGCAGTCGCGCAGCAGCAGCTCGCGCATTTCCAGCGCCATTTCGGCGATCGCGTCCGAATAGCTCGCAGGACCCAAAGAATTCGCATCGTCGGCGCGTTCGCCGTTCAGGCCGCCGGCAACCATGTACGCATCGCCGATGGTCTTGATTTTTTCCAGCCCGTGTTTTTCCGCCAGCTCGTCGAAGGAGGAGAAAATCTTGTTGAGCATCGTGAACACCTGCTGCGGCGTCAGGCCCTCGGCGACGCGCGTGAAGTTCACGATGTCGGTGAACATCACCGAGACGTCGGCGAAACCGTCGGCGATCGTCTGGTTGCTGCACTTCAGGCGTTCGGCGATCGGCCCGGGAAGGATGTTGAGCAGCAGGCGCTCGGAGCGCTCCTGCTCGATCAGCAGCATGCGGTGTGCCTCCTCCAGGCGAGCCTGGGCTTTCTGCTTCTCGGTCGCGGAGTAGCGCAGCAGCAGATAGACGATGGTCGAGACAGCGGCAAAGTTGAGCGCGAAGAAGAACACGCTCGTCTGCGTCGAAATCCTGTGCTGGGATACGGCCAGCGAATCGGCGAGGTAGTAGTCGAAAAAGCCGGAGAGCGCTGTGAGGAAGAGGTAGGCGGCGAACCAGGCGGCCGATTCGCGCGCGCCGATGAAGAGCACGGCGCCGACCGGCGCGAGCAGCGCCCACAGACTGACGCCGCTGGCCGTGATGAAGTTGCCCATGCTCCATTGCACGACGAAGGGCATGAACAGGAAGATGCCCAGCTGGACGACACGGAAGGCGTCGAAATTCAGCGTCCGCAGGTAGACGACCAGATTTCCGACGAGCAGGAACTGGAAAACGAAGGGAATCGTCGACGATACCTGCGGCCCGAGCTGCCAGTAGATGAACAGCCAGAGCATCGAGGCGAAGCTGATCAGGCCGGTGGCGAAGATCAGCAGCGATTTCTTGAGGCGCAGCTCTTCGGAATCGGAGGGGGCGATGCCAGCGTTGCGCAGCGCGCCGAGAAAGGCGTATTGCGCGCTCATCCGGCGGCCGTGGCGGGGCAGTACGTAAGCATGAGCTTATTTGACCGGAAAGCCCGCGGACGGTCAATGCGGGGCGGGTTCAGGGCAGGCGGCCGGCGCCGAGCATGCGGCTGAAGAGGATGTTCGGCGAGATCCAGGCGACGAGATCGTCGAACTCGCCGCCCGGCGCGTCGCCCGGGCTCGGCGCGTGCGATACGAAGTCGTTGTTGGCGTCCTGGTTGGCCCTTTCGTCGTCGCCCGCCGGCGGCGCGTTCGTCGATCCCGACGCGTTGTAGGCGCCGGCGCCGTTCTTGCCGTGCGAGACGACGACGGCGGGCAGGGTGTCCGCGACGTATTTGCTGCAGGCGGCGTTTTCGCAGACCCGCAACGAGGCAGCAGTTGTCAGGGCGAAGCCCGTTTTGTTGCTGGCGAAGGCTGGCGCGACGCGGTAGCGGTAGCGGTTGCCCCAGGCGTCCTCGCGGCCCGTGCCGAGGGTGTTCCAGGGCAGCCGCCCTTCCTGCGACAGGCAGCCGCCGCCGCTGGCGCGGTCTTCGTTGCCGTCGTTGTCGGTGTCCGGGCACGGCAGGTAGGGCTTGCCGTCGACGGCGAGGTGGCTGGCGGCGAAGCCGGTCAGCGCATCGACGATTCCCGTCATGTCCTGCTGCGTGTCGCGGTAGCTGCGCAAATCCTGCTGCGCGCCGAGCGGCAGGATCAGGCTTCCGATCATGAGGGCGGCGATGACCATGACGATCACCAGTTCGGTCAGCGTGAAGCCGCGCGCGGCGCGCGGAAAATTGGATGAAGTCATGGGCAGGGCGTGGCCGGGCAGGCGGCGACGATGAGCGAGGCGCTGCCTATGGAAATCCTTGCGGCGAGCGGGTTCGTGCGGTCGTAGGCGAGCAGCGCGAACCAGTTGTTGTTGGCGAGCCAGAGCAGCGTTTCCGGCTTCAGCTGCAGCTCGTTGTAGGGCGCTTTCCCCACGGGCTGGAGCGCGTTGCCGAGGCCGTCGGGAGGCAGGTCGGTATCGGCCCAGGGAAAGGCGCCGGAGTCTTTGAAGGCTTTGCGCAGGCCCGCGGATGCGTCGGCCGGGCCGCGGATTTCGCCGAGCACGCGCTGGCTCACCGCGTTGAACAGATCGTCGCGGCGGATGGCCAGCACCTTGTCGTTGAATGCCTCGGAGCGCGGCCCGGATACGTAGGCGTTGCTGCCGCCGCCGTTCGCGCCGTCGAGGTAGTCGCTCGCCAGATTGCTCGGCCGGCCGCTTTGCGCCGGCGTGGGCGCACCCGGCGAGAAGACGATGGCGGCGATGTTCGCCTGCCCGTCGAGCGACAGTTCCGCGGTGGTCTGCGCATTGAGCGGTTCGGCCGACGGACTGTCGCGCAGGGCAGGGGCGAGCGCGTACCACAGCCGTTCGCCCGCTTCGTCGCGCAGGTCGCCCAGTTCCAGCGTTTTCCAGGGAACGCGGCCGAGATAGGCGGGGCACTGGTTGCCGGAGAAGATCTCGGCCACGCCGTCGTCGTCGGTATCCGGGCAGCGCAGGCTACCGGGGCGGTTGTCGTCGATCGCCGCGCGCCCGATCAGGGCGTCCCGGACCTGCGCCAGCTTGCGCAGCGTCGCTTCGTCGCGGGCGAGCGCCGGGCTGGCGGCGAGGCGGGTGAGCAGGAGGGCGAGCCCCGCGCTGACGAGGATCAGCAGCGCGATCAGCAGCGCCGCGCCGCGCTGGGCGGAGGCCGGGTTGCGAGAGCGGCGAGGGCGGTCCATGGCGGCCTAGTCGCTGCGCTTGCCGCGGGCGATGCGTCCCTCGTTCAGCGGCGAGTGCGTTTGCCCGCTGCCGACATCCAGCGTTTCTCCGACGCGCAGGTCGGCGGGCGGGGCGCCTTCCGGGCGGACCCGCAGCTTGCCCGCGCCGAGACCCGGCGCGGAAACGACGGCGCCGCTGCGCAACTCGCGCTCGCTATGGGCGGTTCCGTTGATCCAGACCGTCCGCTGGCCGTTGCTGCGCGCCACGACGCCGTTGACGGTCAGCGTCGGGTCGGCGGCGCTTGCGCTCCGGCCCTGCCCGTCCATCTGCCGCTGGCGGTCGAGGGCCTGCCGCTGCTCGGGCGTGAAGAATAGGCGGCCGAGGGATTCTTCCGCGTGGAGCGCCGGCGGCGCGACGAATCCGCCGAGCGTGGCGGCGAGTGCGGCGACGAGCCCGGCCAGCCGGGCGGTATGGGGCGGGCGTTGCGGATGCTGCCGGTTCGATGACATCGCCTGCGCTCCCTTATTTGGCCGCCGGCTGGCGCACGGTGATCCAGTCGATCTGGCAGTCGGCCAGCAGGCGGGGGCTGCCCGGCGTCTCTCCGGCGTCGCGCGGCAGGCGGCTGAGCGCGCAGGTGCGGACCCGGACATGCGCTTTAGCCTGCTGGCGCAGGTCGTTCAGCAGGCGCGTGAGGTCTTCTTCGTGCAGGGCCTTGAACTGCAGGTGCATGGCGCTGGCGTAGAAGGTGGGGCCGCCGCCCGTGCCGGGGTCGAGGCGGCGCTGCGGGGCGATCTCGTACTGCAGGTCCTGCAGGCGGCGCGCGTCGCGGATTTCCTTGAGCAGTTCGACCCAGTCGAGCCGCTGCTCTTCGCCGATCACGCCGCGCGCCTGCAGGGCGGAGAAGAGCGCCGACTTCTCGCGGATTTCGCTTTCTTCGTTGCGCACCTGCCTGAGCTTGCCGTCGATCTGCGCGCGCTCGGCGGCGGCCGCGAGCTGCGCACGATGGGCCAGCCGGTAGTGTTCCAGCGCGTAGGCGACGAGACCACCGCCCACGCTCGCCATCAGCAGGCAGGCGAACAGGCTGGTCCGAATCTTCGGGAAATCCGCCGTATCGAATTTCATGTCGTCGCCTTCCGGCGCACCTGTACGGAGAAAGGCCGGGGCTGTTCGCCGCCGCCCAGGCTGTCGCCGCTTTTCAGCGCCTTGCCGGACTCGATGTCGAACGGTTGCTGGAGGACGTCGACCTGCAGCCGCGCGTCGGTTTGCAGCGCGTCGACGAAAAGCCTGAAGGCGCCCAGCAGGTGGCGCGGGTTGTGGTCGGCGCCGAGGCTCAGCGTGCCGCGGATCAGCGCCGTTTCGCTTTCGCCGCCGGGCGATGCGCCGTCGACCGGGGCGGGTGGAGCGATCTGCCAGTCGATGGCGTCGATGGCGAGCGCCGGCGCGTCTTTCAGGGCCTGGCCGATGAGGCGGTAGAGTCCTTCCGGCGACGGGCTGGTCGCGAGCAGCTCGCTGTAGCGGTTGATCACGCGGCGCAGCGTTTCGTGGTCGGTGGGGATCGGCGGGAAAGTCCGGGCGATGTCCTCGTAGCGCGCGCGGGCGCTCGCCGCTTCGGCGAGCAGGGCGTCGGCTTCGTGCTCCGTATTCCAGGTGTCGACCATGAGCTTGCCGGCGAACAGGAAGCAGCCGAACAGGATGAGCGCGCCGGCGCCGTAGAGCGCCGAGCGGACTTGCCACAGGCGGTAGCCGTGGCGCTGCGTGTCGTCGGCGAACTGGGTGGCGGGCGGCGCGGCGCCGAGCAGGTGCAGGAAGAGCGCTTCGCAGTGGCTGTCGAGCGGCAGGGTGTGCAGGCCGGTGCGCCGGGCGCAGTCGCTGATATCGAGGATGTCGAAGCGCAGGGTTTCGGTATCGATGCAGCTGGCCGCGATTGCCTTGAGTGCGTTCGGATGGGCCAGAATGTGCGCCGTGAGCGGCTGGCTGCGCCCGATCATGCGCTGGCTGGCGAGGTATTGCTGCAGCTTGAGGGCTTCGCTTGCGAAGCTCTGGGCGATGCCGCCGATGCTGCTGTTGTGCAGCGGCGCGAGCCGGCTGAACAGCAGTTCGCCTTTTTCGAAGTAGCTCTGGCGGATGCTCTGGTCCTGCACGGTGAGCAGCAGGCTGCGCTCTTCCGCGATGCGGAGCTTTTTCAGGAGAGCGCCGCCGAGCAGCGGCAGCGAATGGATGCCGGACAGCGCGACCCGCGCCTCGGTCAGCGCCGCCAGCCAGGGGGCGAAGAAGGCGCCGTTGGTCAGCGCGGCGAGCAGGATGCGTTCGTCCTTGCGCCGCGATTTTTCGTAGCCGAGCGAGCGCGCGGCGGTCAGCGTCGCGCTGAAGAAGCGTTGCCCGATCTTGCGCGCGATGACCGCCTTGCGGTCGGCGCCGCGCAGGAAGGGAATGCTTTCGACCTGGAAGCCTTCCTCGGCGACGTTGGCGAGCAGGGCGAAGAGGCTGTCCGGGTGGTGCTTGAGATAGGCGGCGAACTGCTGCCGGCCGCTCTCGGTCGCCTCGAACAGCCCTTCGCCGACCAGCGTTCCCGCCTGCCAGCGGTAGGCGGTCATCTGGTGCGCGCTGAGGTAGAGCAGGCGGCGGGTCGGCATGGGCGGGGGCGCGGCGCGCTAGGTCTTGATCTTGCTGATGACGTCGTACACCGGGCCGAGCACGGAGAGCATGATCCATCCGAGCAGGCTGCCGAGCAGTACGGTGAGCATCGGTTCGATCAGCTGCTGCACTTTTTCGACCGATTCCCGGACGTCCCGATTATAGAAGTAGCTGACGTTTTCCAGCGCGTCGTCAAGCGCGCCGGTGCTTTCGCCGACGCGCAGCATGCGGATCACGAGCGGCGGGAAGAGGCCAACGCCGTGGAAGGCGGCGGTGACGTTCTGTCCCTCGCCGATCAGCTGCTCGACGCGCTGCAGCCCCTGCTTGATAACGCGGTTGCCGACGACGTCCTGCGTCGTGCGGATCGATTCGAGGATGGGGATGCCGGAGGCGTAGAGCAGGGCGAAGGTGTTGGCGAAGCGCGACAGGATGATCTTGCGCAGAATGTTGCCGAAGAGCGGCAGGCGCAGCTTGAAGGCGTCGAAGCGCACGCGCGCCTGCGGGTTGGTGCGCAGCGCGAACTGCAGGCCGCCGGCGAGCAGGGCGGGGAGCAGCAGGGCGAGGTACCAGTAGGCGACGAGCAGGTCGGAGACGAAGAACAGCGCCTGCGTCTGCGCCGGCAGCGTCTGCCCCATGTTCTTCACGAACTGCTTGAGTTGCGGAACCATGTAGATCATCAGGAAAAAGGTCGCCGCGACGACGATGCCGCCGACGAAGGCTGGGTACAGGATCACCTTCTTCGTCTGCGAGGCGAGCTCGTCCTCCCACTTGAGCGAGTCGCTCAGGTTGCGCAGGATCTCGGGCAGGCGGCCGGTCGCCTCGCCGGCGCGGATCAGGCTGACGAAGACGCGGTTGAAAACGCGACGCTGTCCTTCCATCGCCTGCGACAGCGTCTTGCCGCCCTCGATCGACTCGATCAGGCTAGCCACCACCTCGCGGAAGCGCGGGTGTTCGAGGCTGTCGCGCAGGTCGCAGAGTCCCTCGAGGAGCGGGACGCCGGCGCGCGCCAGCTGTTCGAGGTGGAAGCAGAAATTGATCAGCTCGCGGCGCGGAATCTTGCCGCCGAACAGGCGGCGGTGGCTGATCGGTTCGCCGTTGACGAGGTCGAGCTCCATCCGGCGCAGGCGCAGTTCGAGGTCGACGGCGTTCAGCGCGTCGATGCGTCCGAGCACGACGCGCCCGTCGGGGTTGATCGCCTTGTAGGTGTAGAGCGGCATGGCGGCTACATCCGGTCGGTCAGGTCGACGACGCGGGCGAGTTCTTCGAGCGAAGTGGAACCGTCGAGTACGCGCCGCAGGCCGTCGTCGGAGAGGGCGCGGAAGCCCTGCTGCGCGGCGAGCAGGCGGATCTCGCGGGCGGTGGCGCGGCGGGCGATCAGTTCGTCCATGTCGCCGTTGATGCGCAGCAGTTCCATGATCGCTAGCCGCCCGCGGTAGCCCTGGAAGTCGCAGCGCTCGCAGCCGCAGGCGCGGTAGATGAGCGGGCGCGGCGCTTCGGCGGCGTGCCCGAGCAGGCGCGCTTCGTGCGCTTCGGCCGGGTAGGGCGTCTTGCAGTGCAGGCAGAGGCGGCGCACCAGGCGCTGGGCGACGATGCCGATGATGTTGCCGGCCATGATGTCGGGCAGGAGGCCGATGTCGAGCAGGCGCGGAATGACGCCGGCCGCCGAGTTGGTGTGCAGCGTCGAATACACCTGATGGCCGGTCATCGCGGCGCGGAAGGCCATTTCCGCGGTGTCCGCGTCGCGCACCTCGCCGACCAGGATGACGTCCGGGTCCTGGCGCATCATCGAGCGGATGCCATTGGCGAAGTCGAGCTTGGCCGCCTCCGCGACCGAGGTCTGGCGCACCAGCGCCATCGGGTATTCGACCGGATCTTCGAGGGTCATGATGTTCAGCCCCTCGGAGTTGATGTGGTTGAGTACCGAGTAGAGCGTCGTCGTCTTGCCGCTGCCGGTCGGCCCTGTGAGCAGGATGATGCCCTCGGGGCGGGCGATCATCAGCTTGAGCTGGTCGAGCTGGTCGTCTGCGAGGCCGAGGCTTTCGAGCGGCACGATGCCCTTCTGCCGGTCGAGGATGCGCAGGACGATGTTCTCGCCGTGAATGGTTGGCTGCGCGGCGCCGCGGAAGTCGACCTGACGGCCGCTCATGTTGAGCGAGATGCGCCCGTCCTGCGGCGCGCGCGTCTCGGCGATGTTCATGCCGGAAAGCACCTTGATGCGCACGGCCATCGCCGGCCAGTAGGATTTATGCAGCGCGCGGATCTGGCGCAGCATGCCGTCGATGCGGTAGCGGATGCGCAGGAAGTTGGCTTCCGGCTCGAAGTGGATGTCCGAGGCGTCGCGCTTGACGGCGTCGGTCAGGATCGAATCGATCAGGCGGACGACCGGCTGGCTGTATTCGTTGCTCGACGCCTGCAGGCCGCGGAAGTCGATTTCGCCGGTTTCGATCTCGTGCAGGATGCCGTCGATCGACAGCTCGTAGCCGTAGTACTGGTCGATCGCGCGGTCGATTTCGGAATCGCCGGCGAGCAGCGTGTCGATCTCGATTTCCTCGCGCGCCAGCGTGCGCACCTTGTCGAGCGCGACGATGTCGTTGATGTCGGCGATGGCCACCGTCAGGCGCCGATTCTCCGTGTCGAAATCGAGCGGCAGCAGGTGGTGGCGCTTGGCCAGTTCGCGCGGCACGAGCTTGAGCGCGGCCGGGTCGATGATGGCGTGCGAAAGGTCGATGCTCTGCTTGCCGAGGCTCTCGGAGAGCGCTTCGCGCAGCGTCGCCTCGGTCACGAAGCCGAGCGAGACGAGCAGCTTGCCGACCGGCTGGTCCGACTTCATCTGCTCGAGCAGGGCGATGCGCAGCTGATCCTCGCTGAGGATGCCCTTGGCGATCAGGATCTGGCCGAGCTGGCGATGGTGGGCGGCGGGCGTGTTCATCGCGCGATGCGGGCTGGACGCCCGGGAGCGGCGGGCGGGCGGGGCGGCGTCACGGCTGCAGTTCCTGGATGCGGCGCTGCGCCTGGGCGCGGTCGAAGGCGATGGCGTGCGCTCCGGCGGCGCTCAGCGCCATCTGGTAGTACTGCGCGGCGAGCCGGGGCTGGCGCAGGTGTTCGAGGCTGACCGCCAGATTGAAGAGGTAGTCGGCGTTGTCGGGCTGCGCGCCGCTCGCGCGGAAATAGGCCTGCTGCGCCTCGCTCCAGCGGTTCTGCCGGGCGAACAGGTTGCCGAGCGCGAAATTCAGGGTGGGGGAATCGGGCTGGCCGGCCAGCAGGTTTTTCAGGCGGCTTTCGGAAAGCGCCGGGTCGCTCGGCGTCTTGAGGTTGAGCAGCGCGGCCTGGGCCTCGACGTTGCGCGGGTCGGATTCGAGCGTCCTGAGGTAGTAGCTTTCCGCTTGTTCGACCTCGCCCCGCCGGCTGGCGAGGCTGGCCAGACCAAGCAGGGCGTCGGCGTTTTTCGGGTCGCTGCGCAGCACCGCTTCGTAGTTCCGCTGCGCGTCGTCCAGGCGCTCGTCCCGCAGCGCCGCGTAGGCGCTGCCGAGTTGCGGGTTGAGGGCCGGGCGGCCGCGGCTCAGCCGGATCGGCGATTCCGGTTCCGACCCCGTTTCCGGCGGGCGGGGGCTTGCGGCCCGGCGCGGCGGGCTGGCGGCGACGCCGTCCGGCGGCGCCGGGCGGCGGGACGCAGCAGCCGGCGGTTCCAACGGGGGCGGTGCGTGCGTCGGCGGGGCGAGGGCGGTTACGGGCACGGGCGGTGCCGGCGGCGCGGCCGCCGTTGCCGCGAGGGGGGCGGTCGGCGTCTGCGGGGGCCTTCCCGGGCTGGCGATGCCGTTGCCCAGCGTCTGCAGCTGCCACCAGAAATAGCCGCCGATGCCGAGAATGGCGACGCCGGCCAGTCCGAGGGTCAGGCGGAGCGGTGCTTTCGCGGGCGGCGCCTGCTTGGCGGCAAAGACGTTGCGCGCTGCCGTGCGTTCGGCTTCCTCGCGGCGCGCGGCGGCGCCCGGCGTTTCGATCAGGGGCGGGGGCGACGAGGGCGGCGTTGCCAGCGACACCCCCGCCAGGTCGGCGCCGAGCGATTCCAGGTGTTGCGCGACGCCCGGGCGCGATGGCGTGGGCGCGCCTGGCACCGCGGTGGGCGTCTCCGGCTCCAGGCTGAGTTCGGGCGCCGGAGCGGCGGCTTCTCCGTTGTCGCCGGTCCGCCGCTTGGCTGCCTCGGCCTTGCGCAGGGCGTCCATGAGCAGGCTCACCGGCGGGCTCCGGTGCCGAATTCGCCGCTCCGGCGCTGCGGGTCGGGAACGTCGGTGAAGAAGTCCTTGCCCGGCAGCGCGGAGCGGAAGGCGCTGTAGTCGCCTTCGACGCTGGCCTCCCTGACGACGATCGGGCGCAGGAAGATGACCAGTTCGGTTTTCTTCACCCGGTCGTCGCGCTGCGTGAACAGCTGCCCGAGGCCGGGAATGCGCGAAATACCGGGAACAGCGTTGTCGATATTGGTGAGGGTGTCTTCCATCAGGCCGCCCATCACGGCGATGTTGCCGTTTTCGACGCGGATCACCGACTCCATTTCGCGCGAGCGGATGACCGGAATCTGGCTCACGATATCCGAGCCGAAGCCGTTCGCGGTGGTCGCCTTGAGAGCGGGGTTGGGGTCGTTCACGTACGAGACGATGCGCGAAATGCTCGGCCGGATGTTGAGCAGGACGTTGTCGGTGTCGCTGATCTGGGGGGTGACGTTCATCACGAAACCGACCGGCACCTGGTTCAGCGTCGTCGTGAAGGTGGTGACCGTGGTCGTCTGGTTCTGCGTCGTGTCGGCCTTGATTGTGAAGTAGACGTTGTTGTCGACGACCTTGAGCACGGCCGTCTGGTTGTTGAGCACGCTGATCTTCGGGCTGGACAGTACCTTCACGTTGCCGAAGGACTCGAGCAGCTTGACCGTCGCCGACATGTTTTTCTGGGCGTTGGTGTAGCCGAGTTGCAGCAGGCTCGAGGCGGGGGCGGCGATCGAGTTCACGCCGGTGCTGAGCACGCCCTGCACGACCTTGAATCCCGCCGCGCCGAAGGGGGCGACCTGCCAGTCGATGCCCTGCTGGTAGTTGTTGCTGAGTTCGACCTCGGCGATCGTCGCTTCGATCAGGACCTGGCGCTTGGCGCTGTTCAGTACCGTGTCGAGAAACTCCTGGATTTTTTCGTGCTGGCGTGAGGTGGCGCGGATGGTGAGCACGCCGCTTTCCGGGTGGGCGATGACCGATGCTGCTTCGCGGAAGGTGGTGCGGCGCACGACAGTCGTGCCGGCGTTCTGCAGGGTCGCCGGGTTGGGGCTGGCGGCCAGCGAAGTGGCGGCCTGCGCGTTGCGCGTACCGGCGGCGGGCGGCGCGCCGGTGCCGGTCGTGCTTTGCGCGCTGGCCTGCTCGACGACGGTTTCGCTGCTGCCTTCGGGCAGGATCTTGTCTGTCTCGCGCAGGATGTCCTTGACGTTCTGCACCAGCGTTTCCCAGAAGTGGTTCTGGGATTTGTTTTCGATGCGCGTCAGCGAGTTGTTGGCGCCGCTCGCCCCGGTGCTCGGCGTGGTGCCGCCGGTCGTTCCGCTGCCGCCGGCCGAGGCGATCTGGGTGGTGACGGCGACGCTTCCTGTCGTGTCCCGGCTCATGTTGACGTAGTCGATCCGGTAATTGCGCAGATAGGGCGTGTCGGGCATCACCACGAGGTTCGGCCCGTCGAGCTCGAAGCGCATGTCGACCTGTTTGGCGATGCGGTTGAGCAGCTGCGGCAGCGTCTGATCGATCGCGTTGAGGGTGACGTTGCCGGCGATTCCCGGATGGATGTCGACGTTGAGTTTGGCGTCGCGTGCCAGGGCGAACAGGAGGTCGTGCACCTTGACGTTATTTACGACGACGCTATAGGTCTCGGTGCGCGCGGCGGCCTGTGGGCGGGGGAGCGCGGTCGTCTGCTGGACGGGCTGCGGGATTTCGCCGCGCGGGCTTGGCACGCTGTCGGCGCGCAGGTGGCCGCTGGAAGGCTCCTTGATGGTCGGCGATGCGCAGGCCGCGAGCAGCAACGCGGCCAGAGTGCTCCCCAGGGTTCGCAACGACATGATCGGATTCGCCTTCCTGTAAAATGTCGATGTAATGGTATCACGCCGGTTTGTGCGTGCAAGCGCATGATTTTATGGTGTTTACATGTGCTTGAATTTTAGCGGAGTTTGGCGACGGAGCGCGCGTAGGGGTGGCTCGCGCGGACCTCGTCGGGAAGCTTCCGCATGGCCTGTTCGGCCGCTTCGCGCGAGGCGTATTCCCCGTAAATTACGCCGATCCGGTCGCGTCCGCTCAAATTCGAGCGATATACGCGAACCACCTGCCGGTCGAGGGCGTCCGGCAGCGCTTCGATGAAGCGTTCGACCTCCTGTCGGGCGCTGGCGTCGATCGCCAGCAGCTGGATGAAATGGCGCGTTTCCGGGCTGGCGCGTATCCATTCGCCGGTCGCCGCAATGCGTTCGTCCAGCGTCAGCATCGCGGGCCGGTTCGCCATCTTTGGCGGGGGGGCGGCATTGTCCGCCGGGCCGGAGGAAGGCGCTGGTTCCGGCGCGGCGGCCGGTACGGGGGCGGTGGGGGCTGCGAGAGGGGCCGGCGCCTGGGCGGCGCTGGCTTGCTGCTCGACGTGCTGCGTTCCGGCCAGATAGGACAATCCGGCGACCAGCAGCAGGGCGGCGCCCAGGCCGATCCAGGTGCGCGGTTTGGCCGGCGCCTCGCGCATCGGCTTGAACTGGGCGTCGCGGATGGCGGCCTTGGCCTGGCGGCTGTCGATCTGGTGCGTGCTTTCGGTGAAGGCGGAAAGCAGGGCCTTGTCGGCCAGGATGTTGATGCGCCGGGTGAGGCCTTCGGAGGCCTGGCTGATGAGCTGGATGGCGCCAGGCGTGAACAGGTCCGGGCCGCGGTAGCCGGCGGCCCGTAGGCGGAAGCCGAGATAGCCGGCGATGTCCTTGCGGTGCAGGGGTTCGAGCGAGAAGTTGTGGGTGATGCGCTCCTTGAGCTGGCGCATGCCGCTTTCGCCGAGCCGCTCGTCGAGTTCGGGTTGGCCGAAGAGGGCGATCTGCAGGAGCTTGTGCCGGCTCGATTCGAGGTTGGAGAGCAGGCGGATTTCCTCCAGCGTTTCGGGCGGCATGGCATGCGCTTCGTCGATCAGGACGACGACCTGGCGCCCGGCGGCGTAGATTTCCAGCAAGCGTTCCTGGAGCGCGCGCAGGAGGTGGTGGCCGCGCCCTTCCGGGAGCGGCGTCTTCAGTTCCTCGGCGAGCGCGTGGAGGATTTCGTCGCGCGACAGCGACGGATTGGCGAGGTAGACGGTCTCGACGCTGGCCGGCAGTTTTTCGAGCAGCATGCGGCAGAGCATGGTTTTGCCGCTGCCGACCTCGCCGCTCACCTTGACGATGCCTTCGTCGTGCGTGATGGCGTAGATCAGCGCTTCCAGCGTGGCGCCGCGGTTGGCGCCGGCGAAAAAGAACTCGGTGTGCGGCGTGATGCGGAAGGGAGCTTCGCGCAATCCGAAATGTTCCAGATACATCACGACTCCTTGGCCTGGGATTCCATTCGATTGTAGAGCGTTGTCCGGTTGACACCGAGCAGGCGGGCGGCCTGGCTGACGTTACCGTGCGCCAGGCGAAGGGCGGCTTCAATATAGCAGCGTTCGAGTTCGCCGAGCATGCGGTCGAGGCTGAACGGTTCGCGCTGCTGCAGGCGCCGGCAGGCTGCCTCGATTTGCGCGTCGCCGATGCCGTCCGCGCTGTCGGACGGCTCGCCGGAGGGCGAGGTCGGCGGCTGCTCGTCCAGCAGATCGAGTTCGGGCTCAAGCTCGGCGGCGGAGACGCGCTGGCCCGGGTATTTTGCCGTCAGGCGAATGACGATGTTGCGCAGTTCGCGGACGTTGCCGGGGAAACTGTAGCGCCGCCACAGCGCTTCGGCGTCGCCGCTCAGCGCGAACGCCGGCTGCGGGCTTTGCTCAGCGTAGATCTGCCGGAAGTGGTCGAGCAGGAGCAGCTTGTCGTCGCCCATGTCGCGCAGCGGCGGCACGCTGATCGAGAAGACGGAAAGCCGATGGTAGAGGTCGGCGCGGAAGCGTCCGGCCCGGATTTCCTTGCGCAGGTCGCGGTTGGTGGCGGCGACGATGTGGGCGCGGCTGGTCCGCTTCTGGGTTTCGCCGACGCGCTGGTATTCGCCGTTTTCGAGGACGCGCAGCAGCTTGGCCTGCAGTTCGAGCGGCAGTTCGCCGATCTCGTCGAGGAACAGGGTGCCGTCGCCGGCGTCCTCGAAGTAGCCGGCCTTGGCCGTCGTGGCGCCGGTGAAGGCGCCGCGCGCATAGCCGAACAGCGTGGGTTCGACCAGCGTCGGCGCGATGGCGGCGCAGTTGAGTGCGAAGAAGGGCTTGTCGCCGCGCGGCGTGTCGAAGTGCAGGCAGCGGCTGGCGACGATCTCCTTGCCGCTGCCCGATTCTCCTTCGATCAGCACTGGAAACGGCGCATCGGCGTATTGCTGGAGCTGCGCACGCAGCTTCTGCATCGGCGGGCTGTCGCCGATCAGCGGCGACGGCTTGCGCGCGCGTGTTTGCGCGTCGTCGAGCGCGCGGAAGCGCAGCGCTCTTTGGAGGACGGCCTGCAGGTCGGCCGGATTGCAGGGCTTGGGAACGAAATCGCAGGCGCCCAGCGTGCGTGCGTGGCGGGCGTTGCTTTCGTCGCTCTGCCCGGACAGGACGACGATTTTCATTTCCGGCGCCGTCTTGAGCAGATCGACGATCAGGGCGAAGCCTTCGTCCGGACGGTGCGGCAGCGGCGGCAGTCCGAGGTCCACCAGCGCCAGATCGGGGCGTTTGCGCAACTGGCGGAGCAGCTGGGTGCAGTGCGGCCGCGAGTGGCTGGTCAAGACCTCGAACGCCTGACCCATGGAAAAGCTCAGCGTATCGGCGATCAGCGGGTCGTCGTCGACGATGAGCAGAAGCGGTTTTTCCGACGCTTGGAGGTCCGGGGAGCTGGCCATAAATGTTCTCGGGAAGGTCCGGCGTTGGGATTTTCCATTATTTCACAAATAGATACCGGCGTAATTTTCGGCGTTTTCTGAGTTGGCGCTTCGGGTATAATCGCCGATCAAATTTTTTTGGGATGCAGCGGTGCCGGCCGACAGTCTGGTCAAAATTACCGACCTCAATTTCGCTTACGACGAACGGCCCATTCTGAACGGAATCAACATGGAGATTCCGCGCGGCAAGGTCGTCGCGATCATGGGCGGCTCGGGCTGCGGGAAAACCACCCTGCTGCGCCTGATCGGCGGACAACTCAAGCCGAGCAGCGGCGACGTGCTGGTTGACGGCCGTTCGGTACCGAAAATGGGGCACGACGAACTCTACGCCCTGCGCCGGCGCATGGGCATGCTGTTCCAGTTCGGCGCGCTGTTTACCGATATTTCCGTATTCGACAACGTCGCGTACCAGATGCGCGAGCATACCGATCTGCCCGCCGAACTGATCCGCGACATGGTCCTCCTGAAGCTCAACGCGGTGGGGCTGCGCGGCGCGCACGCCCTGATGCCCGGCGAGCTGTCCGGCGGCATGGCGCGGCGCGTGGCGCTGGCGCGCGCGATCGCGCTCGATCCGATGCTGATGATGTACGACGAGCCGTTCACCGGCCTCGATCCGATTTCGCTGGGCGTCATCGGCCAACTGATCCGCAAGCTCAACGATGCGCTCGGCGCGACCTCGATCATGGTCACGCACGACATCCACGAGTCCTTGCAGATCGTCGACTACATCTATTTCATGTCGGGCGGCCGCGTCGTCGCGCAGGGCACGCCGGACGAGATACGGGCGTCGAAAGATCCCTTCGTGCACCAGTTCGTCTATGCCGAGGCCGATGGCCCGGTGTCTTTCCATTATCCGGCGCCGCCCATCGAGCAGGATTTGCTGCGCGGAGGCGCCCGTGCTTGACTGGATCATCGAGTTCGTTCGCGGCCTGGGGCATCGGGTTAACGACCGCCTGCAGCGCCTCGGGTTTTCGGCGCGTTTCTTCTTCATGCTGCTGGTTTACTCCGGACAATCGTTCCGGCGCATCCATCTGACGATACGCGAAGTCTATTTTTCCGGCGTCCTGTCGCTGCTGATCATCCTCGTTTCGGGGTTGTTCGTCGGGCTGGTGCTCGGCTTGCAGGGCTACGAAACGCTGCAGCGCTACGGTTCGTCGGAAGCGCTCGGCATCCTCGTGGCGCTCTCGCTGACGCGCGAACTCGGGCCGGTGGTCGCCGGTCTGCTCTTCGCGTCGCGCGCCGGTTCGTCGATCACGGCGGAGATCGGTCTGATGAAGGCCACCGAGCAGCTCAAGGCGATGGACATGATGGCGGTCAATCCGATCGCCCGCGTCGTCGCGCCGCGTTTCTGGGGCGGCGTCATCTCGATGCCGCTGCTCGCCGCGATGTTCTCGGCGATGGGCATCTTCGGCGGCTACCTGATCGGCGTCGTCTTCATCGGCGTCGACGAAGGCGCGTTCTGGTCGCAGATGCAGGCGTCGGTCGATTTCCGCAGCGACATCTGGAACGGCGTGATCAAGAGTTTCGTGTTCGGGGTCGCCGTTTCCCTGATCGCTGTTTTCGAGGGCTACGATTCGGTACCGACGGCGGAGGGCGTTTCGCGCGCCATTACCCGTACGGTGGTGAATTCGGCGCTGGCCATCCTGGCGCTCGATTTTGTGTTGACCTCCTTCATGTTCCGGGGGCTTTGATGAATCGCAAGTTGCTCGACCTCTGGGTCGGTTTTTTCGTTGCCATTGGCATTGCCGCACTGTTGTTTTTGGCACTAAAGGTCGGGAATCTCTCGGCCGCCAACTTCGTCGAGACTTACCCGCTGGTAGCCAAGTTTGATAACATCGGCGGGCTGAAAGTACGCGGGCCCGTGAAGAGCGCGGGCGTGGTGGTGGGGCGCGTGACGGACATCCGTTTCGATCCGGCCAGCTACGAGGCGGTGGTGACGCTCAATATCGATGCGCGCTATCGTTTTCCGAAAGATACCTTCGCCTCGATCCTGACGGCCGGTCTGCTCGGCGAGCAGTACATCGGCCTCGACGTCGGGGGGGAAGAAAAGACGCTGAATGCGGGCGACACGATCGCCAAGACGCAGTCGGCCGTCGTGCTGGAGAAACTGATCAGCCAGTTCCTCTTCAGCAAGGCGTCCGAGGGTCCGGATAAGCAATAACTCGAAAGGTCTCGTTCGTGAAGAAAATGATTGCGCTGCGCGTGTTCTCGCTGGTCATCGCCACTGCCGCCATGGGCGGCCTGAGCGGCTGTGCGACGACGTACAACAACCCGAAGGATCCTTTCGAGGGCTTCAACCGCGCCATGTTCGCGGTCAACGAAGGCATCGACACGGTCGCCCTCAAGCCGCTGGCCAAGGGCTACGACGCGGTGGCGCCGCTGCCGGTGAAGACCGGGGTCGGGAATTTCTTCGGCAACATCCGCGACGTGTGGACCGCCCTCAACAATCTCCTGCAGGGCAAGGTCGGAGACGCGGCGTCGGACGTCGGCCGCGTGCTGGTCAACACCACGGTCGGGATCGGCGGCGTGTTCGACGTCGCCAGCGAAATGGGCCTGCAGAAGCACGAAGAGGATCTCGGCCAGACGCTCGGCAAATGGGGCGTCGGCGACGGTCCGTATTTCTACTGGCCGATCATCGGGCCGCGCACCACGCGCGACACCTTCGGCTGGGTCGCCGACACCGCGGCCGATCCGGTCTGGCACGTCGACGATATCGACGTGCGGAACACCATGGTCGGCGTCCGCTTCATCGACATGCGCGCCAGCCTGCTGCCGGCCGACAAGGTCGTCGAGGAAGCCGCCTTCGACAAGTACAGCTATATCCGCGACGCCTATCTGCAGCACCGGCGCAGCGAGATCTACGACGGCAACCCGCCGCGCGAACGTCTTGAAGACTAAGCTGTCAACGGATCGTCTTTTTTTGAAAGAGCTTTCATGAAGTCCCTGTTTTCGCTGCTGTTCGGAGTTTTTCTGCTGGCGTCCCCGGCCGTTGCGCAGGAGCTCGGCCCGGATGCCCTGATCAAGAAGGTGACCGAGGACGTCCTGACCGTTGTCCGCCAGGACAAGGAAATTCAGAGCGGCAACTCCAAGAAGGCGATCGATCTCGTCGAGACCAAGGTCGTCCAGCATTTCAATTTCGACCACATGACGGCGCTGGCGCTGGGGCGCGACTGGAAGAAGGCGACGCCGGAGCAGAAGAAGCGTTTGGCCGAGGAGTTCAAGGCCCTGCTGGTGCGCACGTATTCGAATTCGCTGACCGCCTACAAGAATCAGACCGTCGTCTACAAGCCGTCCAAGCTGCAGGGCAACGAGGTCGACGTGCTGATCCGCACCGAAATCCAGCAGCCCGGCAACAAGCCGGTCCAGCTCGACTACGCGCTGGAAAAGCAGGGCGACGCCTGGAAGGTGTACGACGTGGTCGTCGCCGGCATCAGCCTGGTCACCAACTACCGCGATACTTTCGCGCAGGAAGTGCGCGCCGGCGGTATCGACGGCCTGCTCCAGATGCTGGTGAACCGCAACAAGCAACTCGAAAACGGCAAGAAATGATCGAACAGACAGGCGACCGCCTGCGCGTCACCGTCCCGATGGTGATCGCCAACGCCAGCGCCCTGCTCGAAGCAGGGCGTTCGCATTTGTCCGCCGGCGAGTCGGTTTTCGACCTGGCGGCGGTCGGCGAGGCCGATTCGTCCTCCCTGACCCTGCTTTTCGCCTGGCAGCGCGCCGCGCGTGCCAAAGGGGCGACGCTGCGCATCGCGAATCCGCCGGCCAGCCTGGTCAGTCTGGCGGCGCTGTACGGCGTTTCCGAACTCCTTTCGCTCGCCTGAGCGGCGCGCCTTGACTGTCGAGGGCGCCATGGGCGTTGCCGTCTCCATTGATCAGGTCGAAAAGCGCTTCGGTCCGCTGCGCGCGCTCGACGGCGTTTCGCTGCAGATCGCCGAGGGCGAGTTCTTCGGCCTGCTCGGGCCGAACGGCGCCGGCAAGACGACGCTGATCTCCTGTCTCGCCGGTCTCGCGCGGCCAGATGCCGGCCGCCTCACGGTGATGGGCCGCGACGTCGTCGCCGACTACCGCGCGGCGCGCCGCCTGCTCGGCGTCGTGCCGCAGGAGCTGGTCTTCGATCCCTTTTTCTCGGTGCGCGAAACGCTGCGTATCCAGTCCGGCTATTTCGGCATCCGCAACAACGACGACTGGATCGACGAGGTCCTCGCCAACCTCGACCTGACGGCGAAAGCCAACACCAATATGCGGCGCCTTTCGGGCGGCATGAAGCGGCGCGTGCTGGTCGCCCAGGCGCTGGTGCACAAGCCGCCGGTGATCGTGCTCGACGAGCCGACCGCCGGCGTCGACGTCGAGTTGCGCCAGGGGCTGTGGCAGTTCGTGCAGCGTCTGAATCGCGAGGGGCACACGGTCATTCTCACGACGCATTACCTCGAGGAAGCGGAGGCGCTGTGCGGGCGGATCGCGATGCTCAAGCAGGGACGCATCGTCGCGCTCGACACGACGAGCAATCTGCTGGCGCGCTTTGCCGGTCATACGCTGAGTGTGCGCCTGGCGCCCGGCGCGGCGCTGCCTGACGCTCTGCGCGCGCGCGCGACCGAAAAGGACGGTTTCTGGCACCTTCGCCTGGGCGGGCTGGCCGAAGTCGAGGCGATCCTCGCGGCGCTGCGTACCGCCGCCTGCGCCTTCGACGACCTGCGCCTGACGCAGGCCGACCTCGAGGACGTTTTCATCGGCCTCATGCAGGGCGCGGAGGGCGCGCGATGACCGGTTTCCGCACCCTGCTCTACAAGGAAGTGCTGCGTTTCTGGAAGGTCGGCTTCCAGACCGTCGCCGCGCCGGTGCTCACCGCGCTGCTCTACCTGCTGATCTTTTCGCACGTGCTCGACCGGCACGTGCTGGTGCACGGCGTTCCCTACACCGCCTTCCTGATCCCCGGCCTGGTCATGATGTCGCTAGTGCAGAACGCCTTCGCCAACAGTTCGTCGAGCCTGATCCAGTCGAAGATCACCGGCAGCGTCGTATTCGTCCTGCTGCCGCCGATTTCCTACCTCGAGTTCTTCCTCGCCTACGTCGTCGCGGCCGTCCTGCGCGGCCTGATGGTCGGCGCCGGCGTCCTGCTCGTGACCGCGTGGTTCGCGCCGCTGAGTTTCGTCGCGCCGCTCTGGATCATCGCCTTCGCCGTGCTCGGCGGCGGCATCCTCGGCGCCTTCGGCATGATCGCCGGCATCTGGGCGGACAAGTTCGATCAGTTGGCCGGTTTCCAGAACTTCCTGATCCTGCCGCTGACCATGCTCTCCGGCGTCTTTTACTCGCTCCATTCGCTGCCGGCGTTCTGGCAGGGCGTGTCGCATTTCAATCCCGTGTTCTATATGATCGACGGCTTCCGCTACGGCTTTTTCGGCGTCTCCGACGTGGCCCCGGAAAGCAGCCTGGCGGTCGTCGCCATCAGTTTTCTCGCAGTCTCGGCGGCGACGCTGGCGATGCTGCGCAGCGGTTACAAATTGAGGTCCTGAATCATGATGCACCCCGAGCAAGTCCATAAACTGATCGCCGCGGGCCTGCCCTGCGCGCACCTGCAGGTCGAGGGCGACGGCCACCATTTCGAGGCCGTGATCGTCAGCGCCGAGTTCGCCGGCAAGAGCCGCGTGCAGCGCCAGCAGCGCATCAACCAGGTGCTCAAGGCGCATTTCGACAGCGGCGAACTGCATGCCCTGTCGATGAAGACCTACACTCCGGAAGAGTGGAGCGCCGCCCGTGGATAAACTGCTGATCCAGGGCGGTACCCCGCTCGCCGGCGAAGTCGCCATTTCGGGCGCGAAGAACGCCGCGCTGCCCATCCTGTGCGCCAGCCTGCTCTCGTCCGAACCGCTGCAGTTGTCCAACGTGCCGCACCTGAACGACATCTCGACGATGCTGCGCCTGATCGCGCAGATGGGCGTCGAGGTCACGCTCGACGGCGCCGACGGACTCGTGCTCGACAGCCGCGGCCTGAACAACCCGCTGGCGCCGTACGACATGGTGAAGACCATGCGCGCCTCGATTCTCGTGCTCGGCCCGCTGCTCGCGCGCTGCGGCGAAGCCAAGGTCTCGCTGCCCGGCGGCTGCGCGATCGGCGCGCGTCCGGTCGATCAGCACATCCGGGGCCTGCAGGCGATGGGCGCCGAGATCCACGTCGAGCAGGGCTACGTGCACGCCAAGGCCAAGCGCCTGAAGGGCGCGCGCATCGTCACCGACATGGTGACGGTGACCGGCACCGAGAACCTGATGATGGCCGCCGTGCTGGCCGACGGCGAGACGATCATCGAAAACGCCGCGCGCGAGCCGGAAGTCGTCGATCTGGCGAACTGCCTGGTGGCGATGGGCGCGCAGATTTCCGGCGCCGGCACCGACGTCATCCGCATCCGCGGCGTCGAGCGCCTGCACGGCGCGGCGCATCCGATCATGCCCGACCGCATCGAGACCGGCACCTATCTGTGCGCCGCCGCGGCGACCGGCGGCAACATCCGCCTGGTGAAAACGTCGGCGGCCTATCTCGATTCCGTCGTCGACAAGCTGCTCGACGCCGGCTGCGAGATCGCCACCGAACGTGACGCGATCACCCTCAAGGCGCCGCGGAAGCTCAAGGCGGTCAGCCTGCGCACGGCGCCGTACCCGGCCTTCCCGACCGACATGCAGGCGCAGTTCATGGCCATCAACTGCGTCGCCGACGGCGCCGCGGTGATTCGCGAGACGATCTTCGAGAACCGTTTCATGCACGCCGTCGAACTGATCCGCCTCGGCGCCGACATCAAGATCGACGCCAACAACGCGGTGGTCACCGGCGTGCCGCGCCTGGACGGCGCGACGGTCATGGCGACCGACCTGCGCGCCTCGGCCAGCCTCGTCATCGCCGGCCTCGTCGCGCAGGGCGAAACGCTGATCGAGCGCATCTACCACCTCGACCGCGGCTACGAGCGGATCGAGGAAAAGCTGTCCCGCCTCGGCGCGCGGGTCAAGCGCGTGCATTAAGGCGCGCGCCGTCGTGGGCTAGAATCCAATAACGCTTTCAACTCTTGTTCAGGAATCCGCCGTGAACGGCATCACCATCGCCCTCTCGAAGGGTCGCATTTTCGAAGAAACGCTGCCGCTGCTGGCGGCCGCCGGGATCGTTCCGAGCGAGAACCCCGAAACCTCGCGCAAGCTGATCATTCCGACCAATCGCGCCGACGTGCGCGTCGTCATCGTGCGCGCCACCGACGCGCCGACCTACGTCCAGTACGGCGCCGCCGACATCGGCGTCGCCGGCAAGGACGTGCTGCTCGAGCACGGCGGCGACGGCCTCTACCAGCCGCTCGACCTGAAGATCGCCAAGTGCCGCATGATGGTCGCCATCCCCGAGGGCTTCGACTACGCGCACGCCGTGCGCCAGGGCGCCCGCCTGAAGGTGGCGACCAAATACATCAACACGGCGCGCGAGCACTTCGCGGCCAAGGGCGTGCACGTCGACCTGATCAAGCTCTACGGCTCGATGGAACTCGCGCCGCTCGCCGGCCTGGCCGACGCCATCGTCGATCTGGTGTCCACCGGTGGCACGCTGAAGGCCAACAAGCTGGTCGCCGTCGAACACATCCTCGACATCTCCTCGCGCCTGATCGTCAATCAGGCCGCGCTGAAGCTCAAGCGCGAGACGCTGGCGCCCATTCTCGAAGCCTTTGCCCAAGCGGTGAAATGATGATTGCGATCAAGCGCTTTGCCAGTACCGACGCCGATTTCAAGGCCCGCCTCGACGCCCTGCTCGCCTTCGAAGGAGCGCAGGACGAAGCTGTCGACCGTACCGTCGCCGCCATCCTCGCCGACGTCAAGGCGCGCGGCGACGCCGCCGTCGTCGACTACACCAATCGCTTCGACCGCCTGACGGCGGCGGCGATGGCCGACCTGGAACTGTCGCGCGACGAATTGCACAAGGCGCTGAACGGACTGCCCGCGGCGCAGCGCGAAGCGCTCGAAACCGCCGCCGCGCGCGTGCGCGCCTACCACGAGCGGCAGCCGCTCAAGGGCTGGCAGTACGAGGAAGCGGACGGTACGTTGCTCGGCCAGATGGTGACGCCGCTCGACCGCGTCGGCCTCTACGTGCCCGGCGGCAAGGCCGCGTATCCCTCGTCGGTGCTGATGAACGCGATTCCGGCCAAGGTCGCCGGCGTCAAGGAGCTGATCATGGTCGTGCCGACGCCCGGCGGCGAGCACAACCAGCTGGTGCTCGCGGCGGCGGCGCTGGCCGGCGTCGACCGCGTGTTCACGATCGGCGGCGCGCAGGCCGTCGGCGCGTTGGCCTACGGCACGCAGACGATCCCGCAGGTGGACAAGGTGGTCGGCCCGGGCAACGCCTACGTCGCCGCCGCCAAGCGCCGCGTCTTCGGCATCGTCGGCATCGACATGGTCGCCGGCCCCTCGGAGATTCTCGTCGTCTGCGACGGGCAGACCGACCCCGACTGGGTGGCGATGGACCTCTTCTCGCAGGCCGAGCACGACGAACTGGCGCAGTCCATCCTCGTCTGCCCGGACGCCGCCTATATCGACCGCGTCGCCGCATCGATCGACAAGCTGCTGCCGACCATGCCGCGCCGCGACGTGATCCGCGCCGCGCTGGAAAACCGCGGCGCGCTGATCCAGGTGCGCGACCTCGACGAGGCCTGCGCGATCGCCAACCGTATCGCGCCCGAGCACCTCGAACTGTCGCTCGCCAACGCCGACGCCTGGGTGGAGAAGATCTACCACGCCGGCGCCATCTTCATCGGCCGCTACACCTCGGAATCGCTCGGCGACTACTGCGCCGGCCCGAACCACGTGCTGCCGACTTCGGGCAGCGCGCGTTTCTCGTCGCCGCTCGGCGTCTACGATTTCCAGAAGCGCACCAGCCTGATCCGCGTCTCCCGCGAAGGGTCGAAGACGCTGGGGCGCATCGCCGCCACGCTGGCGCACGGCGAGGGCCTGCCGGCGCACGCGCGCTCGGCCGAGTACCGCCTCGAAGAAGAATAAGCGGCACCCGAATACAAAGCACCGACAGGTGCGGCCAGTCTTCAATAACCATCAGGGAGGATGTATGAAGATTCAGAAGCGTGTCGTAGCCCGGTTCGTTCCGCTGTGCGCAGCTTTGTTCGCGACCTTCGCCGCCGGTGCGGTGCAGGCCGACGAGGCGCTGGCCAAGGCCAAGTTGTGCACGGGCTGTCACGGTGTCGACAAGAAGATCGTCGGCCCCGCCTACAAGGACGTGGCCGCCAAATACGCCGGCCAGAAGGACGCCGAAGCCACGCTGACCAACGCCATCCAGAAGGGCAGCAAGGACGTTTTCGGTCCGGTGCCGATGCCGCCGAATCCGGGCGTGACGCCCGCCGAGGCCGCCAAGCTGGCCAAGTGGGTGTTGTCGCTCAAGTAATCCGGGGCGTTCGCGAACCTCGCCGCCCTACGGCGCGTCGAGGTTCGCGAGGATCGTCCTGAGCGCCGTCGCGAGTTCCCGGCACTGCGCGTCGGTGCCGATCGTGATGCGCAGGAACTGGTCGATGCGCGGCTGCCTGAAGTGGCGCACGATGATGCTGCGTTCGCGCAGCGCCGCCGCCAACCGTGCCGCGTCGTGCCGCGGGTGACGGGCGAAGACGAAGTTGGCGGCCGACGGCAGCACGTCGAAACCGAGCGCGCGCAGTTCGCCGTTCAGCGCTTCGCGGCTGGCGATCACCGCCCGGCGCGTGCTTTCGAAGTGCGCGCGATCGTCCATCGCGGCGACTGCGCCGGCAATCGCCAGACGGTCGAGCGGGTAGGAGTTGAAGCTGTCCTTGACGCGCTCGAGGGCTTCGATCAGGTCGGCGTGGCCGACCGCGTAGCCGACGCGCAGGCCGGCCAGCGAGCGCGACTTCGACAGGGTGTGCACGACCAGCAGGTTGGCGTGGCGATTCACCAGCGCGATCGCCGATTCGCCGCCGAAATCCACGTAGGCCTCATCGATCACCACGACCGACTGCGCGTTCGCGGCCAGCAGGCGCTCGATCGCCGCCAGCGGCAGCGCGCGCCCGGTCGGCGCGTTCGGGTTGGGGAAGATGATCCCGCCGTTCGGGCGCGCGTAGTCCTCGACGCGAATCGCGAAGTCCTCGTCGAGCGGAACGGTTTCGTAATCGACGCCGTACAGCCCGCAGTACACCGGGTAAAAGCTGTAGGTGATATCGGGGAAGAGCAGCGGCGCGTCGTGCTTGAGCAGGGCCTGGAAGACGTGCGCCAGCACCTCGTCGGAGCCGTTTCCGACGAAGACATTGCTCGGCTCGATGCCGTCCCCGGCGTAATGGGCGGCGACCGCCTCCTTGAGCCGGTGCCCGGTCGGATCCGGGTAGAGGCGTAGAAACTCGCCGTTCTCGCCGAGCTCGTCGCGGATCGCCGCCACCGCGCGCGGCGACGGCGGGTAGGGGTTTTCGTTGGTGTTCAGCTTGACGAGATTGGGCAGCTTCGGTTGTTCGCCCGGCACGTAGGGCGTCAGGCGATGAACGAGGGAACTCCAGTATTGGCTCATGGCGGCTCGGCAGGTCGGGTGCAGCGGAAGGCCGAAATGGTATCATGCTCGCCTGTCCGCAACAGGCCGTGCGCCGCGCGCGCCAGCGGGTTTTCCGCGGTTTGCCGTTCCTGTTTGCAGTCCTCTCCCGATTGTTGTTCATTTGCAATGGTGCTCCGATGCGGCAAGCCGAGATTTCCCGAAATACCCTCGAAACCCAGGTCACGGTTCGTCTGAACCTCGATGGCTCAGGCCAGGGCAAATTCGCCACCGGCGTTCCCTTCCTCGACCACATGCTCGACCAGATCGCCCGGCACGGGCTGATCGACCTCGAGGTCGAAGCCAAGGGCGACCTCCACATCGATGCGCACCACACGGTCGAGGATATCGGCATCACCTTCGGGCAGGCGCTGGCCAAGGCGGTCGGCGACAAAAAAGGGTTGCGCCGCTACGGCCACGCCTACGTGCCGCTCGACGAAGCGCTGTCGCGCGTCGTGGTCGACCTCTCGGGACGTCCGGGGCTCGAGTTCTTCGTCGATTTCAAGCGCGCCATGATCGGTAGCTTCGACGTCGACCTGACGCACGAATTCTTCCAGGGCCTGGTCAACCACGCCCAGATCTCGCTGCACATCGACAATCTGCGCGGCGAGAACGCGCATCACCAGGCCGAGACCGTGTTCAAGGCCTTCGGCCGCGCGCTGCGCATGGCCGCTGAGATCGATCCGCGCGCCGCCGGCAGCATCCAGTCGACCAAGGGCGTGCTGTGATGGCGACGGGGGCGATCGCCGTCGTCGACTACGGCATGGGCAATCTGCGCTCGGTCTGGCAGGCGCTCGTGCACGTGGCCGACGGCCGCGAGGTGGTCGTCACCGCCGACCCGGCGGTGGTCGCCGCCGCCGAGCGCGTGGTCTTTCCCGGCCAGGGCGCGATGCCCGACTGCATGCGCGAACTCGACGCGCGCGGCCTGCGCCCGGCCGTGCTCGCCGCCGCGCGCGACAAGCCCTTCCTCGGCATTTGCATCGGCGAACAGATGCTCTTCGAGCACAGCGCCGAGGGCGACGTGGCCGGACTCGGCGTCTTTGCCGGCGAGGTGCGCCGCTTTCCCGCCGAGAAGATGGTCGACGCCGCCGGCAATCGCCTGAAGGTACCGCACATGGGCTGGAACGAAGTGCGCCAGACGCGGCCGCATGCTCTGTGGGAAGGCATCGCCGACGGCGCGCGTTTCTACTTCGTGCACAGCTACTACGTCGACCCGGTCGACCGGGCCTGCGTGGCAGGCACGACCGACTACGGCATCCCCTTTACCAGCGCGGTGGCGCGGGATAATATCTTCGCCATTCAGTGCCACCCGGAGAAGAGCGCCCAAGCGGGCCTCGCGCTGCTCGAAAACTTCATTCGCTGGAAGCCCTGAGCGGCAATCCTTTCGATCCTTCCGTATTTTCTCTCGACCCCCGTTCCCCCACATGCTGATCATTCCCGCGATTGACCTGAAGGGCGGCCAGTGCGTCCGTCTCAAGCAGGGCCTCATGGACGACGCCACCGTCTTTTCCAATTCTCCCGGCGAACAGGCACGCCACTGGCTCGAACAGGGCGCGCGCCGCCTGCACGTCGTCGATCTGGACGGCGCCTTCGCCGGCAAGCCGAAGAACGAGAGCGCGATCCGGGAAATCGTCAAGGCGGTCGGCGACGACATCCCCGTGCAGCTCGGCGGCGGCATCCGCGACCTCGACACCATCGAGCGCTGCCTCGACGGCGGCATCAGCTACGTGATCATCGGCACCGCCGCGGTGAAGAACCCCGGCTTCCTGCACGACGCCTGCGGCGCCTTCCCCGGCCACATCATCGTCGGCCTCGACGCCAAGGACGGCAAGGTCGCCGTCGACGGCTGGTCGAAGCTGACCGGGCACGACGTGATCGATCTCGCCCGGAAGTACGAGGACTACGGCGTCGAAGGCATCATCTACACCGACATCGGGCGCGACGGCATGCTGTCCGGCATCAACATCGAAGCCACCGTGAAGCTGGCGCAGGCGTTGCGCATCCCGGTGATCGCCAGCGGCGGCCTGTCCGACATCGAGGACATCCGCAAGCTGTGCGCCGTCGAGGCGGAAGGCGTCGTCGGCACCATCGCCGGACGCGCCATCTACGACGGCTCGCTCGATTTCGCGGCGGCGCAGGCGGAAGCCGAGCGCATCGGCCAGAACTGAAGAAAGCGCGGTCATTTTGGGTCTCGCCAAACGCATCATTCCCTGTCTTGACGTCACCGCCGGTCGCGTCGTCAAGGGCACCAACTTCGTCGACCTGCGCGACGCCGGCGATCCGATCGAGATCGCGCGCCGCTACGACGAGCAGGGCGCCGACGAAGTCACTTTTCTCGACATCACGGCCTCGAGCGACCAGCGCGACATCATCCTGCACATCGTCGAAGCCTGCGCCGCGCAGGTCTTCATTCCGCTGACCGTGGGCGGCGGCGTGCGCACGGTGGCCGACGTGCGGCGCCTGCTCAACGCCGGCGCCGACAAGGTCAGCATGAACACGGCGGCCGTCCAGAATCCCGACCTCGTCGCCGATGCCTCGGCCAAGGTCGGCAACCAGTGCATCGTCGTCGCGATCGACGCGAAGCAGACGGCGCCCGGCCTCTGGCAGGTGTTCACGCACGGCGGGCGCAACAATACCGGCCTCGACGCGGTCGAATGGGCGCGCAAGGTGCAGCAGCTCGGCGCCGGCGAAATCCTGCTGACCAGCATGGACCGCGACGGCACCAAGAACGGTTTCGACCTCGCCCTGACGCGCGCCGTCTCGGACGCCGTCGACATCCCGGTGATCGCCAGCGGCGGCGTCGGCAACCTGCAGCATCTGGCCGATGGCGTCAGCGAAGGGCGTGCCGACGCGGTGCTCGCCGCGAGCATTTTCCACTTCGGCGAATACACCGTGCGCGAAGCCAAGGAATACATGCGCGAGCGCGGCATCGAGGTGCGCCTGTGAGCGATCTCGACGTCGGCCAGGCCTGGCTCGATGCGCTCAAGTGGGACGCGCAGGGCATGATTCCGGCCATCGCGCAGGACGCGGAAAGCGGCCGCGTGCTGATGTTCGCCTACATGAACCGCGAGTCGCTGCAGGAAACGGTGCGTACCGGGAACGCGGTATACTGGTCCCGCTCGCGCAACCGCCTGTGGCGCAAGGGCGAGGAGTCCGGTCACTACCAGCGCGTCAGCGCCGTGCGTACCGACTGCGACGGCGACGTGCTGCTCCTTTCGATCGCGCAGGAGGGCGGCATCGCCTGCCATACCGGGCGCGAGAGCTGTTTTTTCCATCAACTCGACGGGCAACGCTGGATCGCTGTCGATCCGGTGCTGAAAGACCCGAAGGACATCTACGCAAAATGAGCACACACGACATCCTGCATCGGCTTTCCGACACGCTCGCCTCGCGTCGCAACGCCGATCCCGAGACCTCATACACGGCACAGCTGTTCGCCAAGGGGCAAGATGCCATCCTCAAGAAGATCGGCGAGGAGAGCACCGAACTGGTCATGGCGGCGAAGGACGGCAAGCGCCTGAACATCGTCTGGGAGTCGACCGACCTGATCTATCACGTCCTCGTGCTGCTCGCCTTCCACGGCATGGGCATCGAGGACGTTTCGCAGGAAATGCGCCGGCGCGAGGGCATTTCCGGAATCGACGAGAAGAAGGCGCGGAGCGCCGAAAAATGAGCGACTGCCTGTTCTGCAAGATCGTGCGTGGCGAGATTCCCTCGCGCAAGGTGTACGAGGACGAACAGGTCTATGCTTTTCATGACATCAACCCGGCGCGCCCGGTGCATTTCCTGATCGTGCCCAAGCAGCACATCACGTCGCTGGCGACCGCCGGCGAGGCGGATGCGCCGGTGCTCGGCCGGATGCTCGCGGTGGCCGGCCGGCTGGCGGCCGAACAGGGCAGCCCGGACGGCTTCCGGGTGATCATCAATACCGGGCGCGTCGGACAGCAGGAAGTCGAGCACCTGCACGCGCACATCGTCGGCGGACCGGATCCGGTCGGACCGATGCTCAAGCGAATTTAAGGAGACACATCATGGGTTCTTTCAGCATTTGGCACTGGTTGATCGTTCTGGTCATCGTCCTGCTGGTGTTCGGTACCAAGAAGCTGCGCAACGTCGGCTCCGATCTCGGCGGCGCGGTCAAGGGGTTCAAGGACGGCATGAAGGAAGGCACCGCCGAGGCGAAGCCGGCCGACGCCGTGCCGCCGCAACAGGTGAGCGGCGGCCAGACGATCGAAGGCGAAATCAAGGAAAAGACCAAGAGCTGAGCGTCGCCGCGGCCGGGCGCGACGGGGCGGTCTTCCGCGCCGTCCGGCCGGCGCGCTTCCCGCCGTTTCGTTTTTTCGTCCTTTCGTCCTGTGCGGCTCCTGATTCGCCTCGCTTCCGAACCGTCGTCTTCACTCCCGTCTTCATTTCTTTCCTAGCCCGGTTCCCTCAATGTTCGATATCGGTTTTTCCGAGCTGATCGTCATCGCCGTCGTGGCGCTCATCGTGATCGGCCCCGAGCGCCTGCCCAAGGTGGCGCGCACGGCCGGGCACCTGCTCGGCCGGCTGCAACGCTACGTCAATGACGTGAAATCCGACATCAACCGCGAGATGCAGCTCGACGAGTTGAAGAAGCTGCAGGCGCAGGTCGAGGAGTCGGCGCGCAGCATCGAGCGCGACGTCGGCAAGGAGCTGCAATCCGCCGAGACCTCGCTGAACCAGGCGGCGCAAGGGCTGACCGATGCCGCACCGTCGCCCGGCGACGCGTCGCCGGCCGTCGCCGCGCCGCCTTCGGCCGAAGCGCCGCCGGTGGCTGCCGCGCCGGCGTCCGCAGCCTCCACCGCGCAGGCCTCCGGCGATGGCGCCGGCCCTGCCCAGAAAGCCTGAATTCCGCATGAGCAGCCAGCCGGAAGATTCCTTCCTGTCCCACCTGTTCGAGCTGCGCGACCGCCTGATCCGCGCGCTGCTCGCCGTGGGCATCGTTTTCGTCTGCCTCTTTCCGTGGGCCAAGGAACTCTATTCGCTGCTCGCGCAGCCGCTGCTGGCGACCCTGCCGCAGGGCGGGCAGATGATCGCGACCGACGTGGTCGGCGTCTTCCTGGTGCCGATGAAGGTGGCGATGATGGTCGCCTTCCTGATCGCGCTGCCTTACGTGCTCTATCAGGTCTGGGCCTTCGTCGCGCCCGGCCTCTACGCGCACGAGAAGCGCCTGGCGCTGCCGCTGGTCGCGGCCAGCGTCCTGCTTTTCTTCGTCGGCATGGCCTTCGCGTACTTCCTCGTTTTTCCGACGGTGTTCGGCTTCATGTCGAAGATCGCTCCCGAGGGCGTCGCCTGGATGACCGACATCGAAAAATACCTCTCCTTCGTGATGACGACCTTCATGGCCTTCGGCGTCACCTTCGAGGTGCCGGTCGTCGTCGTCGTGCTGGTGCGCATGGGCGTCGTCAGCATCGCCACGCTGCGCGAATGGCGTTCCTACGTGATCGTCGGCGCCTTCATCGTCGCGGCGATCTTCACGCCGCCCGACGTCATCTCGCAGCTGATGATGGCGATCCCGCTCTGTCTGCTCTACGAGCTGGGCATCTTCATGGCCCGCTTCGTCGGCAAAAGGCCTGACGCCGAGCCCGCGGCGGCGGCCGAAGCCGCCGACTCCGCCGCCACGGCGCCGGTTCCCGCCGCGCCGGCTTCCGACTGGCAGCCGGCGAGCGACGAAGAAATGAACAAGGTCGTGGCCGACCTCAACCGTCAGAAATCCGACTGATCCGGGTTCCCTCCGCCGACCTCCCGACGCCGCCAGAATTTCGGGCGGCGTTTGTCTTTTTTAACCGGCATCAAATCCGCGCCGGAATAGTTGATTAAAATGCTCAACTATATTCCTGAGTAAATCACTCGGGAATTGAACCGTGGAGCCGCCATGTTTTTCCCAAAGTTGAAACAGTCCCTGCTCAGGGCCGAAACCGACAACGCGTACCTGCAGCGCGAAAATGCCGACCTGCAGGCGCGTATCGCCCTGCTCGAAGCCGAACGCAACAGCCTGCGCGACGAAACCGGCGTTCTGCATCGCGAGCGTGCCAACCTCGAAGGCGTCTTTGCCAGCCTTGGCAGTTTCGGCGATTCGCTCGGCGGCGTGCGCGCCTCCTTCTTCGGGCTGGCGACCACGCTCAACGAGGAAAAGGCTTCGGCGCTCGAAGCGGCGGCGCAGTCTGACAGCAACCGCATCGCCTTCGAGCAGATCGCGGGCAATCTGCGCGCCATGTTCGCCCGCATGAGCGAGGCCTCGCGCAACGTCGACGGGCTCAACCAGCGCGCCGGCGAGATCGGCGGCATCGTCCGCCTGATCAAGGAGATCGCCGACCAGACCAATCTGCTGGCGCTCAACGCGGCGATCGAGGCGGCGCGGGCCGGCGAGGCCGGGCGCGGCTTCGCGGTGGTGGCCGACGAGGTGCGCAAGCTGGCCGAGCGCACGGCGAAGGCGACGACCGAGATTTCCGGGTTGGTCGGCAACATCCAGGAAGAGACGCGCAGTGCCAAGGCGGTGATGGAGGTCGGCGCCGAGGACGCCGCCCGCTATTCCGCCGAGAGCGAGGTGGCGATGCACAGCATGCAGCGCCTGCTCGAACTGTCGCGCCGGATGGAAGGGGCGGTCGCCGCGTCGGCGCTGCTGTCCAACGTCGAACTCGCCAACATCGAGGAGCTGACGCTGAAGCTCGAGGTGTACAAGGTCTTCCTCGGCATCTCGCGGATCCGCCCGGACGATTTGCCGGACGAGAAGCACTGCCGGCTCGGCCAGTGGTACTACGACGGCGAGGGGCGCGAGCGCTTCGCCGGACTGCCCGGCTACGCCGAGCTGGAAACGCCGCACCGTGCCGTGCATGTGCACGCCCGCCAGGCCGTCGCGCTCTATTACGAAGGCCGCATCGAAGCCGCGCTGGGCGAGCTGCAGGCGATGGAGAACGCCAACCTGACGGTGATGGGCGGCATGAGCCGCATGCTCGGCAAGGCGGACGGGCGATGAAGGTCGCCGTGGGAGGCGAGATCGCCCGCGAGATGCGTATCGACGCCGCCGAGATCGCCGAGCGCAAACTCTTCCTCGAACTCGGCGCCGAGGACGCGGCGCGCCTGGCCGCCGTGCATGCCGGACTCGGCGACGGCATGCACGGCTTCGCCGGCGACTTCTACGAACGGCTGCGCGGCTATCCGCCGCTCGCCGCGCTGCTGCGCGACGACGCCACGCTGGCGCGCCTGCAGGGGGCGCACGAGCGTTACTTCCGCGAACTGACGGCCGGCGACTACGACGCCGCCTACGTCGCGCGGCGGCTGGAAGTCGGCGTCACCCACGCGCGCATCGGCCTCGAACCGAAATGGTACGTCGGCGCCTTCCGCCAATACCTGTCGGGCATGCTGGACGCCGTCTGGGCGCACAGCGGCGGGCGCCGCGAAACCTTCGTTCCGGCCTTCGACGCGCTGCTCAAGGTCGCCATGTTCGACCTCGGGCTGACGCTCGACACCTACATCCACGCCGACAAGCGGCGCATCGCGCTGCGCGACCGCGCCATCGAGTCGAGCGTCAACGGCATCTTCATCGCCGACGCCGGCCAGCCCGATTACCCGCTGATCTACGTGAATCCGGCCTTCGAACGCGTGCTCGGCGCCGCTTCCGGCTGCGTCGTCGGGCAGCCGTGCATCTGCCGCCACGAAGGCGACGGGCAGGGCGACGACGGCTACAGCGAAATCCGCCACGCCATCGCGCGCGGCAGCGAGGGCAGCACCGTGCTGCGCCTGCGCCGCGCCGACGGCGAACTGCGCTGGGTCGAGCTCTTCCTGGCACCGGTGCGCAGCGAGTCCGGCGCGATCACGCACTTCGTCGGCGTGCTCAACGACGTGACCTACCGCAAGGACGCCGAGGCGCGCCTCAACCACCTGGCCAACCACGATCCGCTGACCGGCCTGCCCAACCGCAACCTGCTGCACGACCGCCTGGCGCACGCCATCGCGCGCCGGCGCGAGGGCATGGCGGCGGTGCTTTTCCTCGACCTCGACCGTTTCAAGCTGATCAACGACAGCTACGGCCACGACGTCGGCGACGAGCTCCTGAAGGCAGTCGCGGCGCGCCTCTCGAGCTGCCTGCGCGGCGAGGACACGGTGGCGCGCCTGGGCGGCGACGAGTTCGTCGTGCTGCTCGAAGATCTGCCGGGCATCGACGCGGCGGCGAGCATCGCCGGCAAGATCGCCGCCCGCCTCGCCGAGCCGCTCAGCGTCGGCGGCCGCGAACTGCCGCTCGCAGCGAGCATCGGCATCGCACTCTATCCGCGCGACGGGCGCGTCCCGCAGGACCTGCTGAAGAACGCCGACACTGCGATGTACCGCGCCAAGGAGGCCGGGCGCGGCGGCTTCTGCTTCTTCGCCGGCGAGATGAACATGCACGCGCTGCGCCGCCTGACGCTGGAGAACGAACTGCGCCGCGCGCTCGACGGCGGTGAGCTCGAAGTCTTCTACCAGCCGCAGGTGGCGATGGACAGCGGCCGCCTGCTCGGCGCCGAGGCGCTGGTGCGCTGGCGGCATCCGCAGAAGGGTCTGGTTGCGCCGGCGGATTTCATCCCGGTCGCCGAGGAAACCGGACTCATCGTCGCGCTCGGCGAGCAGGTGCTGCGCGCCGCCTGCCGGCAGATCGCCGACTGGCGGCGGCGCGGGCTGGCGCCGCTGACGGTGGCGGTGAATCTGTCGCCGCGCCAGTTCCGGCAGGCCGATCTGGTGGCGACGATCGCCGGCATCCTTGCCGAGACCGGCGCCGATCCGGCGTGCCTCGAACTTGAAATCACCGAGAGTGCCGCCATGCAGAACGCCGACGAGGCGGTCGCCGCGCTGCGCCGTCTGCGCGCGATGGGCGTCGGGCTGGCGATCGACGATTTCGGCACCGGCTACTCGTCGCTCTCCTACCTCAAGCGCTTCCCGATCGACAAGCTGAAGATCGATCGCTCCTTCGTGCAGGGCGTGCCCGGCGACGGCGACGACACGGCGATCGTGCGGGCGATCGCCGCGATGGCCGGCAGCCTCAAGCTCAAGCTGCTCGCCGAGGGGGTCGAAAGCGAGGCGCAGCGGAGCTTTCTCGAGGGCCTGGGATGCGCCGAGGCGCAGGGCTGGCTGTTCGGCCGGGCGCTGCCGGCCGCCGACTTCGAGCGGAGCTTCCTCAGCCCGCGGGTTTCCTGAGCGGGCCGGGAACGGTCGCCGCCTGGTGGAGCGCGGCGCCGTCCTCGAACAGCCACAGGCTGCCCGGCGCCATCGTCGTCCAGGTTTCGTTGTCGGTCAGCGGTTCGGTGGCGATGATCGCGACGCGGTCCTGCGGCCGCGTCAGCGTCGTGAAGTCGACGCTGACGTCTTGATCCTTCAGGTGCGCCTGCGCGAAGGGCGCCTGGCGGACGATGTAGGCGAGCTTCGTCGAGCAGTGCACGATCAGCCAGTCGCCGTTCGAGAGCAGGTAGTTGAACTCGCCGTGTCCGGAGAGTTCGAGGGTCAGCCGGCGCAACTCGTCGAACAGCGCTTCGGCCGCCGGCGGCGCGGCGCCGAAGCGCTGGCGCAGCGACTGCAGCAGCCAGCAGAAGGCGCGCTCGCTGTCGGTGTTGCCGACCGGCAGGAAGCTGCCGTCGAGCGTCGGCGCGAAATCGATCAGGTTGCCGTTGTGCGCGAAGATCCAGTAGCGCCCCCACAGCTCGCGGCGGAAGGGGTGCGTGTTCTCCAGCCCGACGACGCCCTGCGTCGCCTTGCGGATATGCGCGACGACGTTCTTCGAGTGGATCGGATAGTTGCGCACCAGCGCGGCGATCGGCGAGGTGCTCGACGGCTGCGGATCGAGGAAAAGGCGCACGCCGCGCCCTTCGAAGAAGGCGATGCCCCAGCCGTCGGCGTGCACGTCGGTGGCGCCGCCGCGTTGCTGGAAACCGGTGAAGGAGAAGCAGATGTCGGTCGGCACGTTGCAGTTCATGCCGAGCAGCTGGCACATCGCCTTACTCCCGTTCGCGCGGCTGGGCCGGCCGCTTGCCGATCTTCACCTTGGCCTCGATCAGGGTCTTCTCGCGACGCAGCTTGAAGGGCACGGTGTCGCCGGGCTTCAGGTCGGCGATCAGGTCGAGCATGACCTGCGGGTCCTTGGCCGGCCGGTCGGCGACGGCGAGCAGGATGTCGCCGGGACGGATGCCGGCGGCGTCGGCCGGGCTGCCGCGCATGACGCCGGCGATCAGCGCGCCGTCGGTGTCGGGTAGGTTGAAGGATTCGGCCAGTTCGGCGGTGATTTCCTGCGCCTCGACGCCGATCCAGCCGCGCGTCACGGTGCCGGTCAGGATGATCTGCTCCATGACGCTCTTCGCCGTCGATACCGGGATCGCGAAGCCGATGCCGAGGGAGCCGCCGGAGCGCGAGTAGATCGCGGTGTTGATCCCGATCAGGTTGCCCTGGCTGTCGATCAGCGCGCCGCCGGAGTTGCCGGGGTTGATCGCCGCGTCGGTCTGGATGAAGTTCTCGAAGGTGTTGATGCCGAGGTGCGAGCGGCCGAGGGCGGAGACGATGCCCATGGTCACCGTCTGGCCGACGCCGAAGGGGTTGCCGATGGCCAGCGTGACGTCGCCGACGCCGATGTTGTTCATCTGCCCGAAGGTGATCGCCGGCAGCTTGAGCTCCTGGCCCTTCTCGGCCTGCACCTGCAGCACCGCGAGATCGGTGTCGGGGTCGCTGCCGACGACGCGCGCCTTCAGGCTGCGGCCGTCGTTGAGCGCGACCTCGATCTGGTCGGCGGCTTCGACGACGTGGTAATTGGTCAGGATGTAGCCGTTGGCGCTGACGATGACGCCCGAACCGAGGCCGGAGTTGCGCTGCGTGCTGTCCGGCGCATCGCCGTCGGGGCGGTCGCCGAAGAAATGGCGGAAGATCGGATCGTCGAGCAGCGGATGGCGCGGCACCTTGATCTGCTGCGAAGTGAAGATGTGCACGACGGAGGGCAGCGCCTTCTTCGCCGCCTCGCGGTACGAGGTGGCGGCAAGCACCGGCTCGCCGTTGCCGAACGACTCCTGCAGCGCGACGATGCTCGGGTAGCCGCCGCGCTTGCCGAGCCACTCGGGCTTGAGGGTGCTCACCACGAAGAGGAGGGCGAGACTAACCGTGACGGTTTGTGCAAAAATCAGCCAGAACCTGCGCATAGGGAAATTGGAGCCTGTGGATGAAACATGAGGATTTGACGCGTTATCTCGACGATCTGCTCGAAGTCGCGCGCTTCAAGGATTATTGCCCAAACGGCCTGCAAGTGGAAGGACGCCCCGAGGTGCGGCGCATCGTCGCCGGCGTCACCGCCAGCCAGGCCTTGGTCGATGCGGCGATCGCGCGCGACGCCGACGCGATCCTCGTGCACCACGGCTGGTTCTGGCGCGGCGAGGACGGCCGCGTCACCGGCATCCGCAAGGCGCGCCTGCAGGCGCTGCTGCGCCACGACATCAACCTGATCGGCTACCACCTGCCGCTCGACAGCCATGCCGAGTTCGGCAACAACGCGCAACTCGCCAGCCGCTTCGGCTGGATCGCCGAGGGACGCTTCGGCGAGCAGGACATGGGCTGGATCGGGCGCCCGGCGCAGCCGTGCGCGCTCGATGCGCTGGTCGCCGGCGTCGGCGCGGCGCTCGACCGCGCGCCGCTGGCGATCGCCGGCGACGGCCGGCCGCTGCGCCGCGTCGCCTGGTGCTCGGGCGGTGCGCAGGGTTACTTCGAGCAGGCCATCGCGCTCGGCGCCGACGTCTATCTGTCCGGCGAGATTTCCGAGCAGACCGTGCATCTGGCGCGCGAGTCCGGCGTCGCCTACGTCGCCGCCGGGCACCATGCGACCGAGCGCTACGGCGTGCAGGCGCTGGCCGCGCACCTCGCCGCGCGTTTCGGCCTCGCGTGTGAATTCGTCGATATCGACAACCCGGTCTGAGGCGCGGCGCTTCTTCCTCCCGCGCCGCCGGCCACGGATGCCGCTTCCGTTCGCGCGGCGCTAAACTTTGCAGTCTTCGATTCCAGGAGCCCAGATGAGCTACGTCTTTCCGCCGGCCGCGCCGGTGAGCGTTCCCGTGGCCGGCAGCGCCGCCCGTTTCCCCGTCCGCCGGGTCTATTGCGTCGGCCGCAACTACGCCGACCATGCCGCCGAGATGGGAGCGGATACGCGCGAACCGCCGTTCTTCTTCAGCAAGCCGGCCGACGCGCTGGTGCCGGGCGGCGGCGACGTCGCCTATCCGCCGGCGACCGCCAATCTGCAGCACGAAGTCGAACTCGTCGTGGCGCTCGGCCGGGGCGGCGCCAATATTCCGCCCGCCGCCGCGCTCGACTGCGTCTTCGGCTACGCCGTCGGCTTCGACCTGACGCGGCGCGATCTGCAGAGCCGCGCCAAGGACAAGGGGCACCCGTGGGACATGGGCAAGGGCTTCGACCAGGGCGGGCCGATCGGCGCCATCGTCCCGGTCGCGAGCAGCGGCCACCCGGCGCGCGGCGCCGTGTGGCTCAAGGTCAACGGCGAACTGCGGCAGAACGGCGACCTCGCGCAGATGTCGTGGAAGGTCGCCGAGGTGATCGCCAACCTGTCGCAATACGTCGAACTGGCGCCCGGCGACCTGATCTTCACCGGCACGCCGGCCGGCGTATCGACGGTGCAGCGGGGGGATGTGCTGGAAGGCGGCGTCGATGGCGTCGGCGAGCTGAAGATCCGGCTCGTCTGATGGCCGGCGCCGCGGACTCGCGCCTGCCCGGCGCGCTGGCGGCGGCGGTCGTCGCCGCGCTGGCCGTCTCCTGGTGCTTCGCGTTCGAGCGCGGGACCTGGGTGCTCGAAACGGCGCCGGTGTTCATCGCGCTGGCCCTGCTTGCCGCCACGCGCGCGCGTTTTCCGCTGACGCCGCTGCTCTACTGGCTGATCGCCGCGCACGCGCTGGTCCTGATCTACGGCGGCACCTACACCTACGCCCTGACGCCGTTCGGCGACTGGCTGGAGCAGGCGCTCGGCCTGTCTCGCAATCCCTACGACCGGATCGGCCACTTCATGCAGGGCTTCGTGCCGGCGATGGTCGCGCGCGAAATCCTGATCCGCCGCGCCGTGGTCAACGGCGCGGGCTGGCGCAACTTCCTGATCGTCTGCGTCTGCCTGGCCATCTCGGCGACCTACGAGTTCATAGAATGGTGGGCCGCGCTGGCGCTCGGGCAGGGCGCCGACGCCTTTCTCGGCACGCAGGGCGACGTCTGGGATACGCAGTGGGACATGCTGATGGCGACCGTCGGCGCGGCGAGCGCGCTGGTCCTGCTCGGCCGCCGGCACGACCGGCAGCTGGCGGCCCTCGGTGTAAAGTAGGCGCTGTTCGTCGCGCAGTTTGTTGCTATCGGAGCCGGGGTGAATCTAAAAACAAAATCGTCGCTCGCCATCGTGGCCTTGCTGCTCGTCCTGTTCGGCATCGGCGCGGTCATCCAGAACTACCTGATCCAGACCTCGCTCAAGCAGACCATCGCCGACCAGCAGTTTTCGCTGATCACGCGCGTCGCCGACGAAATCGACAGCCGCTTCCGCCTGCAGGGCGACGCCCTGGCGCGCGTCGCCGCCGGCATCACGCCGGAGGTGCTGGCCGATCCGCTCCGCCTGCAGGCGTATCTCGAGGATCGGCATGGCTTGCTGTCCTTCTTCGACGATCTGGTGGTGGTCTCGCCGTCCCTGCGGGTGCTCGCCGACCATCCGGTGTTTCCCGGGCGGCGCGGAGCCGAGGTCGCCCACTTCGAACACCTGCGGCAGGTTCTGGAGACGCGCCAGCCGGCCATCTCGCCGCCCTTTCTCGGCAAGGTGACGCAGCGTCCGTCGCTCGCCCAGGCCGTTCCGGTCGTCGACGGCGCCGGGCGCACGGTCGCCATCCTCTCGGGGCAGATGAACCTGCTCGACCCCGGCTTTCTCGGCTCGCTGAACGAGCGCAAGAGCGGACGCAGCGGGCATTTCGTGCTGACCACGCGCGAGCGCGTGACCATCGTCAGCCGCTTCAAGGACCGGGTCATGCGGCTCAACGTCGTGCCCGGCGCGAATCCGGTGTTCGATCAGGCGATCGCCGGCTGGGAAGGCACGCAGGAAGGCACCACCAGCTACGGCCAGCGGATGCTGATGAGCTTTCGCTCGCTGCGCACGGCGGACTGGGTGCTCGGCTCCCTGCTGCCCGTCGAGGAGGCCTACGCGCCCATCCACGCTTCGCGGCAGACCGCGCTCTGGCTGATGTTCGGCGCGTCGCTGCTGGTCGGGCTGATCGTCTGGCTGATGATGCGCAGCCTCTTCCAGCCGCTGCTCGTCCTGCGCGAGAACGTTCGCCGCCTCGGGCGCGAGCCCGAGCTGGCGGCGACGCTGACCGCCGGCCGGGACGAGATCGGCGAGGTGGCCGCCGACTTCTACCGCCTGTGCGGCGAGCTGCTGCAGGCGCGCCACGAGAGCGAGGGGCGCGCCGAAGAGTTGCGCACGATCCTCGACGCCAGCCCGCTGGCCGTGGCCCTCATCCGCAATCGTTGCCTGCTCAGCGCCAACCGCGCCTTCGAGCGCATGTTCGGCTATCGCGTCGACGAGGTGCGCGGCCAGTCGGTGGAGGCGTTCTATACCAGCGCGGAGGCCTTCGTGGCCTTCGGCCAGCGCCTGTACCCGGAAATCGCCAACGGCGGCGTGGCGAAGTTCGAGCAGGAATACAAGGATCGCGCCGGACGGGTTTTCTGGACCAACTTCTACGCCCGCCTGCTCGATCCGCTGCAGCCGGACAAGGGGGCCGTCGTGCTCATCGAGGACATCAGCGAGCGCAAGGCGACGGAAGCGGCGCGCGAGGAGAGCGAGGAGCGCCACCGCCAGATGTTCCTCGGCAACGCTTCGGTGATGTTCCTGGTCGATCCGGAGCGCGCCGCCATCGTCGACGCCAATCCCGCCGCCTGCGCGTTCTACGGCTATCCGCTGCAGGCCTTTCGCGGCAAGCCGCTGCGCGACATCGACCCGCGCCCCGAAGGCGAGTATCGCGCGGCGGCCGAGCGCGTGCTGGCCGACGGCCGCGGCTATTTCCTGCTCCAGCACCGGATGGCGAACGGCGAGATCCGGCACGTCGAGGTGCACGCCAGCCCCCTGCGCGTCGGCGGGCAAACGCTGATCTACTCGATCGTGCACGACGTGACGCAACGCCACCGGGCCGAAGAGCAGCTGCGCCTGGCCGCCAAAGCGATCGCCAGCAGCGGCGAGGGCATCGTCGTGACCGACCGCGACAACCGCATCGTCTCGGTCAATCCCGCGTTCTGCGCGCTCAGCGGCTACGAGGCCGACGAACTGCTCGGACGCACGCCGGAGCTCTTCCGCTCGTCGCGCCACGACGACGCCTTCTACCGCGCGATGTGGGACGCGGTGCGCGGCACGGGCTCGTGGCAGGGCGAAATCTGGAACCGCGACCGGCACGGGCGCGTCGTTCCCGAATGGCTGACGATCAGCGTCGTGCGCGACGCGGCGGGCGAGATCGAGCACTACGTCGGCATCTTCACCGACATCTCCGAACGCAAGCGCAGCGAGGAGCGCATCCGCCACCTCGCCGAGCACGATGCGCTGACCAACCTGCCGAACCGCGTGCTGCTCGGCGACCGCCTGTCGCAGGCGATCGTCCAGGCGCAGCGCGAGGGGCGGCAGATGGCGCTGATCTTCCTCGACCTCGACCGCTTCAAGAACATCAACGACTCGCTCGGCCACCAGATCGGCGACCAGCTGCTGCAGGTCGTCGCCGAACGCATCCACCAGTGCGTGCGCGCCAGCGATACGGTCAGCCGGCAGGGCGGCGACGAATTCATCATGCTGCTGCCGGAGATCGCGCATCCGAGCGACGCGGCGCGCGTCGCCGAAAAGCTGCTCGAAGCGCTGGCGCATCCCTGTCTGATCGAAGGGCACGAGCTGACAGTGACGGCGAGTCTCGGGATCGGCATCTACCCGGACGACGGGGCCGACCCGGCGACCCTGATCCGCAACGCCGACACGGCGATGTATCACAGCAAGGAAAGCGGCCGCAACGCCTACCACTTCTTCCGCCCGGAAATGAACGCGCGCGTCTTCGAGCGCATGTCGCTCGAAAACAGCCTGCGCCGCGCGCTCGAACGCGGCGAGTTCCTGCTCCACTACCAGCCGCAGATCGACATCGCGACGCGGCGCCTGATCGGCATGGAGGCGCTGGTGCGCTGGCAGCACCCGGAACTCGGCCTGGTGCCGCCGATGCGCTTCATCCCGGTGGCCGAGGACAGCGGGCTGATCCTCGGGATCGGCGCCTGGGTGCTCGGCGAAGCCTGCCGGCAGAACCGCGCCTGGCAGGCGGCGGGGCTGCCGGCGCTGCCGGTCGCGGTCAATATCTCGGCGCTGCAGTTCGCCCAGCCGCGCTTCATCGAAGCCGTCGGGCAGGCCCTGCAGGCCAGCGGCCTGGCGCCGCACTGCCTGGAGCTGGAACTGACCGAGAGCGTCATGATGCAGGCCGCCGAGCGCAACATCGAGATGCTGGAGACGATCCGCCGCATGGGCGTGCAGGTGGCGATCGACGATTTCGGCACCGACTACTCGTCGCTCGCCTATCTCAAGCGGCTGCCGATCGACAAGCTGAAGATCGATCAGGCCTTCGTGCGCGATATCGTGACCGACGCCGACGACGCGGCGATCATCGCCGCCATCATCGGGCTCGCGCAGAACCTGAAGCTGCGGGTGATCGCCGAGGGGGTGGAGAACGAGGCGCAGTTCGACTTCCTGCGCCGCGGCGGTTGCGCCGAGGCGCAGGGCTATCTTTTTTCCCGGCCCTTGCCGGGCGCCGAGTTCGAGCGCTTCTGGCGCGCCTCGCTGGCCGCCTGATCAGCGCGGCCGGGCGCTGCTGATGACCTCGGCGATGCGCGCCAGGGGCAGCACGACGCGCACGCCTCCGAGTTCGATCGCCACGCGCGGCATGCCGAAGACGACGCAGCTGCGCTCGTCCTGCGCCACGGTGTGCGCGCCGGCGTCGAACATCTCGCGCAGGCCGCAGGCGCCGTCGTCGCCCATGCCGGTCATGATGATGCCGATGGCGTTGGCGCCGGCGCACTGAGCGACCGAGCGGAAGAGCACGTCGACCGACGGCCGGTGGCGATTGACCGGCGGACCGTCGACCACTTCGACGGCGTACTGGCCGCCCCGGCGCACCAGCAGCATGTGCCTGCCGCCCGGCGCGACCAGCGCGCGGCCGGCATGGACGCGGTCGCCGCTCTTCGCCTCGCGCACCTCGATGCGGCAGGTGGTGTTGAGACGTTCGGCGAAGGTCGCGGTGAATCTCTCCGGCATGTGCTGCACGACGACGATGGCCGGCGCATCCGCGGGCAGGGCCTTGAGTACGGTTTCGAGCGCCTGCGTGCCGCCGGTCGAGGTGCCGATGGCGACCACCGTCTCGCCGGCGTGGGCGATGCCGGGCGCATTGCGCCGGGGCGGAATGATGGCGTCGGCGGAGAGCTTGGGGTGTGGGTTCATGGCGCGCGGCGGAGAGGGCGGGGCATGGCGGTGCGCCATGCCCCGATGATACTGCATGCTCGCCGGATGATTCAGCGCGGCCGCTTGTCGATCACGCGGCGCGCCTTGCCGACCGAACGCTCGATGCCGCCGATCTCGGCGATACGCACGCTGGTCGAGATGCCGATGTAGGACTTGATGTGGTGCTGCAGGTCGTGCGCCACGTATTCCCGGTCGACGGCGGAGGCGTAGCGGTGCTCCGGCTTCAGCTCGACGTTCACCGCCACCGAGTCGAGGTGGCCGTCGCGCCAGACGTCGATCAGGTAGTGCGGCGAGAGCTTGGGCTGCTTGAGGATGAGTTCCTCGATCTGCGACGGGAAGACGTTCACGCCGCGGATGATCAGCATGTCGTCCGAGCGGCCGGTGATCTTGCCCATGCGCCGCATCGAGCGCGAGGTCGGCGGCAGCAGGCGCGTCAGGTCGCGCGTGCGGTAGCGGACGACCGGCAGCGCTTCCTTGGTCAGCGAGGTGAACACCAGCTCGCCCTGGCTGCCGTCGGGCAGCACCTCGCCGGTCGACGGGTCGATGATCTCGGGATAGAAGTGGTCTTCCCAGAGCACCGGGCCGTCCTTGCTCTCGACGCATTCGCAGGCGACGCCGGGGCCGATCACTTCGGAGAGGCCGTAGATGTCGATCGCGTCGATGCCGAAAGTGCTTTCGATCTCCTGGCGCATCTGCTCGCTCCACGGCTCGGCGCCGAAGAGGCCGATGCGCAGGCTGGTGGATGCCGGGTCGATGCCCTGGCGCTTGAACTCGTCGGCGATGTTGAGGATGTAGGACGGCGTGACCATGATGATGTCGGGCTTGAAGTCCATGATCAGCTGCACCTGCTTTTCGGTCTGCCCGCCGGACATCGGGATCACCGTGCAGCCCAGGCGCTCGGCGCCGTAGTGCGCGCCGAGGCCGCCGGTGAACAGGCCGTAGCCGTAGGCGACGTGCGCGATGTCGCCGCGCCGGCCGCCGCCGGCGTGCAGCGAGCGCGCCATCAGCGTCGCCCAGGTGTCGATGTCCTTTTGCGTGTAGCCGACGACGGTCGGCTTGCCGGTCGTGCCGCTCGATGCATGCACGCGCACGACGTCCTCGCGCGGCACGGCGAACATGCCGTAGGGGTAGTTGGCGCGCAGGTCCTGCTTCGTCGTGAAGGGGAATTTCGCGAGGTCGGCGAGCGTCCTGAAATCCTCGGGGCGCACGCCGTGCGCGTCGAAGCTGGCGCGGTAGTGCGGAACGTTCTCGTAGGCGTGGCGCAGCGACCAGCGCAGGCGCTCGGTCTGCAGCGCGGCGATCTCGTCGCGGCTGGCGGTTTCGATGGCCTCGAAGGGGCCGTTCCGTCGTGCGTTGTCGTTTTTATTCATCGTCTTTGTCTTCCTCCCTGTCCTTGTGGTTTTGTCGTATTGCTCTCCTTGAGCCAGCGACCCTACTGAGTCCATGGTTATGTTTCCATGATCAGGGTCAAATGATGTGCGGATAGTTTTGGCGGAAAGAAGGGCGGCGCCGCGGCTGCGTTCCGGCGGGCGGCGCCGCGAGATTCCCGCTGCGGACGCGATGAACGCCCCCGGCGCGCCGAAATCGGCTAGCCTGTGCGGTCGTTTTTCTCCGCCCGTCTTTTTTTGCCTTCCCGTCCGCCGATGCTCCTTCGCCAGTCCCGTGAAATCCTCGCCCATGCCGGGCCCATGCTGATCGCCCAGCTCGCTTCGATGGGCATGATGGTGATCGACACCGCGCTGCTTGGCCACTACGGCACCGAGGACCTGGCGGCGGTGGCGGTCGGCGGCGGCATCTACATCTCGGTGGTGTTCGCGCTGGTCGGCATCCTGCAGGCGGTCGCGCCGATCGTCGCGCATCTGCGCGGCGCCGGGCGCGAGGACGAGATCGGCGGCGCCCTGCAGCAGGCCTTCTGGCTCGCGCTGCTGCTCGCCGTGCCGGGCGTGCTCTGCCTGCTCCACCCCGATCCGCTGTTCGCCCTGTCGCCGATCGAGCCGGGCGTCGAGGCCAAGGCGCGCCGCTACCTGGAAATGCTCGCCTGGGGCATTCCGGCGGCGCTGCTCTATCGCACCTTCTATTCCTGCTGCAACGCGCTCGGCAAGCCGCGCCCGCTGATGTTGATCAGCCTCGGCGGCACCCTGCTGCACGGCGCGCTGGCCTGGCTGCTGGTCACCGGGCGGCTCGGCGGCGAAGCGCTCGGCGTGCTCGGCTGCGGCATCTCGAACGCCGTCGTCAACTGGTTCGGGCTGCTTTGCGGCATGCTCTACATGGTGTTCGGGCCGGCGCTGGCGCGCTACCGTCTGCTCGCCGGCTGGCGTCCGCCGCAGGCGCGCCCGCTGCGCGAACTGCTGCGCCTCGGCCTGCCGATGGGCTTTTCCAACTTCGTCGAGATTTCGTCGTTCACGCTGATGGCGCTCTTCGTCGCGCAGCTGGGCGCGACGGTGGTCGCCGGCCACCGCATCGTCGCCAACTTCGCCGCGATCTGCTACATGCTGCCGCTGGCGCTCGCCATCGCCACGCTGGCGCAGGTCGGGCAGTCCGCCGGCGCGCGCGACTGGCCGCGCGCGCGGGCCTCGATCGGCGGCGGCCTGCTGCTCGCCGGCGGGCTGTCGACACTGCTCGGCCTCGTCCTCTGGCTTGCCGCTGCGGGACTGACCGCGGCCTACACGGACGATCCTGCCGTGCGCGCGGTGACCCTCTCGCTGATCGGCTACGTGGCCGTCTATCAGATCTTCGATGCGGTGCAGACGATCGCCGCCTACGCGCTGCGCGGCTACAAGATCACCTTCACGCCGATGCTCGTGCACACCGTCTGCTTCTGGGGCGTCGGCCTCTACGGCGGCTGGTGGCTGGCCTTCAAGGCGGCGCAGCCGATGGGCGTCGCCGGCTTCTGGATCGCCTCGCTGTCGAGCCTGGTGCTCGCTGCGCTCCTGCTCGGCGCGCTGCTCTGGAAAGCGGTGGGCGAACGCCGGGATTAGGGAGGCCGTTCGCCCGGTGCGCTCCGCCCCTCAGCGTGGGTCGTGCCAGAGCGCGAGTTTTCCGCAGTAGGGCTTGCGCAGTTCGACCAGGCCGTAGATGACCGAGGTGATCAGCCCCGGGCTGCGTTCAACGCCGCACGGCTGCAGTTGCCTGATCTCGGTGCGCGCGCCCCGGATCGGGTCGAAGGCGCTGAAGCGGAGTTCCCGGCGCATGCAGCGATGGTCGCCGGCATTGAAGGGCGAGGTCGGCGGCTGGTGATGGCGGCAGGTGGCGCATGATTTGTTGTTCATTTTCGCTCCCAGGATGAAAGAGATCGCCCGGCGGATTTTCCCCTGTCGTCGTTGTGGTTTTTTTGCCGGGCAAATGAAGCTTTTGTTGCGCCGAGCCGGTGCTCCGGCACGAGGTCCGTGGGCGCAGTCTGCGGCGGCGCCGTGCGCTGCGGAACGATTCGTTTCGGAAAACGATATGCCGGCGTCGAATATATGAAGCCCGGCCGCGCGGGGCGGCCTTTCATCCGCCTGTAACCTGATCCGCATGCCGCTGTAACCGGGCGGCGCGATCATGCGGGCATGCCCACGGTCCGCTCGATCTTCCTCTCCGACATCCACCTCGGCACGCGTGCCTGCCAGGCCGAGCGCCTGCTCGACTTCCTGCGCGAGTACGACGCCGACAATCTTTTCCTGATCGGCGACATCGTCGATTTCTGGGCGATGAGCCGCGCCATCCACTGGTCGCCGGCGCAGAACACCTTCGTCCAGAAGATCCTGCGGCGGGCGCGGCGCGGCGAGCGCGTGGTGTTCATTCCGGGCAACCACGACGAGGCGCTGCGCGAATACGTCGGCGTCGCCTTCGGCGACATCGAGGTGCACGCCGAGTACGTGCATGAGCTGGCTGACGGTCGCCGCTTCCTGCTCCTGCACGGCGACGAGTTCGACCAGATCACGCGCCACCACCGCTGGGTCGCGGTGCTCGGCGACGTCGCCTACAACCTGCTCGTGCGTCTCAACGGCATGCTGTCCTGGACGCGCCGCCGGCTCGGCATCGCCGGCTACTGGTCGCTGGCCGGCTACGCCAAGCGGCGCGTCAAGAAGGCGCTGCAGTTCGTCTTCGACTTCGAGGACGCGGCGCTGCACAGCGCGCGCCAGCGCGGGCTCGACGGCATCGTCTGCGGGCATATCCACTGCGCCGCGCTGCGTGCCGTCGGCACGCAGCACTACGTCAATTGCGGCGACTGGGTCGACAGTTGTACGGCGATCGTCGAGCACGCCGACGGCCGCCTCGAACTGATCGCCTGGGGCAGCGCCGGCGCGGCCGTCGAGCACCCGCGGGAAACGGAGGCGGCATGCGCGTCCTGATGGTTTCGGACGTCTATTTCCCGCGCATCAACGGTGTGTCCACGGCGATCCAGACTTACCGCGAGACGCTCGCCGCGCACGACATCGAGGTCAGCCTGGTGGCGCCGGACTACGGCGACGGCTGCCGCGCGGCGTGGATCCGCCGCGTTCCGGCGCGCCCCGTGCCGCGCGATCCGGAGGATCGCCTGCTGCGCTGGCGGGCGCTGAACGACGCGGTCCGCGCGGCGGTCGCGCAGGGCTGCGACCTGGTGCATGTGCAGACGCCCTTCCTCGCCCACTACGCCGCGCACGGCGCCGCGCGGCGCGCCGGCCTGCCGCTGATCGCCACCTACCACACGCTGTTCGAGGAATACCTGCAGCACTACGCGCCTTTCGTTCCCGCCGGCTGGCTGCGCCACGCCGCGCGCCGTTTCTCGCGCGCCCAGTGCAACGCGCTCGACGCGGTGATCGTGCCCTCGCAGGCGATCTACCGCCGGCTCGGCGATTACGGCGTGCGCGCGCCGCTGCACGTCCTGCCGACCGGCATCCCGCTGCGCCGCTTCGCCGATGGGGAGTGCGAGGAGCGCGGCGCCTTCCGCGCCCGCCATGGAATCGCCGCGACGCGCCCGGTGGCGCTCTACGTCGGCCGCGTCGCGCACGAGAAGAACCTCGAATTCCTGCTCGACGCCGCCGCGCTGGCGCGCGAATCGCTGCCCGGGCTGCTCCTGCTGATCGCCGGCGAGGGGCCGGCGCTCGCCGCCCTGCGCGCGTCGGCGCAGGCGCGCGGCCTCGGAGGCAGCGTCCAGTTCCTCGGCTACCTCGACCGCCAGCGCGAACTGCCGGCGTGCTACGCCGCCGCCGACGCCTTCGTCTTCGCGTCGCGTACCGAGACGCAGGGGCTCGTCCTGCTCGAGGCGATGGCCGCCGGGCTGCCGGTCGTCGCGCTGGCGGCGATGGGCACGACCGACATCCTCGGCGCGCGGCGCGGCGCGCTCGTGCCGGACGACAACCCGAGCGCCTTCGCGCTCGAACTCGTGCGCCTGCTGCGCAACGGCGAACTGCATCGCCGCCTGGCGGCCGAAGCGCGGCGCTACGCCGGCGAGTGGTCGGACGAAACGCTGGCCGGGCGCCTGGCCGCCCTCTATCGCGGGATCGTCGAGCGGCACGGCGAGCGTCATGAGGAACGCCGATGAACGAAAGTCCGTTCAAGGGCAAGACCGGCCTGCGCCGGGTGTGGAACGCCTTTCACTACTCGCTGGCCGGCCTGCGCGCCGCGCTGCGCTACGAGGATGCCTTCCGCCAGGAGGCGCTGCTCGCCGCGCTGCTGATTCCGCTCGCCTGCTGGCTGCCGGTGGGCGGGGCGGGGCGCGCGCTGCTGATCGGCAGCGTGCTGCTGGTGCTCATCGTCGAACTGCTCAATTCGGCGGTGGAGGCCGCCGTCGACCGCATCTCGCTGGAAAACCACCGCCTCGCCAAGCGCGCCAAGGACATCGGCAGCGCCGCCGTGCTCCTCGCCCTGCTCGACGTGGTGGCCGTCTGGGCCTGCGTTCTTCTGGAGTGAAGCCATGCCGACCGATGCCGCGCGTCCGCCGCTCGATCTCGCCATCGTCACCGAAACCTATCCGCCGGAAGTGAACGGCGTCGCGATGACGCTCGGTCGTCTGGTCGACGGCCTGCGCGGCAACGGCCACCGCGTGCGCGTCGTCCGCCCGCGCCAGCCGGCCGATGCGCCGGCTGCGGGCGGGGCGGACGAGACGGGCGATCTGACGCTGCCCGGCATGGCGCTGCCCGGCTACGCCGGCCTGCGCTTCGGCTGGCCGGCCAGGCGCCGTCTGTGCGCGGCGTGGCGCGCGGCGCGGCCGGACGCGGTGCACGTCGTCACCGAAGGGCCGCTCGGCTGGTCGGCCGTGGCCGCGGCACGCCAGCTCGGCATCCCGGTGACGTCCGGCTTCCACACCAATTTCGACCGTTACAGCCGGCACTACGGCGTCGGCTGGCTGCAGCCGACGCTCGCCGCCTACCTGCGCGGCTTCCACCGGCGTACGCGGGCGACGCTGGTGCCGACCGCCGCGCTCGCCGCCAGCCTCGCCGGCGAGGGGCTGGCCGGCGTGCGCGTGCTCGGGCGCGGTGTCGATACGCAGCTCTTCGATCCGGCCCGGCGCAGCGCCGCGCTGCGCGCCGCCTGGGGCGCCGGCGCGGACGATCCGGTGGCCCTCTACGTCGGCCGCCTGGCCGCCGAGAAGAACATCGGCCTCGCCCTGCGCGCCTTCGCCGCCGTCCAGGAACGCTGCCCGCGCGCGCGCCTGGTGCTGGTCGGCGACGGCCCGCTGCGCGCCAGCCTGCAGCGCCGATTCCCGCAGCACCATTTTGCCGGCCAGCGGCTCGGCGAGGATCTCGCAACGCACTACGCTTCGGGCGATCTCTTCCTCTTTCCCAGCCTGACCGAGACCTTCGGCAACGTCACGCAGGAAGCGCTGGCCAGCGGGCTGGCCGTGCTCGCCTTCCGCAGCGCGGCGGCGGCCGAAACGATCGTCGACGGCGAGAACGGCCGCACCGTCGATCCGGGCGACGAGGCGGCCTTCATGCGCGCCGCCGTGCAACTCGCGCGCGCCGACGACATCCGCCGGCGCCTCGGCGAACGTGCCCGGCAGAGCATGGGCGAACGCGGCTGGGAGACCGTCGCGCTGCGTTTCGAGGTGGTCTTGCGCGAGGCCATCGGCGCCGGCTGACGGGTTTGCGTCGGGACGGCGCCCGGCGGCTTGCGCGCGCTTCGGGCGGGGGGCCTCTCTTTGAGGCATGTTTTTGCGGCCGTTTCGTCGCTCGTTCCGCCTGTCGTTTTCCGCGCCGCCGGTCCCGGCTGCGCTCCCGGCCAGTTCCCTTGCGGCCCCCGGCGCGGCCTGCGCCCGGCCCGGCCGCCGCCGCTTCCGCTTTTGTCCGACGGGCGGTGTCCGGGGCCATCGCCGCCGCCCGCAGCCGGCCACCGCTCCTTGCGCCGCATCGCGACTGCCCGGTCGGCATAAAAATGTGGATAATTGCGCCCCAGGGGGAAGTGAGAGTGGGAAAGAACACAACTACGCGCAGCAATTTCTATGTCTCGGTCGAGCAGTTGCGCATCGGTCTTTACGTTTTCATCGATTTGCCGTGGTTTCAGCACCCCTTCACGCTCAACAGCTTCCGCATCGCCTCCGACGACCAGATCCGCGACCTGCGCGCCCTCGGTGAACCGCGCTTCCGCTACGATCCCGAACGCAGCGACGTCCGCCCCGATACCCCGGCGCCGATTCCCGAAGCCGCCGCCGAGCACGCGGCGGCCGAGGCGCCGGGCGCGCCGCGCGAGGACAGCCCCGTCCTCAGCGCCAAGCAGGTGCGCATCCACGCGCTGGCCGAGCATCGCCGGCGCATCGAACAGGTCGACAAGGCCTTTCTCAAGTCCGCCAGCATCCTGCGCAACCTCAATCGCAACCTGCTGTCGCGGCCGGCCGAGACGCTGCAGGAGATGGGGCGCCTCGTCGAGCAGATGGTGCTCGCCTTTCTCGAACACCCGGAGGTCACGCTGCACGTGATGGGCGAGAAGTGCGGCGGCGACGAAACCTACTCGCACGGCCTCAACGTCTCGGTGCTGTGCATGATGCTCACCAAGGGGCTGGACTTCACCCCCGAGCAGGCGCGCATCCTCGGCCTCGGCGCGCTGCTGCACGACATCGGCCTGATGGACGTGCCCGACCGCGTGCTCAAGAAGCGCCCGGACGAATACACCAAGCCGGAGCGCGAACTGCGCGCCATGCACTGCGAATTCGGGGTGCGCATCGGCAAGCAGATCGGCCTGCCGGCCGACGTCCTCGCCGTCATCTTCCAGCACCACGAGATGGCCGACGGCACGGGCTACCCGCTCGGCCTGAAGCTCGACAGGATCACCCAGCCGGCGCGCGTCGTCGCCCTCGTCAATTTCTACGACAACCTGTGCAATCCGGTCGACCTCGCGCAGGCGATGACGCCGCACGAGGCGCTCTCCTTCATGTTCGGGCAGCGCCGCAACAAATTCGACGGCGTCGTGCTGCAGCAGATGATCCGCTGCCTCGGCGTCTATCCGCCGGGTTCCATCGTGATGCTCTCGAACGACGCGATCGGCATGGTGATGTCGGTCAACCCGGCCAAGCCGCTGCGCCCCTGGGTCATGGTCTACGACGAAGGCGTGCCGAAGGAGGAGGCGATCCTGCTCGACCTCGAGCAGGAAACCGAAATCAACATCACCAAGTCGGTGCGGCCGGCGCTGCTGCCGCCGGCCACCTACGCCTACCTGAGTCCGCGCCGGCGCGTCACCTACTTTTTCGACAGCAGCACGCAGGCGAGGCCGGGGCGCGAATGAGCGACGATTTTTCCCATCTGCTGGTCGAGCACTGCAACGAGATCCTGCTGCTCGTCGATCCGGCGACGCTGGACATCCGCTCGGCCAACGCCGCCGCGCTCCGCCATCTCGGCTATGCGCGCACCGAACTGCTCGGCCGGCCGATCACCGACATCGAATGCGCGCTGACCGACGTCTTCTACTGGGAGGAAGTGCGCCAGGGCATCGCGCCCGAGGTGCACGACGCCGAGGGCAGCTACCTGCGGGCCGACGGCGGGCTGCTGCTGGCGACCAAGACGATCACGCGCGCCGCCGGCGATTCGGGCTGGCTGGTTGTCTGCGCCGTTCCGGTCGGCAAGCTGCGGCGTACCGAGGACGAGCTCGCCGACATGGGCGCGCGCCTGCGCGCGACGCTCGAAGCGACCGCCGACGGCATCCTGCTCGTCGACCGCGCCGGCGCCATCGTCAACATGAACCGCCGCTTTTCGCTGCTCTGGGAAATTCCCGACGCGCTGCTGCTCGCGCACGACGACGCGGCGGTCTACGCCTACATGGCCTCGCGTGCGCGCGACCCGCAGGCCTACCGGCGGCGCGCGGCCGAAATCCGCCCGGACAGCGACGACGAGACGAGCGACCTGCTCTATCTCGCGGGCGGCCAGGTCTTCGAGTGCAAATCGCGTCCGGCGCGCCAGCGCAAGCTGATCATCGGGCGCGTCTTCTCGTTCACCGACATCACCGAGCGCAAGGCGGCCGAAGCCCGCCTCAAGCTCGCCGCCAGCGTGTTCACGCACGCCCACGAGGGGATCATGATCACCGACACGACGGGTTGCATCGTCGAGGTGAACGACACCTTCACGCGGATCACCGGTTACGCGCGCGAGGAGGCGCTCGGCCAGCGCGCGCGCATGCTCAGCTCGGGCCGCCAGGGGCCGGAGTTCTACGCCGCGATGTGGCGCGACCTGACGAGCGTCGGGCACTGGCACGGCGAACTGTGGAACAAGCGCAAGAGCGGCGAGATGTACGCCGAGAAGCTCAGCATCGCCGCCGTGCGCGACGGCAGCGATCAATCGCAGCACTACGTCGCGCTGTTTTCCGACATCACCGACCTCAAGGAGCACCAGCGCCAGCTCGAACACATGGCGCACTACGACGCGCTGACCGGCATGCCCAACCGGGTGCTGCTGGCCGACCGCCTGAAGCAGGCCATCGTCCACACGCGGCGGCGGCGCAAGCTGCTCGCCCTCGTCTATCTCGACCTCGACGGTTTCAAGGAGGTCAACGATGCGCACGGCCACGACGCCGGCGACCAGCTGCTGATCACCATCGCGCAGCGCCTGAAGGAGGCCTTGCGCGAGGGCGACACGCTGGCCCGCCTGGGCGGCGACGAGTTCGTCGCGGTCCTCACCGATCTCAGAGACAAGGGCGAATGCGAGGCCATCCTGCAGCGCCTGCTGCAGGCCGCCGCCTCGCCGGTGCGGGTGCGCCGGCGCACCCTGCAGCTCTCCGCCAGCCTCGGCGTGACGCTTTATCCGCAGGACGGCGGCGACGCCGACACGCTGCTGCGCCATGCCGATCAGGCGATGTACCAGGCCAAGCAGGCCGGCAAGAACCGCTACCATCTGTTCGACCCCGAGCGCGACCGCCAGACGCAGACGCACCGCGAAAGCCAGAAGAACATCGCGCAGGCGCTGGCGCGCCGCGAATTCGTCCTCTACTACCAGCCCAAGGTGAACATGCGGACCGGCGAGGTGGTCGGCGCCGAGGCGCTGATCCGCTGGCAGCATCCGGAGCGCGGCCTGGTCGCGCCGGGCGAGTTCCTGCCCTTCGTCGAAGGCCACGATCTGATCGCCCACATCGGCGACTGGGTGCTCGACACGGCGCTCGCGCAGATGGCGGCCTGGCGCCGGGAAGGGCTCGACCTCGCGGTGAGCGTCAACATCGCGGCGCACCATCTGCAGCAGGAGAATTTCCTCGTGCGCCTGGACGAGAAGCTCCTCGCGCATCCCGAGGTGCCGCCCGGCCGCCTCGAACTCGAAGTGCTGGAGACCGCCGCGCTCGAAGGCATCGCCCAGATTTCCCGCCTGATCGAAGGCTGCCGGGCGCTCGGCGTCAGCTTCTCGCTCGACGATTTCGGCACCGGCTACTCCTCGCTCACCTACCTCAAGCGCCTGCCGGCGACGGTGCTCAAGATCGACCAGAGCTTCGTGCGCGACATGCTCTGGGACACCGAGGATCTGGCCATCGTCGAAGGCGTCATCGGGCTGGCCGCCGCCTTCCGTCGCACGGTGATCGCCGAGGGCGTGGAAACGGCGGAGCACGGCGAACTGCTGCTGCGCCTGGGCTGCGACCTCGCGCAGGGTTACGGCATCGCCCGTCCGATGCCGGCCGCCGCGCTGCCCGCCTGGGTCGCCGGTTGGCAGCCGGAGCCGGTCTGGGCGGCCTGCCGCAACACTTTCGTCAGCCGCGACGATCTGCCGCTGACCTATGCCGAGGTCGACCACCGCAACTGGGTCAAGGCCTTGGAAACCTGCCTGGCCGACGCGGCGCTCGCACCGCCGCCGCTCGCGGTGGACGAATGCCGCTTCGGTATCTGGTATCACGGCGACGGCCAGCGCCGCTACGGGCATCTGCCCGAATTCATCGCGATCGCGCCGGTGCATGAAGCCGTGCACGCCATCGGGCGCGAGCTTCTCGCGCTGCGCGCGGCCGACCGGGTGGCGCAGGCGCGCGCGCGAATGGGCGAACTGCACGCCGCGCGCGACGCGCTGATTACGCATCTGCACGCGCTGGCGGGGAGGATGGGCGCGGTGCGTTGAGTCCGGGCGGCGCCTCCGTCGCGCCGGAACGGAACGATTGCAGCGCGGCTTACGATAATATCGTGCGGCAGCGCGTCCCATTCCTCGGCGCGGTACCGGAGGGCGGGGCGCGCTGCCGCGCCGAGGGGATTCGATGCACGTGTTCAGGCTTCTCCGTTTACCCGCGGGCGGCGCATCCGCCTGCCGCCGCTTGGCGCGCGCCGGCATCCTGCTGCTCGCCGGCGCCCTGGGCGCCTCGCTCTGGCCGGACGCGGTCGGCGCGCAGGAGCCGTCCGCGGCCTCCCTCGCCTCGCTCTCGTCCGCATCGTCCGCTCCTTCCTCCGCGTCGTCGCCGCTGTCGCTGGTCGATCTGCCGGGGCTGAGCGCAACGCTGTCGGTCCTGACCGACCCGGGCGCCGAGCTCGAACTGGCGGACGTCGCGGCGCCCGACCGCGGCGCCGATTTCCGGCCGCTGATGCAGGGCCTCAACGAAAGCTTCAGCCGGGCGGCCTACTGGCTGCGGATCGACCTCGCGGTGCCGCCCGCGCTGTCGGACAGCACCGCCTATCTGCGGGTGATGCCCGCCGATCTCGACGAAATCGCCTTCTACACGCCCGACGGCCGGGTGCAGCATGCCGGCGCGGCGCATCCCTTCGTCGAGCGCGCCTTGCCCTATCCGCGCCCGACCGGCGCCATCGAGCTTGCCGCGCCGCACACCCGGGTCTATGTACGGTTGCGCGTCAACGGTCCGCTGGCGCCCTATTTGTCCCTGGTCTCCGCGGCGGCCTTTCCGCAGGCGGTGCAGCAGGAGAATCTGGTGCTTGGGCTGTTCTTCGGCGCCATGCTGATCGTTCTGGTCATGAACCTGATGAACTGGCTGTGGCTGCGCTCCAAGCTTTATCGCGACTATGTGGCCTTTGTGCTGATGAGCGGGGTCGTCAGTTTTTCCGCGCACGGCTACGCGGCGGCCTACTTCTTTCCGTCGGCCCCCGGTTTGGCCGCCGCCGTCGAAACGCTGGCGCTGTCGTGGATGACGGCGTTCGCCGTTTTCTTTTCGCTGCGCCTGCTGAAGATCGACGGGCGCCATCGAACGCTGCGGCGAATCCTGCGCGCGCTCGCCTGGATCGTTCTGGCCAATGGCGCGCTGGCTTTCACGCCGTGGATCGGCGAATCCTTTTTCTTCGCCATCCATTGCTTCGCCCTCTACGGCATCCTCGCCCTGGTCGGCAGCGCGCGCAATCTGTGGCGCGAGCGCAGCGTCGGCGCGCTCTTCCTCTTCGTCATCTACGTCGTTTTCATTTCCTTCCACGCGGTGTCGCTTGGCGTTGCGTTCGGCCTGCTGTCGGCGACGCCGTTGACGGCGAGCAGCTGGGAAATCGGCACGGCGGTGCATCTTTTCCTCTTGCATCTGGCCATCGTTTTCGAGATGCGCAGCCAGCAGCGCTCCGTTGCGAGCAAGGAGTTGCAGGTGCGCGCGGCACAAAGCGAGGTCGAGAGCGAAAAACAGTACCGGGCCGAACTCAACCGTTTCCTCGGCATGATGGGGCACGAACTGGGAACGCCGCTGGCCGTCATCGACATCACCGTGCAGAGCCTGGAACTGCTGCCCGGCGCGGAGCTGCCCGAGGTCTCGGATCGGCACGCGCGCATCCGCAAGGCGGTGAAGCGGCTCGATCAGCTGATCCGCGAATCCCTGCAGCGCGAGCGCATCGAGTCGGACGGCTGGAAGGTGAAGGTGCAGACGATCTCGGTTCCCGACCTGATCGACGCGGTCGTCGCGGCGCAAGGCCTGGACAGCCTGCCGGTCGCACTGCCGGAACGTCTGCGCCTGCCGATGCGGATCGCCGGACGGCCCGGCGGCGCGCTGGAGGTCGAGCTGGCGCCGGATCTGCCGCCTTGCCGCGGCGACGTGCATCTGCTGCAGGTCGTGCTCGGCAACCTGATCGAGAATGCGCGAAAATACGCCGATCCCGGCAGCACGGTGACGCTGGCCGTGGCCTTGTGCCGGAAGGCCCTGCGTTTCAGCCTGACCAGCCAGGGCGAAGAAATCGACGACGAGGAACTGATGCGGCTTTTCGAAAAGTACTACCGGCGCGAGACGCGTTCCGACGTGGCGGGCAGCGGCCTCGGCCTGCATCTGGTGCGGCATATCGTGCATCTGCACGGCGGCAGCGTCTCGGCGCGCAGCCTGCCGGGGCGGCGTACCTGTTTCGCCTTCGAACTGCCCCTGCCGCAGGGCGCCGGCGATGACTGAAGCGCACATGCCCCGCGTCGTGGTGGTCGAGGACAACCCGGCGCAGCTGGCCGAGCAGCTCTTCCAGCTGCGCCACGCCGGCATCGTCGCGCGCGGCGCCGGCAACGCGGCGGAGCTCGACGCGCTGCTCGCCGAGGCGCCCTGCGACGTGCTCGTGCTCGACGTCAATCTGCCCGGCGAGGACGGTTTTTCCATCGCGCAGCGCCTGTATGCGCCGGATCGTCTCGGCATCATCATGCTCACGGTGCGCGCCGAGGTCGAGGATCGCGTCCAGGGCATGGAGCGCGGCGCCGACCTCTACCTGCTCAAACCGGTCGACCGGCGCGAATTGCTGGCGTGCATCCACAGCCTGCATCGCCGCCTCGCGCCGACGCCCTGGCGCCTCGACTGCCTGAGCCGCGAGCTGATCGACGCCGACGGGCGGGTGCTCGGCCTGACGCCGCAGGAGGTGAAGGTCATGCGCCTCCTGGTGCAGCCGCCGGGCGACATCTGCCAGCGCAACGAGATCGTCACGGCGTTCGGCCTCGAGTACATCGACTTTCCCGAGGCCCGCCTGAACACCTTGTTGAGCCGCCTGCGCCAGAAGCTCGGCGGCTTCGATCCGGCGCTCCGCATCCAGACCTGGCGCAACAGCGGCTACTCGTACATCGGGCCGGAAATCTTGCTGGTGGAGGGCGGGCGCCGCCTGGGCGAGCGCGAGGCAAGTCCCCGTCTGCCCGCGGCGCGGCCGGGTTAGGGGGGGCGACACCCGTTTGGCGGCGCATCGTGGCGGCGGGCGGCTGCGGCCTGGCGCATGCCGCAGCCCGCGCCGGTCGCCCGTCGGGACGACCGGAACGCGCGGTTTTCCGTCAGCCGTCGACTTCGCGGAACAGCACCAGATCGTAGTCGTCGCCGCTGGCCTGCACGCCGGCTAGGCGCAGGGCGAGGCGCTGGCCGCCGAGCAGGAGGTCGACGCGCCGCTCCAGGCTGTAGATGTCCTTCGGCAGCAGCAGCAGGCGTTCGGCGTGCGAGACGAGGATGGCGTCGATCAGGCCGTGGCCCGAGGTGTCGCGCGTCTGCTGCTGCCAGACGCCTTCGTCTTCGCGGTTCAGCGCCTCGAGCTGCGCGCAGCGCGGGATGCCCGCGAAGATGCTCAGCCCGGCGTTCGGCACGCCGTGGCTGCGCCCGAGGCGGCGCACGATGCCGACGCGCCAGTCGACCTCCTCGACGTGGCGGTAGGCGACCAGCGCGCCTATCGTCTGCCACGAGCGCCGGTAGGCGAAGCGCGCGCCTAGCCCTTGCGTGCTGAGGTCGATGATTTCCCACTGGTCCATCATCTGCCGGTCGCCGGCGGTTTCCAGAAGCTGCAGGTTTTCGAGCGGTGTCTTCGGTTCGACCGCTTCCGCTTCGGGCTGATGATCGCCGCGCATCAGCGTGCGGTACTTGACCTGCCCGCCGTAGTCGAGGCTGCGCCCGGAGCGCGCGAATTCGGAGGCGGCGATCATGCGCCGGGCGATGACGAAGCCCTGCGCGACGAGCAGGCGGCCTTCCCGGCGCTGGCGGTCCTGTGCGCGCTTCGGCGGCGTCATCGACCAGTGCTGGAGCAGCGCCTGCACGAGGTCGAGGCTTTCCTGGCGGTTGCAATGCGTCGGCAGCCAGTCGGGCGCCCGGCCGGTGCTCAGCATGGCGCGCAGCTTGACGAGGTGGGAGAGCGCCGGGCCGGGGCCGAAGTAGCGCCAGGCCGGGTCGTCGCTCTGCCCCGGCGCGCAGCGCACCGGAGCGTTCGTTTCGTCCAGGCGGATGCGGAAGGGCGTGTGCGGCGAAAAGGCGTCGATGCAGATGAAGTGCTCTTGCGCCCAGCGCACGATGCGGTCGAGCGCGTCCATCTGCTGCGGCGTCAGATTGGCGAGCGGCGCGACTTCGAAGAAGAGGGCGATCAGGTATTCGCGCCACACGCTGCTCGGTTCGCCGCCCGGGTAGGCCGCCTGCCGCGTGTGCAGCACGCCGGCGTCGCGGGCGCGGAAGAGCAGTTCGTGCGTGGCTTTCCACCAGGCGTCGTCCGGCCACTGGTAGGAGAAGTGACCGATCTTCTTGCGCGCGGCGAGCGCCGCCATGGCGCGGATGCCGAGGCGCGCGAGCAGGTTGCGGTCGGGTTCGCGCTTGCCGTCGCCGGCCGCCAGCGCGGCGAGCGCCTGTTCGCAGGTGGCGGCGATGTTGGCGTAGTGGGCCTCGAGCCGCTTGAGCGCGATTTCCGCCGAATAGTCGCGTTTCCCGCCGTCGCCGAAATAGCTGTCCCAGCACAGGCCGACGGCGGGCTGTGCGAAATCGTCGAGGCGGATCAGGGCGTGCGTCGCGTCCGCGGGCGGCAGTTCGGCGAACAGGCGCGAAGGCGCTTCCAGCCAGTCGTCGAGGGCGGCGAGGGTGTGTTGCGGATTGGCGACCGGAACTTCGGCCAGGTAGCGGTCGATGGCCTTGTTGCTACCCAGCGGGTGGTCGGCCTGGCCTTGTTTCAGGCGGGACGACAGCCAGTTCAGCATGATGGTTTTCGGTGTGACTTTCGTGCTGCTGAAAATACCACGGATAGTAGCGTTTCGATACGTCCGCCCGGCGGCGCGCCAGCCCGGTGCGCGGAAAAGCCGGCGGCAGCCGGGCTGCGTGCCCGACTGCCGCCGTCTGCGGCCTTACTTCTTGCGGATCGGCGGCACGTCGGTGCAGCTGCCGTGCGCGATTTCCGCGGCCATGCCGATCGATTCGCCGAGCGTTGGATGCGGGTGGATGGTCTTGCCGATATCCACCGCGTCGGCGCCCATCTCGATGGCCAGGCAGACTTCGCCGATCATGTCGCCGGCCGACGGGCCGACGATGGCGCCGCCGATCACGCGATGCGTCGCCGCATCGAAAATCAGCTTGGTGAAGCCATACTCGGCGCCGTTGGCGATCGCGCGGCCGGAAGCGGCCCACGGGAACTTCGACGTTTCGACCTTGCGCCCTTCCTGCTTCGCCTGCTCCTCGGTGTAGCCGACCCACGCCACTTCCGGGTGGGTGTAGGCGACGCCGGGGATCACCGTCACGTCGAAGGCGGCGCGCGCCAGTTCGGCGTTGCCCTGCAGTTCGCCGGCGGCGACCTCGGCTGCGACGTGCGCTTCATGCACCGCCTTGTGCGCCAGCATCGGCTGGCCGACGATGTCGCCGATCGCGAAGATGTGCGGGACGTTGGTGCGCAACTGCCCGTCGACCGGGATGAAGCCGCGTTCGCCGACGACGACGCCGGCCTTCTCGGCGCCGATCTTTCTGCCGTTCGGCGCGCGCCCGGCGGCCTGCAGGATCATGTCGTACTTCACCGGCTCGGACGGGGCATTCTCGCCTTCGAATTTCACGTAGAGGCCGTCGTCCTTCGCCTCGACGGCGACCGTCTTCGTCTTCAGCATGATCTTGTCGAAGCGGTGCAGGTTCTGTTTCTCCCACACCTTGACCGCGTCGCGGTCCGGCCCAGCCATCAGCACGTCCATCATCTCGACGACGTCGACGCGGGTGCCGAGCGTCGAATAGACGGTGGCCATTTCGAGGCCGATGATGCCGCCGCCAATGACCAGCATCTTTTTCGGCAGCGCGCCGTTCGTCGTGCGCAGTTCGAGCGCACCGGTCGAATCGACGATGCGCGGGTCGCGCGGGATGAAGGGCAGATGCACGGCGGCCGAGCCGGCGGCGATGATGCACTTCTTGAAGCGCACCACCTGCTTGGCGCCGGTCTTGTCCTGGCCCGTGCCTTCGGTCGTTTCGACCTCGACGTGGTTGGCGTCGAGGAAGCTGCCGTAGCCGCGCACGACCTCGACCTTGCGTCCCTTGGCCATGCCGGCGAGGCCGCCGGTCAGCTTGCCGACGACCTTGTCCTTGTGCGCGCGCAGCTTGTCGACGTCGACCTGCGGCGCGGCGAAGCTGATGCCGGCGTCGCTCATGTGCTGCGCCTCGTCGATCACCGCGGCGACGTGCAGCAGCGCCTTCGACGGAATGCAGCCGACGTTCAGGCAGACGCCACCGAGCGTCGCATAGCGCTCGACGATGACCGTCTTCAGGCCGAGGTCGGCGGAACGGAAGGCCGCCGAATAGCCGCCGGGACCGGCGCCGAGCACGAGCATGTCGCACTCGACGTCGACGGCGCCCGCGTACTGTCCGGCCTGCGGTGTGGCGACCGGCGCGGCAACCGCCGCCGGAGCCGCCGCGGGGGCGGGCGCTGCGGCGGGGGGCGACTGCGCCGGTGCGGCGCCGGCGGCGGCCGCTTCGATCAGCACGACCAGCGTGCCTTGCGAGACCTTGTCGCCGAGCTTGACCTTCACCTCCTTGACGACGCCGGCGACCGGGCTCGGCACGTCCATCGTCGCCTTGTCCGATTCGAGGGTGACGAGGGCGTCGTCGACCTGCACGGTATCGCCCGGCTTGACGCACAGGTCGATGACCGGCACGTCCGAGTAGTCGCCGATGTCCGGGACTTTCGCTTCAATGATCTGGCTCATGGTCGTCTCCCGCTCAGAGCAGCACGCGGCGCATGTCGGACAGCAGCTGCGCGACATACACGTTGAAGCGGGTGGCCAGGGCGCCGTCGATGACGCGGTGGTCGGCGGTCAGCGACATCGGCAGGATCAGGCGCGGAACGAATTCCTTGCCGTTCCACACCGGCTTCATCACCGACTTGTTGACGCCGAGGATGGCCACTTCAGGCGCGTTGACGATGGGCGCGAAATAGGTGCCGCCGATGCCGCCGAGGCTCGAGATGGTGAAGCAGGCGCCGGACATGTCGGCCGGGCCGAGCTTGCCGTCGCGCGCTTTTTTCGACAGCTCGGTGCATTCGGTGACGAGCTGCGTCACCGATTTCTGGTCGACGTTCTTGATCACCGGGACGACGAGGCCGTTCGGCGTGTCGGCTGCGAAGGCGATGTGGAAGTACTGCTTGAGCACCAGGTTGTCGCCGTCGAGCGAGCTGTTGAATTCGGGGAACCTCTTGAGCGCCATCGCGCAGGCCTTGATCAGGAAGGCCAGCATGGTGATCTTGACGCCCGACTTCTCGTTCTCCTTGTTCATCGCGACGCGGAAGGCTTCGAGCTCGGTGATGTCGGCATCCTCGTGATAGGTCACGGCCGGGATCATCACCCAGTTGCGCGCGAGGTTCTGACCGGAGATCTTCTTGATGCGCGACAGCGGCTTGACCTCGATCGGGCCGAACTTGGCGAAGTCGACCTTCGGCCAGGGCAGCAGGTCGAGGCCGCCGCCCAGCGCGGCACCGGCGGGTGCGGCGGCCGGCGCCGGGCCGGCCTTCATCACGCCCTTCACGAAGGCGGTGACGTCTTCCTTGAGAATGCGGCCCTTCGGTCCGCTGGCCGGCACCTTCGCGAGGTCGACGCCGAGCTCGCGGGCGAAGACGCGCACCGAGGGGCTGGCGTGCGTGCGCGCGCCGAGCGGCAGCGCCGGGGCGAGGGCGGCCGGGGCAGCCTGGACGGCGGGTGCCGCGATGGCGGCGACCGGGGCCGAAGTGGCGACGGCAGCGGCTTGAGCCGGGGCGGGCGCCGCTGCGGGCGTTGCGCCGGCGGCTGCGGTTTCGATGAGGACGACGACCGTGCCTTCGGAAATCTTGTCGCCGAGCTTGACCTTGATTTCCTTGACGACGCCGTTCGCCGACGAGGGCACGTCCATCGTCGCCTTGTCCGATTCGAGGGTGACGAGCGCGTCGTCGACCTTCACCGTGTCGCCGACCTTGACGCAGACGTCGATCACCGGCACGTCGCTGTAGTCGCCGATGTCCGGCACCTTGACCTCGACCGTGCCGCCGCCGGCGGCCGGTGCGGCAAGCGGCGCCGGGGCGGCGGCCACCGGTGCGGGAGGCGCAGCCGGAGCCGCGGTGGGCGCAGGGGTTGCCGCGGCGGCAGCGCCGGCGGCTTCCAGGACGACGACCAGCGTTCCTTCGGATATCTTGTCGCCGAGCTTGACCTTGATCTCCTTGACGATGCCGGCGGCCGGCGCCGGCACGTCCATCGTCGCCTTGTCGGATTCGAGGGTGACGAGCGCGTCGTCGACCTTCACCGTATCGCCCGGCTTGACGCAGATATCGATGACCGGCACGTCGGTGTAATCGCCGATGTCCGGGACTTTCACTTCGATCAGTTGACTCATGAATGCGCTCCCTTAAACCGTCATCGGATTGGGTTTGTTCACGTCGATGCCGTATTTGGCGATAGCCTCCGCGACCTTGCTGCGCTCGATCGCGCCTTCGTCGGCCAGCGCCTTGAGGGCGGCGACGGCGACCCAGCGGCGGTCGACTTCGAAGAAGTGGCGCAGCTTCTCGCGCGTGTCCGAGCGGCCGAAGCCGTCGGTGCCGAGCGTCACGTAGCGGCGATTGACGAAGGGGCGGATCTGGTCGGCGTAGAGGCGGACGTAGTCGGTCGCCGCGACGACCGGGCCGCGCGTGTCGTTGAGGCAGGTCTCGACGTGCGAGAGCTTCGGCTTGGCGACCGGGTTGAGCAGGTTCCAGCGCGCCGCGTCGTTGCCGTCGCGCGCCAGTTCGTTGAAGCTCGGGCAGCCCCAGATGTCGGCGTCGACGCCCCAGTCGTTCTTGAGCAGTTCGGCGGCGGCGATCACCTCGCGGAAGATCGTGCCGGAGCCGAGCAGTTGCACGCGCGGCGCGTCGCCCGCCTGACCCTTGCGGAACAGGTACATGCCCTTGAGGATGTCGGCCTCGGCGCCGGCCGGCATTTCCGGATGCTCGTAGTTCTCGTTCATCACCGTGAGGTAGTAATAAACGTCTTCCTGCTCCTGGTACATGCGGCGCATGCCGTCCTGCATGACGACGGCGATTTCGTAGGAGAAGGTCGGGTCGTAGCTGATGCAGTTCGGGATCAGGCCGGAGAGGATCAGCGAGTGGCCGTCCTCGTGCTGCAGGCCCTCGCCGTTCAGCGTCGTGCGCCCGGCGGTACCGCCGATCAGGAAGCCGCGCGCGCGCGAATCGCCCGCCGCCCAGCAGAGGTCCATGGTGCGTTGCAGGCCGAACATCGAGTAGCAGATGTAGAACGGAATCATCTGCACCGCGTGCGTCGAGTAGGCGGTCGCGGCGGCGATCCAGTCGGCCATCGCGCCAGCCTCGTTGATGCCTTCCTGCAGCACCTGGCCGGTCTTCGACTCCTTGTAGAACATCAGCTGGTCGTGGTCTTCCGGCACATAGTTCTGGCCGGCCTGGTTCCAGATGCCGATCTGGCGGAAAAGGCCTTCCATGCCGAAGGTGCGCGACTCGTCGGGGACGATCGGCACGACGTGCTTACCGATCTTCTTGTCCTTGAGCAGGATGTTGAGGATGCGCACGATGGCCATCGTCGTCGAGATTTCGCGGCCTTCGCCGGACGCCTTGAGCAGGGAGTCGAAGGCGGCGAGGGCGGGCACCTCGAGCGGCGCCGCGCTGCGCCGGCGCTGCGGCAGGTAGCCGCCGAGCGCGAGGCGGCGCTCGCGCATGTAGGCGAGTTCCGGCGAACCTTCGGCGAACTTGAGGTAGGGCAGCTCGTCGAGCTGGTCGTCCGGCACCGGCAGCGCGAAGCGGTCGCGGAAGCGGCGTACGGCGTCGTGATCGAGCTTCTTCTGCTGGTGCGAGATGTTCATCGCCTCGCCGGCCTGGCCCATGCCGAAGCCCTTGATCGTCTTGGCCAGGATCAGCGTCGGCTGGCCCTTGTGCTCGACGGCCGCCTTGTAGGCGGTGAAGATCTTGAAGATGTCGTGGCCGCCGCGGTTGAGGTTCCACACGTCGTCGTCGGTCCAGTCGGCAACGAGTTCCTTGAGTTCCGGCGTGTTGAAGAAGTATTCGCGCACGTAGGCGCCGTTCTTCGCCTTGAAGGTCTGGTACTCGCCGTCGACGCATTCCATCATGCGTTTCTTCAGGATGCCCTTCTTGTCGCGCGCCAACAGCGCGTCCCAGTGCGTTCCCCAGACCAGCTTGATGACGTTCCAGCCGGCGCCGCGGAATTCGGATTCGAGGTCCTGGATGATCTTGCCGTTGCCGCGCACTGGGCCGTCCAGTCGCTGCAGGTTGCAGTTGATGACGAAGATCAGGTTGTCGAGCTTCTCGCGCGCGGCCATGCCGATGGCGCCGAGCGATTCGACCTCGTCGGTCTCGCCGTCGCCGAGGAAGGCCCACACCTTGCGGTCGCTCGCCTGAATGAAATCGCGGCTGTCCATGTATTTCATGAAGCGCGCGGCGTAGATCGCCTGCAGCGGGCCGAGGCCCATCGAAACGGTCGGGAACTGCCAGAAGTCGGGCATCAGCCAGGGGTGCGGATAGGACGGAATGCCCTTGCCGTCGACTTCCTGGCGGAAGTTGTCCATCTGTTCGTCGGTCAGGCGGCCGAGCATGTGCGCGCGCGCGTAGATGCCGGGAACGGCGTGGCCCTGGAAGAAGATCAGGTCGCCGCCGTGCTGCTCGGAGGGCGCGCGCCAGAACCACGAGAAGCCGACGTCGTAGAGCGCGGCGGCCGAGGCGAAGGAGGCGATGTGGCCGCCGACGTTGGTGTTCTTGTTGGCGCGCACGACCATGGCCATGGCGTTCCAGCGGATGTAGCTGTGGATCTTCAGTTCGAGATCGGGATTGCCGGGGTACTTCGGCTGGCGGTCGGCCGGAATGGTGTTGATGTATTCGGTGGTGGCGCTGTAAGGAATGTCGATCCCTTCCTCGCGCGCCTGTTCGATCATGCGTTCGATCAGGTAATGGGCGCGTTCGGCCCCTTCTTTTTCGATGACGCCGCCAAGCGCGTCTTGCCATTCCTGGGTCTCAGTCGGGTCGGTGTCTTTGCTGCCGGCCGTCTGGGCGTTTTCGGGTAGAGCTGCCATGACTTGTCTCCTAGTCTGCAGAAGCGAGGTTTGCTGTCACCGGGGAAGGCGTCAGCGCCAAGGTTAATACGTTGCCTGAATGCGAAGTACCGCAGCGCATCAATTTCACATTGTAAGAGACGTTTTTGCAATGTGCAATATGCAGAAAGGCTGACGTCGGCGTGGCGCTGTCGCAGTAACCCTTGCGGCCACAGGGAATTGATCTGGGTCAACGTGAAAGCGTTACAGAACCGCTAAGTTCGCTCTTCTTTTTGAAATGCTTCAGCAATCCAAGGGGGAGACGATGGCGGCAGCAGCAATCGGGGCACACCGACCCGCACCGGCACAAAGCCGGCTTCTGATGTCCGGCAACGAGGCGGTTTCGCGCGCCGTCTGGGAAGCCGGGGTGAAAGTCGCGGCGGCCTATCCGGGCACGCCGGCCACCGAGATGCTCGAAGTCATTTCGACCTACCCCGACCTCTACGCCGAGTGGTCGGTCAATGAGAAGGTGTCGCTGGAGGTCGCCTTCGGTGCGGCGATGGCCGGCTCGCGCGCGTTCTGCGCGATGAAGCACGTCGGCATGAACGTCGCCTCCGACGCGCTGATGACGATGACGCTGACCGGCGTCGCCGGCGGGCTGGTGATCGCGATCGCCGACGACGTCGGTCTGTCGTCGTCGCAGAACGAGCAGGATTCGCGCTACTGGGGGCGCTTTGCGCACGTCCCGGTGCTCGAGCCGGCCGATTCGCAGGAGGCCTACGACTACACGCTGGCCGCCTTCGCGCTCTCGGAAAAATTCCAGGTGCCGGTGATCCTGCGCCTGACGACGCGCATCTGCCACGTCAAGGCGCTGGTCACGGTCAGCGAGCGCGTCGCGCACGCTGCCGCCGGCTTCGAGAAGGACGCCGCACGCTGGGTGATGGTGCCGGGCGCCGCCGGACGCCGCCTTCCGAAGATGTTCGAGCGCGAGCGCGCGCTGCGTGCCGAGGCCGAGGTCTCGCCGCTCAACGTGGTCGAGGCCGGCAGCGATCGCCGCGTCGGCTTCGTCACCTCGGGCCCGGCCTATATGCATGTGCGCGAGAGCTTCCCCGACGCGCCGGTGCTCAAGCTCGGCCTCTCGTGCCCGGTGCCCTTCGCGAAGGTGCGCGAGTTCGCCGCGCAGTGCGACCGGCTGGTCGTCGTCGAGGAAGTCGAGCCGCTGATCGAAACCGAACTCAAGGCGCAGGGCATTGCCGTCGCCGGCAAGGACATCCTGCCGCAGATGGGCGAGCTGTCGCCGAACGTGCTCAAGCCGGCCGTCGCCCGCCTGCTCGGCGAGCCCGTGCCGGAGGTGGCGAAGGCCGCGCCGATGCAGGTCTTCCCGCGGCCGCCGACGATGTGCGTGGCGTGCCCGCACCTCGGCGTCTATTACACGCTGTCGCAGCTGCGCAACGTCACCATCTCGGGCGACATCGGCTGCTACACGCTGGGCTTCGGCCATCCGTGGAACGCGCTCGACGCCTGCATCTCGATGGGTGCCTCGATGGGCATGGCGCTCGGCCTCGACAAGGGGCGCGCCGAGAGCGAGGCCGACAAGAAGATCGTCGCCGTGATAGGCGATTCGACCTTCCTGCACATGGGCATGCAGGGCCTGCTCGACATCGTCTACAACCGCGGCAACGTCACCGTCCTGCTGCTCGACAACCGCGCGGTCGGCATGACCGGCGGCCAGGACAATCCAGGCAACGGTCGCAACATCCACGGCGAGGAAGCGCCGCGCGTCGACTTCGCCCGGCTGGTCAAGGCGCTCGGCGTGCGCGAGGAGCGCGTGCATGTCGTCGACCCCTACGAGCTGCCGACGCTGTTCAAGACGCTGCGCGAGGAGACCAAGGTCGCCGAGCCCTCGGTGATCATCACCAACCAGCCCTGCGTGCTGATCAAGGACTACCACAAGCTGAAGCCCTACACGGTCATCGACGACAAGTGCACGGGCTGCGGCAACTGCGTCGACATCGGCTGCCCGGCGATCCACGTGACGCGCCGCGACCGCGTGAAGAAGGCGAGCGGCCGCGAGGTCGATCTCTCCTTCGTGCGCATCGAGACGGCGGCGTGCACCGGCTGCGGCCTCTGCGTCCAGCCCTGCGCGCCGGACGCCATCGTGCATGCCGAGAAGGTGTCGGTGATCAACATGCTGAAGAAGAGCTGAGGTTCCCATGTCGAATACCACCCACACCACCACGAACATTCTCGTCGTCGGCATCGGCGGCCAGGGCGTCATGACCGCCACCGAAATCCTCGCCGAAGCGGCGATCGCGCTTGGCCACGACGTGAAGAAGACCGAAGTCGCCGGCATGGCGCAGCGCGGCGGCGTCGTCTCCTCGCATCTGCGCTTCGGCCCGAAAGTGCTGTCGCCGCAGATCACGCCCGGCACCGCCGACGTCCTGCTCGGCTTCGAGGCGGCCGAAGGCATGCGCTGGCGGCACATGCTGCGTCCCGACGGCCTTGCGCTGATGAACACCGGCCGCCTCGTGCCGCCGGTCGTCGACCTCGGCCTCTACGACTATCCGGAAGACCCGGTCGCCGCCGTGCGCGCCGCCGGCACGCGCGCCTTCGCCTTCGACGCCTCGGCGATCGCCAGGGATCTCGGCGACATCCGCCTCGGCAACACGGTGATGCTCGGCGCCATTTCGGGCCACCTGCCGTTCCCCGCCGACGTGCTCGAACAATGTGTGCTCAAGCGTTTCGCGAGCAAGAAGGCGGAGCTCGTCGAACTCAACCGGCGCGCCTTCGCCGCCGGGCGCAGCGCGGCCGCGCAGGCGCAGGTCGCGTCGGCCGCCGCTGACGAGGCCTGCGCGCTAGCCTGATCTGCCGCCCGTTTTGCGGTAAAATCCGCGCTCGATCAAAGGGAAAGGCGGGAGCCGACGCTCCTCGCCTTTCCCGTTTTTCTTTTGGCTTTCTTTCGTTCTTCTCCGGTTCCGACACCATGACGGCAAAAATTCTCGACGGCAACGCGCTCGCCCAAAAACTGCGCGCCGACTTCAAAACCCGCGCCGAAGCGCTCGCCGCGCGGGGGACGCGCCCCGGCCTCGCGGTGATCCTGGTCGGCGAGGACCCGGCTTCGCAGGTCTACGTGCGCAACAAGGTCGCCGCCTGCGAGAAGGCCGGCTTCCATTCCGAGAAGATCGTCTACGCGCCGGACGTCGCGCCGCAGGTCGTGCTCGACCGGATCGCCGAACTCAACGCCGACCCGAAAATCCACGGCATCCTCGTGCAGCTGCCGCTGCCGAAGCATTTCGACAGCGACGCGGTGCTCGAAGCGATCGCCGTCGAGAAGGACGTCGACGGATTCCACGCCGAGAACGTCGGCGCCCTGATGCAGGGGCAGCCGCGCTTCATCCCGTGCACGCCCTACGGCGTCATGAAGTTCTTCGAGGAGGCCGGCGTCGACCTGAAGGGCAAGGAAGCCGTCGTCATCGGTCGCTCGAACATCGTCGGCAAGCCGATGGCCATGCTCCTGCTGCACGCCGGCGCGACGGTCACGGTCTGCCACTCGCAGACGCAGGATCTGCTCTTCCATACCCGGCGCGCCGACGTGCTGGTCGCCGCGATCGGCAAGCCGAAGTTCGTCACTGCCGCAATGGTCAAACCCGGCGCCGTCGTCATCGACGTCGGCATCAACCGCCTGCCCGACGGGAAGCTGTGTGGCGACGTCGATTTCGACGGCGTCAAGGAAGTCGCCGCGGCGATCACGCCGGTGCCCGGCGGCGTCGGCCCGATGACCATCACCATGCTCCTCGCCAACACGCTCGAAGCCGCCGAAAGGGCCGCGCAATGACCTCTCCCAAGCAACCCGTCGTCGGCGTCGTCATGGGCTCCGACTCCGACTGGCCGACCATGCAGGCCGCCGCTGTGATCCTCAAGGAATTCGGCGTTCCCTTCGAGGCGCGCGTCGTCTCGGCGCACCGCACGCCCGACCTGCTCTTCGACTACGCCGAGAGCGCCGCCGGGCGCGGCCTCAAGGCGATCGTCGCCGGCGCCGGCGGCGCCGCCCACCTGCCGGGCATGCTTGCGGCCAAGACCATCGTCCCTGTGCTCGGCGTGCCGGTGCAGTCGAAGGCGCTGTCCGGCCAGGATTCGCTGCTCTCCATCGTGCAGATGCCGAAGGGCATCCCGGTCGCCACCTTCGCCATCGGCGAAGCCGGCGCCGCCAACGCCGCCCTGTTCGCCGTCGCCATGCTGGCCAACGAGGACCAGGAACTCGCCGGCAAGCTCGCCGCCTTCCGCCAGGCTCAGGCCGACAAGGTGCTGGCCATGAAGCTGCCCGAAGTATGAGGGTGGGCGAAAAATGATGAATTCCCACGTTCTCTTCGCTGCTCGGCCCTCCGCCGGAGCGCGGGCCATCCCCGGAGCGGCCCGATGAGCGCGATCCTGCCTCCCGCCACGCTTGGCATGCTCGGCGGCGGCCAGCTCGGCCGCTTCTTCGTCGCCGCCGCCCACGAGATGGGCTACAAGGTCTGGGTGCTCGACCCCGATCCGCACAGCCCGGCCGGCCTCATCGCCGACCGCCATTTGGCAGCGGCCTACGAAGACTTTGCCGCGCTCGACGAACTGGCGCAGGGCTGCGCGGCGATCACCACCGAGTTCGAGAACGTGCCGGCCGGCACGCTCGACTACCTCGCCAAGTTCGTCCCTGTGCGCCCGTCGGCGGCCGCGGTCAGCGTCTGCCAGAACCGCATCGCCGAAAAGACCTTCCTGCGCGACAACGGCCTGCCGCACGGCGCCTTCGCCGCGATTCACAGCGAGCAGGATCTGCGCGCGGCGAACGCCGGCCTCTTTCCGGGCATCCTGAAAGTCGCGCGCTTCGGCTACGACGGCAAGGGTCAGGCGGTGGTCGCCGACCGCGACGCGGCGATCGCCGCCTTCCAGAAGTTCGGCGGCGAAACCTGCGTGCTCGAACAGAAGCTGACGCTCGACTACGAAGTGTCGGTCGTCCTGGCGCGCGACGAGAACGGCGCCGTGCAGACCTTCCCGGTCGCCGAGAACAGCCACCGCCAGGGCATCCTCGACGTGTCGCTGGCGCCGGCCCGCGCCTCGTCCTGTCTGCGCGACAACGCGGCCGAACTGGCCGAGAAGATTGCCGGCCGGCTCGGCTACATCGGCACGCTGGCCGTCGAATTCTTCGTCGTGCGCGGCCAGCTGGTGGTCAACGAAATGGCGCCGCGTCCGCACAACAGCGGCCACTACACGGTCGATGCCTGCGTCGCCAGCCAGTACGAGCAGCAGGTGCGCGCGCTGTGCGGTCTGCCGCTCGGCGCCGCGTGCGCGCATTCGGCGGCGGCCATGGTCAACCTGCTCGGCGATCTCTGGTACGACGGCGAGCACTACCGCGAACCGGACTGGGCGAAGCTCTACGCCTTCCCCAGCCTGAAGCTGCACCTCTACGCCAAGCACCACGCGCGGCCCGGCCGCAAGATGGGACACTTCACGGTGATCGGCGACGATGCCGCCGAGGTGCATGCGACGGCGCTCGCCGCGCGCGCCGCCATCGGCATCCGCGACGAATGACGCACCGCCGGGCGCCGGAATGACCGAGATCGAACGCGCCGTCGCGCTGCTCAAGGCCGGCGAGCTGGTCGGCATCCCCACCGAGACCGTCTACGGCCTCGGCGCCGACGCCGCCAACCCGGCCGCCGTCGCCAAAATCTTCGCCGCCAAGGGGCGCCCGGCCGATCATCCGCTGATCGTGCATATTCCCGGCGCCGGCCATCTCGAGCGCTGGGCGCGCGACATCCCGGCGCTCGCCTGGGAACTCGCCGAGGACTTCTGGCCCGGCCCGCTGACCCTGATCCTCAAGCGCGCGCCCGGCGTCCCAGACGCCGTCACCGGCGGCCAGGATACCATCGGCCTGCGCGTTCCCGGCCATCCGCTCGCCCTCGAACTGCTGCGCGCCTTCGCGGCGGCCGGCGGCAGCGGCGGCATCGCCGCACCGTCGGCCAACCGCTTCGGGCGCATCAGCCCGACCACCGCCGCGCACGTGCGCGAAGAGCTGGGCGACGCCGTCGCGCTGGTCCTCGACGGCGGCCCCTGCGCGGTCGGCATCGAATCGACCATCGTCGACCTCTCGTCGGGTTCGCCGAAGCTGCTGCGCCCCGGCCACATCTCGCCGCAGCGCATCGAGGCGGCGTGCGGCCTGCTGCCGCAAGCGCCGGACGGCGGCGTGCCGCGCGCCTCGGGCACCCTGGAGGCGCACTACGCGCCGCAGACGCCGATGCGCATGGTCGGTAGCGAACGCCTGCTCGACTTCCTCAACGCGCAGCGCCACAGCGGCCGGCGCTGCGGCGTGCTGAGCCACAGCCAGCCGCCGCAGGCCGTGAGCGGCACGCAGCAGCCCTACGTCTGGAAAATGCTCCCCGCCGCGCCGGACGGCTACGCGCACGAGCTGTACGCCGTCCTGCGCGAACTCGACCACGCCGGCGTCGACCTGATCGTCGTCGAAGCGATCCCCGACGCCGCCGACTGGGCGGCCGTCGCCGACCGCCTGCGCCGCGCGGTGCACGGTGCCGGCGCCTGATTGAAAAGCTGCGGAAAGCGGCATATAATCCGCTCCTCGTCGGGGGGGTAGCTCAGCTGGGAGAGCGCCGCGTTCGCAATGCGGAGGTCGGGAGTTCGATCCTCCTCCTCTCCACCACGAATTTGAGTTTGCTTGCAGGCCGGATCAGTCACCGCTGATCCGGCCTTTGTTTTTTCGGGCGGGCGCTCTCCGGTCCCTGGGCGTCCTGTCCTTGGCGACGGCTTTCCGCATCGCGCGTCGCCGCCGGAGGTGCCCGGAGCGAACTGCCGCTCTTGCCCGAGCATCGCCCATCGGCTTCCGCCGGTGATCCGGGCTCGCCGCCGTTCCTGGTCGGGCGCCCGCATCCCTGGGCGCCGGGTCTCTGCGGAAGCTGGGACATTTTCTACCGCTGCCCGGCGGCGAGGACAAAATGTCGCGTAGCGGGGTGTGCTTTCCTCCGAAAAAAACTCGTGCATTCAATGGCGAATGCCTTTGGCGCGAATCTTGCATCAGGCGGTGTGCGACATAGGGTCGCGACCTTGTGAGGGGGAAGACAATAATGAACGTTACACGGCGTCAGTTCTTCAAGGTCTGCTCCGCCGGGCTGGGAGGGTCGTCCATCGCGCTGATGGGCTTCTCGCCGACTGCAGCCCTGGCGGAGGTGAGGACCTTCAAGCTCGCCCGTGCCACCGAAACGCGGAATATCTGTCCGTACTGCTCGGTGTCCTGCGGCGTGCTCATCTACTCCACCGGCGATAAATCGAAGAATTCGCAGGCGGAAATCATTCACATCGAAGGCGATCCGGACAATCCGGTCAACCGCGGGACGCTGTGCCCGAAGGGCGCCGGCCTGCGCGACATGGTGCAGAGCGCCAACCGCCTGAAATGGCCGGAAGTGCGCGAAGCAGGCTCCAGCGAATGGAAGAGGATTTCCTGGAACGAAGCCGTCGAGCGCATCGCCAAGCATATGAAGGCCGACCGCGACGCCAACTTCGTCGCCCGGAACAAGGACGGCGTGACCGTCAATCGCTGGACCAGCACCGCATTTCTCGCATCTTCGGCAGCACCCAACGAGGCCGGCTACCTGACCGTGAAGACGATTCGCGCGTTGGGGATGACCTCGATCGATACCCAGGCGCGCATTTGACACGCTCCCACGGTGGCCAGTCTGGCTCCGAGTTTTGGGCGTGGTTCGATGACCAACCACTGGGTTGACATCAAGAACGCCGATCTGGTTTTCGTTATGGGCGGCAATCCCGCGGAAGCGCACCCCTGCGGCTTCAAGTGGGTGATCGAAGCGAAGAAGAACCGCAAGGCCAAGCTCGTGGTCGTCGACCCGCGCTTCAACCGCACGGCCTCGGTTTCCGATTTCTATGCGCCGATCCGTCCAGGCTCCGACATCGCCTTCCTTGGCGGCGTCATCAATTACCTGCTGGCCAACGACAAGATCCATCACGACTACGTGAAGGCGTATACCAACGCGTCCTTCCTGATCAACGATGGCTTCAACTTCGACGATGGCATCTTTACCGGGTACAACGACGAGAAGCGCAGTTACGACAAGGCCACCTGGAGCTACCAGATGGGCGCCGACGGTTTCGTCAAGGTAGACGAGACCCTGCAGGACCCGCGTTGCGCCTTCCAGTTGCTGAAGACCCACTATTCCCGCTATACGCCGGAGATGGTCGCCAAGGTCTGCGGCACGCCGAAGGAAGCTTTCCTGAAGGTCTGCGAGTACATCGCCGAAACGGCTGCGCCGAACAAGACGATGACCAACCTGTACGCGCTGGGCTGGACCGAGCACTCCGTCGGCTCCCAGAACATCCGCTGCATGGCCATCATTCAGCTGCTGCTCGGCAACATGGGCATGGCCGGCGGCGGCATCAACGCGCTGCGCGGCCACGCCAACGTCCAGGGCATCACCGACTTCGCGCTGTACGCCCAGAACCTGCCGGGCTACCTGGCGGTGCCGAGCGATGCCGAACCCGACCTGAAGACCTTCCTCGAGAAGAAGACGCCGAAGATGCTGCGTCCGGGCCAGATGAACTACGGCCAGCACCTCTCGAAGTGGTACGTCAGCCTGCATAAGGCCTGGTGGGGCGACGCCGCGACCAAGGACAACGGCTACGCCTACGACTTCATGCCGAAGCTGGCCGGCGCCTCCGATGTGCTGTCGATCTTCGACCAGATGTACCAGGGCAAGATCCACGGCTTCCTTTGCCAGGGCTTCAATCCGCTGGCCTCCGTCGCCAACAAGAAGAAGGTGTCGGATGGCTTGTCCAGGCTGAAGTACATGGTGGTGATGGACCCGCTGGCGACCGATACCTCGGAATTCTGGAAGCCGCACGGCGAGTTCAACGACGTCGATCCGGCGGCGATCCAGACGGAAGTCTTCCGCCTGCCGACGACGCTGTTCGCCGAGACTTCCGGCAGCTTCACCAACTCCGGCCGCGTCATCCAGTGGCGCTGGAAGTCCGCCGACGGTCCGGGCGACGCCAAGGACGACACCGAGATCATGGCCAGCCTGTTCCTGAAGCTCAAGGAAATGTACGCCAAGGACGGCGGCGCCTACGCCGAGCCGATCGAGAAGCTGACCTGGGCCTATCGCATCGCCAACAAGCCGTCGCCGGAAGAACTGATGATGGAGTTCAACGGCAAGGCGCTGGCCGACGTGACCGATCCGAAGGATCCGACCAAGGTGCTGGTCAAGGCCGGCGATCAACTGCCGAGCTTCGCCATGCTGCGCGACGACGGTTCGACCACCTGCGGCAACTGGATCTACTGCGGCGTCTGGTCGCCGGCCGGCAACAACTCGGCGCGGCGCGACAACAGCGATCCGTCCGGCCTCGGCCAGACGCTGAACTGGGGCTTCGCCTGGCCGGTCAACCGGCGCATCCTGTACAACCGCGCGTCGGCCGACCCCGCCGGCAAACCGTGGGATCCGAAGCGGACGGTGATGAAGTGGGGCGGCAAGGCCTGGGTCGGCAACGACGTCCCCGACATGCGCCCGGATGCCGCTCCGGAGGAGAACGTCATGCCCTTCATCATGACCGGGGAGGGCGTCGGCCGCCTGTTCAGCCTCGGCCTGATGAACGAGGGGCCGTTCCCCGAGCACTACGAGCCGTTCGAAAGCCCGCTCGCAGCCAATCCGATGCACCCGCAGAACCCGAAGGCCCGCGCCAACCCCGCGGCCCGCGTGTACAAGGGCGACATGGAGGCCTTCGGCACGGCCAAGGACTTTCCCTACGTCGGCACCACCTACCGCCTGACCGAGCATTTCCACTACTGGACCAAGCAGTCGCAGATCAACGCGATCATGCAGCCGGAACAGTTCGTGGAGATCGGCGAGGAACTGGCGAAGGAGAAGGGCATCGTCGCCGGCGACCGCGTCAAGGTGCGCTCCAACCGCGGCTTCATCAAGGCCGTGGCGGTGGTCACCAAGCGCATCAAGGCGCTCGATGTCGACGGCAGGAAGGTGCACACGATAGGCATCCCGATCCACTACGGGTTCAAGGGGGCGACGAAGCCCGGCTTCATCACCAACACCCTGACGCCCTTCGTCGGCGATGCCAACACGCAGACGCCGGAATACAAGGCGTTCCTGGTCAACGTCGAGAAACTTTAAGGGAGGGCTGACATGGCACTGCAATCGCTAGACATCAAGCAGCGCTCCGCGACGACGACGCCCTCGACGCAGGTGCGGCAGACGATCGAGATCGCCAAGCTCATCGACGTGTCCGCCTGCATCGGCTGCAAGGCGTGCCAAGTGGCGTGCTCGGAGTGGAACGACATCCGCGACGAAGTCGGCAACTGCCACGGCGTCTACGACAACCCGATGGACCTGACGGCCAAGTCGTGGACGGTGATGCGCTTCACCGAGGTCGAGCAGAACGACAAGCTCGAGTGGCTGATCCGCAAGGACGGCTGCATGCACTGCGCCGACCCCGGCTGCCTGAAGGCCTGCCCGGCCCCGGGGGCGATCGTCCAGTACAGCAACGGCATCGTCGATTTCCACCAGGAAAACTGCATCGGCTGCGGCTACTGCGTGACCGGCTGTCCCTTCAACGTTCCGCGCATCTCGAAGGAGGACAGCAAGGCCTACAAGTGCTCGCTGTGCTCCGACCGGGTGGCGGTCAACCAGGCGCCGGCCTGCGTCAAGGCCTGCCCGACGGGAGCGATCCAGTTCGGCAGCAAGGGCGACATGAAGGACTACGCCGCCAAGCGCGTCGCCGACCTGCAGGAGCGCGGCTACGCACAGGCCGGCCTGTACGATCCGCAGGGGGTGGGCGGCACGCACGTCATGTACGTGCTGCATCACGCCGACAAGCCCGACCTCTACGCGGGCCTGCCGGCCAATCCGTCGATCAGCCCGCTGGTCGCGCTCTGGAAGGGCTTCGCCAAGCCGCTCGCCACGCTTGCGTTGGCCGGCGTCGCGCTGGGTAGCCTGTTCCATTACGTGACCAAGGGGCCGAACGAAGTCTCGAAGGAGACCGAGGACGAAATCGAGCGGGAAGACCGCGAGAAGGAGGACGCACGATGATCCGCGATCCGAAAGACCTGAAGCGCTACGAACCGGCCGAACGGGCCAATCACTGGGTGGTGGGCATCAGCTTCATCCTGCTCGCCCTCTCCGGGCTGGCTTTCTTCCATCCGGCCTTCTATCCGCTGACGCAGTTGTTCGGCGGCCCGGTGTGGACGCGCATCCTGCATCCCTATCTCGGGGTCCTGATGGCGCTCTCCTTCGCCGCGCTCTCGTTCCGCTTCTGGCATCTGAACAAGATGACACCGGCGGACAAGGCGTGGCTGGGGCGGGTCGGCGAAATGGTCAGCGGCGACGACCACAACATGCCGGAGCAGGGCAAGTACAACGGCGGCCAGAAAGTCCTGTTCTGGGCCCTGATCGGCTGCATGTCGCTGATCGCGGTGTCGGGCCTGCTCATCTGGCGCGCGTGGTTCGGCTTCGACATCACGCTCGTCCGCCTCGGCGCCGTCGTGCATGCCGCCGCCGCCGCCGTGATGATCGGCCTGATCATGGTCCACGTCTACGCCGCGATCTGGGTCAAGGGCACCATCCGCGCCATGTGGTACGGCACGGTCACCCGCGCCTGGGCCAAGCAGCACCATCGCGGCTGGTATCGCCAGGTCACCGGCAAATAGCACGTCGTTTCACCTTGAGTACCGGGGGGCGGCGGCATCGCGCCGCGCCCCCCGTTTTTCCGGCATCGAAATGCATACACCGACCACCGAAAAAATCCATTTCCACCCGCCGAGCGAAGCCGCCGCGCCTGTCCTGGCGCCGCTCGGACACCTCGTCTTCGCCGCCCGCGCCGAGCGCTTCGCCGCGCTGGCTGCCGGACACAGCCTCGGCGACTGGCTCGCCTTTCTCGGCCGCCTGACGCGCGCGCAGCACGACGCGCTGCTCGCCCTTCCCGAACTGCCGCTGCCCGACGCCGCCGTCCTCGCGCAGGCGCGCACGCACGTCATGCCGCCGCTGCCCGCCGCCGCGCTGCCGCGCCCCGCCGCGTGGCGCGCGGTGCTGCGGGAGATCGCCGACGCCCTCGCCGGGGACGCGCCCGAAAGCACCCGCCGCATCCTCGCGGAACTGCGCGCAGCCCCCGCCGAGCGCCTCGAGAAAATGGCCGGCGAACTGCTCGCCGGCAACCCGGACCCGCAGGATGTCGCCGCGCTGCCCTTCGTCGCCGCCGCCCTGCAGGTCGTGTGGACCGCGCTGGCCGGTCGGCTCGACGCCGACGCTCTGGGTGCGCTCGACGCGCCGGGCGTCTGCCCGTGCTGCGGCAGCCTGCCGGTGGCCAGCGTCGTGCGTTTGGGCGCGAGCATCAACAATCTGCGCTATCTGCATTGCTCGCTGTGCAATACCGAGTGGAACGTGCCGCGCGCGACCTGCACCGCCTGCGGCACCGACAAGGAGGTCGCCCAGCAGCAGATCGAAGGCGCCGACGGCGCCGTGCGCGCGGAAACCTGCGACGGTTGCGGCAGCTATCTGAAGATCGTCTATCAGGAGAAGGACCGGCACGTCGATCCGGTTGCCGACGATCTGGCGACGCTGGCCCTGGACATGCTCGTCGACGCCGCCGGCTACGGCCGCAGCGGTCCCAACCTGCTGCTCGTCGGCGGCGGAGGCCAGGACGATCTGCCGGACTGATGCCTTCTTTTTTCAACCTTTCTGCCCGGTCCGGGTGAAAGCATGACGCAAAAAATCCACCTTCCTTCCGTCGATCGACTCCTGCAACAGCTGGCCGGCAGCATCGCCGAATTCGGCCGGCAGCCGGTCACCGCCTGCGTCCGCGCCGAACTGGCCGCCGCCCGCGAGGGCCTGCTCGGCGGTCTGCCGGCGCCCGACGAGGCGGACCTGCTCGCCGCCGTCCGGCGCCGGGCGGCCGATGCCGCGCGGCCGCGCCTGCGTCCGGTCTTCAACCTGACAGGAACCGTGCTGCATACCAACCTCGGCCGCGCGCAGCTGGCCGAGGAGGCCATCGCGCTGATGGTCGAGGCGGCGCGCGCGCCGTGCGCCCTCGAATACGACCTCGCTTCGGGCGGCCGCGGCGACCGCGACGACCTCGTCTCGGCCCTGCTCGCCGAACTGGTCGGCGGCGGCCGCGAGGACCTCGCTGCGACCGTGGTCAACAACAACGCCGCCGCCGTCCTCCTCGCGCTCAACGCGCTGGCGCAGGGCAAGGAGGCTATCGTCTCGCGCGGCGAGCTGGTCGAGATCGGCGGCGCCTTCCGCATTCCCGACGTGATGCGCCGTGCGCAGGTCCGGCTGGTCGAAGTCGGCACCACCAACCGCACGCACGCCGCCGACTACGAGGAGGCGATCGGCCCGAAATGCGCGCTGCTGATGAAGGTGCACACCAGCAACTACGCCGTCACCGGGTTTGCCAAGACGGTCGACGAGCGCGCGGTGGCGGCCATCGCGCACGCGCGCGGGCTGCCCTTCCTGGTCGACCTCGGCAGCGGCACGCTCGCCGATTTCGCCTCTTACGGCCTGCCGGCCGAACCGACGCCGCAGCAGGCGCTGGCCGCCGGCGCCGACCTCGTGACCTTTTCCGGCGACAAGCTGCTCGGCGGCCCGCAGGCCGGCCTGATCGTCGGCCGCGCGGACCTGATCGCGAAAATCAAGAAGAACCCGCTCAAGCGCGCGCTACGCGTCGGCAAGACCACGCTCGCCGCGCTCGAGGCGACGCTGCGCCTGTACCGCGATCCGGACCGTCTGCGCGAACGCCTGCCGACGCTGCGCCTGCTGACGCGCAGCCCGGCCGAGATCGACGCCGCGGCGCGGCGTCTGCTGCCCGCCGTACAGGCTGCGCTCGGCGACGCCGCCGAGGTCGCGGTGGAGACCTGCAGCAGCCAGATCGGCAGCGGCGCGCTGCCGGTCGAGCGCCTGCCGTCCCGCGCGCTGGTCCTGCGGCCGGCGGCGAAACGCCCGGGCCGGGCGCTGCTGCGGCTCGAAGCCGCCTTGCGCGGGCTGCCGCGACCGGTCATCGGCCATTTGCGCGACAATGCGCTGCGGCTCGATCTGCGCTGTCTGGAAGCGGGCGACGAAGCGGCTTTCGTCGCCCAACTCGGCGCCCTGGAACTGCACCGCGATCGCATCGCGACTGATTGATGGTTTCGAAGAATTCGCTGCCGGCCTCGCCGGGCGGTCTGCGTACCGCCTGCCGGCAGCCCCGATCCCTTGCGGATCACCCTTAAGCCCGGGCATCTCCGTGTCCGGGCGGCTCAAATAATGGAGACGACATGAAAATCAACCGCCGACAATTCATCGCGGCCAGCGGCGCGCTCGGCGCCGGCATGGCCGCCAAAGCGATCGCCCAGCCGCAAGCGGCCGTGCCGCAGCCCTTCCTGATCGGGTCGCAGGCCGCGCCGCTGCTGCCGAAGGCCGCCGGCAAGCGCGTCGTCGTCTGCGGCGGCGGCTGGGGCGGCATCAGCGCCGCCAAGCATCTGAAGAAGAACGACCCGACACTCGACGTCGTCGTCCTCGAGCGCAACCCCGTCTTCTTCTCCTGCCCGATGAGCAACAAGTGGCTGATCGACGTCGTCGACAGCGACTTCCTCACCTTCAGCTACCTCAAGATTGCGCAGAAGTACGACTACCGCTTCGTGCAGACCGAGGTCGTCGCCTTCGAGCGCGACAAGAAGCGCGTCGTCACCGCGCAGGGCTGGGTCGATTACGACTACCTGATCGTCGGCGCCGGCATCCGCTACAACTACGAGGCCTGGTACGGCAACGATCGCAAGGCCGCCGAATACACGCGCGCGCACTTTCCCGCGGCCTACATCCCGAACGCCGAGCACTACGCGCTCAAGCAGGGCATCAAGAACTTCCAGGGCGGCGATCTCGTGATGACGCTGCCGCCGCCGCCGCACCGCTGCCCGCCGTCGCCCTACGAGCGCGCCTGCCTGATCGCCTGGCACATCAAGAAGAACAACATCAAGGGCAAGATCACCATCCTCGATCCGAAGCCCGGGATCAATCCGATCAAGGGCGGCTTCTCGGAAGCCTTCGAAACGCTGTACAAGGATCAGATCACCTACGTGCCGAACGCCGTGATCAACGAGGTCGACCCGTTCAACAAGCGGATCAAGACCGCCGTCGGCGATTTCCGCTTCGACCACAGCGTCCTGATGGCGCCGCACCAGGCCGGCGACATGGCGTGGAAGGCCGGCGCCGTCGGCCGGACCGCCGACGGCAAGGCGACCGGCTGGGCCGACGTCGATCCGATCTTCCTCACCCTGCGGGACGACAAGGACGTCTACGTGATCGGCGACGCGGTCGGCTTCGTCTCGCCGCAATTCAAGTTCTACCCCAAGGCCGGCCACGTCGCGAACTATCAGGGGCGCATCGTCGCCCGCTACATCGCCGACCGCGTCGCCGGCCGCGAGCCGAAAGCGCAGCTGCCGGACAACCTCTGCTTCATGATGGTCAACGCCTCGCCGCGCGAGGACGTCGCCGTGCGTTTCCGCTACCACCTCGACGACAAGGGCGTGATCATCCAGGAGCAGATCGACGACGACCTGCGGCGCGACGACCTCGTCAGCGAGGACTTCCAGTGGGCCGGCCGCATGTACGAGGACATGTTCTCTTGATCGTCGGCACCGCCGGGCACATCGACCACGGCAAGACGACGCTGGTGAGGGCGCTCACCGGCGTCGACTGCGACCGCCTGGCGGAGGAGAAGGCGCGCGGGATCACGCTCGACCTCGGCTACGCCTACGCGGCGCGGGCCGACGGCGGGGTGCTCGGCTTCGTCGACGTGCCCGGGCACGAGAAGCTGATCCACAACATGCTCGCCGGCGCGACCGGCATCGACTTCGCGCTGCTCGTCGTCGCCGCCGACGACGGGCCGATGCCGCAGACGCGCGAGCACCTCGAAATCATCGAACTGCTCGGCATCGAACGGGGCGCGGTGGCCCTGACCAAGGCCGACGCGGTGACGCCGGAGCGGCTGGCCGAGGCGCTCGCCGAATGCCGCCGGCTGCTCGCCGGGACGCGGCTCGCCGCCGCGCCCGTGTTCCCGGTCGCTGCGCAGCTCGGCACCGGTATCGACGAATTGCGCGCCTGCCTCGACGCCGCCGCCGCGCACGCCGGCGGGGCGCATTCCGCCGGTGCCTTCCGGCTGGCGGTCGACCGCTGCTTCACGCTCGGCGGCATCGGCACCGTCGTCACCGGCACCGCCTTTTCCGGCACGGTCGGGGTCGGCGAGCATCTGCTCGTCTCGCCGTCGGGCAAGACCGTCCGCGTGCGCAGCCTGCACGCGCAGGACCGGCCGGCGGAGCGCGGATACGCCGGTCAGCGCATCGCGCTGGCGCTCGCCGGCATCGAGAAGTCCGAGGTCGAACGCGGCATGTGGGTGCTGGCGCCGGCGCTGCACCTGCCGCTGCGCCGCTTCGATGCGGCGCTGCGCGTCCTCCCCGGGCAGGAAGCCATCAGGCACTGGTCGCAGGTGCATGTGCATCTGGGCGCCGAGGATGTACCGGCGCGTATCGCCCTGCTCCAGGGCGATACGATCGAACCCGGCGGCACGGGGTTCGCGCAGGTCCTGCTCGAGCGCGAGATCGGCGCCTTGTCCGGCGACCGCTTCGTCCTGCGCGACGCCGGCGCGCGCCGCACCATCGGCGGTGGCCGCGTGCTCGACAGCGCGCCGCCGACGCGGCACAAGCGCAGCGCTGCGCGCATCGAAATGCTGCAGGCGCTGGCCGACGCCGATCCGGCCACGGCCCTGCGCCTGGCCGCCGAACGGCAAGCGGCCGGCGTCGATCTCGCCGGCTACGCGACGAACCGCAATCTCGACGCGGCGCAGATGGAAGCGCTCGTCGCCCGGCTCGAACTGACCGTCGTCGCCGGAGCCGGATTTGCCGCTGCCGCGTGGTCGGATCTGCAGGCGCGCGTGCTGGCCGCGCTCGATGCCGAGCATGCGCGCGCTTCCGACATGCCCGGCGTCGAACGCGACCGCCTGCGCCGGTTGACGCTGCCGACGTTGTCGCGCCCGGCCTTCGACGCGCTGTGCGTGCAGTTGCTCGGCGCCGGGCGGATCGCGCAGAGCGGCGCCTGGCTGCATTTGCCCGGGCATCGCGTGCAACTGTCCGCCGGCGACCGGGACCTGTGGCGGACGCTGCAGCCGCTGTTCGACGCGACGCCCTACGCGCCGCCGCGCGTGCGCGACGTGGCGCACGCCAGCGGCGTTGTGGAAGATGCCGTGCGCGCGCTCTGCAAGCGCGTGGCGCGCGTCGGCGAGGCCTATCCGGTCGCGCACGATCACTATTTCACTGCCGCCGCCGTCGCCGACCTCGCACGTCGCGTCGCCGCCATCTGCGCGCGCGACGGCGTGGCGCGCGCCGCCGCCCTGCGCGACGAGATCGGCGGCGGGCGCAAGGTGGCCATCCACATCCTCGAATTCTTCGACCGCATCGGCTACACTCGCCGGGTCCGCGACACCCATGCACTGCGCGGCTCGCCGGCGCAGTTCGGCTGACGCGCAGCGATATCCATGTTCAACAACGGAAGAGATCGTTCCCCGGTGGGACGGCCGGTCTTCAAAACCGGTAGGGCCTGTCAGACAGGCCTTGGTAGGTTCGACTCCTGCTCTCTTCCGCCATTCCCCTGAGTCCGATGGCCCACACGCCTTTTCGCGGCAGCATTCCCGACGACCGCCTCTATTGCCCGCGCCACGACATGTGGGTGCAGGAGCGCGACGGCGAGGTCCTGATCGGCGCCTCGCGCTTCGGCATCTTTCTCGCCGGCGAGGTCATCGCCTTCACGGCCAAGCCGAACGGCGCCGAGATTGCCGTCGGGCGCGGCATGGGCACGGTCGAGTGCCGCAAGACGGTGCTCGCCGTGCATGCGCCGGTTTCCTTCGTCCTGATCGAAGGCAACGAAGCCGCCGAGGAGCGTCCGGCCATCGTCAATCGCGACCCGCACGGCGCCGGCTGGATGGCGCGCGGCCGGCCGACCGGCTGGGCGGCGGAAAGCGCCGGCCTGCTCGACGCTACGGCCTACCGGGCGCACATCCTGGCCATCGAGCCGGAGGCCTGTTTTGACGACTGACGGCGCATCGCAGCGGCCGGAGAACGTCGCCTTCCTGATCTGGGCGGCCACGCCGGAGCGGCCCGAGCTGTGCGTGACGCCGCTCGTGCACGCGCTGGCCGCGCTGGCGCTGGACTGCACGGTCGAAATCCACTTCGCCGGTCCGGCAGTGCGCTGGCTGGTCGAAGGCGTCGCCGCCGAGCGCTATCCGACGCCCGCGCGGGAGAAAGCGATCCTCGCCTTTCTTCGGGAAGCCTCCGCGGCCGGCGCCCGGCTTCTGGCGTGCAGCATGGCCCGTGCAAGCTGGATCGGGCCGGACGAGAGTCTGATCGTTGAATGCCACGGCGCCGCCGGCGCGACTGCCTTCGTCGCCCGCATGCTCGACCCCGCCTGGCGCACCGGCGTTTTCTGAAGTCTCTCCGTGCCGCGCCGGATGTCGTTCTGGCGGGCCGATGGGCAGGTGGGCTGGTGTCCGCGAGCGCCTGCCCGGTGGCTCGCGTGCGCGGCGGGCTTGGGTGACGGCCATCTCTCCGCGTCGAGTCCTTCCGTGCGGAGAGCGAAAAAACAGAAAGGGCTTGCGCTGAGGCAAGCCCTTTCTGTTTCCTGCTCCAGGCGGCGGTGCGCGCCGGAAGCAGGGGCGGAGAGAAGGATTACTTCTTCTTCTTGCCCTTGGCGGTGGCGACGGTGGCCTTGAAGGTGGCGCCGGCCGAGAACTTCGGCACGGTGGTCGCGGCGATCTTGATCTTCTCGCCGGTCTTCGGGTTCTTGCCTTCGCGTGCGGCGCGGGCGGCGGACTTGAAGGTGCCGAAACCGACGAGGGTCACGCCGTCGCCGGAGGCAACTGCTTCGACGATGGTCTCGATGACTGCATCCAGGGCCTTGCCGGAGGCAGCCTTGGACAGTTCGGTACGGGTAGCGATGGCGTCGATCAGTTCAGACTTGTTCATGGTATCTCGAATCTCCAGTGGTTGTTAAAGATGCAACTCCGCCGCAATTCTTGCATTTCACAGGCCTGTAGGGAAGGGGGGCTTGCATAGTGAATACTCATTTTTTTTAAAAAATGTTGTATTTCGTGCGCGCGTCCCCTCCCCGGACCGCTTCGCCGGCCGGAAAGCGAGTCCGGACGGTGCTTTCCGGGTCTGCGCTTTTGCCGCTCGGGCTTTTCGTGTACTGTTTCCCGTCAAATTCAGAAAGTGCCGGACACGCCCGTTGCGGCGGTACGCGGCACGCGAGGAGACACGATGATCCGGCCGCCGCATGAAGAGGATGCGCTCGTCATTCTCGACGACGAGAGGGGCGATGCTTCCGACCGTACCACCGCCCCACGCTGGCGGGTTCTGATCGCCGACGACGACCGCGAGGTCCACGAGGCGACGGTTTTCGCGCTCGCCAACGTCGTCATCGAGGAGCGCCGGCTGGAATTCCTGCACGCCTACTCGGCTCAGGAAACCGAAGCGCTGCTGCGCGCGCACGGCGACATCGCGGTGCTCCTGCTCGACGTGGTGATGGAGCGCGAGGATGCCGGGCTGGCGCTGGTCGGCCGGATTCGCGGCGAACTCGGCTGCGGCGACCTGCGCATCATCCTGCGCACCGGGCAGCCGGGCTACGCGCCCGAGCTGAAGGTCATCCGCGAATACGACATCAACGACTACAAGACGAAGTCCGAATTGACGCTGACGCGCCTCGTCACGGCGCTCACCACGGCGATTCGCTCCTACCGCCAGATCCGCACCATCGCCGAGAGCCGGCACGGCCTGGAGCTGATCGTCGACGCGGCGTCCGACCTGTTTTCGCGGCGCGGCCTGGCGCTGTTCGGCGAGGGCGTGCTGACACAGGTCTTCGCCCTGATCGGCAGCGAGCCGGCCGGCTTTCTCGCCATCGAGGGCGAGCTTGGCGGCGAGGCGGAAGGCGACGTGCGGATCACGCACGCGGTCGGCGAGTTCGCCGCGTGGCGGGAGCAGCGCCTCGCCGCGCTGGGCGTGCCGGCGATCGGCGCCAGCGTGCGCGCCTGCCTCGACAGCCGGCGCAGCCTCTACGCCGACGATTGCGCGCTGCTCTACCTGTCCGGCACGCCGGCGCGGCGCGGCGTCGTCTATCTGGCGACGCGGCGGCCCCTGAGCGAGATCGACCGGCGCCTGCTCGACGTCTTCGCGATCAATGTCTCGGTCGGGCTGGAGAACGTCAATCTCTTCCAGGACCTCGATTTCCACGCCTTCAGCGACCGCCTGACGCACCTGCCGAACCGCGGCAAGTTCATCATCTCGATCGATCAGAAGATCACCGGGCGCTGCCAGGGCTGCAAGGGTTGCGCCGTCGCCCTGCTCGACATCGACCATTTTTCGGAAACCAACGATGCGCTCGGGCATCGCATCGGCGACCAGCTGCTGCTGCAGGTCGCCCAGCGTCTCGAACGCGCGTGCCTGCCGGCGATCGTCGTCGCGCGCGTCGGGCCGGACGTCTTCGGCCTGCTCGGACGGCGCGAGGAGATCGACGCGGCGCAACTGCTCGCCCTGTTCGACGCGCCCTTCCGCGTCGAAGGCTATTCGCTGGCGGTGCGGGCGACGATGGGCATGACCGAGATCGCGCTCGGCGACGGCGGCGGCCTCGAAGCGCTGCGCGCGGCGACCATCGCGCTGAACATGGCCAAGCGCGAGCGGCGCGGGCACTGCGCCGTGTTCACGGCCGGCATGGCGGCCGACCGCGAACAGCGCCTGACCCTGCTCAACGAGCTGCGCGCCGCGCTCAGCGAGCGGCGCGGACTGGAGCTGTACTACCAGCCGCAGATCGAGTTCGGCACGCAGCGGGTGGTCGGCGCCGAGGCGCTGCTGCGCTGGCGGCGCGCCAACGGCGAGTTCGTTCCGCCGGACCGCTTCATTTCGCTGGCCGAGTATTCCGGGCTGATCGTCGAGCTCGGCGCCTGGGTGTTCGAGACCGCCGTCGCGCAGGTCGCCGAATGGGACCGGCGCGGCATGGGCGGCCTGCGCATGGCGGTCAACGTTTCGCTGGCGCAGTTCTGCGCCGGCGATTTCCTGCCCATGGTGCATGACTGCGTGCGCCGGGCGACGGTGCCGGCCGGGCGCATCGAACTGGAAATCACCGAGTCGGTGGCGATGGTCGAGACCGCGCGCATGGCCGATACGCTGAACGAGCTCAAGCAGCTCGGCTTCCTGATTGCGATCGACGATTTCGGCACCGGCTTCTCGTCGCTCTCCTATCTGCACGAGCTGCCGATCGACCGCCTCAAGATCGATCGCGCCTTCATCCGCACGCTGTCCGAGCAGGCGCGCGGCAAGTCGATCGCCGGCATGGTCGTCGGCCTCGGGCATTCGCTCGGGCTGGCGGTGATCGCCGAAGGCGTCGAGACGGAAGAGCAGGCGGCGCTGTTGCGCGAGATGCGCTGCGACGAGGCGCAGGGCTATCTGTACGGCAAGCCGATGCCGGCCGCCCAGTTCGCGGCCTGGCACGCGGCCTGGACGGCGCGGCGGGCCGGCGCGTAGGCGCGAGCGCCGTGCCGCCGGGGGGGGGCAGCCGCCTAGCGCTTGAGTAGCGGCTTGAGGAAGCGTCCGGTGTGGCTGGCCGCGACCTTGGCGATCTGCCGCGGCGTTCCCGCCGCGAGGATGCGGCCGCCGCCGCCGCCGCCCTCGGGTCCGAGGTCGACGATCCAGTCGGCGGTTTTGATCACGTCGAGGTTGTGCTCGATGACGACCACGGTGTTGCCGTGGTCGGCCAGGCGGTGCAGCACCTTGAGCAGCATCTCGATGTCCTGGAAGTGCAGGCCGGTGGTCGGCTCGTCGAGGATGTAGAGCGTGCGCCCGGTGTCGCGCTTGGACAGTTCCAGCGCGAGCTTGACGCGCTGCGCCTCGCCGCCCGAGAGCGTCGTCGCGCTCTGTCCGAGCGTGATGTAGGAGAGACCCACGTCGACCAGCGTCTGCAGCTTGCGCGCGATGACCGGCACCGCGTCGAAGAACTCGCGCGCCTGCTCGACGGTCATCAGCAGGATTTCGTGGATGTTCTTGCCCTTGTAGTGGACTTCCAGCGTTTCGCGGTTGTAGCGCTTGCCGTGGCAGACGTCGCACGGCACGTAGATGTCGGGCAGGAAGTGCATCTCGACCTTGAGCACGCCGTCGCCCTGGCAGGCTTCGCAGCGGCCGCCCTTGACGTTGAACGAGAAGCGGCCGGGGCCGTAGCCGCGCGCGCGCGATTCGGGCACGCCGGCGAACAGTTCGCGGATCGGCGTCAGCAGCCCGGTATAGGTCGCCGGGTTGGAGCGCGGTGTGCGGCCGATCGGCGACTGGTCGACGTTGATCACCTTGTCGAAGTGGTCGAGGCCGGCGATTTCGCCGTGCGCGGCCGGCTCCGTCGTCGATCCGTAGAGATGGCGGGCCGCCGCCGCGTACAGCGTGTCGTTGATCAGCGTCGACTTGCCCGAGCCGGAAACGCCGGTGACGCAGGTCAGCAGGCCGACCGGCAGATCGAGCGTGACGTCCTTCAGGTTGTTGCCGCGCGCGCCGATCACGCGCAGCTGGCGGGCCGGGTCGTTCGGGCGCGGCTTGCCCGGCACCTCGATGCGACGGCGCCCGGCGAGGTAGTCGCCGGTCATCGAGTTCGGATTGGCGGCGACTTCGTCGGGCGTGCCTTCGGCGACGATGCTGCCGCCGTGCACGCCGGCGCCGGGGCCGATGTCGATCACGTAGTCGGCGCTGCGGATGGCGTCCTCGTCGTGCTCGACGACGATCACCGTGTTGCCGATGTCGCGCAGCTGGCGCAGGGTGGCGAGCAGGCGGTCGTTGTCGCGCTGGTGCAGGCCGATCGACGGCTCGTCGAGCACGTACATGACGCCGGTCAGGCCGGAGCCGATCTGCGAGGCCAGGCGGATGCGCTGCGCCTCGCCGCCCGAGAGCGTTTCCGCCGAGCGGTCGAGCGAGAGGTAGTCGAGGCCGACGTTGATCAGGAATTGCAGGCGGCTGGTGATTTCCTTGAGGATCTTTTCGGCGACCTGCGCCTTGTGGCCGCTGAGCTGCAGCGCGGCGAGGTAGTCGCGCGCGCCGCCGAGCGCCAGACGGCTGATCTCGTGCAGGGTCAGCGCGCTGCGCTCGTTCCCCATGCGCACGTTGCGCGCCTCCTCGCGCAGGCGGGTGCCGTCGCAGCTCGGGCAGGTCTTGTTGCTGATCAGCTTGGACAGCTCCTCGCGCACGGCGACCGAGTCGGTTTCCTTGTAACGGCGCTCGAAGTTGACGACGATGCCCTCGAAGGCGTGCTCGCGCACCGCGACCTTGCCGCGCTCGTTGACGTAGCTGAACGGCAGCTCTTCCTTGCCGGAACCGTAAAGGACGATCTGCCGGATGCGTTCGGGCAGTTCGTTCCACGGCGTGTCGACGTCGAAGCCGTAGTGCGCGGCGAGCGAGCCGAGCATCTGGAAATAGAACTGGTTGCGCCGGTCCCAGCCGCGGATGGCGCCGGCGGCGAGCGAGAGCTCGGGGTGGGCGACGATGCGCTTGGGGTCGAAGAACTGGATGACGCCGAGGCCGTCGCAGCTCGGGCAGGCGCCCATCGGGTTGTTGAACGAGAAGATGCGCGGTTCGAGCTCCTGCAGCGAGTACGAGCACACCGGGCAGGCGAATTTGGCCGAGAACAGGTGCTCCTTCTGCGTCTCCATCTCGTAGGCGATGGCGCGGCCGTCGGCGTGGCGCAGCGCCGTCTCGAACGATTCGGCGAGGCGCTGGCGCATGTCGTCGCGCACCTTGAGGCGGTCGACGACGACGTCGATCGTGTGCTTCTGCGACTTGGCGAGCTTGGGCAGCTCGTCGATCTCGTAGATCTTGCCGTCCACGCGCAGGCGCGCGAAACCCTGCGCGCGCAGTTCGGCGAACAGGTCGAGCTGTTCGCCCTTGCGGTTGGCGACGACCGGCGCAAGGATCATCAGCTTGGTTTCTGCCGGCAGGCCGAGCACGTGGTCGACCATCTGCGACACGGTCTGCGCCTCCAGCGGCAGCTGGTGCTCGGGGCAGAAGGGCGTGCCGGCGCGCGCGAAGAGCAGGCGCAGGTAGTCGTGAATCTCGGTGACGGTGCCGACCGTCGAGCGCGGGTTGTGGCTGGTCGCCTTCTGTTCGATGGAAATCGCCGGCGACAGGCCCTCGATCAGGTCCACGTCCGGCTTCTCCATCAGCTGCAGGAACTGCCGCGCGTAGGCCGAGAGCGACTCGACGTAGCGGCGCTGGCCTTCGGCGTACAGCGTGTCGAAAGCGAGCGAGGATTTGCCCGATCCGGACAGTCCCGTGATCACGATCAGCCGGTCGCGCGGCAGGTCGAGATTGATGTTTTTGAGGTTGTGCGTGCGCGCACCGCGGATGCGAATCTCGTCCATGGGGTAGGGCCTGGAGGCTGAAGCAAACCTGTTAATATACGCAATTCTCCCGCACCGCACCAAACCCCTTTCTGCAATTTCCGCAATGACTCTTCCCGATCCGAACCGCATGAGTCCCGAAGAGAAACGCGCCGGCGTCAGCCTGGCGGCGATCTTCGCGCTCCGCATGCTGGGCCTCTTCCTGATCCTTCCGGTCTTCTCGGTGTACGCCAAGACGCTGCCTGGCGGCAACGAGGTCATGCTGGTCGGCCTCGCCATCGGCGCCTACGGGCTGACCCAGGCCTTCCTGCAGATCGCCTACGGCGCGGCCTCCGACCGCTACGGGCGCAAGCCGGTGATCGTCTTCGGCCTGCTCCTCTTCGTCGTCGGCAGCTTCGTCGCGGCGCTCGCCGGCGACATCCACACGGTGATCGCCGGCCGCGTGCTGCAGGGCGCCGGCGCCATCTCGGCGGCGGTCACCGCGCTCGCCGCCGACCTCACGCGCGAACAGCACCGGACCAAGGTGATGGCGATGATCGGCTCGTCGATCGGCCTTGTCTTCGCGCTGTCGATGGTCGGCGCGCCGCTGCTCTACGCGGCGGTCGGCATGCCCGGCATCTTCGCGCTGACCGGCCTGCTCGCGCTGGCCGCCATTTTCGTCGTGCTCAAGGTCGTGCCGCCGGCGCCGACGTTGCCGCAGCGTCCGACCGGCGCCAGCTTCCGCGAGGTGCTGAGCAACCCCCAGCTGCTGCGCATGAACTTCGGCGTTTTCGCGCTGCACCTGATGCAGACGGCGATGTGGGTGCTCGTCCCGTCGGCGCTCGTGCAGACCGGCGGCCTGCCGCTCGGCGAGCACTGGAAGATCTATCTGCCGGCGGTGCTCGTCTCCTTCGTCGTGATGGTGCCGGCGATCATCGCCGCCGAGAAGCACGGGCGCATGAAGCTCGTGTTCAACGCCGCCATCGCCCTGCTGCTTGCCGTGCAGATCGGTTTCGCGCTGGCCGGCCACGGCGTCTACGCGCTGGCCTTCTGGCTGACGCTCTTCTTCGTCGCCTTCAACGTGCTCGAGGCGACGCAGCCCTCGCTGATTTCGCGCATCGCGCCGCCGCACGCCAAGGGCGCCGCGCTCGGCGTGTACAACACGACGCAGTCGCTCGGGCTGTTCCTCGGCGGTGCGCTCGGCGGCGCGCTGGCGCAGTACGTCGGCCCCGGCGCGGTGTGGCTGCTCTGCTCCGTACTCGCGCTGCTCTGGCTGGCGCTTGGCCTGAGCATGCGCATGCCGGCGCCGCGCGTGCAACAAAGCGCCGCTTAACCCATATAATTCCGCATCATTCCATTCAGGAGGCAACATGGCTTCGGTCAATAAAGTGATTCTCGTCGGCAACCTCGGCGCCGACCCGGAAACCCGCTACATGCCCAACGGCGACGCCGTGGCCAACGTCCGCCTGGCGACCACCGAGTCGTGGAAGGACAAGGCGACCGGCGAGAAGCGCGAAATCACCGAATGGCACCGCGTCGTCTTCTACCGCAAGCTCGCCGAAATCGTCGGCCAGTATCTCAAGAAGGGCTCGGCGGTGTACGTCGAGGGCCGCATCCGCACGCGCAAGTGGCAGGACAAGGAAGGCCAGGAACGCTATACGACCGAGATCGAGGCCAACGAAATGCAGATGCTCGGCGGCCGTTCGGGGGCGGGCGGCGGCGGTGGCGGCGGTTTCTCCGGCGGCGAGGCCGAGTACGGCGGCAGCATGCCGTCGTCGGGCGGCGGTGGTGGCCAGCGTTCGGCGCCGGCCAAGAAGGCGCCGAGTTTCGACGACATGGACGACGACATTCCGTTCTGAAAGACGGTTTCGAAGAAACGGCGTGGAGCCAGTCTCCACGCCGTTTTTCGTTGTTTCGGCAGATTTTCTGCCATGACGCGCGCTTGTTTCACCCTTGGCCGGCGTTTTCCGGCAGAATCCGCGCTGTTGCAGTGCGTCATCCGGACTTTCCGGTCGGCAGCCTGCCTGCGAGACCGTCCGACATGACCGATCAGATCAGCTTTTCCATCCTCGAAGACATCGCGCGCGACCTGTCGAGCGAGAAGGTTTCCTTTCCGACCTTTCTCGACATCACCTTCCAGGTGCGCAGCGCGCTCAAGAATCCGAACCTGACGATCGAGCAGCTGGCGCTGCTGGTCGGCGCCGAGCCTCTGATGAGCGCCAAGATCATCCGCATGGCCAATTCGGCGGCGCTCAACCCTTCGGGGCGGGCGATAGCCGACGTGAAGAGCGCGGTCGCCCGCGTCGGCATGGAGGCGGTGCGCAGCGTCTCCTTCGCGGTGGCCATGGAACAGCTGCTCGGCTCGAAGAAAATGGCGCCGTTCGAGGGACTGTCGCAACGCCTCTGGCGGCACGCCATCCACACCGCCGCGCTGTGCCGCGTGCTGGCGCGCAAGCTGGCGCGCATCAACCCGGACGAAGCGATGTTCGCCGGTCTCGTGCACGACATCGGGGTCTTCTACCTGCTCTCGCGCGCCGCCAACTTCCCCGAGCTGATCGCCGACCGCGCCGAGTTGCACGCGCTGCTCGTGCAGTGGCACGACAACATCGGTCACGCGCTGCTCGCCGCGCTCGGGCAGCCCGAGGCGGTGCTCGTCGCCGTGCAGGAGCACGACGTCGAACGCGCCGTGTCGGAGGTGAAGACCCTGGCCGACGTGCTCTTCGTTGCCAACAAGCTGGCCAATCTGGAGAGCGGCTGGCGCGACCCCGAGTTCGGCACGGCGCCCGATACCTCGGCGCTGGCGGGCCTGTTCGACGATGCCGCGATCGCCGCGCTGCTCGCCGAGTCGGAAGAGGAACTCTCCGCGCTCAGGTCGGCGCTGGGCGGCTGAGGCCGCTTCACCCCATTCGTGCGGCCGTCCCGGACGGTGTTGCGCCAAGAAAGCGAGAACTCGATGCAAAACCTCCCAGGGCAGACCAAATCGGCGCAAGCGGCGCTGGCCCTCGCCGCGCTCGGCGTCGTCTATGGCGACATCGGCACCAGCCCGCTGTATACGATGAAGGAGGTCTTCGCCGGCAACCACCCGATTCCGCTGACGCCGGACAACGTGCTCGGCATTCTGTCGCTGATCCTGTGGGCGCTGATCGTCATCGTCTCGATCAAGTACGTCGTTTTCATCATGCGCGCCGACAACCGCGGCGAGGGCGGCATCATGGCGCTGATCGCGCTGGCGCTGCGCGACGCCAAGGGCAATCCGCGCCGCGAGAAGATGATCATGCTGGTCGGCATCCTCGGCGCCGGCATGTTCTACGGCGACGGCATGGTGACGCCGGCGATTTCGGTGCTGTCCGCCGTCGAGGGGCTGGAGGTGGCGACGCCGGCGCTGCATCCCTTCATCCTCCCGATCACGCTGACCGTGCTGTTCATCCTGTTCTTCTTCCAGCGCAAGGGAACGGCGTCGGTCGGCGCGCTGTTCGGCCCGGTCATGCTGCTCTGGTTCTCGACCCTGGCCGTCCTCGGGCTGTACAACCTGCTGGCGCATCCGGGCGTGCTGCGCGCGCTCAACCCGGCCTACGGCGTTTCCTTCCTGTTCGAAAACCGGGCCATCGCCATCGTCGCGATGGGCGCCGTCGTCCTCTCGGTGACCGGCGCCGAGGCGCTTTACGCCGACATGGGGCATTTCGGGCGCAAGCCGATCCAGCTCGCGTGGTTCGGCTTCGTCCTGCCCGCGCTGATCCTCAATTATTTCGGCCAGGGCGCGCTCCTCCTCGCCGAGCCGGAGGCGGTGAGCAATCCCTTCTACCATCTGGCGCCCGACTGGGCGCTGTACCCGCTGATCGGGCTGTCCACGCTGGCCACCGTGATCGCTTCGCAGGCCGTCATTTCCGGCGCCTTCTCGGTGACGCGGCAGGCCATGCAGCTCGGTTTCGTGCCGCGCTTCGAAGTGCAGCACACCTCCGAGCGCGAGCAGGGGCAGATCTATCTGCCGGCGATCAACTGGGGGCTGCTCGGCGCCGTCGTCGTCCTCGTCCTCGGCTTCAAGTCGACCAACAATCTGGCCGCCGCCTACGGCATCGCGGTGACCGGCGACATGGTCATCACCTCGCTGCTCGCCACCATCGTCGCCGCCAAGGTGTGGGGCTGGGGCTGGAACCGGGCGATCGCGCTGTTCGTCTGCTTCCTCGTCGTCGAGCTCGTCTTCCTGTTTGCCAATATTTTGAAGATTCCGGACGGCGGCTGGTTTCCGCTCGCCGCCGGCGCCGTCGTCTTCGTCCTCATGACGACCTGGAAGCGCGGCCGTCAGCTGCTCGCCGAGCGCCTCTCGGGCGAGGGCATCGAACTCGAACCCTTCATCGATGCGCTGATGGTTTCCGAACCGACGCGCGTCGCCGGCACCGCCGTCTTCATGAACGCCAATCCGCTCGGCGTGCCGCACGCGATGATGCACAACCTGATGCACAACAAGGTGCTGCACGAGCGGGTGGTGATCGTTTCGGTGCACATGTTCGACGTGCCCTACGTGCCGGAAATCGACCGCGTCGAGGTGCGCAAGCTGAAGGGCGACTTCTTCAGCGTGATCGTCCAGTACGGCTTCAAGGACGAGCCGGACATTCCGCGCGCGCTGGAATTGTGCGTCGAGCAGGGCCTGAAGCTGGAAATGATGGAGACGTCCTTCTTCCTCGGGCGCGAGACGCTGATTCCGCGCCTCGGCTCCGATATGGCGCTGTGGCGCGAGAAGCTGTTCATCGCCATGTTCCGCAACGCCGGCAGCGCTACCAGCTTCTTCAAGATTCCGAGCAACCGGGTTGTCGAACTCGGCACGCAGGTCGTTCTGTAGCGCCCGGACGCGCTGCGCCGCCGCCTAGCGCCGGCGCAGCATCTCGTTGATCATCGCCGAGAACTGCTCGGCCGTTTCGTGACGGATGAAGGACGGGCCGAGCAGCGGCGGCAGCCAGAAATCGGGAACGACCTCGACGTGGTAGCGCAGGCGCGTCCCATCGTTTTCCGCTTCGAGCTGCATCACGCTGTCCATGCGCTTGATGTTGCCGCCGATGCCGTGCGCGTGGATCTCGCGCGGCGGCAGCAGGTGGATTTCGCGCAGCGAGTCGAATTCGTGCGAGAACGGGCCGTAGTGCGCGGTGCCCTTCTGGCGCACGCGCACGTTGCCGTTGTCGCGCGCCAGCACCTGGCTGTGCGTGAGGTTGGGAATGAACTCGGCCATCCGTTCGAAATCGGTGAGCACGGCCCAAGCCAGGGCCGGCGGCACCGGCGCGAACATCTTCACATCCACCGCGAAGCCGTCCGCCGTGCGCTCGACCTTCACGTCGTCGGCGAGCACCGGCGCGTCGGCGACGGCGGGCGCCGCGCGCAGGAGCAGCGCGGCGCAAGCGGGGACGATGGCCGCCGAAAGCGCGCCGGAGAGGGTGGCCGAGAAAGTCGCCGCAAGGGCGGCGAAAAGGCGCAGCGACGTTGGGAGCATGACGTCAGCGTAAACATCGAGGCTGACGGCTAGCTGATCGACTCCCTACAGGCGGCGGATTTTTTCCAGCAGCGCCGTCGTCGATTTTTCGTGAATGAAGGGGATCGAGACGACGCGGCCGCCCCAGCCCGTCACTTCGGTGTTGCCGACGATCTTCTCGACCGGCCAGTCGCCGCCCTTGACCAGCACGTCGGGGCGGCAGTCGAGGATGCGCTGCAGCGGCGTGTCCTCGTCGAACCAGGTGACCAGTGCGACGCATTCGAGCGCGGCCATCACCGCCAGCCGGTCGGCGAGGGTGTTCACCGGACGGTCGTCGCCCTTGCCGAGACGCTGCACCGACGCGTCGGTGTTGAGCGCGACGACCATCGCCGCGCCGAGCGCGCGCGCCTGCGCGAGATAGGTCACGTGGCCGCGATGCAGGATGTCGAAGCAGCCGTTGGTGAACACCAGCGGGCGCGGCAGCGCGGCGACGCGCGCCGCGAGCTGTTCGGGGGCGACGATCTTGGATTCGAAAGCGGGGGCGGTGGCGGCCATGCGTGGCTCCGGTTGCGTTGAGGCGGCGATTTTACAGGCTTTCCCGCGCTTCATCGCATCCCGGCGGTCGCACTGCGTGCGTGCTTGAAGCGGCGCGCCCCGGTCTTCGGCCGGTCGGGCCGTGCCCGCTGCCGCGAGGGCCGGAAAAGACACTGGCGGTCCGGGTTGCCCCGGCCGCCAGTCGATTTCCCGGCGCGACAGCGTTCAGCGCGACGTTTCGGGGTCCGGCTGCTTGCTCTTGTCGGGTGGCGGCGGGTCGAGTTCGCGCGCCTTGGCTTCGCTGATGATTTCCATCAGGTTGACCACGCGCATGACGCCCGAGGTCGTGCGCGTCACTTCGATGGCGGCGTCGGCTTCGCGCTGGGTGACGAGGCCGAGCAGGAAAACGGTGCCGGCTTCGGTGACGACCTTGACGTGGTTGGCGCTGAACTTCGCCGCGTCGATGAAGCGCGCCTTCACCTTCGAGGTGATGTAGGTGTCGTTGCTGCGCGCCGAGAAGGAGCTGGCGCCGGCCACCGCGAGTTCGTTGTAGACGCCCTGCACGTTGGGCACGGAGGCGGTCAGGCGCTCGACTTCGGCCTTGATCTCGGCCGACGGCGCTTCGCCGGTGAGCAGCACCTTGCGGTTGTAGCTCGTGAAATTGACGTGCACCTTCTCGCCGAAGTTCTCGCGCTGGCGGGCGCTCGCCTTCCATTCGATGGTTTCGTCCTCGGTCTGCGTGCCGACGGTGCGGCGGTCGAGGGCGGCGAAGACGCCGGTGCCGACGCCGGCGGCGACGACCGGGAAGCAGCCTTGCAGCGCGGGCAGCAGGGTGGCCCCGAGCAGCAGGCCGGTGAGCAGGCGTTTTTTCATCATTCTTCGACTCCTAGAAGCAGACAATCGATACCGTCGCACAGGCAGTGGATGGCAAGGAGGTGGGTTTCCTGAATCCGCGTCGTGCGCTCGGCCGGCACGCAGATATGGATGTCGCCGTCGCGCAGAAGTTCGCCGATCTGGCCGCCGCCCTTGCCGGTCAGGGCGACGACGCGCAGGTCGTTGTCGTGCGCGGCGCGGATCGCTTCGATGACGTTGGCCGAGTTGCCCGAGGTCGAGATGGCGAGCAGGACGTCGCCCGGCTGGCCGAGCGCGCGCACCTGCTTGGCGAAGATCACGTTGTAGCTGTAGTCGTTGGCGATCGCGGTGATGATCGAGGTGTCGGTGGTCAGCGCGATCGCCGCGAGTTCCTGGCGCTCGGCCTCGAAGCGGCCGACCAGCTCGGCGGCGAAGTGCTGCGCGTCGGCGGCCGACCCGCCGTTGCCGCAGGCGAGGATCTTGCCGTTGTTGACGAGGCAGCCGACCATCGTCTCGATTGCGCCGGCGATCGGCGCGGCGAGCATTTCGATGGCGTTCAGCTTGGTCTGGGCGCTGTCCTGGAAGTTCTGGCTGATGCGGGCGATCAAGTCCATGGGGTGCGGTGCGTGGAGTTTTGGGAAGCGCCGATTCTAGCACTACAGAATCAGATAGACCTCGAACTCGACCCGGCGCCACGGATCGCGCTCCGCGCGCAGGCGCGAGATGCGCGCCTCGATCTTCTCGCCGCGGTCGAGCGCGCCGGCTACCGCGCGGTTCTCGGCGCGCGGCACGTAGCCGAGCTGGCGGCCGTTCCAGTCGACGCGCACGGCGTGGCGGTCGTGCCGGTTGTCCGGTTCGCGCGTCAGGGTCAGGCGGTCGCCGACCTTGAGCGCTGGCCAGACCTCGCTTGCGGCGTAATACTGGCTGCCGGCGAGCGGCGAACTCTGCACCAGGATCTTCACCGTCTCGGCGGCCGCCGGCATAGCCAGCACGGCGAGCAGGAGGAACAGGAAGGGCAGGCCGGCCAGCCGGCTAATCGGCTGCGAACGCATCGCGCACCCATTCGATGCCGGCGCTGGCCAGACCGTCGAGCAGCACGCAGTCGAAGCGGCAGTCGCGTTCGGCGGCGGCGTGCGCGGCCAGATAGTGGCGCGCGGCGAGGATCACGCGCCGCTGCTTGGCCTGCGTGACGCTCGCCGCGGCGCCGCCGTAGCCGGCGTGGCGGCGCAGGCGGACTTCGACGAAGACGAGCGCGGCGCCATCGGCGCAGACGAGGTCGATTTCGCCGCCGCGGCAGCGGAAGTTGCGCGCCAGCACGCGCAGCCCCTTGCCTTCGAGGAAGCGCGCCGCCAGTTCCTCGGCCCGCCGGCCGCTGTCGCCCGTGGTATCTTTGCCGCTCACCGAACCTCCGCCAGCCATGACGATAGAATCCCCCGCATTATATGTAGTGCCGACGCCGCTCGGTAATCTCGGCGACATGACGCAGCGCGCCATCGAAGTCCTGCGCGAGGTGCCGTGGATCGCCGCCGAGGACACCCGGCACAGCGGCGCGCTGCTCAAGCATTTCGGCGCCAAGGGGCGGCTGCTCGCCGCGCACCAGCACAACGAGGAGGGCGCCGCGCAGCAGGTGATCGCCCGCCTCGACGCCGGCGAAGCGGTGGCCCTGATCTCCGACGCCGGCACCCCCGCCGTCTCCGATCCCGGCGCCCGCCTCGTCGCCCGCGTGCGCGCCGCCGGCCACCGCGTCGTGCCGTTGCCCGGTCCCTGCGCCGCCGTCGTCGCGCTCTCGGCGTCCGGCCTCGTCGAGCCGAACTTCCTCTTCCACGGTTTCCTGCCGAGCAAGGCCAAGCAGCGCGAGGACGCCCTGCGCGCGCTGGCCGGCCTGCCCTACGCACTGGTCTTCTACGAAGCGCCGCACCGCATCCTCGAAACCGTCGAGGCGCTGGCTACCGTCTTCGGCCCAGAACGCACGCTGGTCATGGCGCGCGAACTGACCAAGCTGTTCGAAACGATCCACAGCTGTCCGCTCGGCGAAGCGCTGGAATGGCTGCAGGCCGACGCCAACCGGCAGCGCGGCGAGTTCGTCCTGCTCGTTTCGGGCGCGCCGGAAACGAGCGACGACGGCGAGGGCGAGCGCGTGCTCAGGCTGCTGCTCGCCGAGGGCTTGCCGGTGAAGCAGGCGGCGAAGCTGGCGCACGGGATCACGGGGGCGGGGAAGAACGCCCTGTACGAGCTGGCCTTGTCGTTGAAGGATTCCTAGGGGGGCTTCTGGCGTCGGGTTTTGCCCCTGACGGGCGAGTCACTTTCTTTTGCTTCGCCAAAAGAAAGTAACCAAAGAAAAGGCGACCCTGCGCCGCCGCCGGGCCTTCGGCCCGCTGCCCCGCGCTGCTCAGCGGGCCGGGCGGCTGCGGAACTCGCCGCCTGCGGCGGCTCAGACAGCCCTCGCCGACTTCCCCCGGCCCGCTTCCGCTGCTCGGCGGCGCCGAAGGGGAGGCGCTTCAAAACCAGTCGGAACGACACCGTGGGCGCTTTCGTCACCTTTTGGTTTTGACTTCCCTGCCCTGTGCGGCGCCGAGCAACGCAGGGTGGGGCGGAAAAAGGGCGAGCTCTGTCTGAGCCCCGCAGGGGCGAGTTGCGCAGCCCCCGCCCTACCCGAGTGGCGCAGGGGACCCCGCGTAGCGGGGCGCCAAACCGGGCGCGCCTTCTTTTTGGTTAATTTTTCTTGGCAAGACAAGAAAAAGTGACTCGCCCGTCAGGGGCTAAACCCGGCGTATCCGAACGAAAGCCGCGTCACCCAACCCGCTACGCCCTCATAAATCATCTAGAATCCGCCTGTTCAATCTTCTGCCGCCATCATGCAAATCACCCTTACCCGTCCCGACGACTGGCACCTCCACCTGCGCGACGGCGACGCCCTCACCGCCGTCCTGCCGCATACCGCCCGCCAGTTCGCGCGCGCCATCGTCATGCCCAACCTGCGCCCGCCGGTGACGACCGTCGCCGCCGCCGCCGAGTACCGCGCGCGCATCCTCGCCGCGCTGCCGGCCGGCATGAGTTTCGAGCCGCTGATGACGCTCTATCTGACCGACAACACGCCGGCCGACGAGATCCGCCGCGCCGTCGACAGCGGTTTCGTGAAGGCGGTGAAGCTCTACCCGGCCGGGGCGACGACCAATTCGGACGCCGGCGTGACCGACCTCGCCAAGTGCGACGCGGCGCTCGCCGAGATGGAGAAGCTCGGTCTGCCGCTGCTCGTGCACGGCGAAGTGACCGATCCGGCGATCGACATCTTCGACCGCGAGAACGTCTTCATCGAGCGCGTCATGCAACCCCTGCTGGAGCGTCGCCCAGGCCTGCGCGTCGTCTTCGAGCACATCACGACGCAGGATGCGGCCGAATTCGTCGCCGCCGCCGGCGCCAACGTCGGTGCGACGATCACCGCGCACCACCTGCTCTACAGCCGCAACGCGATCTTCAGCGGCGGCGTCCGCCCGCACTATTACTGTCTGCCGGTCCTCAAGCGCGAGACGCATCGCGCGGCGCTGGTGCGCGCGGCGACCTCGGGCAGCGGCAAATTCTTCCTCGGCACCGACTCGGCGCCGCACGCGCGCGGTGCCAAGGAAGCCGCCTGCGGCTGTGCCGGCTGCTACACGGCGCACGCGGCGCTCGAACTCTACGCCGAGGCCTTCGCGGCGGCCGGCGCGCTCGATCGGCTGGAAGCCTTCGCCAGCTTCAACGGCCCGGACTTCTACCGCCTGCCGCGCAATGCCGGCACCGTCACGCTGGTCGAGCAGGACTGGCCGACGCCCGAATCCTTCCCCTACGCCGGCGGCGAGACGCTGGTGCCGCTGCGCGCCGGGGAGGCGCTGCGCTGGAAGCTGCTCGACTGAGCCGGCGCGCGCCGCCATCGTTGCCATCCGCCCGAGGAGATACGTCGTGTCGTCCGTGAAGCTCATCCCCCTCCTGCTGCTGTCCCTGCTCGCCGGCTGTTCGGACGAGCGCGCCTCGTTCTACATCGCGGGCAGCGACCATGCCCTGAGCGTCGTTCGCCAGCAGCAGTTCTTCTGGGAAAAGAAGGCCGAATTCATCCTCGTCGCGGCGCGCATGCCGGACTGCATGCGCCGCCACCACCTCGGCTCGGCGCCGCTGGACAGCCGCATCGAGGTCTATTCGCCCGGCAACGACGCGTGGATCGTCAAGCAGGGCAAGCGCATGTTCGTCACCGAAACGCGCACCTGCGAGGGCTTCGCCAAGCTCGACGCCGAGCCGGAGGGCGGTACCGGGCCGCTGGTCGGCACCTTCGAGGATCAGGCCGGCAAGCTCGTCTTCGTGCCTGCGCCGGCGGCGCCCGCAGCCCGCTGAGTCCGACGCATCCCGACCGCCCTTTCTTTACTCGCGCATCTACCGTTCGCATGACGTCAGCGGCCAGATCGTCCGGCTGACACTGAGGACGCCCGAGGATGTCCGGCAATTTCGGTCAGGAAGGCCCGGCGCCGGCGTATAATCGCGGCGGGAAGTCGGTTAGGCAACCGCCGCGTGCTTCGGCACGGGGAGGAAAGTCCGGGCTCCGCAGAGCAGGATGCCGGTTAACGACCGGGCACCGCAAGGTGACGGAAAGTGCAACAGAGAATAGACCGCCGATGGCTCCCTCGGGCGACCGAGGGAGATCAGGCAAGGGTGAAACGGCGAGGTAAGAGCTCACCGCGGACGTGGTAACACGGACGGCACGGCAAACCCCATCCGGAGCAAGGCCAAATAGGGAAGCATCAGGCGTGGCTCGCGCCGCTTCCGGGTAGGCTGCTTGAGCGTACTGGCAACAGTGCGCCTAGAGGAATGGTTGCCCGCGACAGAACCCGGCTTATCGACCGGCTTCCCACCTCCCCCTCTCGAGATTCTTGGCGACGTCCGTCGCCCCGCCTTTTTTCGGCGCAGCGCCGTTCGTCGCGCGCGGACGGCGCACCCTTTCGTCATTTTCTTCCCCGCAGCCCCCTCCATTTTGCGCATTCGTGACAAAGCACTTTAAGTAATGTTTTGTCCCCTTTGTTTTTAAAGAATATTTTTTCCGTAAAATCTCTTCGGAAGCGCGCATAAGTCATTGTCCCCATTGAAAAAAACCGTAAAAACCCCCTTGCTTTGCCCATTCCTATGCCTTAAAGTGGGAAGAAGTGGTGTGAAGTGGGAAATCAGGGGATTTTCCGGTCCAACAAAAGGGGATGCGGTTCAATGTTTCAGGGTGCGGCAGCGCTGAGTCTCGACGCCAAAGGTCGGCTCGCCATTCCGGCGCGTCACCGGGAAGCGCTCGTGGCTGCCTCCGGTGGCACCCTCGTTCTCACCGCACACCCGCACCGTTGTCTGCTGCTCTATCCGAATCCCGCCTGGGAGCCGATCCGCGACAAGGTGCTCGCCGCTTCGAGCTTCAATCCGCAGGCCGCCGCCATCAAGCGCCTGCTCGTCGGTAACGCCCGCGAGGAGTCGATGGACTCCGCCGGCCGTCTGCTCGTGGCGCCCGAACTGCGCCAGTTCGCGCAGTTCGAGAAGCAGGTCTGGCTGGTCGGGCAGGGCAGTCATTTCGAAATCTGGTCGGATGCCGGCTGGCTGCAGCAGCAGGACGCCATTTTCGCGATGGGCGATCAGGCGCTGCCGCCGGGTCTCGAGGACCTGGCGCTGTGAGCTCCGGCACGCAGCACCTGACGGTTCTGCTGCACGAAGCGGTCGCTGCGCTGGAGGTCAAGCCTTCCGGTGTTTACGTCGACGGAACCTTCGGACGCGGCGGGCACAGCCGGGCGATTCTCGAGCGGCTCGGGCCGCAGGGCCGGTTGCTGGCGCTCGACCGCGATCCGCAGGCGGTCGCCGTCGCCCGCCAGATCAACGATCCAAGATTGACCATGCTGCACCACAGCTTCGGCGAACTCGCCGAGGCCGTGCAGCAGGCAGGGTTCGACGCTGTGGACGGCGTGCTCCTCGATATCGGGGTGTCGTCGCCGCAGATCGATGAGGGGGAGCGGGGCTTCAGCTTCCGTTTCGATGCGCCGCTCGACATGCGGATGGACACCACGCAGGGCGAGACGGCTGCGGAGTGGCTGGCGCGGGCTGAAATAAGAGATATCACGGAGGTCATCAGAAATTATGGCGAAGAACGGTTTGCTTTCCAGATTGCAAAGAAGATTGTGGCTGCTCGGGGAGAGCGGCCTGTTGCAACCACAGGGCAACTCGCCGCGCTTGTACGCGAAGCCGTGCGGACCCGCGAGCCCGGTCAGGACCCGGCGACGCGCACCTTTCAAGCTCTACGGATTCATATCAATCAGGAACTCGAGCAGCTTGCGCTAGTCCTCCCGCAGGCCGCGCATCTCCTGAAGCCCGGCGGGCGGCTGGCGGTGATCAGCTTCCATTCGCTCGAGGACCGCATCGTCAAGCGCTTCATGCGCGACGAAGCGGCGCCGGACAAGCTGCCCAAGGATCTGCCGCTGCGCGCGGCCGATCTGCCGCCGCCGCGTCTGCGCCTGATCGGCAAGCCGCAAAAGGCGAGCGCAGCCGAAGTGGCGGCCAATCCGCGGGCGCGCAGCGCCGTCATGCGGGTTGCCGAAAAGCCCGCTGGCGAGGCGCACTGAAATGCTGCGTCTCAATCTTCTTCTCCTGCTCGCCGTGGTGGTCTGTGCGCTCGGCGTGGTGACCTCGCAGCACAAGGCGCGCAAGCTCTTCCAGGCGCTCGAGGCCGAGCAGGACCGGGCGCGCCAGCTCGACGTCGAGTTCGGCCAGCTGCAGCTCGAGCTGTCCACCTGGGCGACGCCGCCGCGCATCGAGAAGATCGCGCGCGAAAAGCTGAAGATGCGCACGCCCGAGCCGGCCAAGGTGCTGACTGCGACGAGCTTGCCGAACGCATCGTTCGCCGCCGGGGTGGCGCCATGATGCGTTTCAAGGGCGCGCTCGCCCACAAGTTCGCCGAAAGCCCCATCCTCCAGCTGCGCCTGCCGGCCTGGCGCTCGCGCCTGATGGCCCTGCTCATCCTGAGTTGTTTCGGTGTGCTGCTCGGCCGTTCCTTCTATCTGCAGGTGCTCAACAACGATTTCCTGCAGGAGAAGGGCGAGTCGCGCTATCGCCGCGATCTCGAAGTCTCCGCCTCGCGCGGGCGCATTGCCGACCGCAACGGCGACGTGCTGGCGATCTCGACGCCGATGAAATCGGTGTGGGCGATTCCCGCCGATGCGCGGCTGACGCCCGAGCAGGCGAAGCAATTGGCGCAACTGCTGGAAATCGACGGCAAGGAACTGGCGCGCAAGCTGGCCAGCGACAAGAGCTTCATCTTCCTGCAGCGCCAGATTCCGCCGGACGTCGCCGAACGCATCGCGGCGCTCAAGCTGCCCGGCATCGGCCAGAACAAGGAATACCGCCGCTATTATCCGACCGGCGAAATGACCGCGCACATGGTCGGCTTCACGGGCGTCGACGACAAGGGGCTGGAGGGCGTCGAACTCGCCTTCCAGGGGCAGTTGCTCGGCCATCCGGGCAGCCGCAGCGTGATCAAGGACCGGCGCGGCCAGATCGTCGAGGACGTCGGCTCGATCAAGCCGCCGCAGGACGGGCGTGATATCCGCCTGTCGCTCGACTCGAAAATCCAGTACCTCGCCTACAGCCAGCTCAAGCAAGCGATCTCGGACAACAAGGCGAAGGCCGGCGGCGCCGTCGTGCTCGACGCGCGGACCGGCGAAATCCTTGCGCTCGCCAACTGGCCGACCTATAACCCGAATAACCGCGAGAGTTTGTCCGGTGCGCAGTTGCGCAACCGTGCGGTGACCGACACCTTCGAGCCCGGCTCCACGCTCAAGCCCTTCACCGCCGCGCTGGCGCTCGAGAAGGGCAAATTCCGTTTCGACTCGATCATCGATACCGCGCCCGGCCGGCTGACCATCGGCAAGGCGACGATTTCCGATTCCCACGCGCACGGCCTGTTGACCGTCGCGCAGATCATCCAGAAATCGTCCAACGTCGGTGCCGCCAAGATGGCCGCCACCCTGGCGCCACAGGAGATGTGGGACATGTTCGACGCCGTCGGCTTCGGTCAGGTGCCGCGTCTGGGCTTCCCCGGCGAAGTCGGCGGTCGCCTGCGGCCGTGGAAGACTTGGCGTCCGATCGAGCAGGCGACGATGTCCTACGGGCACGGCATCTCGGTGTCGCTGATGCAGCTGGTGCGCGCCTACACGGTGTTCGCGCGCGACGGCGACCTGATCCCGCTCACCCTGACGCGCGCCGAATCGCCCTTCGTGCAAGGCGTTCCGGTGTTCAGCCCGCAGACCGCACGCGAGGTGCGGGCCATGCTCGAAATGGCCGTACAGCCCGGCGGTACGGCGCCCAAGGCGCAGATTCCCGGCTACCGCGTGGCGGGCAAGACGGGCACCGCGCACAAGCTGGAGGGCGGCCAGTACGCCAATAAATACGTCTCGTCCTTCGTCGGTTTCGCGCCGGCGTCCGAACCGCGCCTGATCGTCGCCGTGATGATCGACGAGCCTGGCACCGGTCGCCACTACGGCGGCGACGTCGCCGGGCCGGTGTTTTCCGCGGTGATGAGCGGTTCGCTGCGCACGCTCGGCATCGCGCCGGACGCGCCCCTGCAGGTCGCGCAGAGTCCGGCGGCCAAGGAAAAGCTGTGATCATGGCCGACGCCGCCCAGACCAACCGGAACGATGCCGCCGCCGTCCTCGCGCAACTGGCCGCGCTCGGCGTGCAGCCGGCGGGCGTTGCCGACGACAGCCGGCAGGTGCGGCCGGGCGACCTGTTCCTCGCCTATCCGGGCGATCTCGCCGACGGCCGCCGCTACGTCGCCGACGCCGTCGCGCGCGGCGCCGCCGCCGTGCTGTGGGAGGCGACCGACGATTTCGCCTGGGATGCCGTCTGGCCGGTCGCCAACCTGTCGGCGCACGGCCTGCGCGCGCTGTGCGGGCCGCTGGCGCACGCCGTCTGCGGCCGTCCGAGCGAGCGCCTGTCGCTGATCGGTATCACCGGCACCAACGGCAAGACGACGGTCAGCCAGTGGATCGCACGCACGCATCCGCGCGCCTGCGCGGTGATCGGCACGCTCGGCGCCGGTCTGCCCGGGCAGCTGGACGAAACCGGCTTCACGACGCCGGAAGCGACGACGCTGATGCGCTACCTCGCGGCCTTCGCCGATGCCGGCGCCCAGGCCTGCGCACTCGAAGTCAGTTCGATCGGCGTCGAGGAAGGGCGGCTGAACGGTGCCCGCGTCGACGTCGCGGTGTTCACCAATCTGACGCGCGACCATCTCGACTACCACGGCAGCATGGAAGCCTACGCGGCCGCCAAGGAAAAGCTGTTCGCCTGGCCGCGGCTGCGTCTGGCCGTCGTCAATCTGGACGATCCCTTCGGCCGCGAACTGGCGGCGCGCAGCACGGCGAGCAAGGTCGTCGGCTACACGCAGAACGGCGCCGGTAGCGAGCGCCAGGGCGTGGTCAGTGCCGAAGACGTGCGCGCGACGCCCGACGGCCTGCGTTTCCGCCTGTGCACGCCGAACGGCCGCGCCCTCGTCGAGACCGGGCTGATCGGCCGCTTCAACGTTTCCAATCTGCTCGCCGTCGCCGCCGTGCTGCTCGACGCCGGCCTGACGCCGGGCGAGATCGCCGCGCGCTTCGCGGCGCTGACTTCGCCGCCCGGACGCCTGGAAAAGCTCGGCGGCCACAACGAACCGCTCGTCGTCGTCGATTACGCGCATACGCCCGACGCCCTCGAGAACGCCCTGCGCGCGCTGCGCGAAGTGGCCGCCGCGCGCGGCGCCGGGCTGACCTGCGTCTTCGGCTGCGGCGGCGACCGCGACCGCGGCAAGCGCCCGCTGATGGGCGCCATCGCCGCCCGCCTGGCCGACCGCGTCGTGCTCACCAGCGACAACCCGCGCAGCGAGGACGCGCAGAGCATCCTCGCCGAAATCCGCGCCGGCGTGCCGGCGGACGCTCGCGTCGAGGTCGTCGCCGACCGCGCCGAGGCGATCGCGCGCGCCATCGCCGAAGCGCATCCGGCCGAAGTCGTCCTGCTCGCCGGCAAGGGCCACGAACCGTATCAGGAAATCGCCGGCGTCCGCCGTCCCTTCTCGGATCTTGCCGAGGCCGCCGCCGCGCTGGCTGCCCGGCGCGAACCGCCGTCCGAGGTGCACTCTGAGGTGCAGCCATGAGCACGATGATGAATCTGGAAGCCGCCGCGAGCGCCGTCGGCGGCGCCTTGCGCGGGCCGAACGCCGATTTTTCGGGCGTTTCCACCGATAGCCGCAAGATCGCCGCAGGCGAACTGTTCGTCGCGCTGCGCGGCGAGAATTTCGACGGCCACGCCTTCGTCGCCGCCGTGCGCGAGCGCGGCGCGATCGCCGCCGTGGTCGCCGCCGATGCAGCCGACGGACTGCGCGAGTGCGGCCTGCCGCTCGTCGTCGTCGCCGATACGCGCCTCGCGCTCGGCGCGCTGGCCGCCGCCTGGCGCGCCCGTTTCGCGCTGCCGCTGCTCGCCGTCACCGGCAGCAACGGCAAGACGACGACCAAGGAAATGATCGCCAGCATCCTGCGCGTCGCTTACGGCGACGCGGTGCTCGCCACGCAGGGCAACTTCAACAACGACATCGGCCTGCCGCTCACGCTGCTCAAGATGAACGCGACGCACCGCGCGGCGATCATCGAGATGGGCATGAACCACCCCGGCGAGATCGGCTATCTCGCCGCCATCGCCAAACCGACCGTCGCCCTCGTCACCAACGCGCAGCGCGCGCATCTGGCCGGCATGGGCTCGCTCGAGGCAATCGCCGCCGAGAAGGGCAGCATCTACGCCGGTCTGGGCGCGGACGGCATCGCCGTGATCAACGCCGACGACGAATGGACAGACTTGTGGCGCGCGCAGAACGCCGGCCGCCGCATCGTCAGCTTCGGCTTCGCCGCCAAGGCCGACGTGCGCGGCGAGTGCCAGCTGCACGGCCTCGAAAACCGCCTGACGCTGTTCGCTGACGGGCAGCGCATCGACGTGGCGCTGGCGCTGCCGGGCCTGCACAACGCGCGCAACGCCCTGGCCGCCGCCGCCGCCGCGCTCGCCGCCGGCCTGCCGCTGTCCACCGTGCAGGCCGGGCTGGCCGCCTTCCGCGGCGTCAAGGGGCGCCTGCAACTGCGCGCCGGGCCGAACGGCTCGACCCTGCTCGACGACACCTACAACGCCAACCCCGATTCGATGCGCGCCGGCATCGACGTGCTCGCCGCCACCGTCGGCCGCAAGATCCTGGTGCTCGGCGACATGGGCGAGATCGGCGAGATGACCGGCCAGTTCCACGACGAGATCGGCGGCTACGCCAAGAGCCAGGGCGTCGACCGCCTGTTCGCCTTCGGCGAATCGAGCCTGCTCGCGGCGCGCAACTTCGGCGCCGGCGGCACGCACTACAAGAAACTCGAAGACCTGATCGAAGCCGTGCTGCCCGAGCTGACGCCGGGCAGCACGGTGCTCGTCAAGGGCTCGCGCTTCATGCGCATGGAGCGGGTGGCCGACGCCATCGAGGCCGCCGCTCAACCGACCCCACCGGAGAACTCATAATGCTGCTCTTGCTGGCGCAATGGCTGTCGCAGGACGTCCGCGCCTTCAACGTCTTCAACTACATCACGCTGCGCGCCGTGCTCGCGGCGATGACGGCGCTGCTGATTTCCTTCGCCGCCGGCCCGCGCGTCATCCGCTGGCTGGCCGCCAAGAAGATCGGCCAGGCCGTGCGCCAGGACGGCCCGCAGACGCACCTCGTCAAATCCGGCACGCCGACCATGGGCGGCGCGCTGATCCTGATCGCCATCGGCATCACCACGCTGCTCTGGGGCGATCTCGCCAACCGCTACATCTGGGTCGTGCTGATCGTGACCATGGGCTTCGGCGCCATCGGCTGGTACGACGACTGGAAGAAGGTCGTCTATCGCGACCCGAAGGGGCTGGCCAGCCGCTGGAAGTACTTCTGGCAGTCGGTGATCGGCCTCGTCGTCGCGGTCTATCTCGGCATGACGACCAGCGTGCCGGCGCAGATGGAGTTGATCGTTCCCTTCTTCAAGACGGTTTCCTACCCGCTCGGCGTGATCGGCTTCATCGTCCTCACCTATTTCGTCATCGTCGGCACCAGCAACGCGGTGAACCTGACCGACGGCCTCGACGGGCTGGCCATCATGCCGACCGTGATGATCGCCGGCGCGCTCGCCATCTTCGCCTACGTCGCCGGCAACGCGGTGTTCGCCAAATACCTGCTGATGCCTTACATCCCGGGCGCCGGCGAGCTCGCCGTCTTCCTCGGCGCGATGGCCGGCGCCGGCCTCGGCTTCCTCTGGTTCAACGCCTACCCGGCCGAGGTCTTCATGGGCGACGTCGGCGCGCTGGCGCTCGGCGCCGCGCTCGGCACCGTCGCCGTCATCGTGCGCCAGGAAATCGTCCTCGCCATCATGGGCGGCGTCTTCGTCGCCGAAACCCTGTCGGTCGCGGCGCAGGTCCTCTACTTCAAGGCTACCGGCGGCAAGCGCATCTTCCGCATGGCGCCGCTGCATCATCACTACGAACTCGGCGGCTGGAAGGAAACCCAGGTCGTCGTCCGTTTCTGGATCATCACCATCATGCTGGTGCTGGTCGGTCTGTCGACGCTGAAGCTGCGCTGACATGAAGCCGATTTTTCACCTCCGCCACGCGCTGCCCTCCACGGGGGCGGCTTTGCCCTTCGGGGTGCTGTGCCGGGAGGTCGCATGGAACTGAACGGCAAGCACGTTCTGGTCGTCGGCCTCGGCGAGACCGGGCTGGCGATGGCCGCCTGGCTCGTCCGCCAGGGGGCGCGCGTGTGCGTCGCCGACAGCCGTGCACAGCCGCCCAACGTCGACGCGCTGCGCCGCGTCGCGCCGGCGGCCGAGTTGCTGGCCGGACCGTTCGCCGACGCCGCCTTCTCCAACATCGACCTGATCGCCATTTCGCCCGGCGTGCCGGTGCAGACGGCGCAGGTGCAGGCGGCGCAGGCGCGCGGCGTGCCGGTCGTCTCCGAAATCGAACTCTTCGCCTGGGGCGTGCGCCGGCTGAGCCCGAGCGCGCGCATCGTCGCCATCACCGGCAGCAACGGCAAGACGACGACCACCGCCCTGACCGGCGCCCTGTGCGCCGCCGCCGGCCTGCGCACCGGCGTCGCCGGCAACATCAGCCCGGCCGCGCTCGCCGCGCTGATGGCCGCCGAGGATGCCGATGCGCTGCCCGAAGCGTGGGTGCTCGAACTGTCCAGCTTCCAGCTCGAAACGACGCATACGCTGAACGCCGACGCGGCCACCGTGCTCAACGTCAGCGAGGATCACCTCGACCGCTATGCCGGGATGGACGACTACGCGGCGGCCAAGGCGCGCATCTTCAAGGGGGCGGGCGTCATGGTCCTCAATCGCGACGACGCGCGCAGCCTGGCCGCCGGCCGCTGCGGACGCAAGCTGGCGACCTTCGGCCTCGACGCCGCGCCGCGCGCCGCCGACTACGGCCTGGTCGACGGCTGGATCGTGCGCGGGACGGAGAAACTGATCGCGCTTGCCGACCTCAAGCTCGTCGGCGCGCACAACGCCGCCAACGCGATGGCCGCGCTGGCCCTGTGCGAGGCCGTCGGCATCGCGCCGCGCACGGTGCTGCCGGCGCTCGCCGCCTTCCGCGGGCTGGCGCACCGCGTCGAGTTCGTCGCCGCGCTCGGCGGCGTCGACTACTACGACGACTCCAAGGGCACCAACGTTGGCGCCACGCTTGCCGCGCTGCAGGGAATGGGGCGCAAGGTCGCGATCATCCTCGGCGGCGACGGCAAGGGGCAGGACTTTTCGCCGCTCAAGGCCGCACTTGCCGCGCACGGGCGCGCGGCCGCGCTGATCGGGCGCGACGCCGGCGCGATTGCCGCCGCGCTCGAGGGCAGCGGCGTGCCGCTGCAGCGCTGCGCCGACATGGACGAAGCCGTGCGCTGGTGCGCCGGGCAGGCGCAGGTCGGCGACGCCGTGCTGCTGTCGCCGGCCTGCGCCAGTCTCGACATGTACCGCAACTACGCGCACCGCGCCGAGGTCTTCGTCGCCGCCGTGCGCGGGCTGGAAGGGGAGGGCGCCTGATGCTGCCCGCGCTCGATACCCCGCGCCGCCTGCCCGCCGAGGTCGACCTCAGCCTGCTCTGGAGCGCCCTCGTCCTGCTCCTGATGGGCATGGTGATGGTCTATTCGGCGTCGATCGCCACCGCCGAGGGCGGCCGCTTCACCGGCCACCAGCCGGCCTACTATCTGGTGCGCCACGGCGTCTTCCTGGCCGTCGGTCTGGTCGCCGCCGCCGTCGCCTTCCAGGTGCCGCTCAACACCTGGCAGCAGCTGGCGCCCTGGCTCTTCGTCGCGGGCTTCGTGCTGCTCGCGCTGGTCCTGATCCCCGGCATCGGGCGCGACGTGAACGGCGCCCGCCGCTGGCTCTCGCTCGGCTTCGCCAACCTGCAGCCGTCCGAGCTGATGAAGCTGTTCGCCGTGCTCTACGCCGCCGACTACACGGTGCGCAAGATGCCGCACATGCACGATCTAAAGAAGGCTTTCCTGCCGATGGCCGGCGCCATGATCGCGGTCGGCATCCTGCTCCTCAAGGAGCCGGACTTCGGCGCCTTCGTCGTCATCATTTCGATCGCCATCGGCATCCTCTTCCTCGGCGGCATGCGCGCGCGCCTGTTCGCCGTGCTGATCGTCGTGCTGGTCACCGCCTTCGCCGTGCTGATCATCGTCTCGCCGTACCGGCGCGACCGCATCTTCGGCTTCATGGACCCGTGGTCGGACGCCTTCGGGCGCGGCTACCAGCTGTCGCACGCGCTGATCGCCTTCGGCCGCGGCGAGCTGTTCGGCGTCGGCCTCGGCGCCAGCGTCGAGAAACTGTTCTACCTGCCCGAGGCGCACACCGACTTCCTGCTCGCGGTGATCGCCGAAGAGCTCGGCTTCGCCGGCGTCGTCGCGGTGATCGTCCTCTTCGGCCTCGTCATCCAGCGTGCCTTCGTCATCGGCCGTCAGGCGGTCGCGCTCGACCGTCTCTACCCGGCGCTCGTCGCGCAGGGCATCGGCATCTGGATCGGCGTGCAAAGCTTCATCAACATGGGCGTCAACATGGGCCTGCTGCCGACCAAGGGCCTGACCCTGCCGCTGATGAGCTTCGGCGGCTCGGGCATCCTCGCCAACTGCATCGCGCTCGCCGTCCTGCTTCGCGTCGATTGGGAAAACCGTCAGTTGATGCGCGGGGGCAAGCTATGAGCAAGACGCTCCTCGTCATGGCCGGCGGCACCGGCGGCCACGTCTTCCCCGGGCTGGCGGTCGCCGACCTGCTCAGGAGCCGCGGCTGGAAGGTCGTCTGGATGGGCAATCCGGGCGGCATGGAAGCGAAGCTGGTGCCGGCGCACGGCTACGAGATGGCCTGGGTGCGCTTCGGCGCGCTGCGCGGTAAAGGCTTGCTGCGCAAGCTGTTCCTGCCCTTCGCGCTGCTCTCCGGCTTCTGGCAGGCGCGCCGCGAGATCCGTCGCGTGCAGCCCGACGTCGTGCTCGGCATGGGCGGCTACATCACTTTTCCGGGCGGCATGATGGCCTCCTGGCTCAAGCGCCCGCTGGTCATCCACGAGCAGAACTCGGTCGCCGGGCTGGCCAACCGCATGCTGGCCCGGGTCGCCGATCGCATCGTCTGCGGCTTCCCCGAGGCGCTGCCGGACAGTGCGTGGGCGGGTAATCCGGTGCGCCCCGAGATCGCGCAGATGGCCGCGCCCGAGACGCGCTACGCCGCGCGCGGCGAACTGGCCGAAACGCCCTTGCGCGTGTTGGTGCTCGGCGGCAGCCTGGGCGCCGCGGCGCTCAACGCGACCGTGCCGCAGGGGCTGGCGCTGCTGGCCGAGGGCGAGCGCCCGCAGGTCGTGCATCAGGCCGGCGAGAAGCATCTCGAACAATTGCAGCGCAACTACGAAACGGCCGGCGTGCAGGCGCACTGCGTGGCCTTCATCGACGACATGGCCGGCGCTTACGAATGGGCCGATCTGGTGATCTGCCGGGCCGGCGCCCTGACCGTCGCCGAACTCGCGGCGGCCGGCGTGGCGAGCATCCTGGTGCCCTATCCGCACGCCGTCGACGACCATCAGGCGGGCAACGCCCGCTTCCTGTCCACGGCCGGCGGCGCCATCCTGCTGCCGCAGGACGAGCTGACGCCGGAAGCGGTCGCCCTCATCCGCAATTACACGCGCGGCCAGCTGCAGCAGATGGCCGAGCGCGCGCGCGAACTGGCGCGGCCGGACGCCACGGCGGCCGTCGCCCAGGTCTGCGAGGAGCTAGCGAAATGAAACACAAGGTCAAGAACATCCACTTCGTCGGCATCGGCGGTTCGGGCATGAGCGGCATCGCCGAAGTGCTGGCCAACCTCGGCTTCGGCGTCAGCGGCTCGGACCTCGCCGACAACGCGACGACGCGCCGGCTCGCCGGGCTCGGCGTGCGCACCGTGGTCGGCCACGCCGAGAGCCACATCGACGGCGCCGACGCGGTCGTCGTGTCGACGGCGGTCAAGGCCGACAACCCCGAGGTCGTCGCCGCGCGCAGCCGCAAGGTGCCGGTGGTGCCGCGCGCGCAGATGCTGGCCGAACTGATGCGCCTCAAGCAGGGCATCGCGGTGGCCGGCACGCACGGCAAGACGACGACGACCAGCCTGGTTGCCTCCATCCTCGCCGAAGGCGGCATGGACCCGACCTTCGTCATCGGCGGCCGCCTCAACGCCGCCGGCGCCAACGCCCGCCTCGGCTCGGGCGACTTCCTGGTGGCCGAGGCCGACGAGTCGGACGCTTCCTTCCTCTTCCTGTCGCCGGTCATGTCGATCGTCACCAACATCGACGCCGACCATATGGAGACCTACGGGCACGACTTCGCGCGCCTCAAGCAGGCCTTCGTCGATTTCCTGCAGCGCCTGCCGTTCTACGGCGTCGCCGTGCTCTGCGTCGACGACCCGAACGTGCGCGAAATCATGCCGCAGGTGTCCAAGCAGATCGTCAGCTACGGCCTCGCCGAGGGCGCCAACGTGCGCGCCGAGAACGTGGTGGCCGATGGCGGTCGCATGCACTTCGACTGCGTGCGCGTGAACGGCAGCGTCAGCCGTTTCCCGGTCACGCTCAACCTGCCCGGCATGCACAACGTGCTCAACGCGCTGGCGGCGATCGCCATCGCCACCGAGGTCGGCGTGCCCGACGCGGCGATCGCCAAGGCGCTTGCTGAATTCCACGGCGTCGGCCGCCGCTTCCAGCGCTACGGCGAGATTCCCTGCGCCGGCCCGGCCGGCGGCCGCTTCACGCTGATCGACGACTACGGGCATCACCCGGTCGAGATGGCCGCAACGATTGCCGCGGCGCGCGGCGCCTTCCCCGGCCGCCGTCTGGTGCTGGCCTTCCAGCCCCACCGTTACACGCGGACGCGCGACTGTTTCGAGGATTTCGTGAAGGTGCTGAACGGTGTCGATGCGCTGCTGCTGGCCGAGGTGTATGCCGCCGGCGAGCAGCCGGTGGTAGCCGCCGACGGCCGCGCGTTGGCCCGCGCCCTGCGCGTGGCGGGCAAGGTCGAGCCGGTCTTCGTCGAGGACATCGGCGGCATGCCGCAAGCGATTCTGGATGTCGCCCGCGACGGCGACGTGGTGGTAACGATGGGCGCCGGCTCGATCGGTGCGGTGCCCGGCAAACTGGCCAATGGCTGAGATGAAGGCAATGAACGCAAAGGATTTCGGAAAGGTGGCGGTGCTGTTCGGCGGCAAGTCCGCCGAACGCGAGGTTTCGCTCAACAGCGGCGCGCGCGTGCTCGACGCGCTGCAGCGCAAGGGCGTAGACGCGCACGCCTTCGACCCGGCCGCGCGCAAGCTCGACGAGCTGGCCGCCTACGACCGCGCGTTCATCGCGCTGCACGGTCGTCACGGCGAGGACGGGACGATCCAGGGCGCGCTCGAACTGATGGGGATTCCCTACACCGGCAGCGGCGTGCTGGCCTCGGCGGTCGGCATGGACAAGTGGCGCACCAAGCTGCTGTGGAAGGCGGCCGGCCTGCCGGTTCCCGACTATGCGTTGCTCGCGGCCGGCAGCGACTTTGCCGACGTCGAGGAGGAGCTTGGCCTGCCGCTCTTCGTCAAACCGGCCTGCGAAGGCTCGTCGATCGGCATCAGTATGGTCAAGCAGGCCGGCGAGCTCGCCGCCGCCTACGCCGAAGCGGCGCGCCACGATCCGATGGTGATCGCCGAGCGCGGCATCCTCGGCGGCGAATACACGGTCGCCATCCTCGGCGAGCAGGCGCTGCCGATCATCAAGATCGAGCCGGCCACCGAGTTCTACGACTACGACGCCAAGTACCTGCGCGACGATACCGCCTACCGCTGCCCCTGCGGCCTGTCCGAGGCGCGCGAACTGGAGCTGCGCGCGCAGGCGCTCGAAGCCTTCCGCGTGCTCGGCGGGCGCGGCTGGGGGCGCGTCGATTTCCTGATGGACGAGGCGGGCGCCGCCTACTTCCTCGAAGCGAACACCTCGCCGGGCATGACCGATCACTCGCTGGTGCCGATGGCGGCGCGCGTCGCCGGCATCTCCTACGACGAACTGGTGCTGCGCGTGCTCGCGCTCGCCGCTTTGGGATGAACGATGTGGCACAAACCGCAGCTGATGACCGCCGTCTCCGATCTGCTCTTCGTAGCAGCGGCTGCGGCGTTGCTCGTCGCTGCGGCGGTGTGGGGGACGCGCTTGCCGCTCTTCCCGCTGCGCGAAGTGGTGGTCACGCACGAATTGCAGGAAGTGAAGCGCAGCGAGGTCGAGCGCTCGCTGTCCGGGCTGCTGCGCGGCAACTTCTTCAGCGTCAATCTCGAGGCGCTGCGCCTGTCGCTCGAGCGTCTGCCTTGGGTGCGGCGCGCCGAAGTGCGCCGCCAGTGGCCGGCGCGCATCGAGGTGAGCATCGAGGAGCATCAGCCGGCGGCGCGCTGGGGCGACGGTTCGGCGCAGCTGGTCAACTCCTTCGGCGAAGTGTTTCCGGCCTCGCTGTCGCGCGACGTCCATCTGCCGCTGCTGACCGGGCCGGCCGGCAGTTCGGCCGAGATGCTGCGCCGCTATGTCGAATTCTCGCAAACGCTCGCGCCGCTCGGTCGTCCGCTCGAGCATCTGGTGCTGTCGCCGCGTCTGGCCTGGCAGCTCAAGCTGGAGGACGGGATGCTGATCGAGCTCGGGCGCGAACAGCCCAAGGCGCCGGTTGGCGTGCGTCTGGCGCGCTTTGTGGAGTACTACCCGACGCTGTCGGACCCGCGCCGCGCGCGACCGGCGGCCGTCGACATGCGTTACCCGAACGGCTTTGCGCTGCGGCTTGCCGCCGGTGCGGGCCATGAAGCCAGAGGAAAGCAATGAGCAGGGATAGCAAGGATCTGATCGTCGGACTCGACATCGGCACGACGAAGATCGTCGCACTGGTCGCCGAAGTCACCCCGGAGGGGCGGCTCAACGTGATCGGCATGGGCACGCAAGAATCGCGCGGCCTGCGCAAGGGCGTCGTCGTCAATATCGAGGAGACGGTGGCGGCGATCTCGCGCGTGATCCAGGAAGTCGAGCTGATGGCCGACTGCAAGGTCAAGGACGTGTATACCGGCATCGCCGGCAGCCATATCAAGAGCTTCAATTCGAACGGCATGGTCGCGATCAAGGACAAGGAGGTCAGCACCATGGACCTCGACCGCGTGATCGAGACCGCGCGCGCGATGCCAATCCCGGCCGATCAGGAAATCCTGCACATCCTGACGCAGGAATTCATCATCGACGACCAGGACGGCATCCGCGAGCCGATCGGCATGAGCGGCTTCCGCCTCGAAGTGAAGGTGCACATCGTGACCGGCGCCGTGTCCGCCGCGCAGAACATCGTCAAGTGCGTGCGCCGCTGCGGCCTGGAGGTGAACGACCTCGTCCTGCAGCCGCTCGCGTCGAGCTACGCGGTGCTTTCCGAGGACGAGAAGGATCTCGGCATCTGCCTGATCGACATCGGCGGCGGCACCACCGATCTCGCGGTATGGACGCAGGGCGCCATCCGCCACACCTCGGTGATCCCGATCGCCGGCGACCAGATCACCAACGACATCGCGATGGCGCTGCGCACGCCGACGCGCGAGGCCGAGGAAATCAAGCGCAAGTTCGGCTGCGCGCTGTCCCAGCTGGCCGACCCGGAGGACGTGCTCGACGTCGCCGGCGTCGATGACCGCCCCTCGCGCAAGCTGTCGCGCCGCGCGCTGGCCGACGTCATCCAGCCGCGCGTCGAGGAGCTGTTCGAACTGATCCAGGCCGAACTGCGCCGTTCCGGCTTCGAAGAGGTGCTGTCCTCGGGCATCGTCCTGACCGGCGGCTCTTCGGTGATGCCGGGGATGATCGAACTCGGCGAGGAGATCTTCCACATGCCGGTGCGCCTGGGAATTCCGAAGTACACCGGTGCGCTGTCCGACGTCGTACAGAATCCGCGCTTTTCGACCGCCTGCGGCCTGCTGCTCGAAGCGCAGGCGCAGCGCAAGCGCGGTCTCAAGGTGCGCGAAACGAGAGATTTCAAGCAGGTGCTCGGCCGGATGAAGTCCTGGTTCGAGAAAAATTTCTGATGGGTTTTGGGTTTTGACAATTTCAATTTTTTCGATTTTTTGCAGAGGAGCCGACTATGTTTGAGATCATCGACAAGGAAGAGGGCAGCAACGATCTGGGAACCGTGATCAAGGTGATCGGCGTCGGCGGCGCCGGCGGCAACGCCGTCGATCACATGATTCGCGAAGGGGTCAACGGCGTCGAGTTCGTCGCCGCCAACACCGACGCCCAGGCGCTCAAGCGCAACGTCGCCAGCCAGTGCCTGCAGCTGGGCAAAACCGGCCTCGGCGCCGGCGCCAAGCCGGAAGCCGGGCGCAGCGCGGCACTGGAAGAACGCGAGCGGATCGCCGAATCGCTCAAGGGCGCGCACATGGTCTTCATCACCGCCGGCATGGGCGGCGGCACCGGTACCGGCGCTGCGCCGATCGTCGCCGAAGTGGCGCGCGAGCTCGGTATCCTGACCGTGGCCGTGGTGACCAAGCCCTTCGCCTTCGAAGGCAAGCGCCTGAAAGTCGCCGAAGCCGGCATCGCCGAGTTGCAGAAGCACGTCGACTCGCTGATCGTCATCCTCAACGACAAGCTGATGGACGTGCTCGGCGACGATGTGTCGATGGACGAAGCCTTCAAGGCCGCAGACAACGTGCTGCGCAACGCCGTCGGCGGCATCGCCGAGATCATCAACTTCCCGGGTCTGGTCAACGTCGACTTCGAGGACGTGCGCACCGTGATGAGCGAAATGGGCATGGCCATGATGGGTTCGGCCTACGCCTCCGGCGTCGACCGCGCGCGCATCGCCGCCGAGCAGGCCGTCGCCTCGCCGCTGCTCGAAGGCATCAACCTGTCCGGTGCCAAGGGCGTGCTGGTCAACATCACCTCGACGCGCGGCCTGAAGATGAAGGAAGTGAACGAAGTGATGAACACCGTCCGCGAGTTCGCCGCCGAGGACGCGCACATCATCTTCGGCGCCGTCTACGACGAGAACATGGGCGAGGACATCCGCGTCACCGTCGTCGCCACCGGCCTCGGCCAGGCGCAGGCCAAGCGGCAGAGCTTCGAAGTGATCAACACGCCGGTCCTGCAGGCCACCGGCACCGACGGCGGCTTCGCCCAGGCCATCGACTACGGCTCGCTCGACGCGGTGCCGGCAGTGGTGCGCAAGGGCCGCAGCGCGACGGTCGAGGCGCTGGCGAACAGCGGCGTCGATCGCTACGACATCCCGGCCTTCCTGCGCAAGCAAGCCGACTGACAGCCCGCTCCGCTGTCATCGGCCTCCTCTGCAAAAGGGGAATCGGCGCCTTGTGCTACAATGCGCCGATTCCCCGTCTTTTCAAGCACATGCTCAAACAGCGCACGCTCAAATCGCTGATCCGCGCCTCCGGCGTCGGTCTGCACTCCGGCGTCAAGGTCAATATGACGCTACGTCCGGCCGCGCCGGATACCGGCATCGTCTTCCGCCGCGTCGACCTCGACCCGGTGGTCGATCTGCCCGCGTCGGCCCTGATGGTCGGCGATACGCGCATGTGCTCCTGTCTCGAGAACGAGGGTGCCAAGGTCGGTACCATCGAGCACCTGATGTCGGCCTTCGCCGGGCTCGGCATCGACAATGCCTTCGTCGACCTCGACGCCGCCGAAGTGCCGATCCTCGACGGCTCGGCGTCGCCCTTCGTCTTCCTGATCCAGTCGGCCGGCATCGAAGAGCAGGGCGCGGCCAAGAAGTTCATCCGCGTCAAGCGTCCGATCGAAGTGCGCGAAGGCGACAAGCTGGCGCGCTTCGAGCCCTACGACGGTTTCCGCATGGCGTTTTCCATCGTCTTCAATCACCCTGCGATCGACCGCACCGGACAGGAAGTGACCTTCGATTTCGCCGAGCACTCGTACGTGCGCGAAATCGCCCGCGCCCGTACCTTCGGCTTCATGCAGGAAGTCGAGTGGCTGCGCGAGAACGGCCTGGCGCAAGGCGGCGGGCTCGACAACGCCGTCGTGCTCGACGAGTTTCGCGTGCTCAATGCCGACGGCCTGCGCTACGGCGACGAATTCGTGAAACACAAGGTGCTCGACGCGATCGGCGACCTCTATCTGCTCGGCCACCCCCTGCTCGCCTCGGTCGTCGCCCATAAATCCGGCCATGCGCTGAACAACGCGCTGGCGCGCGAACTGCTCGCCAACGAGGATGCCTGGGAGTTCGTCACCTTCGAGGATCAGGCGCTGGCGCCGCAGGCGGTGGCGCGCTGGCTGGCCTTGCCGACGACCTGACCGTCATGTGGCTGCTGCGCTTGCTGGCGGTTCTCACGGTAATCGCGGTGGCGGGCGGCGTGGCAGCCTTCCTGCTGACCCGCGATCGGAAGTATCTGGCGTTTTCCTGGCGCTTGTTCCGCTATGCCCTGTTCGTTGCGTTGGGCGTTTTCGCGCTGATGATCCTCGAGCGCGTCGCCGTCATTCCCGTATAGCCGCGTGCGCCAGCAGGCTCTGCAGCGCCGCGCGCAGCGGCGAGTCGGGCAGGCTGCCGGTCAGTTCGGAAAGTTCGCGCCCGGTTCTCGCGCTCAGCGGTTTCTGGGTGGAAGTGATTGATTGGGTTGGGGTTTCCCTGGCTTGCACTTTGACCTGAACCCCGCTACACTCGAGACCTTTTTTACAAAACTCGTCCGCCAGCGACGGTGCCATCTGGCGCAGCTTGGCGGCGACCGCGCCGCTTTCGGCGTGGATAACGACCACCCCCGACTTGTAATTGGCCACGCAGCTCGCGTGGCCCAGGTGCGCGGGCGCGAATCCTTCATACAGGCGCGTCAGCTTCATGAGCAGTCGCGCGTGTGCCAGCACTTTGCCGGCGCCGTCGGCGGCTTCGAGATAGTTTTCGAGTGAGTTGTGCATCGGGAACTTCGAGGAGAGGCAACTTTGCATATTATTCTCGTCTCCAATCGTCTGGCAACCGCGAAGACCCTGGTCGTCACGCGTCGCATGCTGGCTTTGGGGCTTTTCGTCGTGATTTGCCTGTTGCTCGGCACGTCCTTTCTGTTTTCCTACGCCAGCGTCGCTTTCCGTCTTCCTTTCGTACAGAGTCTGGTCGTCGCCGTGCAGCAGAGCGAAGCCCAGAAGACGCAGGTTTTCGTGCGCGACAACCTGAACGCGATGGCCGGACGCCTCGGTGAAATGCAGGCGCAGCTCCTGCAGCTCGACGCGCTGGGCGAGCGCATTTCGTCGCTGTCCGGCATCAAGCTGGGCGAGCGGCCGCTCGACGCCAAACCGGTGCCCGGCGGGCAGGGCGGTCCTTTCGTTCCGCCCGGCGGCGAGCTGGCGCTGTCCGGCGAGGAATTGCAGCGTGAGCTCGATCGTCTGGCGAGTCTGGTCGAGCATCGGGCCGATACCCTGTCGGTCCTCGAAAGCCGCCTGATGGACCAGCGCATCCGCAACAGCCTGCTGCCGACCATCGTTCCGGTCAAGGACGTGCGCATCGGCTCGACCTTCGGCGTGCGCGCCGACCCGATGCTCAGCGTCAGCGCCATGCACGAGGGGATCGATTTCGTCGTGTCGCCGGGCACCGAGGTGGTGTCGGCGGCGGGCGGCATCGTCGTCATCGCTGAAATGCACCCGCAGTACGGGAACATGATCGATATCGACCACGGCAACGGATTTTCGAGCCGCTACGCCCATCTGTCGTCGATGCGCGTCAAGGCCGGGCAACTCGTAAAACGCGGGCAGCCCATCGCCGCGAGCGGCAACACGGGGCGCTCGACGGGGCCGCACCTGCATTTCGAGGTGCGCTACAACGGCGTCGCGCAAAACCCGGCCCGTTTCCTGCAGCAGAACGGGCAACAGAGCCCCCTGCTCGCCGTCCAGCAGGCCGCGTCGCCGGCGCGGCCCACCGCGCCGCGCCGCTAGGCGCGGACCCCGACCGGGCGCGCGCCGCCGCGCCGCGTCGGGGCGCATGCTAGAATCGCCCCCTTTCAGCCTTCGCTACCACACCAAGAATGATTTCCGGCCTACTCAAGAAGATTTTCGGCAGCCGCAACGACCGGCTGATCAAGCAGTATTCCCAGATCGTTCGTCAGATCAATGGTTTGGAGGCGTCGATCAGCGCCCTGTCCGACGACGATTTGCGCGGCAAGACCGCCGAATTCAAGGCCCGGCTCGCCGCCGGCGAAACGCTCGATGCCCTGCTGCCCGAGGCCTTTGCGGTCGTCCGCGAAGCCGGCAAGCGCGTGCTCGGCATGCGCCATTTCGACATGCAGATGATCGGCGGCATGGTCCTGCACTTCGGCAAGATCGCCGAAATGCGTACCGGCGAAGGCAAGACGCTGGTCGCCACGCTGCCGTCCTATCTCAACGCGCTCTCCGGCAACGGCGTGCACGTGATCACGGTCAACGACTACCTGGCCAGCCGCGACGCCGAGTGGATGGGGCGGCTGCACCGCTTCCTCGGCCTTTCCGTCGGCGTCAATCTGTCGCAGATGGAGCACGACGCCAAGCAGGCCGCCTACGCAGCCGACATTACCTACGGCACGAACAACGAGTTCGGCTTCGACTATCTGCGCGACAACATGGTCTACACGGCCGGCGAACGCGTGCAGCGCAAGCTCAACTTCGCGATCGTCGACGAAGTCGATTCGATCCTGATCGATGAGGCGCGCACGCCGCTGATCATCTCCGGCCAGGCCGAGGACCATACCGACCTTTACGTGCGCATGAATCAGGTGGCGCCGATGCTCGTGCGCTGCCAGGAAGAGAACGGCGCGGGCGACTACTGGGTCGACGAAAAGGGGCATCAGGTGCTGATGAGCGAGGTCGGCCACGAGAACGCCGAGCAGATCCTCGCCCGCCTCGGCATCCTGCCGGAAGGCGGCAGCCTCTACGACGCGGCCAACATCCTCCTGATCCACCACCTCTACGCCGCGCTGCGCGCCCACAACCTGTTCCACAAGGACCAGCACTACGTGGTGCAGAACGGCGAAGTGGTCATCGTCGACGAATTCACCGGCCGCCTGATGTCCGGCCGTCGCTGGTCGGACGGCCTGCACCAGGCGGTCGAGGCCAAGGAAGGCGTGAACATCCAGAACGAGAACCAGACGCTGGCCTCGATCACCTTCCAGAACTACTTCCGCATGTACGGCAAGCTGTCCGGCATGACCGGCACGGCCGACACCGAAGCCTACGAATTCCAGCAGATCTACGGTCTCGAAACGGTCGTCATCCCGACCAACCGGCCGATGCAGCGCAAGGACAACAACGACCAGATCTTCCGCACCGCCAAGGAAAAGCACGAGGCCATCGTCGCCGACATCCGTGCCTGCCGCGAGCGCGGTCAGCCGGTGCTGGTCGGCACCACCTCGATCGAGAACTCGGAACTGCTCTCGGCGCTGCTCGATCACGAAAAAATTCCGCATCAGGTGCTCAACGCCAAGCAGCACGCGCGCGAAGCCGAGATCGTCATCCAGGCCGGCCGTCCCGGCGTCGTCACCATCGCCACCAACATGGCCGGCCGCGGCACCGACATCGTGCTCGGCGGCAGCATCGAGAAGCAGGTCGCCGCGCTACGCGACGACGCGAGCCTGCCGGCCGAAGAAAAGGATGCGCGCGTCGCTGCGCTCAAGGCCGAGTGGCAGACCCTGCACGATCAGGTGCTGGCCGCCGGCGGCCTGCACATCATCGGCTCCGAGCGGCACGAATCGCGGCGCATCGACAACCAGCTGCGCGGTCGTTCCGGCCGCCAGGGCGACCCCGGCTCCTCGCGCTTCTACCTGTCGCTCGACGATTCGCTGCTGCGCATCTTCGCCGGCGAGCGCCTGAAGGCGATCATGGAGCGCCTGAAGATGCCGGAAGGCGAGCCGATCGAGCATCCGCTCGTTTCGCGTTCGCTCGAGTCGGCGCAGCGCAAGGTCGAGGCGCGCAACTTCGATATCCGCAAGCAGCTGCTCGAATACGACGACGTCGCCAACGACCAGCGCAAGGTCATCTACCAGCAGCGCAACGAACTGCTGGAAACCGAGGACATCTCGGAAACGGTCACCGCCATGCGTCATGGCGTGCTGCACGACACCTTCCGCATCTACGTCCCGGCCGACAGCGTCGAAGAGCAGTGGGACCTGCCGCTGCTGGAAAATGCGCTCGCCGCCGAGTTGCAGCTGCAGCTGCCGATCGTCGAATGGTTCAAGAGCGAGCCGACTCTCGGTGAGGAGGACATCCTTAAGCGCATCGTCGCCGCCGCCGACAGCGCGTATGCGGCGAAGGTCGAGTTGGTGGGCGCCGACTCCTTCCACCAGTTCGAACGCAACGTCATGCTGCAGAGCCTGGATACGCACTGGCGCGAGCACCTGGCGGCGCTCGACCACCTGCGCCAGGGCATCCACCTGCGCGGCTATGCGCAGAAGAACCCGAAGCAGGAATACAAGCGCGAAGCCTTCGAGCTCTTCCAGTCGCTGCTCGACAGCGTGCGCGCCGACGTCACCCGCCTGCTGATGACCGTCCAGGTTCGTTCGGCCGAGGACGTCGAGGAAAGCGCGCCGCACGCCGAGGTGCAGAACGTCCAGTATCACCACGCCGACTACGACGAGGCGCTCGGCAAGACCGCCGGCGAGGGCGGCGAAGACAGCGCGCAGGCGGCGCAGCCGGTGCGCGCCGCGCCGCAGACCGGGCGCAACGATCCCTGCCCCTGCGGCTCGGGCAAGAAGTACAAGCACTGTCACGGCAAGCTGAGTTAATTCCCGGAACCGACCGGTTTTCCCATCGGCAAGGAGGCACAGAGAGCGTTCGATCTCTGTGCCTCTGCGTTTGGAGATTCTAGAAAATGCCAGTCAATTATCAGACGCCCGCTCCCGAAGCCCTGTTTCCCGTCGCCGGCGTCCGCCTCGGCGTCGCCGAGGCCGGCATCCGCAAGGCGAACCGCCGCGATCTGACGCTGCTTGCGCTCGATCCCGGCTGTCGCGTCGCCGGCGTATTTACGGAGAACCGCTTCTGCGCCGCGCCGGTCCAGCTCTGCCGTCGCCATCTGGAGCTCGGCAGCGAGATTCGCGCGCTGGTCATCAACACCGGCATCGCCAACGCCGGCACCGGCGAAGCCGGCGTGCAGGCGGCCTGGCAGACCTGTTCCGGGGTCGGCAAGCTGTTCGGCATCGAAGAGCGTCAGGTGCTGCCTTTCTCGACCGGCGTCATCCTCGAACCGCTGCCGGTCGAACGTCTGCTCGGCGGCCTGCCGGCCTGCGCCGACGATTTGAAAGCCGATAACTGGCATGCCGCCGCGCACGCCATCATGACGACCGACACCGTCGCCAAGGCGGCCTCGCGGCGCGTCGACATCGGCGGCAGGACGGTGACCATCACCGGCATCAGCAAGGGCGCCGGCATGATCAAGCCGAACATGGCGACCATGCTCGGCTTCATGGCCACCGACGCCGGCATTGCCGCGCCGCTGCTGCGCCAGCTGGTGCGCGAGGCGGCCGACGAATCGTTCAACTGCATCACGGTCGATGGCGACACCTCGACCAACGACTCCTTCATCCTGATCGCCAGCGGCCAGTCCGGCGTCGAATTCACCGAGGCCGACGCTTCCGCCGCCGGCTACGCGCAGCTGCGCGCGGCGGTGATCGCCGTCGCCGTCGAGCTGGCGCAGGCCATCATCCGCGACGGCGAGGGCGCGACCAAGTTCATGACGATCGCCGTCGAAGGCGGCAAGGATCGCGAGGAATGCAAGCGCGTCGGCTACGCGATCGGCCACTCGCCACTCGTGAAGACGGCCTTCTTCGCCTCCGATCCCAATCTCGGACGCATCCTGGCCGCGATCGGCTACGCCGGGATCAAGGATCTCGACGTGAATGGGGTGCGCGTCTGGCTGGCCAGCGCCGGCGAGGAAGTCCTGGTTGCCGAGAGCGGCGGGCGGGCGGCGGCGTACCGCGAGGAGGACGGCGCCCGCATCATGCAGCAGTCCGAAATCACCGTGCGCGTCGACCTCGGGCGCGGCGCGGCGCGCAGCAACGTCTATACCTGCGACTTCTCGTACGACTACGTGAAGATCAACGCCGACTACCGGAGCTAGCCGGCCGCCGCCGTCAGGCGGTTTTCTGCAGCCGTATCAATCTGAACCAGCCGGACGCAAGCGCCGGCTGGTCGCTTTTCAGGGTCAGCTCCGGCACGGCGGTGAGCGCGTCCTCGAAAACCACGTCGAGGCGCGTCGCCACCCGGCGCAGCAGCGGGTTGAACAGGCGGCGCAGCGGCGCGCGCTGGCGGGGCTGCAGGAACTTGTCGAAAATCAGGATCTGGCCGCCGGGCGTCAGCACGCGTGCGGTTTCGGCGAGGCAGGCGACGGGGTCGGGAACGACGGCCAGAATCAGGTGCAGCACCGCGTGCTCGAAGCTGGCGTCGGCGAAGGGCAGGCGCTGCGCGTCGCCGAGCACGCCGTGGAAGTCCAGCGCGCTGCGCTGCGAGAGCGCCCGGCGCAGCATCGCCGGCGTCAGGTCGAGGCCGGTGTAGCGGTGCTGCGGCGGCAGCAGGGGGAGGTCGAGGCCGGTGCCGACGCCGTTGAGCAGCACGCGCGCCGGGGTCGAGGGCAGTCCGGCCAGGCTGGTCTGCCGGGCGCTCCGCGTCGCGGCGGCGAGCGCCGCGTCGTAGAAGGGCGCGATCAGCGCGTAGCTGCGTTCGAGTCCCAAGGGGTCAGTGCAGGACGCGCGGCACGGCGAGCGTGAATTCGGGGATGCGTGCCTCGAACTGCGTCCCGTCCTCGGCCGTCATCTGGTAGCTGCCGCGCATCGTGCCGACCGGCGTGTCGAGCTGGCAGCCGCTCGTGTATTCAAAGCGCTCGCCGGGCTGCAGTAGCGGCTGGTGGCCGACGACACCGAGTCCGCGCACTTCCTGCACCTCGTCGCCGGCGTCGGTGATGATCCAGTGACGCGAAATCAGCTGCGCCGCCACGGTGCCGACGTTTTCGATGGTGATCGTGTAGGCGAACACGTAGCGGTCGTTGTCCGGGTCCGACTGGTCGGCGATGAACTGCGGGACGGCGTTGACGGCGATGTCGTATTTCTTGCTCTCGGCCATGGATGTCGGGGGAAGTTGAGGGTTGATCGGCATTGCACACCAAAGCGTGGTATCTGACAAGCAAAGCGGCGGCCGGTTCTCGAGGGGCGGCGCATCGGCTCATTCGGGGCAAAGGCAGGCATTCGCGGTAAAATCGCTCCTTTGCCCAACAGGCCCCGCCATGCACGTCATCGCCCCCAGCATTCTGTCCGCCAACTTCGCCAAGCTCGGCGAGGAAGTCGTCAACGTCGTCGCCGCCGGCGCCGACTGGATTCACTTCGACGTGATGGACAACCACTACGTGCCCAACCTGACGATCGGCCCGCTCGTCTGCGAGGCGATCCGTCCGCTGACCCGGGCGCCGATCGACGTGCACCTGATGGTCAAGCCGGTCGACCGCATCGTTCCCGATTTCGCCAGGGCCGGCGCCAACATCATCACCTTCCACCCGGAAGGCTCCGAGCACATCGACCGCACGCTCTCGCTGATCCGCGAGAATGGCTGCCAGGCCGGCCTCGTCTTCAACCCGGCGACGCCGCTCGACCATATGGATTACGTGATGGACAAGCTCGACGTCGTCCTCCTGATGAGCGTGAACCCCGGTTTCGGCGGGCAGAAGTTCATCCCGGGAACGCTCGCCAAGCTCAAGGCGGCGCGCGCCCGGCTCGACGCCTACGAGCGCGAGAGCGGCCGGCGCATCCGCCTCGAGATCGACGGCGGCGTCAAGGTCGACAACATCGCCGAAATCGCCCGCGCCGGCGCCGACACCTTCGTCGCCGGTTCGGCCATCTACGGCACGCCCGACTACAAGGCGACGATAGACGCCATGCGCGCCGAGCTGGCCGCCGCCTGATGCGCTTCGAGTCGGTCACCCTCGACCTCGACGGCACGCTGCTCGACACCATCGCCGACCTCGCCGCCGGCTGCAATGCGATGCTCGTCGAACTCGGGCGGGCGCCGCGCAGCCAGGCTGAGATCCACAGCTTCGTTGGCAAGGGCATGGCGGTGCTCGTCGAGCGCTGCCTGAGCGACGGAGTGCCGCCGGCGCCGGCGCTGCTGGCCGACGGCATCGCCGTTTTCCAGAAGCACTACACGGCGCTCAACGGCAGCGCGACGCGCATCTATCCGGGCGTCGTCGAAGGCCTCGACGCGCTGCGCGCGCTCGGCCTCCCGCTCGCCGTGGTGACCAACAAGCCGGCCGCGTTCACCGCGCCGCTGCTCGCGCGCATGGGGCTGCACACGTACTTCGCCGCAGTCGTTTCCGGCGACACGCTGCCCTACAAGAAGCCGCGCCCCGAACCGATCCTGCACGCCTGCGCGCTGCTCGGCTCGCGGCCGGCCGCCAATCTGCATATCGGCGACTCGGCCAACGACATCGACGCGGCGCGCGCCGCCGGTAGTCCGGTGCTCTGCGTCCCCTACGGCTACAACGAAGGGCGGCCGGTGGACAGCGCCGATTGCGATGCGCTAGTATCCAGCCTCGTCGAAGCGGCGCGCTTCGTGGCCGATAGCGGTCGATAGCGCCGCCCGCACCGTTTAATTTTCGTCAGAAACTCATTGTGACTCGCAAGAACGCGGCTGAATTGAAGGAGAACGTTGCAGCCCGTGCCCGGAATCTCGATTCCTGGTGCGGCTGGCGCACATGGCGCCGGTAGTTCTGCACGTCCGTACCTTCCTTTCGTCAGACCCGTTTTTGTGAGATTGCAATGAACGAAACAGAATTCAACGCGCTCGCCGCGCAAGGCTACAACCGCATCCCGGTCACTCTCGAGACCTTCGCCGATCTCGACACCCCGCTCTCGATCTACCTGAAGCTCGCCAACGGCCCGTATACGTACCTGCTCGAGTCGGTGCAGGGCGGCGAGCGCTTCGGCCGCTACTCGATCATCGGCCTTGCCAGCCCGACGCGCGTCGTCGTGAACGGCCATCAGGTGCTGGTGCTCACCGGCAACCGCATCGCCGAGCGCGAGGACGACACCAATCCGCTCGACTTCATCGGCAAGTTCATGAAGCGCTTCCGCGCCGCGCCGTCGGCCGGCCTGCCGCGTTTCTGCGGCGGCCTCGTCGGCTGCTTCGGTTACGACACCGTGCGCTACGTCGAAACGCGCCTGACGCGCACGCAGAGGCCGGGCGACCTCGGTACGCCGGACATCGTCCTGCTGCTCTCCGAGGAAATCGCCGTCGTCGACAACCTGTCCGGCAAGCTCTCGCTCGTCGTCTATGCCGAGCCCGGCGTTCCCGGCGCCTTCCAGAAGGCGCAGGCGCGCCTCAAGGAACTGCTCGCCAGGCTGCGCGCGCCGGTGCAGATTCCGGCGGAAACGGCGAAGGCCTCGCAGCCAGCCGTCTCGGTCTTCGGCGAAGCGCAGTTCAAGCAGGCCGTGCAGAAGGCCAAGCAGTACATCACCGAGGGCGACATCATGCAGGTCGTCCTCTCGCAGCGCATGAGCAAGCCGCTCGGCGCCAGCCCGATGGCGCTCTACCGCTCGCTGCGCTCGCTCAATCCCTCGCCCTACATGTTCTATTTCGACTTCGAGGACTTCCACGTCGTCGGCGCCTCGCCCGAAATCCTCGTGCGTCTCGAAGGCGACACCGTGACGGTGCGGCCGATCGCCGGTACGCGCAAGCGCGGCGCCTCGTTCGAGGAAGACCAGGCGCTCGCCGCCGAACTGCTGGCCGACGAGAAGGAGCGCGCCGAGCACGTGCAGCTGCTCGACCTCGGGCGCAACGACGCCGGCCGCGTCGCGCGGGTGGGCAGCGTCAAGCTCACCGAGAACATGATCGTCGAGCGCTACTCGCACGTGATGCACATCGTCTCCAATGTCGAAGGCAAGCTGCAGCCGGGGCTCGACGCGCTCGACGTGCTGAAGGCCACCTTCCCGGCCGGCACCGTGTCCGGTGCGCCCAAGGTGCGCGCCATGGAAATCATCGACGAACTGGAGCCGGTGCGCCGCGGCATCTACGCCGGCGCGGTCGGCTACCTCGGCTTCCACGGCGACATGGACATCGCCATCGCGATCCGCACCGCGGTGGTCAAGGACGGCCAGATGCACGTCCAGGCCGGCGCCGGCATCGTCGCCGATTCCGATCCGGCGTCCGAATGGCAGGAAACCCAGAACAAGGCCCGCGCCGTCCTGCGCGCGGCGGAACTGGCCGAGCACGGCCTCGACACCCGTTTCGAATGAGAGGCCGGCCATGCTGCTGATGATCGACAACTACGATTCCTTCACCTACAACCTCGTGCAGTATTTCGGCGAGCTCGGGCAAGAGGTGAAGGTGTTCCGCAACGACGCCATCTCGCTGGCCGAGATCGCGCGCCTGCGGCCCGACTATCTGGTGATTTCGCCCGGCCCCTGCACGCCGGCGCAGGCCGGCGTCTCGCTCGCCGCGATCCGCGAGTTCGCCGGCAAGATTCCCCTGCTCGGCGTCTGCCTCGGCCACCAGTCGATCGGCGAGGCCTTCGGCGGGCGCGTCGTGCACGCCAAGAAGCTGATGCACGGCAAGGTGTCGCCGGTCCATCACAAGGACGTCGGCGTCTTTCGCGGGCTGCCCAATCCGCTTACCTGCACGCGCTACCACTCGCTGGCCATCGAGCGCGAGTCGCTGCCCGACTGCCTGGAGATCACCGCCTGGACCGACGACGGCGAAATCATGGGCGTGCGGCACAAGACGCTGCCGGTCGAAGGCGTGCAGTTCCACCCGGAGTCCATCCTCACCGAGCGCGGCCACGACCTGCTCGACAACTTCCTGAAGGAGCACGCGCAATGAAGCCGCAGGACGCCCTGACGCGGGTCATCGAGCACCGCGAGATCTTCCACGACGAAATGGTTTCACTGATGCGCCAGATCATGGGCGGCGAGGTGTCGCCGGTGATGATCGCGGCCATTCTCACCGGCCTGCGCGTCAAGAAGGAAACGGTCGGCGAAATCACCGCCGCAGCGCAGGTCATGCGCGAGCTTTCGACACGCATCGAGGTGGCTGACAACGCCAACTTCGTCGACATCGTCGGCACCGGTGGCGACGGCGCGCACACTTTCAATATTTCCACCTCCGCGATGTTCGTTGCGGCGGCAGCGGGAGCCAAGGTAGCCAAGCACGGCGGCCGCAGCGTTTCCTCCAGCTCCGGTAGCGCCGATCTGCTCGAAGCGCTCGGCGCCAACATCATGCTGACGCCGATGCAGGTCGGCGAGTGTCTGGCCGCTACGGGAATCGGCTTCATGTTCGCCCCGAGCCATCACCTGGCGATGAAGAACGTTGCGCCGGTCCGCCGTGAAATGGGCGTGCGCACCATATTCAATATCCTCGGCCCGCTGACCAATCCGGCCGGCGCGCCGAATACGCTGCTCGGCGTTTTTCATCCCGATCTGGTCGGCATTCTGGTTCGCGTCATGGAGCGCCTCGGCGCGAAGCACGTGCTGGTGGTCTACGGCAAGGACGGCATGGACGAAATCTCGCTCGGTGCGGCGACGATGGTTGGCGAACTGAAGGACGATCAGGTCAGCGAATACGAAATTCATCCGGAAGATTTCGGTCTGCAGATGGCTTCCAATCGCAGCCTGCGCGTGAGCAACGCGCAGGAGTCGAAGGAGATGGTGTTCTCGGCGCTGGGCAATGTCGCCGGTACCGCACGCGAGATCGTTGCGTTCAACGCCGGCACGGCACTTTATGTTGCCAACGTCGCCAGTTCGATCCCGCAAGGCATCGAACTGGCGCGCGAAGCAATCGCTAGCGGCGCCGCGCGCGCCAAGCTCGACGAGTTTGTCCGCGTCACGCAAGGATTTGCGGCATGACGAAATCCGACATCCTGAACAAGATCCTCGCTGTCAAACGCGAGGAAGTCGCCGCCGCCTCCGCCCGCCGTTCGCTCGCCGCCATCCGCGCCGATGCCGCGGCGCAGCCTGCGCCGCGCGATTTCGTCGGTGCCCTGCGCGGCAAGATCGCCGCCGGCAAGGCGGCCGTGATCGCCGAGATCAAGAAGGCCAGCCCGTCCAAGGGCGTCCTGCGCGCCGACTTCCGCCCGGCGGAGATCGCCGCCAGCTACGAGGCGCACGGCGCCGCCTGCCTCTCGGTGCTGACCGACCGCCAGTTCTTCCAGGGCGACGCTGAGTATCTGCAGACCGCGCGCGCCGCCTGCGCGCTGCCGGTTTTACGTAAGGACTTCCTGGTCGACGCCTATCAGGTGCACGAAGCCCGCGCGATGGGCGCCGACGCCATCCTGCTCATCGCCTCGGCGCTCGATCTGGCCACCATGCGCGAATTCGAGGCGATCGCCCACGGCTACGGCATGGGCGTCCTCGTCGAAGTGCACGACGGCGCCGAGCTCGACGTCGCGCTGCAGCTAAAGACGCCGCTCGTCGGCATCAACAACCGCAATCTGCGCAGCTTCGATGTCAGCCTGCAGACCACGCTCGACCTTCTCCCGCACATCCCGGCCGGGCGCATCGTCGTCACCGAAAGTGGCATCCTCGCCGCGTCGGACGTCGCACTGATGCGCGCAAACGCTGTCCACGCCTTCCTCGTCGGCGAAGCCTTCATGCGCGCCCCCGAGCCGGGCGAAGCGCTGGCGGCTCTGTTCGGCGCCTGATTCACCGGTCTTGTTGCAAAAACACAACAAGGTCGGCGCCGCCTCGGGGCAAATTGCTTCGTCAAGGTTGCCCCGGGGGGGGGCGTTTGCCACAATCCGTCCAACTTCTCGTTTCCAGAGAGGTAAGACCCGGAGGAGTGGCAGCTAGCTCCGCCGATCTCAAACCTAGAGGAGATTCACAATGCAAAAGAAATTCATCGCGCTGGCTGTTGCCGGTCTGGTTTCCGGTGCCGCTTTCGCCCAGTCGAACGTCACCATCTACGGCGTCGCCGACGTGACTTTCGACAACGTCAAGGCCGACAACCAAGCCGCTGGCAACGTCAACGCCTTCGAGCGCTCGAACCGCGTTTCGGCCAACTCGTCCTTCATCGGCTTCAAGGGTACCGAAGCTCTGGGCAACGGCCTGAACGCTGTGTTCCAGTTCGAAGCCGCCGTCGCTAACGATAACGGTGGCGCTCTGTCGTTCAACCGCGATACCTTCGTTGGTCTGAGCAGCAACTCCTGGGGTACCGTCGTTGCTGGTACTCTGACCGGCCCGACCCGCGCTCTGGGCGCCTCGATGGACGTCTTCGCCGGCGCTACCGGTATCGGTGCTAACAGCGGCCTGATCGGCAAGCTGGGTAATGGCCTTACCGGCGTGACGACCGACGCGAATGGTGCGCCGGTTGCTCCTGGTGTTGGTGCTACTCCTGCTCTGGGCCGCTCGACGACTCAGACCTCCATTTTTGACACCCGCTGGAAGAACGCCATCGCCTACGTTTCGCCTTCTTTTGGTGGCGTGACCGCGACGGCTGCTTACGTTGCTAACGAAAACCACTCGGCCACGATCAATACCTCGGGCTACGATCTCGGCCTGAACTATGCCAACGGTCCGGTCAAGGCTGGCATTACGTACAATGCCGTCACCCTGAAGAACCAGGCTACCAACGCTTTGACGCCTCTTCTTGGCTTGGGTAACGACGTCAAGACCAACGATCTGCGTATCGGCGGTATGTACGACTTCGGCGTTGCCACCGTTCGTGCCATGTACGACCGCGTCAAGCTGGAAAGCTCGCTGGGCGATATCAAGCAGAACGTTTGGGGTCTGGGCGCTACGTTCAACGTCAGCTCGGCTGGCAAGATCGTCGGCCAGTACTACAAGGCCCAGGATGTGAAGGGTACCGTTGCGCTCGGCGCTGGCGCTGACACTGGTGCCGCTCTGTGGGCCATCGGCTACGAGCACAGCCTGTCCAAGCGCACCATCCTGAAGGCGACCTACGCCAACCTGAACAATGCCACGAACGCTAACTACGACTTCGGCATCAATGCCACCGGCGGTGCGGTTAACAACTCGACCGTCTCCGGCTTCCAGTTCGGTATGCGCCACTCGTTCTAATCTGACTTCGGTCGGTTAGTCGGAAAAACGGGCGCTTCGGCGCCCGTTTCTATTGTGTGCTTCGTCCATGCAAATCGACGGTGCACACAAAGAAAAAGCCCGCTTTGGCGCGAGACGTTCGCCTAAAGTGTGGCCAATAAATATAATGGCCCGGTCATTTTGATCGGGCCATTTCTATGTATCCGAAGCAACCACGGGCCTTTCGCGTCCCTGCTCCTGTCGATGGGCTGCAGGCGA
>Ga0209934_1000201_pt1 | contig 179600 bp, 167 predicted proteins | sample ThiBiot_750_plan_2_FD_183950 | JGI IMG/M metagenome (GOLD analysis project Ga0209934, IMG submission 183950) | Wastewater bioreactor microbial communities from Cape Town, South Africa - Thiocy_expt_750_plan (SPAdes) | ecosystem: Engineered > Bioreactor > Thiocyanate-remediating >...
ACTTGGGCGCGGGACTCGAGCGGGACTTGGGCGGGACTTGGGCGGGACTTGGGCGGGGCGCCGGCGGACGGCCGTGCAGCGAGCGCGGATGGGGACGGGTCGGGGGCCGGCGACGAATCCCGCCGCCTGCCGCTTGCCGTTCGCGGGATCAGCCCGAAAAGCGCTGCAGCTGCCGCCGGTCGCGCTTGGTCGGACGGCCCTTGAGGTCGCTGCCCGGCGCCGGGCCGAGCTTGCGCGCTTCGCCGGCGGCCTGCCGGCGCGCCCGGCTCTCATCGCTTTCGGCGTAGAGCAGGGCGGCTTCCGGGGCCGGGCGGCGGTATTCGTTGAGGCCGACGACGCCCACGTCCCAGTGCACGTCGCCGATCGTGATTTCGAGCCGGTCGCCGACCTTGACCTCGCGCGCCGGTTTGGCGGCGTGGCCGTTGAGCTTGACCTTGCCGCCGCCGATCGCTTCGCTGGCGAGCGCGCGCGTCTTGTAGAAGCGCGCCGCCCACAGCCATTTGTCGAGGCGCAGGCGCGCGGGCGCCGTCTTCTCCCCGGCCTTGTCTTCCTTGCTGTCCCTTTCGCGCATCGTCATTCCTTGGCCGGGTGCTTGGACAGCTTGCGCTGCAGGGTGCGGCGGTGCATCTTCAGCGCGCGCGCCGTCGACGAGATGTTGCCCTGATGCTCGGCGAGCACGCGCTGGATGTGCTCCCATTCGAGGCGGTCGACGGAAAGCGGCGAGTCGGAGACGGGCATCGTCGCGTCGCCTTCGCCGCTCTTGTGCAGGGCGGCGACCACTTGGTCGGCGTCGCAGGGCTTGGCCAGGTAATGCACGGCGCCGAGCTTGATCGCCTCGATCGCGGTGGCGATGCTGGCGTAGCCGGTGAGCATCACGATGCGCGTGTTGGGGTCGAGTTCGATCAGCTTCTCGATCAGCACGAGGCCGGAGTCGCCCGGCATCTTGAGATCGACGACCGCGTACTCGGGCGATTGCAGCTGCGCCTTGGCCAGCGCCTCCTCGACGTCGCCGGCGGTGGCCACCGCGTAGCCGCGCCGTTCGAGGGCGCGCGCGAGGACGCGGCGGAAGGCCTCGTCGTCGTCGACGAGGAGGAGCGAGGAGCGGTCGTCGTCGACCGGGGCGGGGAAGGCGTTCATGGGCTGTGCACTTTCAGGCGCGCGAGCGGCAGGGTGACGCGCGTGCATGCGCCGGGGCCGTCCTCGCGGTTGAACAGGTCGACCTGCCCGCCGAAGCGCTCGACGGTGGCGCGGGTCAGGAAAAAGCCGATGCCGAGGCCGCCGACCGTTGAGCCGGCGTCGGTTTCGGCGCCGCCCTTGCTGCTGCGGAAGGCCTGGCCGAGGCCGCGCAGCGCCGCGTCGTCGAGGCCGGGGCCGCGGTCGAGGATCTCGATGCGGCAGTGCTGCGCGTCCCAGGCCGCCGCGATCTGCAGCGGCTCGCTCTGCGCACCGCTGGCGTCGGCGGCGTTGTCGAGCAGGTTGACGAGGGCCTGCGCCAGCGTGCGCTCGGCGGCCACGAGAGGGGCCGGCCCGGCGCCGTTGAAGGCGAGGCGAAGGCGCGCGCGCGGGCGGATCACCTGCCAGGCGTCGATCAGTTCGGCCAGCCAGCGGTCGAGCGGCTGCGCCTGCCGGCTTTCGTCGCGCGCCTGCCCGGCCGAGGCGAGCATCTGCGAGAGCGTCTGCTTGCAGTGCTCGACCTGCTGGCGCAGCAGGCCGAGGTCGTCCTTCAGCGCGCCGTCGCCGGCGTGCGTCAGTTCGAGTTCGCGGATGACCACAGCCATCGTCCCGAGCGGCGTGCCGAGCTTGTGCGCGGCGCCGGCGGCGAGCGTGCCGAGTGCGAGGATCTGTTCGTGGCGCAGCGCGGCTTCACGCGCCGCGGCCAGTTCGTGCTCGCGGCGGCGCAATGCGGCCGCCATGCGGGTCAGGAAGAAGACGACGATGCCGGCGCTGATCACGAAGTTGAGCCACATGCCGAGCACGTGCAGGGCGAAGCCGCTCATGTGTCCGGCGTGTTCGGGCGCCGTGCCGGTGGCGCGCGCGAGCAGCGCGTCGAGTTGCGCGAGGTGGCCCTGCGGCGGCGGCAGCGGCAGGTTCCAGAACATCAGGAAGGTGTAGGCGGCCAGCGTCAGGCCGGCCATCGCCCAGGCGTGGCGCGCCGGCAGCATGGCGGCGGCGAGCGTTGGCGAGAGCAGGAAGAGCGAGACGAAGGGGTTGGCCGAGCCGCCGGCGAAGTAGAGGAGCAGGGTGAGGATGGCGGCGTCGACGGCGAGCTGGGTGAAGATTTCACCGGGCCCCGCCGGCCCGCCGCGCTCCAGCCGCCATTGCGTGACGAGATTGACGGCGGCGAGCAGGGCGATCACGGCGGCCATCGGCGCCACGGCGAGCGGCATTTTCAGGCCGGCGACGGCGCCCGCGAGGACCAGCGCCTGCGTCACGATTTCGACGCGGCGCAGGGCGACGATGCGCGTCAGCGCGTGCGGCGCGTCGGCGGCGGTGGCCGGGGGCGAATCAGGGGCGGGGACGGGCGTCATCGTGCGCGATTTTACGCCGTGTGCCGGGCGTGTGCGGCGGCTGCGGCAATCGGCCGCAGTCGCCGCACACGCCGCGTGCGGCCGCCGGTGTCGCGCTCAGGCGCTCTGCGCGGCCGGCACGGCGCCGCGCCGCCACTGGCCGATGCGGTCGAGGTAGATATAGACGACCGGCGTCAGGTACAGCGTGAGGAACTGCGAGAGGACGAGACCGCCGACCACGGCGAGGCCGAGCGGGCGGCGCACCTCGGCGCCGGCGCCGATGCCGAGGGCGATCGGCAGGGTGCCGACGAGCGCCGCCATGGTCGTCATCATGATCGGCCGGAAGCGGATCAGGCAGGCCTGGAAGATCGCCTCGCGCGCCGCCATGGCGTCGTGGCGCTGCCGTTCGAGGGCGAAGTCGATCATCATGATCGCGTTCTTCTTGACGATGCCGACCAGCATGATGATGCCGACGAAGGCGTAGAGGCTGAGGTCGACGCCGAACAGGTAGAGCGTGAGCAGCGCACCGAGGCCGGCCGAGGGCAGGCCGGAGAGGATGGTCAGCGGGTGGATGAAGCTCTCGTAGAGGATGCCGAGGACGATGTACACCACCAGCACGGCGATCACGAGCAGGATGCCGAGGCCTTTCAGCGAGGCCTGGAAGGCCTGCGCCGTGCCCTGCAGGCTGGTGTTGAGCGAGGCCGGCATGCGCAGTTCCTGCTCGAGCGCCTTGACGCGGTTGACCGCGTCGCCGAGCGAGACGCCGGGCATCAGGTTGAACGAGATGGTGACCGACGGCAGCTGGCCCTGGTGGTTGACGGTCAGCGCCTGCGTCTTGCGGCTGATGCGCGCCACGGTGTCGAGCGGAATCAGCTTGCCGCTCGATGCGCGTACATGGAGGCGCGCGAGCATCGCCGGGTCGGCCTGGAATTCCGGGGCGACTTCGAGGATCACCTGGTACTGGTTGGTCGCGCCGTAGATCGTCGAAATCTGCCGCGAACTGAAAGCGCTCTGCAGCGCATCCTCGACCTGGCCGTAGCTGAGGCCGAGGGTGGCGATCTTGTGCCGGTCGATGTCGAGGGCGACGACCGGACTCTGGTTGTTGAGGTTGCTGGTGACGTCGACGAAGCCGGGCAGTTGGCGGATGCGGCCGAGCAGGGTGTCGGTCCACTGGTAGAGCTCGTCGAGGTCGGTGTCCTGCAGCGTGTATTGGTACTGCGCGGCGGTGACCTGGCCGCCGATGCGGATCACCGGCGGGTTCTGCATGTACACCTTGATGCCCGGCACGGCGGCGAGCTTGGGGCGCAGTTCCTGGATGATCTCGTCGGCCGACAGCTTGCGCTCGTCGTGCGGTTTGAGAACCATGAACACGGTGCCGGTGTTCGCGGTCGGGCGGGCGCCGCCGGCGCCGACCGAGGACATGAAGGAGCGGATGTTCGGGTCCTGCGCGATGATTGCGGCGACCGCGCGCTGGTGCTCGACCATCGAGGCGAAGGAGGCGTCCTGCGCGCCCTCGGTGAAGGCGATGATCTGCCCGCTGTCGCCGCTCGGCAGGAAGTCCTTGGGCACCACGGTGAACAGCAGGCCGGTCGCCGCGATCGTGGCGACGAAGCTGGCGATGATCAGACGCGGGCGTTGCATGGCCCAGGCCAGCGTGCGCTCGTAGGCGCCGAGCAGGCCGTCGAAGAAGCGCTCGAAGGCGCGGAAGACGGGGCCGTGCTCGACCGTCTCGGCGTGCTTCAGGTAGCGGCTGCACAGCATCGGCGTCAGGGTCAGCGAAACGATGCCGGAGACCAGGATGGCGGCGCAGATGGTGACCGCGAATTCGTGCAGCAGGCGGCCGACGATGCCGCCCATGAAGAGCACCGGGATGAACACGGCGATCAGCGAGATGGTCATCGAGATGATCGTGAAGCCGATTTCCCGGGAGCCCTTGATCGCCGCCTCGAAGGGCGTCTCGCCCGCCTCGATGTGGCGGACGATGTTCTCGAGCATGACGATGGCGTCGTCGACGACGAAGCCGACGGCCAGCGTGAGCGCGAGCAGCGAGAGGTTGTCGAGGCTGTAGCCGAGCGAGTACATGGCGGCGAAGGTGCCGATCACCGAGATCGGCAGCGCCAGGCTGGGGATCACCGTCGCCGACAGGTTGCGCAGGAAGAGCAGGATGACGAGGATGACGAGGACGCCGGCGAGGACCAGCGTGAACTGCACGTCGTCGATCGCCTCGCGGATCGAGATGCTGCGGTCGTACAGCGTGGTCATCGTGATCGAGGCCGGCAGCTTGGCCTGGAAGCTGGGCAGGATGCGCTTGATCGAATCGACCGTTTCGATCGTGTTGGCGCCCGGCTGGCGCTGGATGGCGAGCACGATGGCGCGCTTGTCGACGTTCCAGCTGGCGATCTTGGCGTTCTCGACGCTGTCGATCGGCGTCGCGACGTCCTCGAGGTGCACCGGCGCGCCGTTGCGCCAGGCGACGATCAGCGGGCGGTAGGCGGCGGCGTTGGCGAGCTGGCCGTTGTCCTTGATGGCGAAGGTCTGGCGCGCGCCGTCGAAGGTGCCGATCGGCTGGTTGACGTTGGCTTGGGCGACCGCCTGCTGCAGTTCGTCGATGCCCATGCCGCGCGCGGCCAGCTGGTCCGGGTTGGCGCGCACGCGCACGGCGAATTTCTGCGAGCCGAAGACGTTGACCTGGGCGACGCCGGTGACCGTGGACAGGCGCTGCGCGAGCTGCGTCTCGGCGTATTCGTTGACCACCGGCAGCGGCAGCGTCGGCGACGAGAGGGCGATGTAGAAGATCGGCGAGTCGGCCGGATTGACCTTGCGGAACGAGGGCGGCGTCGGCATCCCCGGCGGCAGCTTGCGCAGGGCTGCGGAAATGGCCGACTGGACGTCCTGCGCGGCGGCGTCGATGCTGCGGTCGAGCGAGAACTGCAGGGTGATCGAGGTCGTCCCCTGGGCGCTCGTCGAGCTCATCGAATCGAGGCCGGCGATCGTCGAAAACTGGCCTTCGAGCGGCGTCGCGACGGCGGCCGCCATCGTTTCCGGCGAGGCGCCGGGCAGGCTGGCGGTGACCGAGATGGTCGGGAAATCCACCGCGGGCAGTTCGGATACCGGCAGGGCGCGATAGGCGATCACGCCGAAAATGACAAACGCTGCCATCAGCAGCGTCGTCATGACCGGGCGGCGGATGCAGAGCTCGGGTAGGTTCATGGCGTCGGCCTCAGCTGCGTGCCGGGTCGGCCGTGGCCGTCGCCGCGGGGGCTGGTGCGTCTTCCTTGCTGCGGATTTTGGCGCCCGGCGTCAGGCGCAGCTGGCCGTCGGTGACGACCGTCTCGCCGGCTTGCAGGCCCTTGGCGACGACCGTCAGGCCGCCGGTCGAGGCGCCGGTTTCGACCTTGCGCACCTCGACGCTGCTGTCGGCCTTGACGACGAAGATGAAGTTGCCTTCCGGTCCTTGCTGCACGGCTTCGTTCGGCACGGTGACGGCTTGCCGCAGGGTGTCAAGCCGCAGGTTGACGTTGAGGAACTGTCCCGGCGTCAGCTTCTCGTCGACGTTGGGCAGCTCGGCCTTCATCTGGATGGTGCCGGTCGCGGCGTCCACCGCGTTGTCGAGGAAGCGGACGCTGCCTTCGAAGCTGTGCGCGCTGTCGCCGGGCAGGCTGACGGCGACCTTCAGCGCGCCGATGCCTTTGTCGCCGGCGCCGGCGGCCGCCGCGCGCAGGCGCGGCAGGTGCTTTTCCGGGACGGAAAAACTGACCAGCAGCGGGCGCACGCGGTTGACCACGGCCAGCGCGGTGTCGTTGGTCTTGATCGCCGATCCCGGGAAGACGAGGCGGGCGCCGACGATGCCGGCGAACGGCGCGCGTACGGTGGTATAGGAGAGTTGGGCGCGGGCGAGGTCGAGCGCGGCCTGGTCGGCGCGCAGGGTTGCCGCCGCCGCCGCTTCGTTGGTGCGGACCTCGTTGACCTTTTCCTCGGAAACGAAATTGCGACCCTTGAGCGCCATGTAGCGCAAGGTGTCGGCATGCGCCTTGGCGAGCAGCGCCTCGTCGCGCGCGACGCTGGCTTCCGCCTGGCGGACGCGGGCGGTGAAATCCGAGGGGTCGAGACGCACGAGAACGTCGCCCTGGGCGACGCGCTGCCCCTCGGTGAACAGCACCGCCTCGATCTGGCCGTCGACGCGCGCTTTCAGCGTGACGCTCTCGAAGGCCTCGGCCCGTCCGACCACGTCGACGGCGAACGGAACGTCGCGGGCGGCCGCCTGCGCGATCGCCACCGGGACCGGCGGCGGTGCGGTTTTCTTGTCGTCCGCGTTGCCGGAGCAGGCGGCGAGGAAAAGGGCGGTGACGAGAAGGGCAGCGACGGACGGGGGCGCGCGACGGTCGGGTTTCAAGGCAGGCGGCTTTCCAGGGCGTAGAGGTCTTCGACCGTTTCGCGACGGCGGACGAGGTGGGCGGCGGCGCCGTCGACCATCACTTCGGCGACGCGCGGCCGGGTGTTGTAGTTGGAGCTCATGGCCATGCCGTAGGCGCCGGCCGACATCACGGCGAGCAGGTCGCCGGGCTGCAGGGCGAGCGGCCGGCCGTGGCCGAGGAAGTCGCCGGACTCGCAGATGGGGCCGACAATTTCCCAGGATTTCTCCGGCGTTTCCCGCGCGTCGCGCGGGGTGACCGGCAGGATGTCGTGCCAGGCGTCGTAGAGCGCGGGGCGGGCGAGGTCGTTCATCGCCGCGTCGACGATGGCGAAGTTCTTCACTTCGCCCGGCTTCAGGTATTCGACTTTGGTCAGCAGCAGGCCGGCGTTGCCGACCAGGCGGCGGCCCGGTTCGAGCAGCACCTTGAGGCCGCGTCCCGTGAGCTTGGCGAGCAGGGGGCGCAGGTAGGAGGCGACGCTGGGCGCCGTTTCGTCGCGGTAGCGGATGCCGAGGCCGCCGCCGAGATCGATGTGATGCAGGCGGATGCCCTCGGCGGCGAGCTGGTCGACGAGCAGCAGGACCTTGTCGAGCGCTTCGGCGAAGGGTGCCGGGTCGAGCAGCTGCGAGCCGATGTGGCAGTCGATGCCGGTGATTTCGAGGTGCGGCAGCGCGGCGGCGTGGCGGTAGAGCGCCAGCGCGTCCTCGTAGGCGACGCCGAACTTGTTTTCCTTGAGCCCGGTCGAGATGTAGGGGTGCGTCTTTGCGTCGACGTTGGGATTCACGCGTAGGCTGATCGGCGCCTGCTTGCCGAGCTTGCCGGCGACTGCGTTGAGACGGTCGAGTTCGGGCGCCGATTCGACGTTGAAGCAGAGGATGCCGGTGGCGAGCGCGAACTCCATTTCGGCGGCCGTCTTGCCGACGCCGGAGAAGACGATCTTGCGCGGGTCGCCGCCGGCCGCCAGCGCGCGCTTCAGTTCGCCGGTCGAGACGATGTCGAAACCGGCGCCGCGCCGCGCGAAAACGTCGAGCACGGCGAGGTTGGAGTTGGCCTTGACGGCGTAGCAGACGAGGGCGTCGGTGCCGGCGAGTTCCTGCTGGAACTCGTCGAGCGCGGCTTCGAGCGCGGCGCGGGAGTATACATAGCAGGGCGTGTCGAAGCGCTCGGCGATCTCGGAGAGCGGGAGGGCTTCGGCGTGCAGGGCGCCGTTTTTCAGGGCGAAGGGAGGCGTCGTGGTGGTCATCTGGGCGGGCTTCGTGGGTCAGCGGGGGGCTTGGGGAGCCGTGTTAAGATCGTCGGGATTGCTCGCCGGGGCGGTCTGCGCGGGCGGGGCTTTCGGCGTTCCGCGCGGCGGGAGCTGCGTCAGCGGCCCCTTGGTGCCGCATGCGCCGAGCAGCGTTGCGGCGAGTATGGCGGCGGCGATGGCGAGCGTGTGATGGTGACGCATCGGTCGGCAACTCTAAATTGAAAATGGTAGCACAGGATGAATGATAGCGATTTCAACGCGCTCGCCGAGGCGGCGCTGGCGCGCATCGAGGCGGCGCTCGAGAACTGCGGCGCCGATCTCGATTTCGAAACGGCCGGTACCGGCGTGCTGGAAATCGAGTTCGACGACGGCGGCAAGATCATCGTCAACCGCCACGGTGCCGCGCAGGAAATCTGGGTCGCGGCACGCTCGGGCGGTTTCCACTACCGCTGGGACGGCAGCGTCTGGCGCGATACGCGCGACGGCAGCGAACTGATGGCCGCGCTTTCACGGCTCGTCTCGGCGCAGGCCGGCGAGCCGGTCGTGCTCGAGTAGCTCAGTCGACCGGCTTGATGCTGTCGTCCTGCGGCGGTTCGGGCGGCACTTCGGCCGGCGCGTTTTCCTTGTAGAAGAATTCCTTCGCCGGCCCCTTGCCGCCGCTCGGCGCATCGACCGCGACCAGCCCATCGGGCTGCGCCATGAAGGATTCCGGAACGTCCTTGAGCACGCGCCCCATGTAGCCGATCCAGGTCGGCAGGGCGGCGCTGCCGCCGGTTTCGTTGTTACCGAGGTTCTTCGGCTGGTCGAAGCCGATCCACGAGCAGGCGGCGACCGTCTGCTGATAGCCGCAGAACCAGGCGTCGACGTGTTCGTTGGTCGTTCCCGTCTTGCCCGCGAGGTCGCGCCGCTTGAGCGTTGCCGAGGCGCGCGCGGCGGTGCCGTAGATCGTCACGTCGCGCAGCATGCTGTCCATCATGTAGGCGTTGCGCGGATCAATCGTGCGCAATTCCTCCTGCCCGGCTTCGACCGGATGCGCCTGCGCCAGCACCTGCTGCTTTTCGTCGACGATCTCGCGCACGACGTAAGGCTGGATGCGGTAGCCGCCGTTGGCGAAGATGGCATAGGCGCTGACCATCTGCCAGGGCGTCACCGAGCCGGCGCCGAGCGCCATCGTCAGGTAGGGCGGGTGCTTGTCCGGATCGAAGCCGAAACGGCTGACGTAGTCCTGCGCGTACTGCGGGCCGATCGCCTGCAGCAGGCGGATCGAAACCATGTTCTTCGATTTCGTGAGGGCGGTGCGCATGCGCATCGGGCCTTCGTACTTGCCGTCGTAGTTGTGCGGCGCCCACGCCTGGCTGCCGGTGACCGAGGCCGGGAAGACGATCGGTTCGTCGTTGATGATCGACGCCGGCGTGAAGCCCTTTTCGAGCGAGGCCGAATAGATGAAGGGCTTGAAGCTCGATCCCGGCTGGCGCCAGGCCTGCGTGACGTGGTTGAACTTGTTGCGGTTGAAGTCGAAGCCGCCGACCAGGGCGCGCACGGCGCCGGTCTGCGGGTCGACGGCGTGGAAGGCAGCTTCGACTTCCGGCATCTGCACGATGCGCCAGTTGTCCTTGTCGTCCTTCTGCACGCGGATCACCGCGCCGCGCCGCAGGCGCTTGTTCGGCGGCGCCTTCTCGTCGATCATGCGCGTCGCGAGCTTGAGGCCGTCGCCGCTGATCGTGACGACGTCGCCGCCGCGCCGGTAGGCGCGCAGCTGTTTGGCGTCTGCGGCGAGCACGATGGCCGGATGGAGGTCTTCGGAGTCGCTGAAGTCCTGCAGCAGTTCGTCGAGCGCTTCGAGCGCTTCGTCGTGCTCGGACTTCACGTCCTTCATGTCGACGTAGGCTTCCGCGCCGCGGTAGCCGTGCCGCCGGTCATAGTCGAGCACGCCGCGGCGCAGGGCGGCGTAGGCGGCCTCCTGGTCGTTCTTGAGGATCGTCGTGTAGACACGCAGGCCGCGCGTATATACGTCGTCGGGGAATTGCTCGGCGGCGATCTGGCGCGCCATTTCAGCGACGTATTCGGCGTGCACGGCAAATTCGCTGGCGTCGCGCTTGACCACCAGCGTCTGCTTGAGCGCGGCCTCCTGCTGCGCGGCGTCGATGAAGCCGAGTTCCTGCATGCGGCGCAATACATATTGCTGGCGCAGGCGCGCGCGCTTCGGATTGACCACCGGGTTGTAGGCCGACGGCGCCTTCGGCAGGCCGGCGAGCATCGCCGCTTCGGCGACCGTCAAGTCTTTCAGCGATTTGCCGAAATAGATCTGCGCGGCGGCGCCGAAACCGTAGGCGCGCTGACCGAGGAAAATCTGGTTGATGTACAGCTCGAGAATCTGGTCCTTGGAGAGGTTGTGCTCAATCTTGAACGAGAGCAGGGCTTCGTAGAGCTTGCGCGTGTAGGTTTTTTCCGCCGAGAGGAAGAAGTTGCGCGCCACCTGCTGGGTGATCGTCGATGCGCCCTGGCGTTTGCCGCCGCCGATCAGGTTGAAATAGGCCGCGCGCAGGACGCCTTGCGTATCGACGCCGGCATGCTGGTAGAAGCGCTCGTCCTCGGCGGCCAGAATCGCCTGTTTCATGACGTCGGGAACGTTGCCGATGCGCACGACGGCGCGCCGTTCCTCGCCGAACTCGCCGATCAGGTGGCCGTCGGCCGTGTAGATGCGCAGCGGGACCTTGGGCCGGTAGTCGGTCAGGACTTCCAGCGACGGAAGATTCGGGTAGGTGAGAGCGAAAACGATGCCGATCATTGCCGCGACGATCGCGGCCACGCCAACGAAAAACAGAACCGGGTAGAGGATCCAGCGAAGTGCGGTAGGCAAAGGAAAATCCAGATTTGTGGCGGACGACTGGGCATTATAAACGCAGCTCCGACAGGGAGAAAATTTGCTTTACACACCCTATGGTTGTTGCTAGCATCTAAAGTAGATTATCTATAAGTACGCTAAGTACAAATTTCACAAGGGTTTTTTGGGCGAGGGGTGGCGATTTGCAGCTCGATTTTTCGATCTTCAATCCGAAGGCGCGTGCCCTCATCGGCCTCGACATCAGTTCGTCGGCGGTCAAGATGGTCGAGCTCGCCGGGAACGGCAAGGACGGCTATCGCGTCGAGCGTTACACGATAGAAGTATTGCCGAAGGACGTCGTCTCGGACGGCAATATCGTCAATCTGGAAGCCGCCGCCGAGTCCGTCAAGCGGGCCTGGAAGCGGCTCGCTACTTCGGCGCGCGACGTCGCGCTGGCGCTTCCCGCCGCGGCCGTGATCACCAAGAAGATCATCGTTCCCGCCGGCCAGCGCGAGGAAGAGCTCGAGTTCCTGGTCGAATCCGAGGCCAACCAGTACATCCCGTTCGCGCTCGACGAGGTCAATCTCGATTTCCAGGTGTTGGGGCTCGCGCCCTCGTCGCCGGATGAAATCGAGGTGCTGATCGCCGCTTCGCGCAAGGAGAAGGTCGAGGATCGCGTCGCGGTGGCCGAAGCCGCCGGTCTGAAGGCGCTGGTGATGGACGTCGAGTCCTACGCCGTGCTTTCCGCGTTCGAGTTGATCGAGAAGCAGCTGCCCGACGGCGGCAAGGGGAAAATCATCGCGCTGGTCGATGTCGGCGCGAACGTGATGAACCTGACCGTGCTGCGCAACGGCCAGCAGCTCTACGCACGGGAGCAGGCCTTCGGCGGCAACCAGCTGACCCAGGACGTCGCCCGCCAGTACGGCATGAGTTTCGAAGAGGCGGAGGCAGCCAAGCGCAGCAACAACCTGCCGGACAATTACGAAGCCGAATTGCAGCGTCCATTCGTCGAGGGTATGGCGCTCGAAGTCTCGCGGGCCCTGCAGTTCTTCTTCACGTCGACGCAGTTCAACCAGGTCGATCACATTGTTCTGGCGGGAGGCTGTGCGGTCATCCCGGGGGCCGACGAGGTCGTCGCGTCGCGCACGCAGATCAACACCGTGGTGGCGAATCCGTTCGCCGACATGCTGCTCTCTGACCGCGTGCGCGCCAAGAGCCTACTGGCCGACGCATCGTCCTTGATGGTCGCTTGCGGTCTGGCGCTACGGAGGTTCGACGAATGATCCGCATCAACCTACTGCCTCACCGCGAAGAGAAGCGAAAGGCGCGGCGACAGCAGTTCTATGCATTGTCCGGACTGGTCTCGATTCTGGCCGGCCTGATCGTCTTCCTGTTCTATTCGATCATCGGCGGCTACATCGGCAGCCAGGAAGAAAAGAACAATTTTCTCAAGAGCGAGATCGCTGTTCTCGACAAGCAGATCGACCAGATCAAGCGTCTCAAGGAGCAGACGCAAGCACTGCTCTCGCGCAAGCAGATCATCGAGTCGCTGCAGCGCGACCGGGCTGAAGCGGTCAATCTCCTGAGCGAACTGGCGAAGCAGATGCCGGAAGGGGTCTATCTGCGCTCCATCCGGCAAACGGGACAGCGCGTCGATCTGATCGGCTACGCGCAGTCGAATGCCCGGGTGTCGACGCTGATGCGCAATCTCGAAGCATCTCCGTGGCTGGAAAAGCCTCAGCTGGTGGAGATCAAGGCGATCGTCGTCGATAAGCGGCGCCTGAACGAATTCAGCATGAACGTGGCGGTGACGCGGGCGCCGGCCCAGGACGCCGACAAGAAGCCCGGCGCGCAGGCCGCCGCGTCGGCGAGGGATAAGAAATGAAGACGCCTGATCTGTCGAGTGTCGATTTCAAGGCGCTCCTTGAGGATTTCAGAAATCTGAATCCCAAGGATGTCGGTGCATGGCCGGCGGCGCCCAGGGTTGCAGTTCTGATCGGTTTGTTCGTACTGATCCTGGTCGGCGGGTGGTGGTTTTTCTGGCAGGAGCAACTCGATACGCTAGACGCGAAGCGGCAGGACGAGCAGCGCCTCAAGGAAGAGTACGTTAGCAAGAAGCGACAGGCCGTCAATCTGGACTTGTATACGCAGCAGCTGAACGAGATCGATCGTTCCTTCGGCGCGCTGCTCAAGCAGCTGCCGAATAAATCGGAAGTAGAGGCGCTGCTGGTCGAGATCAACCAGGCGGGGATGGGACGCGGTTTGCAGTTCGAATTGTTCAAGCCGGGGCAGGAGTCCATGAAGGATTTCTACGCCGAGTTGCCGATTTCAGTGAAGCTGGTCGGCAGCTATCATGATTTCGGCGCCTTTGCCGGCGATATCGGGCGTTTGTCGCGGATCGTCACGCTCAACAATATTGCCATTACGCAGAACCCCCAGGCCAAGGACGGAAGTCTGATGATGGACGCCGTCACCAAGACTTTCCGCTACCTCGACGAGGAGGAGGTAGCGCAGCAGAAGAAGGCGGCGCAAGCAGCCAAGAAGGGAGGCGGAAGATGAGACGCTTCGCTCTGCTTGGCGTGTGCCTGCTGCTGACCGCCTGTTCGGGAGGCGAGCATGAAGACCTGCGGCAGTGGATGGCGGACGAAACTAAGGATATTCGGGGTCGCATTCCGCCGCTGCCGGAGGTCAAGCCCTATGAGCCCGCCCCCTACGATGCCGGAAACCTGCTTGATCCTTTCCGTTCCGCAAAAATCGAACCGGAGCACCGGAAATCCGGCGGAGGCGGCATGCAGCCCGACTTCAACCGCCATAAGGAGCCTCTCGAGTCCTTCCCGCTGGAGTCGCTCAAATACGTCGGGGTCCTGCTCAAGGCCAAAGCCTCGTACGCCATCATTCTGGCCGACGGCGCCTTGCATCAGGTGAAGCTTGGAAATTACATGGGACAGAACTTCGGTGTGATCACGAAAATATCGGAGTCCGAAGTGGCGCTCAGAGAGCTCATACAGGATCCGGGCGGGGAATGGGTCGAGCGGGTGAGCACGCTGCAGTTGCAGGAAAAGGAGACTGGAAAGTGATAAATATCAAACGTTGCCTGCTGTCGCTGGCGGGGGGGCTCCTTTGCCTAGTGTCGCTGGCGTCCGCGCAGGATGCGAGCAGCGGGAAAATGAATTCGATCGAATCCATGAATGTCGCCCAGCAGGGCGGATCGGTCACCCTGAAGCTTATGTTCAAGGAGCCGTTGTCGGCGTTGCCGGCTGGTTTCAGCATCGCCAAGCCTGCACGCATTGCGCTGGATTTTCCGGATACGGTAAACGGTCTGGGCAAAAGCAGCCAAGTCTACAACGAGGGGGAGTTGCGCAGCGTCAACATCGCGCAGGTGAGTGACCGGACGCGGCTGGTGCTCAATCTTGGCAAGGCCATGAGCTACGACATGAAGATCGAGGGAGCGAGCCTGCTGATTGCACTGCAGCCCTCGGTTGTGCAGGGGGCTCTCATTCAGGAAGTGACGCATTTTGCCGAGCCGCGGCCTTCTCAAGTGGAAACGACCGTCCGCGATATTTCCTTCCGTCGTGGCAAGGATGGAGAGGCGCGCATCACCGTTGATCTCAGCGATGCCAATGCCGGAATCGATATCCGCCAGCAGGGAGCGAATCTTGTGGTGGATTTTGTCAAAGTGAAGCTTCCAGGTGGCTTACGGAAGCGTCTTGATGTGACCGATTTCGCGACGCCCGTCACTGCGGTAAATACCACGCAACAGGGTTCCAATGTGCAAATGACGATCACTCCACAAGGGCTGTGGGAGCACAATGCCTATCAGACCGATACCCAGTTTGTCATCGAGGTCAAGCAGGTCATCGAAAATCCGAACAAACTCGTTCAAGGGTCGCGGGGCGGTTATCAGGGCGAGAAGCTGTCGCTAAACTTTCAGAATGTCGACGTGCGACGTTTGCTGCAGGTGATCGGCGAGTTTACCGGGCTCAACATGGTGGTCAGCGACTCGGTCGGAGGTTCAATCACTCTGATTCTCAAGGATGTGCCCTGGGATCAGGCGCTCGATATCATCCTCAAGCAGAAAGGACTCGACATGCGCAAGAACGGCAATGTTGTCCTGATTGCGCCGCGCGAGGAACTTGCCATCAAGGAAAAGCTTGAGCTTGAGTCCCGGCAACAGATTGGCGATATCGAGCCGTTGCATCAAGAAGGCTTCCAGCTTAATTATCACAAAGCAAAAGAGATTTTTGAGGTTCTCAAAAACAAAGAGCAGACGTTGCTTTCTAAACGAGGGTCCGTAATTGTTGACGAGCGTACGAATCAGCTGTTCGTCACTGATACGCCATCCCGGCTAGCTGATTTGAGGCGCTTGATCGCGTCCATTGACGTTCCGCTTCGTCAGGTAATGATTGAGGCGCGTATCGTTGAGGCGAGCGATAGTTTCAGCAAAAATTTGGGCGTTCGACTTGGCTATAACGATATGAGCGGCGGTGGTACTAACAATGCTGGTGTCGTTGTCGGGGGGAAGAGTGCTGGGATGGGGTACTACAACGGGCAAGTTGAGACCAAGCCTGACTTTACTCGTGACCTTACCTCTGTAAATTTGCCCGCGACGCCGCGGGCAGGTACGGCAGGTGCTTTCTCGTTCGTCCTGTTTAATGCAGCTAAGACGGTTTTTTTGAATACGGAAATTTCCGCACTTGAAGCGGACGGCCGCGGTAAGGTGATTTCTAGCCCGCGCGTTATGACGGCTAATCAGGTTGAGGCACTGATTGAGCAGGGCGTCGAAATTCCATACCAGCAGGCGACGAGTTCTGGGGCCACCAGTATCTCGTTCCGTAAGGCCAATCTTGCGCTCAAGGTGAAGCCACAGATTACACCGGACGGCAAGATCATTATGACGCTTGATGTGAATAAGGATACGCCGAACACCCAGTTGTCCACTGGCGCAGGGGTCGCGATCGATACCAAGCACGTCAAGACGGAGGTTTTGGTTGAAAACGGCGGCACCGTTGTGATTGGTGGGATTTATACCCAGTCGATTCGGGACAATACACAACGAATTCCTGTGCTTGGCGACATCCCTTATCTTGGTTTCCTGTTCAGGAACAGCGAGAAAATTGACGACAAAAGTGAGTTACTTGTTTTTATTACCCCGCGGATTGTTACCGAAGGCTTGGCTGTGCGCTGAGTTCAATTGCAGGGAAAAAAAGCCGGCATCAGCCGGCTTTTTTGCGTTCGGTACTCGCTTCCTCGCTACGGTAGAATGGCGTCGTGGAAAATCAACAAGACAAACAGAACATTTACCTTGTCGGCTTGATGGGGGCCGGGAAAACGACGATCGGACGGGTGCTGGCCAAGCGGCTGGGGCTCGGTTTCGTGGATTCCGATCACGAGATCGAAGCGCGTACCGGAGTTCGCATTCCGACCATCTTCGAGATCGAGGGCGAGGAGGGGTTTCGCAAGCGCGAGGCGCAGGTCATTCTCGATCTGGCGCGGGCGGGCGGGCAGGTGGTGGCGACCGGCGGCGGTGCGGTGCTGCGACAGGAAAATCGCGAGAATCTGAAAGCCAGCGGCTTCGTCATCTATCTCAACGTGCCGCCGCAGGCGCTCTGGGAGCGGACGCGGCACGACAAGAACCGGCCTTTGCTGCAGGTCGGTGATCCGCTGCAGAAGCTGCGGGAGCTTTATGCGCAGCGCGATCCCTTGTATCGCGAAGTCGCCGATCTGGTGGTCGACGGCAGCCGGCTCAACGCCCAGGGCGTGTTGCAACTCCTGATGAGGGAAGTGGAAGAGCGATGGAAACGTTGAGCGTAGCGCTGGGCGATCGCGCCTATCCGATCCATATCGGACGCGGCCTGCTGGGGCGCAGCGAATTGCTGCTGCCCGTTCTGCGTCAGCCGAAGGTGGCGATCGTCACCAACACGACGGTCGCGCCGCTCTACCTCGATCAACTGGCCGGGGGGCTGCGGCGTGCCGGTGTGACGGTTGCCGAGATCGTTCTGCCCGACGGCGAGCGTTTCAAGGACTGGCAGACGCTCAATTCCATTTTCGACGTGCTGCTCGAGCAGCGCTGCGAGCGATCGACGACCCTGATCGCCCTCGGCGGCGGTGTCGTCGGCGACATGACCGGTTTTGCCGCCGCCTGTTATCAGCGCGGAATGCCCTTCATCCAGGTGCCGACCACGCTGCTGTCGCAGGTCGACTCCTCGGTCGGCGGCAAGACGGCGATCAATCACCCGCTCGGCAAGAACATGATCGGTGCCTTCTATCAGCCGCGGCTGGTGCTGGCCGATACCGATACACTGTCCACGTTGCCCGACCGCGAATTGCGCGCGGGCCTTGCGGAAGTGATCAAGTACGGCCTGATTCGCGACCTGCCCTTTCTCGAGTGGCTGGAAGCCAATCTCGACGCGCTCCTGGCGCGCGACCCTCAAGCGCTGGCTTACGCGATCCATCGCTCCTGCCACAACAAGGCCGAGGTCGTCGTTGCCGACGAGCACGAGAACGGCGAGCGGGCGCTGCTCAACCTCGGGCACACCTTCGGCCATGCGATCGAGACCGGGATGGGGTACGGCGAATGGCTGCACGGCGAGGCTGTCGCGGTGGGCACGCTGATGGCCGCCGAACTTTCCCGTCGTATGGGCTGGATCGGCAGCGCCGACGTGCAGCGCATCGAATCGCTCTATGTGCGCGCCGGTTTGCCGGTGTGCGGGCCGCAACTCGCCGCCGAGCGCTACCTGGAACTGATGCAACACGACAAGAAAGTGCAGGACGGCAAGCTGCGCCTCGTTCTGTTGCAGGCCGTCGGGCGCGCCGTGGTGAGCGACGCGGCGCAGCCGGCTGACATCTTCGGGGCGGTCGCGTCCCGCAGTCCTCATGTCTGAACTCGCCGCCTACGCCGTGACGTCGGCCAACTCGCGCGGGCGCCGCCATGCCGAGGAGCGGCCGACGCTGCGCAGCGAGTTTCAGCGCGACAAGGATCGCATCATCCATTCGACGGCCTTCCGCCGCCTCGAATACAAGACGCAGGTCTTCGTCAATCACGAGGGCGACCTGTTCCGTACCCGTCTGACGCACAGCCTGGAGGTCGCCCAGATCGCGCGCGGCATCGCGCGCGCCTTGCGCCTCAACGAGGACCTCGCCGAGGCCGTGTCGCTGGCACACGATCTCGGCCACACGCCTTTCGGCCACGCCGGGCAGGACGCGCTGAACGATTGCATGCGCGACTACGGCGGTTTCGAACACAACCTGCAGAGTTTGCGCACGGTCGATCAGCTCGAGGAGCGCTACGCCGCCTTCGACGGACTCAACCTCTGTTTTGAAACGCGCGAAGGCATCGTCAAGCACTGCTCGCTCGAGAACGCCCGCAAGCTCGGCGAAATCGGCGAACGCTTCCTCGTCCGACGGCAGCCGTCGCTCGAAGCGCAAATCTGCAACCTGGCCGACGAGATCGCCTATAACAACCACGACGTCGACGACGGCCTGCGCTCGGGCCTGATCACGCTCGAGCAGTTGGAAGAGATCGGCCTTTTCGCCCGCCATGTGGCCGAGGTGCGCGCACGCTACCCGGAACTCGGCGGCCGGCGCCTGATACATGAAACGGTGCGCCGCATGATCAACGTCCTGGTTTGTGACCTGATCGACACGACGGCCGCCAACATCGCTGCGCGCGCGCCGAAAAACCTCGACGAGGCGCGCGAGTCGCCGCCGCTGGTCGCTTTCTCCGGGGAAATGCACGCGGCGCAGCGCGAGATGAAGCGCTTCTTGCGCCAACACCTCTACCAGCACTACCAGGTGCTGCGCATGACCAGCAAGGCGCGGCGCATCGTCGCCGACCTCTTTGCCGCCTTCATGAGCGACCCCCGCCTGCTGCCGCCGCAATACCAGCAAGCGCTCGGCGGCGACCAGCCGCGCGCGGTCGCCGACTACATCGCCGGGATGACGGATCGCTATGCGATGAAGGAGCATCGCCGGCTGTTCGCGGTCGGTGAAATCTAGACGAGGCGAGCGATGCTGTCGGGCTGCAATGCACCGTTTTGGTGCATTGCAGCATCTTGAAGCCCTAAGTCTTTCGCTGTATATTTACCAGTCGCCCATTAAATTCGTAAGCCGGCAGCGCGCCGGCTTTTTTGACGTTTGGCGTGTCGATTAATTCGTATGACGTCATTGTTTTCTTGAGGATTCGAGCGTGATGGATTCGGCTGTACCTGAACGGCAGGGGCTTTACGACCCGGCCAACGAGCACGACGCCTGCGGTGTCGGTTTTGTCGCACACATCAAGGGGCAGAAGAGCCACTCGATCGTCGAACAGGGCCTGCAGATCCTGAAAAACCTGGATCACCGGGGCGCCGTCGGCGCCGACCCGCTGATGGGCGACGGGGCCGGTATCCTGATCCAGATTCCAGACGCCTACCTGCGCGAGGAAATGGCGAAGCAGGGCGTCGCCCTGCCGCAGCCCGGCGACTACGGCGTCGGCATGGTCTTTCTGCCGCAGGAATCGGCTTCGCGCCTGGCCTGTCAGGAAGAGATCGAACGCGCCGTGCGTTCCGAAGGCCAGATTGTTCTCGGCTGGCGCGACGTCCCGGTCGACCGCGACCTGCCGATGTCGCCGACGGTGCGCGCCAAGGAACCGGTGATCCGTCAGGTCTTCATCGGCCGCGGCGCCGACGTCATGGTCACCGACGCGCTCGAGCGCAAGCTGTACATCATCCGCCGCCGTGCCGCGAACGCCATCAAGGCGCTCGGTCTCAAGCACAGCAAGGAGTTCTACCAGCCGTCGATGTCGGCGCGCACCATCGTCTACAAGGGCCTGCTGCTGGCCGACCAGGTCGGCGAGTACTTCGTCGACCTCAAGGACGCGCGCTGCGTCTCGGCCCTTGCCCTGGTGCACCAGCGTTTCTCGACCAACACCTTCCCGACCTGGCAGCTCGCCCACCCGTTCCGCATGATCGCGCACAACGGCGAGATCAACACGCTGCGCGGCAACTACAACTGGATGCGCGCGCGCGAAAAGGGCACCTCGTCGCCGCTGCTCGGCGCCGACCTGGAAAAAATCTGGCCGCTGATCTATCCGGGCCAGTCCGACTCCGCCTCCTTCGACAACGCGCTCGAACTGCTGGTGATGGGCGGCTACTCGCTCGCCCACGCGATGATGATGATGATTCCCGAAGCCTGGGAATCGCACACGCTGATGGACGACAAGCGCCGCGCCTTCTACGAATACCACGCCGCGATGATCGAGCCGTGGGACGGTCCGGCCGCCGTGGCCTTCACCGACGGCCGCCAGATCGGCGCCACGCTCGACCGCAACGGCCTGCGCCCGGCGCGCTATCTCGTGACCGACGACGACCTCGTGGTGATGGCCTCGGAATCCGGCGTGCTGCCGATTCCCGACGCGAAGATCGTCAAGAAGTGGCGTCTGCAGCCGGGCAAGATGTTCCTGATCGACCTCGACCAGGGCCGCATCATCGACGATCTTGAACTGAAGGAAACCCTGTCGCGCCAGAAGCCCTACCAGGACTGGCTGACGCGCATCAACATCAAGCTCGACGGGCTCGAGGCGCCGGCGCACGCCGCCGCGCCCGAGTGCTCGGCCGCACTGCTCGACCGCCAGCAGGCCTTTGGCTACAGCCAGGAAGACATCAAGTTCATCCTCGAGCCGATGGCCAAGTCGGGCGAGGAAGCGACCGGCTCGATGGGCAACGATTCGCCGCTCGCCGTGCTGTCGTCGAAGAACAAGCAGCTGTTCAACTACTTCCGCCAGCTTTTCGCGCAGGTCACCAACCCGCCGATCGACCCGATCCGCGAGCAGCTCGTCATGTCGCTGGTGTCCTTCATCGGACCGAAGCCCAACCTGCTCGGCATCAACGAGATCAACCCGCCCTACCGCCTGGAAGTCACGCAGCCGGTGCTGACCTACGCCGACATGGCGAAGCTGCGCAACATCGCGGCCTACACCGGCGACAAGTTCCAGTCGGCCGAACTCGACATCTGCTATCCGCTGGCCTGGGGCAACGAGGGGGTCGAAGCACGTCTGGCCTCGTTGTGCCATGAAGCGGAAGATGCCGTGCATACCGGCTGCAGCATCCTTATCGTGTCGGATCGCAAGGTCGACGCCGAACACGTGGCCATTCCGGCGCTGCTCGCCACTTCGGCGGTGCATCAGCACCTCGTTGCCAAGGGGCTGCGCACGCGCGTCGGTCTCGTCGTCGAAACCGGCAGCGCCCGCGAAACGCACCACTTCGCCGTGCTCGCCGGCTACGGCGCCGAGGCCGTGCATCCCTACCTCGCGCTGGAAAGCCTGCAGCAGCTGGCGGGCGACGCCGAGGCCGGCGAGAAGGCCGTCAAGCACTTCGTCAAGGGCATCGGCAAGGGCCTGCTCAAGGTCATGTCGAAGATGGGCATCTCGACCTACATGTCCTACACCGGCGCGCAGATCTTCGAAGCCATCGGCCTGCAGAAGGCGCTGGTCGACAAGTACTTCACCGGCACTTCGTCGCAAGTGGAAGGCATCGGTATCTTCGAAGTCATGGAAGAAGCCATCCGCTTGCACCGGCAGGCCTTCGGCGACGACCCCGTGCTCGCCGACAGGCTCGATGCCGGCGGCGAATACGCCTTCCGCGTGCGCGGCGAAGAGCACATGTGGACGCCGGACGCGATCGCCAAGCTGCAGCACTCGACGCGTTCGGGCAAGTACGAGACCTTCAAGGAATACGCCAGGATCATCAACGACCAGTCGCAGCGCCACATGACGCTGCGCGGCCTGTTCGAGATCAAGGCCGCCGGCCCCGCCGTGCCGCTTGATGAAGTCGAGCCGGCCAAGGAAATCGTCAAGCGCTTCGCTACCGGCGCCATGTCGCTCGGCTCGATCTCGACCGAGGCGCACAGCACGCTGGCGATCGCCATGAACCGTATCGGCGGCAAGTCGAACACCGGCGAAGGCGGCGAGGACCCGGCGCGCTTCAAGCCGGTGAAGGGCGGCCAGATGGTGTCCGACATCATCGGCAAGGGCCGCATCGAGCGCGACTACGAGCTGAAGGAAGGCGACAGCCTGCGTTCGGCGATCAAACAGGTCGCGTCGGGCCGTTTCGGCGTCACCGTCGAGTACCTGGTCAACGCCGACCAGATCCAGATCAAGATGGCGCAGGGCGCGAAGCCCGGCGAGGGCGGCCAGCTGCCCGGCCACAAAGTCTCCGAGTACATCGGCTTCCTGCGCCACTCGGTGCCGGGCGTCGGCCTCATCTCGCCGCCGCCGCACCACGACATCTACTCGATCGAGGATCTCGCGCAGCTCATCCACGACCTGAAGAACGCCAACCCGAAGGCCTCGATCAGCGTCAAGCTGGTTTCCGAAGTCGGCGTCGGCACGGTCGCCGCCGGCGTCTCGAAGGCCAAGGCCGACCACATCGTGATCGCCGGCCACGACGGCGGCACCGGCGCCAGCCCGCTGTCGTCGATCAAGCATGCCGGCTCGCCGTGGGAGCTGGGTCTCGCCGAGACGCAGCAGACGCTGGTCCTGAACGGCCTGCGCGGGCGCGTGCGCGTGCAGGTGGACGGCCAGATGAAGACCGGCCGCGACGTCGTGATCGGCGCCCTGCTCGGCGCCGACGAGTTCGGCTTCGCGACGGCGCCGCTCGTCGTCGAAGGCTGCATCATGATGCGCAAGTGCCACCTCAACACCTGCCCGGTCGGCGTCGCGACGCAGGATCCGGCGCTGCGCAAGAAGTTCACCGGCCAGCCCGAGCACGTCGTCAATTTCTTCTTCTTCATCGCCGACGAAATGCGCGAGCTGATGGCGCAGATGGGCGTGCGCACGGTCGACGAGCTGATCGGCCGCGCCGACCTGCTCGACATGAAGAAGGGGATCGAGCACTGGAAGGCGCAGGGCCTCGACTACAGCAAGATCTTCCACCGTCCGGAAGTCGCCGCGGGCGCGCCGGTCCTGCATTGCGAAACGCAGGATCACGGCCTGGGCAAGGCGCTCGACAACCAGTTCATCGAACTGGCCAAGCCAGCGCTGGAAAAGGGCGAGAAGGTGCGCATCGAACTGCCGGTGCGCAACATCAACCGCACGGTCGGCGCCATGCTGTCCGGCCGCGTTGCCGAGAAGCACGGGCACGCCGGCCTGCCCGACGACACCATCCACATCACGCTGAACGGCACCGCCGGCCAGAGCTTCGGCGCGCTGCTCGCGCACGGCGTGACGATCGATCTCGTCGGCGAAGGCAACGACTACGTCGGCAAGGGCCTCTCGGGCGGCCGCATCGTCGTGCGTCCGAACGCCGGCTTCCGCTGCGACACGGCGAGCAACATCATCATCGGCAACACCGTGCTCTACGGCGCAATCGAGGGCGAGGCCTTCTTTGCCGGCGTCGGCGGCGAGCGCTTCGCCGTGCGCAACTCGGGCGCCACCACGGTAGTCGAGGGCGTCGGCGATCACGGCTGCGAGTACATGACCGGCGGCACCGTCGTCGTGCTCGGCATGACCGGCCGCAACTTCGCCGCCGGCATGTCGGGCGGCGTCGCCTACGTGCTCGACGAAGACGGGACCTTCGAGTCGCGCTGCAACATGGCGCAGGTCGCGCTCGAACCGGTCGAGGAAGAGTTCGCCGCGCGTCAGGGCAGCGACGCCGGCGACGATCTCGAAGGACACGGCAAGGTCGACGTCCGCCACCTGGGCCTCGCCGACGAGGCGCTGCTCAAGGGGCTGATCGAGAAGCACGCCCAGTACACCGGCAGCGCCCGCGCCCGGGCTATCCTCGCCGACTGGGCGAGCTACCGCGCGCGCTTCGTCAAGGTCATGCCGCATGAATATCGTCGCGCGCTCACCGAAATGGCCGCGCAAAAGCAACTGGAGGCTGCGTAAATGGGAAAGCCGACTGGCTTCATCGAGTATCAACGTCTGTCGGAGGCCTACGAGCCGGCCGATTCGCGCCTGAAGCACTACCGCGAGTTCGTCGTCACGCTGAGCGACGAGCAGGCCGCCATTCAGGGCGCGCGCTGCATGGACTGCGGCGTGCCCTTCTGCAATAACGGCTGCCCCGTGAACAACATCATTCCCGACTGGAACGATCTCGTTTATCGCGGCAACTGGGAAGAGGCGCTGGCCGTCCTGCACTCGACCAACAACTTCCCGGATTTCACCGGCCGCATCTGTCCGGCACCGTGCGAAGCCGCCTGCACGCTCAACATCAACAACGACCCGGTCGGCATCAAGTCGATCGAGCACGCGATCGTCGACAAGGGCTGGGCGATGGGCTGGATCAAGCCACAGCCGTCCGCCAGGAAGACCGGCAAGAAGGTCGCCGTCGTCGGCTCCGGCCCGGCCGGCCTCGCCGCCGCCCAGCAGCTGGCACGCGTCGGTCACGCCGTCGTCGTCTTCGAGAAGAGTGACCGCATCGGCGGCTTGCTGCGCTACGGCATCCCCGACTTCAAGTTCGAGAAGTCGCACATCGACCGTCGCGTCGCGCAGATGGAAGCCGAGGGCGTCGAATTCCGCGTCAATCAGCACATCGGCGGCAGCGGCGCGCACGGCGTTCCGGCCAACCGCCTGCTCGCCGACTTCGACGCGGTGGTCCTCGCCGGCGGCGCCGAGCAGCCGCGCGACCTGCCGGTGCCCGGGCGCGAGCTCGACGGCGTCTATTTCGCGATGGATTTCCTGCCGCAGCAGAACAAGGTCAACGCCGGCGACACGCTGCCCGCGCAGACCCTGGCCACCGGCAAGCACGTCATCGTGATCGGCGGCGGCGACACCGGCTCCGACTGCGTCGGCACCAGCAACCGCCACGGCGCGCTGTCGGTGACCCAGTTCGAGCTGATGCCGCAGCCGCCCGAGCAGGAAAACAAGGAGCTGACCTGGCCCTACTGGCCGCTCAAGATGCGCACCTCGTCCTCGCACGAGGAAGGCTGCACGCGCGACTTCGCCGTCGCCACCAAGGAACTGATTGGTGAAAATGGCAAGGTCAAGGCGCTCAAGGCCGTGCGCGTCGAATGGAAGGACGGCAGGATGAGCGAAGTGCCGGGCAGCGAGTTCGAGCTGAAAGCCGACCTCGTCCTGCTCGCCATGGGCTTCGTCTCGCCGGTCAAGCAGGGACTGCTCGAGCAACTCGGCTCGCTCGGCCTCGAACTCGACGCGCGCAACAACGTCAAGGCGAGCACCGAAGGCGCCGGCTGCTACGCGACCGGCGTCGGCAAGGTCTTCGCCGCCGGCGACATGCGGCGCGGTCAGTCGCTGGTCGTCTGGGCGATCCGCGAAGGACGTCAGTGCGCCCGCGAAGTCGACGCTTTCCTGATGGGATCGAGCTCCCTGCCGCGCTGATCCGGCGGATGAGTGCTGCGGCGGCCCTTGCGGCCCGCTGCGCTGAAACCCCGTTCCGGCCTGCCGAAACGGGGTTTTTCTTTGGCCCGGATGCCCGGCTATGGCATAGTTACGGCTGCTCCGAGAGGGAATTCTTATGAATCCGGAATTACAGAAATCGCTGCAGGTCTCCGTGCTGCCGGGCACGCTCGACAGCTATATGCTGATCATCCTGCTCGTCATGTTCGTCGCCGGGGTGCTGGGCGGTCTGGCCAACTATTTCCTGCGCGACCGGCCGGCCGACGCCGACCTGCGCGAGCGGCGCGACTGGGTGAAATATCCGCTCCTCGGCGTCATCGCCGCGCTGACCGTTCCGCTCTTCCTGAACATGATTTCGAGCAATCTGCTCGAGGCCGCCCGCACCCGGCCGGTCGATCTCTTCGTCTTCGGTGGCTTCTGCCTGATCTACGTCGTCGCCTCGCGCCGCCTCTTCGAAAACGTCGCCAACCGCTTGCTCGGCCAGATGGATCAGGTCAAGCGCGACATGGGGCAGCTCAAGGACTGGCAGGAGGCGCAGCCGGCGCCGCGCGACGAGCCGGCGCCCGAGGTCGCGCCGAAAGTCGAGCCGCCGCGGGAAGCGCTGACCTATAACGACGTCGAACTGCTGCGCGCGATTGCCGAGGAAAGCTATGTTTACGGTAACCTCGCCGGTCTCACCGACAAGACCGGACTCGGGCGCGACCTCGTCAGCAGCCGCCTGACCGTGCTCAAGAACCTCGGTGTCCTCGAAACCCGCATCAACGACAAGAACGTCCTGCACTGGTTCGTCTCTCCCCGGGGCAAGCAGATGCTGGGCGAAATCCTCACCGGCCAGGACGACCGCAAGAGCGCCTGACCGACTACCGAACGGCAATCATGAACATCGTCATTCTCGCTGCCGGGCAGGGCAAGCGCATGCATTCCAATCTGCCCAAGGTGCTGCATCCGCTGACCGGCAAGCCCCTCGTCTCGCACGTCATCGATACCGCGCGCAGCCTCGCGCCGAGCAGTCTCTGCGTGGTCTACGGGCACGGCGGCGACGTCGTCAAGAGCACGCTGGCCGCCCCCGACCTCGCCTGGGCGCTGCAGGAACCGCAGCTCGGCACCGGCCACGCCGTCATGCAGGCGCTGCCGCACCTCGCCCCCGAGGGCGTGACGCTGGTGCTCTACGGCGATGTGCCGCTGATCCAGCCGGAAACCCTGCAGAAGCTGCTGCACGCGGCGCAGGACGGCCCGGATGCGGCCGGCGCGTTGGCCATCCTCACCGTCGAGCTGGCCGATCCGACCGGCTACGGGCGCATCGTGCGCAACGCCGCCGGCCAGGTCGTGCGCATCGTCGAACAGAAGGACGCGAGCGCCGAGGAAAAGGCCGTGCGCGAGGTCAACACCGGGATCATGGCGCTGCCCACGGCGCGCCTCGGCGAGTGGCTGGCGCGCCTGTCGAACGACAACGCGCAGCAGGAGTACTACCTGACCGACATCGTCGGCATGGCGGTCGCCGCCGGCCTGCCGGTGCGCACCGCGCATCCGGCAGGCGAATGGGAAGTGCTCGGCGTGAACAGCAAGGTGCAGCTCGCCGAACTCGAACGCATCGCGCAGCGGCGCACCGCCGAGCGCCTGCTTGAGCAGGGCGTGCGCCTGGCCGACCCGGCGCGCCTCGACGTGCGCGGAACGCTCAGCTGCGGGCGCGATGTCTTCATCGACGTCAATTGCGTTTTCGAGGGGCAGATTGAGCTCGGCGAGGCGGTCGAGATCGGCCCCAATTGCGTCCTCAAGAACGCGCGTATCGGCGCCGGCACGCGGCTCGCCGCGTTCAGCCACGTCGAGGATGCGGTGGTCGGCCCGGACGCCGTGATCGGCCCTTTCGCCCGCCTGCGTCCAGGCACCGAACTGGCGGCCGGCGTGCACATCGGCAATTTCGTCGAGATCAAGAACAGCAAGATCGCCGCCAACTCCAAGGCCAACCATCTGGCCTACGTCGGCGACGCCATCGTCGGCAGCCGCGTCAACATCGGCGCCGGCACCATCACCTGCAACTACGACGGCGCCAACAAGTTCCAGACGGTCATCGAGGACGACGTCTTCATCGGCTCCGACACCCAGCTCGTCGCACCCGTCACCGTCGGGCGCGGCGCCACGCTGGGCGCCGGCACCACGCTGACCAAGGACGCGCCGCCCGACACCCTGACCGTCTCGCGCGCCAAGCAGCTTTCCGTCCCCGGCTGGACGCGCCCCGTCAAAATCAAGAAGTGAGTTGAATCATGTGTGGCATCGTTGCCGCGGTCGCCGACCGCAATATCGTTCCCATTCTCCTCGAAGGCCTGCGCAAGCTCGAATACCGGGGCTACGACTCGGCCGGGCTGGCGCTCATCAACGAGCAGGGCGTGCAGCGCCTGCGCGCCGTCGGCCGCGTCGCCGAGCTCGCCGCGCAGGTCGACGACAGCCAGGCCGCCGGCAACACCGGCATCGCCCACACGCGCTGGGCGACGCACGGCGTGCCGTCCGAGCGCAACGCCCACCCGCACATCTCGGGCGGGCTGGCCGTCGTGCACAACGGCATCATCGAAAACCACGAAGCCCTGCGCGCCCGTCTCAAGGCCGACGGCTACGAATTCACCTCGGATACCGACACCGAAGTCATCGCCCACCTGATCGCCCACGAACTGAAGACGACCGACGATTTCTTCGCCGCCGTGCGCGCATCGATCGCCCAGCTGCAGGGCGCCTACGCGATCGCCGTGCTGCGCGAGGCCGATCCGAGCCGCATTTTCGTCGCGCGCGAAGGCTCACCGCTGCTCCTCGGCCTCTCCGACAGCGGTAACTACGCCGCTTCCGACGCCTCGGCGCTGCTGCAGGTGACGCGGCGCATGGTCTACCTGGAGAACGGCGATTGCGCCGAACTGACGCGCGACGGCTACCGCATCACGCGCGTCGACGGCACGCCGGTCGTGCGCGCGGAAAGCGAGTCGCAGCTCTCGGCCGACGCGGTCGAACTCGGCCAGTACCGCCACTACATGCAGAAGGAAATCTTCGAGCAGCCGGTGGCGCTGTCCAACACGCTGGAAATGCTCGGCACCGCGCGCAGCGTCCAGCCCGGCCTGCTCGGCGCCGACGCCGAGGCGCTGCTCGCCGACGTCCGTCAGGTCCTGATCATCGCCTGCGGCACCAGCTATCACGCGGGTCTCGTCGCGCGCTACTGGCTCGAAGCGCAGGCCGGCATTTCCTGCTCGGTCGAAGTCGCCAGCGAGTACCGCTACCGCGACTCGGTGCCCGACCCGCAGACGCTGGTCGTCACCATCTCGCAATCCGGCGAGACGGCCGACACGCTGGCCGCCCTGCACCATGCCAAGAGCCTCGGCATGACGCGCACGCTGGCCGTGTGCAACGTTCCCGAATCGTCGCTGGTGCGCGAGACGGCACTGCGCTTCATCACGCGCGCCGGCCCCGAGATCGGCGTCGCCTCGACCAAGGCCTTCACCACCCAGCTCGCCGCGCTCTACCTGCTGACGCTGGTGCTCGCCAAGCTGCGCGGGCGCCTCAGCCCCGAGCAGGAGGTCGCCGAACTGCAGGCGCTGCGCCACCTGCCCGTGGCGGTCGGCAAGGTCCTCGAACTCGAACCGCAGATCAAGGCATGGTCCGAGCGTTTCGCGATGAAGCAGCACGCGCTTTTCCTCGGGCGCGGCCGGCACTATCCGATCGCCCTCGAAGGCGCGCTCAAGCTCAAGGAAATCTCCTACATCCACGCCGAGGCCTACCCCGCCGGCGAACTCAAGCACGGCCCGCTGGCGCTGGTGGACAAGGAGATGCCGGTGATCGCCGTGGCGCCCAACGACGCGCTGATCGAAAAGCTCAAGTCCAACCTGCAGGAAGTGCGCGCGCGCGGCGGCGAGCTCTACGTGTTCGCCGACGCCGACAGCGAAATGAGCGAATCGGACGGCGTGCACGTCCTGCACCTGCCCGAGCACTACGGCGCGCTCTCGGCGCTGCTCCACGTCGTGCCGCTGCAGCTGCTCGCCTACCATGTCGCGCTGGTGCGCGGCACCGACGTCGACAAGCCGCGCAATCTGGCCAAGTCGGTCACTGTCGAGTAGACGCCGGAGAGGACTGAGTCCTCTCCGCCGCGTTCCGCCCGCATTGGTCAACCCGGCTGGGCCGGGTCAGAGCACTTCCGCAGTTTTCATGAGCGGCCCGTCGGACGACGGGCCGTTTCTCTTTGGCTTTCCGTGTGCCGATCAGCGGCGCCCGGGCGCGGCATGTCCGGTCTTACGCAGGCCGCTGCCGGCGCTTCCCGCCTCAGGCGACGAAGCGATAGCCGATCCCGGATTCGGTCAGGATGTGCCGGGGCATGGCCGGGTTCGCTTCCAGCTTGCGTCGCAGGTGGCCCATGTAGATGCGCACGTAGTGGCTGTCGTCCGTGTGGCTGGGCCCCCAGACGGCGTTGAGCAGCTGCCGGTGGGTCAGCACGCAGTCGGGGTTGGAGATGAGGTAGGCGAGCAGGCGGAACTCGATCGGCGTCAGGTGCAGGGTTTCGCCGTCCTTTTCGACCAGGCGGCGCCCGAGGTCGACCTTGACCGCGCCGAAGCCGAACTGCGCCTGCGGCGTGCCGACGGCGCGCGCGCGGCGGCGCAGGTGGGCGCGCACGCGCGCCGTCAGTTCGGCGGCGCCGAAGGGTTTTGTCAGGTAATCGTCGGCGCCGGCGTTCAGCGCGTTCACCTTGACCTCCTCCTCGGTGCGGGCGGAGAGCACGAGCACCGGGATGTCGGACCAGGTGCGCAAATCCCGGATCAGGTCGATCCCGTCGCCGTCCGGCAGCCCGAGATCGAGAACGAGCAGGTCCGGCTGCCGGGTGCCGGCCTCGATCAGGCCGCGCCGCACCGAGTCGGCCTCGAACACCTGCAGTCCGTCCGCCTCGAGGGCGAGGCGGATGAAGCGGCGCAGCTTCTGTTCGTCTTCGACGACGATGACGGTCGGGGACATATCGGCCATGTTCAGGGTTCCGGCGACCTTTCGCTCTCGGTTTCAGTTTCGACTTCGGTTTCTGCTTCGACGTGCGGCGGCGATCCCGCCGGCAGGCGCACGACGAAACGCGCGCCGCCGTCCGGCGGATTCTCGGCGTGGATGCGGCCTCCGTGCGCTTCGACGATGGCGCGGCAGATCGCCAGGCCGAGGCCGACGCCGGCGATCGTGCTTTCCCTGGCGCCGCGCTCGAATTTCTTGAAAATGGCTTCTTCCTTGCCGCGCGGAACGCCCGGCCCCCGGTCGGCGACCCAGAACTCGACCGTGTCTCCGTCCGCGCGGGCGCCGATCGAGATGGTGGTGCCGGCGGGCGTGTATTTTGCGGCATTTTCCAGCAGATTGCCGATCACCCGCTCCATCAGCACCGCGTCGATCTCGACCAGCGGCAGCTCTTCCGGAATCAGCAGGTCGATCCGGTGGCCGAGCAGGGCGGCTTCCATTCCCTTGATGCCGGCGACGACGGTTTCCTCCAGCGGCTGCCATTCCCGTTTCAGCTGGATCCTGCCGGCCTGCAGGCGCGCCATGTCGAGCATGTTGCTGACCTGCGCGTTGATGCGCAGCGTGGTTTCGCGCATGGCCTGGGCGATTTCGGCCTGCTCCGCGGTGGGCGGCGGCTTGCTCAGGAATATCGAGTCGGCGAGGCCGACGAGCACCGACAGGGGCGTGCGGATGTCGTGCGAGATGGCCGAGAGCAGGGAGTTGCGCAGGCGCTCGGATTCCATCTGCACCGTCGTGTCGCGCGCCACTTCGACGTAATGCACGCGTTCGATGGCGATCGCCAGCAGCGAGGAGAAAGTGTCGAGCAGGCGCCGCTGCTCGGGGATCAGCAGGCGGCCGGCGTCGGGCAGTTCGACCGCGAGGACGCCGCGCAGGCGCATCGGCGCCTTCAGCGGAAGATAGAGCACGGGGCTGCCCGGCAGCGTGTCCGTGCCGGCGCCCGCGCATTCGCCGTGGTCGAAGGCCCAGCGCGCGACGCCGTGGTCGAAGGCGCTGACCGGGCGGGCCGACGGCAGCGGCGGCAGGAGCCGATCGTTCTCGTCGACCAGCGCGAGCGCCGTGCGCGCCGCGAATTCGGAGGCCAGGAAGCGTTCGCCGATCTCGGCGATCTGCTCGGCGAGCAGGGCGCCGGAGAGATCCCGCGACATTTCGTAGAGCGCCCGCATGCGCTGCTCGCGGCGGGTCGCCACGTGCGCCTGGTACTTGAAGCCGGCGGTCAGCTGTCCGGTGATCAGGCCCACCGCGAGCATGATGAGGAAGGTCAGGAGATATTGGACGTCGCTGACCGCGAACGACAGGCGCGGCGGCACGAAGAAGAAGTCGAAAGCCGCGACGCTGAGGAAGGAGGCGAACACCGCGGGGCCTCGGCCGTAGCGCACGCCCGCCAGCACCACCGCGAGCAGGAAGACCATGACGATGTTGGCCAGGTCGAACAGGGGGTGCAGGAAGGTGGAAAGCAGCGCGGCGCCGACGCAGAGCACGCCCGCCATCGCGTAGTCGCGCCAGGCCCGGGGCACGCCGGACGGCTGCGCGCGCGGGCGGGCGCCGCGCTCGTCGCCGCAGGCGACCTGGGTGACGTTGAGGTCGGGCGCGCGTTCGCCGATGCGCGCGGCGAACGCGCGTCGCCAAAGGCGCCAGCCGTGTCCTTGCGCGCGGCCGACGACGAGGGTGCCCAGATTGTGCTCGCGGGCGTAGTCGATGGCGGTCTGCTCCGCCGTCCGGCCCGCCAGGGTCGCGGTTTGCGCCCCGAGGTCCTGCGCCAGCTTGAGGTTGCGCAGGACGTGCTGCCGCCGTTCGTCGTCGAGGCGTTGCAGCGCGGGCGTCTCGACGTAGATCGCGTGCCACGGCGCTTCGAGCTTGCCGGCGATGCGCGCGGCGCTGCGCACGACGCGCTCGCCGCCGGCGCCGGGGCCGATGCAGGCGAGCAGCGATTCGCGCGTTTGCCAGACCGGGGTGACGAGACGGTTGCGCCGGTATTCCAGCATATCGTCGTCCACGCGGTCGGCGGTGCGGCGCAGAGCCAGCTCGCGCAGGGCGATCAGGTTGCCCTTGCGGAAGAAGTTGCGGATTGCCCGTTCGGCCTGGTTGGGCAGGTACACCTTGCCTTCCTTCAGGCGCTGCATCAGCTCGTTGGGCGGCAGGTCGACCAGTACCACCTCGTCGGCGGTGTCGAAGATGCGGTCCGGCACCGTCTCCCAGACCCGGATGCCGGTGATGCCGCTGACCACGTCGTTGAGCGTTTCCAGATGCTGCACGTTGACCGTCGTGTAGACGTCGATCCCGGCCGCGAGCAGTTCCTCGACGTCCTGCCAGCGCTTCGGATGGCGCGATCCCTGGACGTTCGAGTGGGCCAGTTCGTCGACGAGGATGAGTGCTGGCTTGCGCGCCAGCGCGCCGTCCAGGTCGAACTCGCGCAGGACCCGGCCGCGATAGTCGACTTCCCTGAGCGGCAGGCGCTCCAGGCCGTCGGCCATCACCTCGGTTTCCATCCGGCCGTGCGTCTCGACCACGCCGACGAGGACGTCGACGCCCTGCAACAGCTGCTGGCGGGCCGCGCCGAGCATCGCATAGGTCTTGCCGACGCCGGCCGAGGCGCCGAAGAAGATCCGCAGCTTGCCGCGCCGCGCGCGCGCTTCCTCGGCCTGGATGCGCGACAGCAGCTGGTCGGGGTCGGGTCGGGATTCGCTCATGGCCGTTCGTGGTTGCGGTGGGTCGGGGGCGCGGCGGACGGCCGCGCGCGGGATGGCTGCGGGCTGCGGCAGGCGGCGAAGCCGGCGCGGGCGCCGGACTTTCTCCCATCTTTCCACATCACGAGCAGCGCTGCCATGGCGAGCGGGAGGAACAGCGCGGCCATGGTCATCAGGAAGGCGAGCAGTTCGTCCATCGGCGTGAGGTCGCTCATGGCGTGCGGCCGGCGGGACGCGGTGCGCCGCCGCTCCCGTTCGCCGCGCTCTTTCGCGCGCCGCCGGCCGTCTCGACGGCGGCGGCGCGGCGCGTCATTGGAGAGGCGCCGGCGTATGAACGGGCAGGAGGCGGCGTGCGCATCATGCGCGCCGCGGCGGTTCTGGGCATGGCGTCTTCCCGAGTGCTGGGGCGGCGCCTCATGCGTCGAGGCGGGCGAGGGCGAGGTTGAGCTTCAGGACATTGACGCGGGGTTCGCCGAGCACGCCCCAGAGCGGCGTTTCGACGCGCTGCGCGATCAGCGCCTCGACGTGCGCCAGGGGGACGCCGCGCAGGCGTGCGACGCGCGCCGCCTGGTAGTAGGCGGCGGCCGCGCTGATGTGCGGATCGAGGCCGCTGGCCGACGCCGTCACCAGATCGACCGGCACCGGGAGGGCGTTTTCCGGATCGGCCGCTTTCAGGCGGTCGAGGCGGACCTTGGCGGCCTCGGTCAGCGCCGGGTTGAGCGGTCCGAAATTGGAGCCCGACGAGGCGGCGGCGTTGTACGGCATCGGGGCGGTGGCCGAGAGGCGACCCCAGAAGTTCTTCGGGTCGCTGAAGTTCTGGCCGATCAATTCCGAGCCGACAATTTTGCCGTCCTGGCTGAGCAGGCTGCCGTTCGCCTGCGTGGGGAACAGGACCTGCGCGACGCCGGTCACGGCGAGGGGATAGACGATGCCGGTGAGCGCTGCGAGCAGAACGAAGACGGAGATGGCGGGGCGCAGGATCGGGCTGCGGCCGGGGCGGAGGTTCATGGCGGTTCCTTTGCGGAAAATGGGGTTCGGGTTCGGGGGCGGGCTTCGGGCGCCGGGTCAGCGGACGCCGAGCGCGACCAGGATCAGGTCGATCAGCTTGATCCCGGCGAACGGCACGATCAGGCCGCCGATACCGTAGATCAGGACGTTGCGGCGGAGCAGGGCGGCGGCGCCGAGCGCCCGGTAGGGCACGCCCTTCAGCGCCAGCGGAATGAGGCAGACGATGATCAGGGCGTTGAAGATGACCGCCGAGAGGATCGCCGAGGCGGGGCTGCCCAGCCCCATCACGTTGAGCGCGGCGAGCTGCGGGTAGGTGCTGACGAAGGCGGCGGGGATGATGGCGAAGTACTTGGCGACGTCGTTGGCGATCGAGAAGGTGGTCAGCGAGCCGCGCGTCATCAGCATCTGCTTGCCGGTTTCGACGATCTCGATGAGCTTGGTCGGATTGGAGTCGAGGTCGACCATGTTGCCGGCCTCCTTGGCGGCCTGCGTGCCGGTGTTCATGGCCACCGCGACGTCGGCCTGGGCGAGCGCCGGCGCGTCGTTGGTGCCGTCGCCGGTCATCGCCACCAGCCGTCCCGCGGCCTGATGCTCGCGGATCAGCGCCAGCTTGGCTTCCGGCGTCGCCTCGGCGAGGAAGTCGTCGACGCCCGCCTCGGCGGCGATGGCGGCGGCGGTCAGGCGGTTGTCGCCGGTCACCATCACGGTCTTGATGCCCATCCGGCGCAGTTCGGCAAAGCGCTCCTTGATGCCGCCCTTGACGACGTCCTTCAGTTCGACGACGCCGAGCACGCGGAGGCCGTCGGCGACGACCAGCGGCGTGCTGCCGCGCCGCGCCATCTCCTCGACGTCGGCCGCCACCCGCCCCGGCCACTGGCCGCCGAGCGCTTCGACGTGGCTGCGCACGGCGTCGGCGGCGCCCTTGCGGATCTGCCGTCCGCCGAGGTCGACGCCGCTCATCCTCGTCTGCGCCGAGAAGTGCACGAAGTGGGCGCCGAGGGCGGCGATGTCGCGCTCGCGCAGATTGAACCGCTGCTTGGCGAGGACGACGATGCTTCGGCCTTCCGGGGTTTCGTCGGCGAGCGAGGCGAGTTGCGCGGCGTCGGCGAGTTCGTTCCGGTCGACGCCGTCGGCCGGCAGGAAGTTGGCGGCCTGCCGGTTGCCGAGCGTGATGGTGCCGGTCTTGTCGAGCAGCAGGACGTCGACGTCGCCGGCCGCTTCCACGGCGCGCCCCGAGGTGGCGATGACGTTGGCCTGCAGCATGCGGCTCATGCCGGCGACGCCGATGGCCGACAGCAGCCCGGCGATCGTCGTCGGGATCAGGCAGACGAGCAGCGCGACGAGCACGCTGAGGCCGACCGGCTGCCCGGCGCCGGCGGCGTCGACGCTGAACAGCGAGTAGGGCAGCAGCGTCGCCGTGACCACGAGAAAGACGATGGTCAGCGCCACCAGCAGGATGGTCAGCGCGATCTCGTTCGGCGTCTTCTGGCGCTTGGCGTTTTCGACCATGGCGATCATCCGGTCGACGAAGGTCTCGCCGGGGTTCGCCGTGACGCGCACGACGATCCAGTCGGAAAGCACGCGCGTGCCGCCGGTGACGGCCGAGAAGTCGCCGCCCGATTCGCGGATCACCGGCGCCGATTCGCCGGTGATGGCCGACTCGTCGACCGAGGCGACCCCTTCGACGATCTCGCCGTCGGCCGGGATCGTCTCCTGCGCCTGCACCAGCACGGCGTCGCCCTTGCGCAGGTCGGCGGCCGGCAGCAGCGCCCACTTGGCGCCGAAGTGCGGCGCCTGCAGCTTCTTGGCCCAGCTTTCCTTCTTCAGGCTGCGCAGCGACGCCGCCTGCGCCTTGCTGCGCCCTTCGGCCAGCGCCTCGGCGAAGTTGGCGAAGAGCACGGTGAACCACAGCCAGAGGGCGACGGCGAGAGTAAAGCCGGCGCCGCCTTCGCCTTCTCCTTCGCCGGACAGCGCGGCCCACCAGAGCACGGTGGTCAGCATGCTGCCCACGTAGACGACGAACATCACCGGGTTGCGCCACTGGACGCGCGGGTCCAGCTTGCGGAAGGCGGCGCCGATGGCCGGGAGGGCGAGCGCGGGATCGAACAGGGTAAAGGTCTTTTTGCTCATCGGATTCTTCCTGTCAGCGGCCGGCCCAGAGCACGAGGTGCTCGACGACCGGGCCGAGCGCGAGCGCGGGAACGTAGTTGAGGAGGCCGACCAGCAGCACCGTGCCGATCAGCAGCGCGACGAACAGCGGGCCGTGCGTCGGCAGCGTGCCGCTGGTCGCGGCGACGCGCTTCTTGGCGGCCAGCGAACCGGCGATCGCGAGCACCGGGACGATCACGCCGAAGCGTCCGAACCACATGGCGACGGCCAGCAGTACGTTGTAGAACGGCGTGTTGGCCGAGAGGCCGGCGAAGGCGCTGCCGTTGTTGTTGGCGGCGGAAGTCAGCGCGTAGAGGATTTCGGAGAAGCCGTGCGCCCCCGGGTTGGCGATGCCGGCTCGCCCGGCGTCGGACATCACGGCGATCGCCGTGCCGGCGAGGACGATGACGGGCGTCACCAGGATGGCCAGCGAGCTCATCTTCATCTCGTGGATCTCGATCTTCTTGCCCAGGTACTCCGGCGTCCGGCCGATCATCAGGCCGGCGATGAAGACGGTCAGGATGGCGAAGACGAGCATGCCGTAGAGGCCGGTCCCGACGCCGCCGAACACCACCTCGCCGAGCTGCATGAGGATCAGCGGCATCATCCCGCCGAGCGGCGTGAAGGAGTCGTGCATGGCGTTCACCGCGCCGCAGGAGGCGGCGGTGGTGACGGCAGCGAAGAGCGCCGAGCCGGCGATGCCGAAGCGGGTTTCCTTGCCTTCCATGTTGCCGCCGGACTGCGCCGCGGAGAACTGCGGGTCGGCGCCGAGGGCGCCGAGCAGCGGGTTGCCCTGCTGCTCGAAGCTCATCGCGCCGGCGGCGCAGGCGACGAAGATCAGCGTCATCGCCGCGAGGATCGCCCAGCCCTGCCGGGCGTCGCCCACCATGCGCCCGAAGCTGACGCAGAGCGCGGCAGGGATCAGGAGGATGGCCAGCATCTGCAGCAGGTTGCTCAGTGCCGTGGGGTTCTCGAAGGGGTGTGCCGAGTTGGCGTTGAAGAAGCCGCCGCCGTTGGTGCCGAGCAGCTTGATCGCCTCCTGCGAGGCGACCGGCCCCATGGCCAGCGTCTGCGTGGCGCTCTCCGCCGGTTCGCTCAGCGCCTTGCCGGCGGCGTCCGTGAGCGGCTGGCCAGCGGCGTCGACGCGCGGCGCGTCGTAGTGCGCGACTTCGAGCGTAGCGACCGTCCGATAGGGGGTCAGGTTCTGCAGCACGCCCTGGCCGACGAAGGCCAGCGAGAGCAGGAAGGCGAGCGGCAGGAGCACGTACAGCGTGGCGCGCGTGAGATCGACCCAGACGTTGCCGATGGTCTGCGCCGAGTGGCGCGCCAGGCCGCGGACGAGAGCGATGACGACGGCGATGCCGGTCGCCGCCGAGAGGAAGTTCTGCACCGTCAGGCCCAGCATCTGCACCAGGTAGGCCATCGTCGATTCGCCCGCGTAGCCCTGCCAGTTGGTGTTGGTGACGAAGCTGACCGCCGTGTTGAAGGCGGAGTCGGGCGCGACGTTGCCCAGTCCCTGCGGGTTGAGCGGCAGCCACAGCTGCAGGCGCTGCAATCCGTAGAGCGCGAGCAGGCCGAGTCCGTTGAAGACGATCAGGCCGAGCGCGTAGGCGAACCAGCCGGTTTCGGCGTCGGGTCTGACGCCGCACAGGCGGTAGAGGAGATTTTCGACGCGGGCGGCGGCGCCGACCCGGCCTTCCATCACCCGCGCGATGTACAGCCCGAGCGGTTGCGCGGCAGTCAGCAGGAGGGCGAGGAAGGCGGCGAGAAGCAGCCAGTGGTTTGTGTTCACGAGAAGTCCTCCGGATTGAGGAGGGCGGCGACCAGATAGACGAGCAGGCCGGCCGCGGCGACGCCGGCCAGAACGTAGAGCCAGTTCATCGCGGGCCTCCGAGTCGCCGGCAGGCGCCGGCCAGGGCGATCGCCAGTCCCGTCAGCAGGGCGACGGCGGCGAGATAGATCAGGTCCATTGATATCCTCGACTGAGAGAGTTCGGTACGCATCGAAGATTAGGAAATTCGCCGTCAAGAATTTGCAAAAAGACGGGGGAAGCGATGGAAAAAAACTGTAAAAATGGGCGGCCCGGACGGCATGCCGCCCGGATTCCGTTGCCGGAGGAGCGAAACGCATGGAAAACCGCCCCGCAAGCGAAAGCCCGCCCGCCGTTCCGGCGCCCGGGGTCTCCGTGCCGGGCCGCATGCCCCGGGGCATCTGGGCGCTCGGCTTCGTCTCGATGCTGATGGACGTCTCGTCGGAGATGATCCACGCGCTGCTGCCGATCTATCTCGTCGGCGCGCTCGGCGCTTCGACACTGGCCGTCGGCGTCATCGAAGGTGTCGCCGAGGCGACGGCGGCGATCACCAAGGTCTTTTCCGGCGCCCTTTCCGACTGGCTCGGGCGGCGCAAGCTGCTGGCCGCCGTCGGCTATGCCCTGGCGGCGTTCACCAAGCCCGTCTTCCCGCTCGCCGAGACGCTCGGCTGGGTGGTCGCGGCGCGTTTCGTCGACCGCATCGGCAAGGGTATCCGCGGCGCGCCGCGCGATGCGCTGATCGCCGATCTGGCGCCGCCGGCGCTGCGCGGCGCGGCCTTCGGCCTGCGCCAGTCGCTCGACGTCGCCGGCGCCTTCATCGGCCCTTTGCTGGCGATCGGGCTGCTGTGGCTGAGCGCCGGCAACCTCCGGCTGGTGTTCTGGTGCGCCGTGCCACTGGCCTTCGCGGCGCTGGCGCTGATCGTTTTCGCGGTGCGCGACGCGCCGCGCACCGCCGCGACAAGGGGGCGCCTGCCGCTGTCGCGCGCCGCGCTGGCCCGCCTGCCGCCGGCCTACTGGTGGATCGTCGGACTTTCCGCCGTGTTCACGCTGGCGCGCTTCAGCGAAGCCTTTCTTGTCTTGCGCGCGCAGGAGGCGGGGGTGACGCTGCTGCTGATCCCGCTGGTCCTGGTCCTGCTCAACGCGGTTTACGCGCTGTCGTCCTACCCGGCCGGCGTTCTCGCCGACCGCTGCAACCGCGGCACGCTGCTGGCGCTCGGCTGCGCCGTGCTGGTCGCGGCCGACCTCGCGCTGGCGCTGGTCGGCGGCCTGCCCGGCGTCGTGCTCGGCGTCGTTCTCTGGGGGCTGCACATGGGGCTGACGCAGGGCGTGCTCGCCGCGCTGGTCGCCGACGCGGCGCCGGCCGCGCTGCGCGGCACCGCCTTCGGCATCTTCAATCTGGTCGGCGGCGTCGCCCTGCTCGCGGCCAGCGTGCTGGCCGGCGGGCTGTGGGATGCCTTCGGCTCGCGCGCGACCTTCCTGGCCGGCGCCCTGTTCGCCGCGCTCGCGCTGCTTGGCCTGCTCCCGCTGGCGCGCCGCCTGCGCACGCGCTGACGCCGGCGGCGCGCCCCCCTTCGCAGAAGGGGCGGGGCAGGCTCAGGCGGCGATCGAGAACGAGCCGGACTGGCGGCCCGACTTCGTTTCCGTTCCGCCGGCGGCGTAGGCCTGGACCAGCGCCATGATCCGTTTCATGACCGCCAGTTCGCTGCCGCTGGCGTCCGTGTCCGTCGCCGAGGCGGTGCTTGCGCCCGCACTCGCCGTGCGGTCGGTGGTCGTGTCGCTCCGGCTCTGCTTGTCGTAGGCCATCGCCTCCTTGAAGCTGACCTTGCCGTCGCCGTCCGTGTCGGCTTCCTCGAAATTGCTCACGATGTTGGCGAGCAGATCGGAGCGCTTGCTGTCGGAATTGCCGATTTCGTCGATCTGGCTCTGCAGTTCGTCCTTGCTGAAGCCGGCGTCGTCCTGCGGCGGCGGGGGCGGTGTGCCGCCCATTCCTCCCATGCCTCCCATGGCGCCGCCCATGCGCATCTGGTTGAACTGGCTTTCGAGTTCGCTGGCCAGCTTTTGCAGGCTGCTCGACATCTCGTCCTGGGTGACCTTGCCGTCCCCGTCGCTGTCGAGCTGGCCGAACACCTGATCGATGCTGACGCTGTCGTCCGATGAGCTGTCCTCGGAAATCTTCGCGAACGCCGAGACGAGATCGCTTTTGTCGATGTAACCCTTGTTCTTGGTGTCGAGCTGCGAGAAAAAGGAACTGTAACTGCCGATGCTGCCAATGCCGCTCATGATGTGCTCCTTGCGTGAGTGAGTGTCGGAAACCGGGCGCCCGGCGTGGCCGGGCGGCCGTTCGTTCGGGTCGGGAGGCGCCGTCGCCCCGCCGTGGATCCCTTGCCTTTCGTTTGCAAGATATCGGCCAGAAAGGCCGTGTTTACTGGGCTTGAGGTGTAAAACGCGGTAAATCGGCGTTAAGGGAAGTGAGTTTTCCGAGCGCTTTTTCCGGACGCTTCCGCGTTTCGCCGGCGTTCGCCGCGCGCGGTTTGCCGGGGCGGCAATTCCCGACCTTCCGCGCTCTTCCGGGCGGGCCGGAAAAACAGCGGCTTGGCGCGCCGGCGTCCGACTCGGCGCGTATGTCCGGCAAGTTTTGCCGAAGCGGGCATGCGGCCGGCATGCGCCGCGCCGGGGACTTGTAAAGAGCTGTAAATGCGGCACGGCGCGGGTGGCCCGCACCGCGCCGCTTGGCTAAGATGGCGCGCTCGGATGACTGATCGCTGATCGCGCGGAAACCACGGAAATGGAAACTAGGGTATTGCTGGTCGACGACGACGCCGAGCTGGCGGAAATGCTGCGCGAGTATCTGCTGCGCGACGGTTTCGCGGTGGATCTGGCGCACGACGGAGAATCCGGCGTCACAGCCGCCCTGGACGGCGATTACGCCATCGTCGTGCTCGACGCGATGCTGCCGGGCATCGACGGGATCGAGGCGCTGCGCCGCATCCGTGCGTCCAGCATGCTGCCGGTGCTGATGTTGACGGGACGCGGCGACGACGCCGACCGCATCGCCGGGCTGGAACTGGGCGCCGACGACTACGTGCCGAAGCCGTGTACGCCGCGCGAACTGGCGGCGCGTCTGCGCGCCATCCTGCGCCGTACGCGGCGCGGCCGTGCCGAAGACGCGCCGGGGCATGCCGCCGCGCCCGCGCCGGTCGCGGTCGGCCCGCTCGTCCTCTGGCCCGCGCAGCGCCGCGCCGAATGGGACGCGCGGGCGCTCGCGCTGACCAGCACCGAATTCGACCTGCTCGAACTGCTGGCGCGCAGCGCCGGGCGCGTGGTGAGCAAGGCCGAGCTTTCGGCGCAGGGGCTGGGGCGCCCGCTGACGCGCTTCGACCGCAGCATCGACGTGCACATGAGCAGTATCCGCCAGAAGCTGGCGCCGCTGGCGGACGGCCGCTCGCGCATCCAGACGGTATTCCGCAAGGGCTACCAGTACGTCCGGGAGTAGGCGTGGGGCGTCTTTTCTGGAAATTCTTCTTCTTTTTCTGGCTGGCCCAGCTGACCGCCGGTCTCGGCGTCGGGCTGACCTTCTGGCTGAAGGACCGTGCGCACGAGGGGGCGCCGGCCGGCGTCGACCTCAGCCCGCCGGCCGTCTTCGACGTCAACGCCGCGGCTGCCACGCTGCGCCACGGCGGCGTCGCCGCCCTGCGCGCGCTGCTCGACGAACAACGCCGCCTGCCGGGGCCGCCGGTGTTCGCGCTCGACGAGCAGGGGCGGGAGCTGTTCGGGCGCCCCGTCGCACCCGAAACGCAGGCGCGCGTCCTTCGGCTGGCCAGCGCGGCGGCGCCGGCCGAGGGGCCGCCCGGGCCGGTGCGGCGCGGCGTCGCGCGGGCGGTCGCCGCCGACGGAAGCGCCTACGTGCTCTTCGCGCCGCCGTCCGCCCAGCCCGGGCCGCCCGGAGCGCCGTCGTTCGCACCGCCCGGTCCGCCGCCGCATCCGGACGACGGCGACGCGCGACCGCCGCCGCGCTCGCCCCTGCCGTTCCCACCGATTCCGCTGCTTGCCGGGGCGCTCGTCAGCCTGCTCTTCGCGGCGCTGCTCGCCTGGTATTTCGCCAAGCCGATCCGCAGCCTGCGCGCCGCTTTCGCGGGGGCCGCCGACGGTCGCCTGGGGCAGCGGCTGGCGCTGGAAATGGGCGGCCGGCGCGACGAGCTGGCCGATCTCGGGCGCGATTTCGACCGCATGGCGGCGCGCCTTAAGTCCCTGATGGACGGCCAGCGGCGCCTCCTGCACGACGTCTCGCACGAACTGCGCTCGCCGCTCGCCCGCCTGCAGGCGGCCATCGGCCTGCTGCGCCAGCAGCCGGAACGCGGCGCCGATCTGCTCGCGCGCATCGAGCGCGAATCGGTGCGCATGGAACGGCTGGTCAGCGAACTGCTGGCGCTGTCGCGTCTCGAGGCGGGCATGGCCGGACGGCTGGACGAAGCGGTCGATCTGCGCGAACTGCTCGATGCGCTGGTCGAGGACGCGCGCTTCGAGGCGCAGGCCGCCGCCCGCCGCGTCGACTATGCCGCGCCGGAGGCGGCGGCGCTCGCGATCCGGGGCAACGCCGAACTGCTGCATCGCGCGCTCGAAAACGTCGTGCGCAACGCGCTCAAGCATTCGCCGGAAGGTGGGCGGGTGTCGGTCGAGCTCGCGCCGGAGGCGGCGCGAGCGGGCTACCGCATCCGCGTGGCGGACGGCGGCGCGGGCGTGCCGGAAGCGGAACTGCAGGCCATCTTCGCGCCGTTCTACCGCAGCGCCGACGGCACTGCGGTAGACGGCTACGGCCTCGGGCTGGCGATCACGCAGCGCGTCGTTGCCCTGCATGGCGGTTGCATCGAGGCGGCCAACCGCCCGGGCGGCGGCCTGTGCGTCAGCGTTTTCCTGCCGAGGCTCGAAAGCGGGCCGGCGTCCGGCTGAGGCCGGGGTCGGTACAAGGGGCGCAACGCCCGCGAAGCGCGACGATCGGGTTCTTGTCGCGTGCAAAACCAAGTAAAATCAGCTTTTTCGCATTCACGAAGCCTGTCCATGCCTACGTTTCAGGAAATCATCCTGCGTCTCCAGAATTTCTGGGACAAACAGGGTTGCGCGCTGCTGCAGCCTTACGACATCGAAGTCGGTGCCGGCACCTTCCACACCGCCACCTTCCTGCGCGCGATCGGCCCCGAGCCGTGGAGCGCGGCCTACGTGCAGCCCTCGCGCCGCCCCAAGGACGGCCGCTACGGCGAAAACCCGAACCGTCTGCAGCACTACTACCAGTATCAGGTCGTCCTCAAGCCGTCGCCGGCCAACATCCAGGAGCTCTACCTCGATTCGCTGCGCGCGCTGGGCATCGATACCGCCGAGCACGACATCCGCTTCGTCGAGGACGACTGGGAGTCGCCGACGCTCGGCGCCTGGGGCCTCGGCTGGGAAGTCTGGCTCGACGGCATGGAAGTCACCCAGTTCACCTACTTCCAGGAAGTCGGTTCGCTGTCCTGCAAGCCGGTGCTCGGCGAGATCACCTACGGCCTCGAACGGCTGGCGATGTACCTGCAGGGCGTCGAGAACGTCTATGACCTCGTCTGGGCCGAAGGGCCGGGCTACCGCATCACCTACGGCGACGTCTATCACCAGAACGAAGTCGAGCAGTCGACGTACAACTTCGAGCACGCCAACGTCGAAATCCTCTTCCGCCACTTCAACGACCACGAGGCCGAAGCCAAGCGCCTGATGGGGCTGAACCTCGCGCTGCCGGCCTTCGAGCAGGTCATGAAGTGCTCGCACTGCTTCAACATGCTCGACGCGCGCGGCGCCATCTCGGTCACCGAGCGCGCCGCCTACATCGGCCGCGTGCGCGCCCTGGCGCGCGAAGTGGCGCAGGCTTACTACAACTCCCGCGAGGCGCTCGGTTTCCCGATGTGCAAGAGCGCAGAGTGCGACGCAGCGGAGGGCAACTGACATGAACGCCACACTGCTCGTCGAACTCCTTACCGAAGAACTGCCGCCCAAGGCGCTGGCGCGCCTTGGCGAAGTCTTTTCCGCCCAGATCCACGCCGGCCTGTCCGACCGCAATCTGGTCGCCGCCGGCGACGACTACCGCTGGTTCGCCACGCCGCGCCGGCTCGCCATCCAGGTGCCGGGCGTGCTCGCCGTGGCGCCCGACGCGACGGCCTTCGAAAAGATCATGCCGGTTGCCGTCGCGCTCGACGCCGACGGCCAGCCGACCCCGGCGCTGAAGAAGAAGCTCGAGGCCAAGGGGATTCCCGTCGCCGAACTGGCGAAATTCGAGAAGCGCATGGACGGCAAGTCCGAAACCTTCTTCTACCAGGCCAGCGTCAAGGGCGTGAAGCTCGACGACGTGCTCGCCGGCATCGTCGCCGACGCGCTGAAGAAGCTGCCGATTCCCAAGCTGATGCGCTGGGGCGATACCGACCACCAGTTCGTGCGCCCGGTGCACGGCCTCGTCATGCTGCACGGCGAACGTCTGGTGCCCGGCGAAGTGCTCGGCCTGTCGAGCCGCAAGATCACGCGCGGCCACCGCTTCCTGTCGAGCGGCGACATCGCGTTGCACAGCGCCGACGCCTACGTCGAGACGCTGCGGGGCGCGGGCAAGGTCGTCGCCGGCTTCGCCGAGCGCCGCGACGCGATCGCGCAGCAGCTCGACGCGCAGGCGCAGGCGCTGAACGCCACGATCAATCCGGCCGCCGGCCTGCTCGACGAAGTGACCGCGCTGGTCGAATGGCCGGTCGTGTACGTCGGCGAGTTCGAGGCCGAATACCTCGAAGTGCCGCAGGAATGCCTGATCCTGACGATGCAGCAGAACCAGAAGTATTTCCCGCTGCTCGACGGAGCGGGGCCAAATGCGGGCAAGCTGCTGAACAAGTTCCTGATCGTCTCCAACATGCAGGTGGACGATCCGAAGCACATCGTCGAGGGCAACGCCCGCGTCGTGCGCCCGCGCCTCTCGGACGCCCGCTTCTTCTTCAACCAGGACCGCAAGACGACGCTTGCCTCGCGCCTCGAAAAGCTCGGCAGCGTCGTCTATCACAACAAGCTCGGCTCGGTGCTGCAGCGCGTCGAACGGATCGAGGCGCTGGCGCAGAAAATCGCCGTCCGCCTCTCGGCCAACGCTTCGCTGGCCGCTCGCGCCGCCCGCCTGGCCAAGGCCGACCTCGTCACCGACATGGTCGGCGAATTCCCCGAGCTGCAGGGCATCATGGGCCGCTACTACGCGCTGCACGACGGCGAGGATGCGCAGGTCGCCGACGCCGTGCAGAGCCACTACCAGCCGCGCTTCGCCGGCGACGCGCTGCCGTCCGGCAACATCGCCTGCGCCGCCTCGCTGGCCGACAAGCTCGACGCGCTGGTCGGCTTCTTCGGCATCGGCCAGATCCCGACCGGCGACAAGGACCCCTTCGGCCTGCGCCGCGCCGCGCTCGGCGTGCTGCGCATCCTGATGGAATCGCCGCTGCCGCTCGATCTTTCCGACCTGATCGCCGACGCGCAGGCCGGCTTTGCCGCCGGCGTGCTGACGCAGCCGGTCGCCGAGCCGCTGCTCGACTTCATGCACGACCGCCTGCGCGGCCTGCTGCGCGACGCTGGCCACGCCCAGGACGCAGTCGAGGCCGTCCTCGCGCAGCGTCCGACGCGCATCGACCTCGTTCCGGCCAAGCTGGCCGCCGTGCGCGATTTCCTGCGCCTGCCCGAGGCGCTGGCGCTGGCCGCGGCCAACAAGCGCATCGGCAACATCCTGAAAAAGGCCGAGGGCGCGCTGCCCGAGCCCGACGTCGCGCTGCTGCAGGAGCCGGCCGAGAAGGCGCTGTTCGAGCGCGTCGTGCTGATCGCGCCGCTGGTGAAATCGCACGTCGCCAACGAGGACTACGCCGACGCGCTGAAGGCGCTCGCCTCGGTGCGCGCCGAGGTCGACCGCTTCTTCGACGAAGTGATGGTCAACGTCGACGAGCCGCTGCTGCGCGGCAACCGCCTCGGTCTGCTCAAGGCGCTGTTCGACCAGCTCAACGCGGTGGCCGACATCGCGCGGCTCGCGGTTTAAAGCGAAAGCGACGATCCCGCGATGAAACCCGCGATGAAACTCATCATCCTCGACCGCGACGGCGTGATCAATTTCGACTCGATCCAGTACATCAAGTCGCCGGCCGAATGGAAGCCGATTCCCGGCAGCCTCGAAGCGATCGCCAAGCTCAACCAGGCCGGCTACCGCGTCGTCGTCGCGACCAACCAGTCGGGCGTCGGCCGCGGCCTGTTCGACATGGACACGCTGAACCGGATCCACGACAAGATGCACCGCGCCGTGCAGGCGGCGGGCGGGCGCATCGACGCCGTCTTCTATTGCCCGCATGCGGCCGATTCGGACTGCGACTGTCGCAAGCCGAAGCCCGGCATGTTCGAGCGCATCGGCGCCTGTTTCAACGTCGATCTCGCCGGCACGCCGTCGGTCGGCGATTCGCTGCGCGACCTGCAGGCCGCCGCGGCGGTTGGCGGGCGGCCGCTGTTGGTGCTCACCGGCAAGGGCGAAAAGACGCACGCCGACGGCGGCCTGCCGGAAGGAACGCTGGTCTTTCCCGACCTCGCCGCCGCCGTCGATCACCTTCTGACCGCATGATGACCGTCGTCCGTTCACTGCTGTTCACGCTGCTCTCCGCGCTGCTGACGATTCCCTTCGGCATCCTCGTTTCGCTCGCGATGATCTTCCCGATGAAGACGCGCTACGCGATCATCGCGGCCTGGCGCAAGGGCTTCATGTTCCTCTGCGAGGCCGTCCTCGGCATCCGCTATCAGGTGATCGGTCGCGAGAACATCCCGGCCGAACCGGCGGTGATCCTTTCCAAGCACCAGTCGGCGTGGGAGACGGTCGGCCTGCAGGAAATCTTCCCGCCGCTCGTTTTCGTGCTCAAGAAGTCGCTGCTGGCGATTCCCTTCTTCGGCTGGGGACTGGCCGCGATGAAGATGATCTCGATCGACCGCCAGGCCGGCAAGGATGCGCTGCGCCAGGTCGTCGACCAGGGGCGCGGCCGGCTCGACGCCGGCTACTGGGTCGTCATCTTCCCCGAGGGCACGCGCGTCGAGCCCGGCCACAAGCGGCGCTACAAGCCGGGCGGCGCGCACCTCGCGGTGCAGACCGGCGCCAAGGTCGTGCCGGTGGCGCACGACGCCGGCGAAATCTGGGGCAAGAACGCCTTCCTCAAGTCGTCCGGCCTGATCACCGTGAGCATCGGACCGGCCATCGACACGGCCGGCAAGTCCGAAGCCGAGATCAACCTGCTCGTCGAGACGTGGATCGAAGCCGAGATGCACCGCCTCTCGCCGCATCGCTATCCCGACACGGCCGATGCCCTGGCAGGCTGAACTGCCCTTTTTTTCCGTCAAGCCGCCGGCGGCGGATGAAACGCCGCGCACCATCGCGCTCGGCGACCGCATCGTTCCCTACGTCCTGCGCCGCGCCCGCCGGCGTACCATCGGCCTGTCCATCGACCACCGCGGCCTGCGCGTAGGCGCACCGAGCCGGGCTTCGTTGCGCGAGGTCGAGTCGCTGATCCTGCGCCACGGCGAATGGGTCGTGCAGAAGCTCGACGAGTGGCGTTCGCGGCGCCGTCCCGAGCCGCTCGCCATCGTCGACGGCGTGCGCCTGCCGCTGCTCGGCAGCCCGCTCGAAGTGCGCCTCGCGGTGGGCGCCAACCGCGCCGTGTGGAGCGCGCAGCCGGCGCTGACGCTGTGTCTGCGCGATCCGGCCGACGCTGCCAGGGTGCTCGAAAAAACGCTGCGCGAACGGGCGCGCGAACTCTTTCTCGAGCGCCTGCGCCACTACGCGGCGCAGCTCGGCGTCGCCCTGCCGCCGCTGGCGCTGTCCGCCGCGCGCACGCGCTGGGGCAGCTGCAGCCTGAAGAGCGGCATACGCCTCAACTGGCGCCTGATCCATTTCCCGCTGCACGTGATCGACTACGTCGTCGCACACGAACTCGCGCACCTGCGCGAGATGAACCACAGCCCCCGTTTCTGGTCCATCGTCGGCCAGCTCTACCCCGACTACAAGGCGGTGCGCGACGAACTCAAGACGCTCGCCGCGCAGTGCCCCCAGTTCTAAGGAAAAAACCATGCGCATCCTGCACACCATGTTTCGCGTCGGCAACCTCGACCGCTCGCTCGCCTTCTACACCGAAGTCCTCGGCATGCGCGAACTGCGCCGCCAGGACTATCCGGACGGCCGCTTCACGCTGGCCTTCGTCGGCTACCACAGCGAGGCCGAAGGCGCCGTGCTCGAACTGACGCACAACTGGGACACGCCGTCCTACGAGTTGGGCAACGGCTACGGCCACGTCGCGCTCGAAGTCGACGACGCCTACGCCGCCTGCGCCGAAATCAAGGCGCGCGGCGGCAAGGTCGTGCGCGAGGCCGGCCCGATGAAGCACGGCACGACGGTGATCGCCTTCGTCGAGGACCCCGACGGCTACAAGATCGAACTGATCCAGAAGAGGTCCTGAGATGGCCTCTTCCAGCTTTCCCGCCTTTTTCGACGCCGTGCCGGGCATCGTCCTGCGCGACCCGCTGGCCGAGTTCCTCGGCGCCGCCGAGGGCGGGCTGATCGAGTATCGCTACGCCGACGCGGTCAAGCTCGCCGGCCATTCCTGCCCGACCGTCGCCGGCGCCTATCTGCTCACCTGCCGCGTGCTGCGCGCGCTGTACGGCGCCGCCGTGCCCGAGCGCGGCGGCATCCGCGTCGACTTCCGCGACGCGCAGGCGAACGGTGTGACCGGCGTGATCGCCGGCGTCGTCGCCCTGCTCATCGGCGCCGCCGGCAGCGGCGGCTTCAAGGGCCTGGCCGGCAATTTTGCGCGCCGCGACCTGCTCGCCTTCGACGCCGATCTGGCGGGAGAAATCCGCTTCACGCGGCTCGATACCGGTGCCGGCGTTACGGCCACGCTCTCGCTCGCCGGCGTGCCGGCCGATCCGCGCATGGGCGGCCTGCTGCAGCAACTGCTCGCCGGCGAGGGAAACGCCGAGATCGCGCAAGCCTTCGCGGCGCTCTGGCAGGACCGCGTGCGCCGCATCCTGACCGAGCACTTCGACGACCCGGCGTTGGTTCTCGTCGTCTGAAATACGGACGATGAAAAGAGAGAAACCCGCTTCGGCGGGTTTCTCTCTTTTCGGGGGCGGCGTCGGGGCTTGAATCTCGGAGCGCAGGATAATGCGGTCCGCCGGTGCGGATTTGAAGCATTGCTCATCCAAGACGCTTTTGCCGCGCCCGGCCACAGGGGGGGTACAAAGTTGCTGATGTCATGCCAATCATTTACCCTTCGGCTTCTATGGTTTTTTGTGAGGTCTCAACGTGCTGGGTTTTTTCGCTCGATTCTACTTTTTCATCGTACTCATGCTTGCCTCGGCAGGTGCGTTTGCGGCCAATCCCTTCGAACTCATCGGGCAGGCAACCAGTCTTCTGCGCCAGGCCGGGGGCGACAATGTTCCAGTTTTCGATAATCAGCAGCCTGCGAACGGAAACATGCCGGCGAACGCTGCGCTGATCGAGCCTTTTGGTTTGCGTCCGTATCTGCGCTCAACAGCGCAACGCCCCTACTACAATCCGATGGACTCCGTTCGCGTACCAATCAGTCTGCCACGCGGTACGCCGGAGGGCTGGGTCGCCCCCTACAACGTCCCCATGGAAGGCAAGGTGCACGTGCTGCAGTATGTGCATCGCTCCGACGATAGTCCGATGCTGGTCGATCAGCATTACGCGGGTTTGCTGGCTCAACAAGGATTCGAGTTGGTGTTCGCTTGTGATGAGGCGTGTCACGCCGGCATCAATGCGCCGTCCGCGTGGAAGGCAGTGCTTGATCCGAATTCGCGTTTGAATGGCTTGTATTTTCCCGATCGGGCAGTCTTCAAGACCTATTATCGCAACAATGCAATGGTCATCGTCGGCGTTGGGAAATGGGGCAATGACAAATATTCCAGTCTGATTTACACGGTTGAGGGGCGCGTTCTGGATACTCAAGCATTGACGATGGTCAAGGCGGCCCAAAGCACGCCTTCGCCGGCCCAGTTCCGGGATCAGGCGCCGGTTGCTTCGGCGACGGCGGGATTTCCCGCAGCACAACCGGCTTTCCCTTTGGCCGCCCCGATGCCGCCAACGCAACCGGCGCAACCGGCGCAACAGGCCGCTGCGAAAAACGTCAAAACCATCAATGACTCGCAGGCGGCGTCGAATATCGCGACGGTGCACCCCGGAGACTTGCCGACGCGCCTGGCGACCAGCAAGGGATTGGTGATCGTTCTGTTTTCCTCGCTGGACCTCAAGTGCACCTTTTGCTTGCCGGCAAATCCCCGCTTCGACGATTTCGCGACCCGACACGCCAGTTCTGCTTCGTTCATGCGCACTACCTGGGAGCCTTGGCTTGGCTTCGAGCGCGACGTCGTCGCGTCGACCTACGGTATTCGCGGCCTCCCCGCCTTTCTTGCGTTCCGCGATGGCCGCTTGATCGGGCGGGTGGATGGGAATTCCTCGATTGAAAAGCTCGAAAGAGCCCTTTTACGCTAGCAACCGGTGCAGGCTTCCGACCGGTAGCTGATTCTCGAAGTTTCGAGGCTCGTTCTTATGGTGCCGTTCTTCGCGATGCACGAAAAAAAGCCCCTGATCCAGAGAATCAGGGGCTTTCGTATTGGTGGGCCCGCAGGGACTTGAACCCTGGACCAAAGGATTATGAGTCCTCTGCTCTGACCAACTGAGCTACAGGCCCAAAACCGCCCGGCACTTACGAGGTGGGCGCCGGGTGATTGTTGAACGCGGTCAGCTGTTGCCGTTGTCCAAGAAGCTGCGCAGCTTGTCCGAACGCGACGGGTGACGCAGCTTGCGCAGCGCCTTGGCTTCGATCTGGCGGATGCGTTCGCGGGTGACGTCGAACTGCTTGCCGACTTCTTCCAGCGTATGGTCGGTGTTCATTTCGATGCCGAAGCGCATGCGCAGCACTTTGGCTTCGCGCGGCGTCAGCGTGTCGAGCACGTCTTTGGTGATGAAGCGCAGGCTGGAGTAGAGCGCAGCGTCGGTCGGGGCGAGCGTCGCCTGGTCCTCGATGAAGTCGCCGAGGTGCGAGTCGTCGTCGTCGCCGATCGGCGTTTCCATCGAGATCGGTTCCTTGCTGATCTTGAGGATCTTGCGGATCTTCTCTTCCGGCATCTCCATCTTTTTGGCCAGCGTCGCCGGATCGGCTTCGACGCCGGTTTCCTGCAGGATCTGGCGCGAGATGCGGTTCATCTTGTTGATCGTCTCGATCATGTGCACCGGGATGCGGATGGTGCGCGCCTGGTCGGCGATCGAGCGCGTGATGGCCTGACGGATCCACCACGTGGCGTAGGTCGAGAACTTGTAGCCGCGGCGGTATTCGAACTTGTCCACCGCCTTCATCAGGCCGATGTTGCCTTCCTGGATCAGGTCGAGGAACTGCAGGCCGCGGTTGGTGTACTTCTTGGCGATCGAGATCACGAGGCGCAGGTTGGCCTCGGTCATTTCGCGCTTGGCGCGACGCGCCTTGGCTTCGCCGGTGGACATCTGCTTGTTGATGTCCTTCAGTTCCTTGAGCGGGATGCCGATGCGGTCCTGCAAGGCGAGCAGCTTCTTCTGCTCCTCGATCACGTTCGGCGCGTTGCGCGTCAGGATCTGGGCGTAGGCCTTGCTGCCCGGTGCGGCGAGTTCGGCCTCGACCCAGTCGAGATTGAGCTCGTTGCCGGGGAAGACCTTGATGAAGTGCGGACGCGGCATGCGCACCTTGTCGACGCAGATCTGCTGGATCTTGCGTTCGCAGGCGCGCGCTTCCTCGACCATGCCGCGCACCGAGTCGCACAGGCGTTCGATGGTCTTCGACGTGAAGCGGATGTTCATCATCTCGTCGGAGATCTGCTGCTGCAGCTTGAGGTAGGCCTTGTCCTGCGAGCCTTTCTTGACGAGCACGCCGTGCGCTTTGGTGTAGTGCGCGCGGATCGTCGCGAAGCGTTCCAGCGCTTCGGTCTTCATTTGCAGCAGCGAGGCCGAGGCGGCGGCGCCTTCGTTGCCTTCTTCCTCGTCGCCTTCCTCCTCCTCGACCGCGGCGTCTTCGTCCTCGGCGAGTTCCTCGATGGCGCCTTCGGCGTTCGGGTCGATCAGGCCGTCGATCACTTCGTCGATGCGCATCTCTTCCCGGGCGACCTTGTCGGCGGCGTCGAGAATCTCGGCAATCGTCGTCGGGCAGGCGGAGATCGCCTGGATCATGTGCTTGAGGCCGTCCTCGATGCGCTTGGCAATCTCGATTTCGCCTTCGCGCGTGAGCAGTTCGACCGTCCCCATCTCGCGCATGTACATGCGCACCGGGTCGGTCGTGCGGCCGAATTCGGAGTCGACGGTGGACAGCGCCTGTTCGGCCTGTTCCTCGACGTCGGCGTCGTCGGCGCCGGCGGCCGGCGCGTTGTCCGACATGAGCAGGGTCTCGGCATCGGGCGCCTCGTCATAGACCTGGATGCCCATGTCGCTGAAGGTGCTGATGATGCTTTCGATCTGCTCGGCGTCGACGACGTCGTCCGGCAGGTGGTCGTTGATTTCGGCATAGGTCAGGAAGCCGCGTTCCTTGCCCAGCTTGATCAGATTCTTGAGTCGCGTCTTGCGCGTTTCGGCGTCGACCGGCGACGGCGCATCGCCGGCTGCCGCCAGCAGATCGGCCGCAGCCTTTGCCTTGGCCGATTTAGAAGTTGCTGCCTTTTCCCTTGCCATGACCATTTCCCGGTTAGCGTTAGACTGGAAAAACCTCAAATTATATCACAACTTAGCCAGCTTTCCCGCGGCCGGCAAGGGCCTGCAGGTACTGCTGCTTTTCTTCGCTCGACAGCCCGGCGACGCCGAGCTTCTGTATCTTTTCCTGCAGCGCAGCGAAGGCGCGCTTCTGTTCGCCTTCGCTGAGGCGTTCGATCGCGCCGTCGAACTCGGCGTCGATGTCGTCCTCGGCGAAGGGGTGCTGCATCAGTTCCGCCGCCGCTTCGCGCAGGGTGGTCTCGTCGCTCTCGCTTTCGCTTCCTTCGCCGCGCATCCGCTCGATCAGTGCCGCGTACGGCGGCGGCGGGTCGCCGGCGGCGCGGATGGCTTCGCACAGACGGCGCACGGCGCGCGCTTCGGCCGAGTTGTTCGGCAGCGCGCCGAGCGGGACGCGCTGCGCCAACGCCGGTTTCTGCAGCAGCAGGCGCAGCAGTGGGCGCAGCAGCGACGGCGCCTGACGCGGCGCCCGCGCCGGCGCCGGGCGGGCGACCGGGCGCAGATCGCACAGCCGTTCGATCTCGGCCTGCTCGAAGCCGCTCACCTCGGCCAGGCGCTTGACCAGCTGCAGGCGCAGCAGCGGCGTCTGCAGGCGGCCGAGCAGCGGCTTGGCGTCGGCGACCAGCTTAGCCTTGCCTTCGGCACTGGTCAGATCGCAGTGCGTCGCCAGTTCGCGCAGCAGGTAGTCCGAGAGCGGCGTCGCCTGCGCGATCAGGCGCTCGAAGGCGGCCGTGCCCTGCGCGCGCACGAAGCTGTCGGGGTCTTCGCCCTGCGGCAGGAAGACGAAGCCGATGCTCTTCTGTTCGGGCAGCGCCTCCAGGCTGTTTTCCAGCGCCCGCCACGCGGCCTTGCGGCCGGCGTTGTCGCCGTCGAAACAGTAGACGATGCGGTCGACCTGACGCAGCAGCTTCTGCACGTGCGTCGCCGTGGTCGCCGTGCCGAGCGTCGCCAGCGCGTTGCCGACGCCGTGCTGGGCGAGTGCGACGACGTCCATGTAGCCCTCGACGACGATCGCCGTGTCCTTCTCGCGCAGCGCGGCGCGCGCCTGCGGCAGGCCGAATACCTCGCGGCCCTTTTCGAAAAGCGGCGTTTCCGGTGAGTTCAGGTACTTCGGTTCGCCTTCGCCGAGCACGCGTCCGCCGAAAGCGATGACCTCGCCCTTCTGGTTGAGGATGGGGAACATCACGCGGTCGCGAAAGCGGTCGTAAAGCCGGCCTTGCTCGTTCTTGATGACCAGCCCGGCGGCCTGTAGTTCCGTCGCGCCGTAGTCGGCGAAGGCGGCCTCGAGATTCTGCCAGCCGCCGGGGGCGTAGCCGATGCCGAATTTCTGCGCGATCTCGCCGGTTACGCCGCGCCTCTTGAGGTAGGAGATTGCCGCTTCCGAGTGCTTCAGCTGTTCGTAGTAGTACTTCGCCGCGCGCGCCATGACTTCGGTCAGCGAGGCGATCTTCGGGCCGTCCTGGCGCGGCCGGCCTTCGTCCTCCGGCATCGGCAGGCCGACGCGGCCGGACAGGTCCTTGATCGCGTCGATGAAGCCGAGGCCGGAGTACTCCATCAGGAAGCCGATCGCCGTGCCGTGCGCGCCGCAGCCGAAGCAGTGGTAGAACTGCTTGGTCGGGCTGACCGTGAACGACGGCGACTTCTCGTTGTGGAAGGGGCAGCAGGCGGCATAGTTGGCCCCCGCCTTCTTGAGCGGCACGTAGCTGTCGATCAAGTCGACGACGTCGACCCGGTGCAGCAGCTCCTGGATGTAGGATTCCGGAATCATTCTGGCAGCGGCCTGCGCCGGCCGTACCTATCGGTCGACGCGGATCAGCCGCCCGCGAGGCGGGCTTTGACCAGCTTCGAGACTTCGGTCATGTCGGCGCGCCCGGCCAGCTTCGGCTTCAGGACGCCCATCACCTTGCCCATGTCGCCGGGGCCGGCGGCGCCGGTTTCGGCAACGGCGGCGGCGACGGCCGTCGCGATTTCCTCGGCCGAAAGCCCTGCCGGCATGTAGGCGGTGAGCAGTTCGGCTTCGAGCTTCTCGACGTCGGCGAGGTCGGTGCGCCCGGCGGCTTCGTACTGCGCGATAGAATCGCGGCGCTGTCTGAGCATCTTGTCGATGACGGCGAGCACGGCGCCGTCGTCGAGCGCGATGCGCTCGTCGACTTCCTTCTGCTTGATCGCGGCGAGCAGCAGGCGGATGGTGCCGAGCTTCGCCGTTTCCCTGGCGCGCATGGCGGCCTTCATGTCTTCGTTGATGCGCTCTTTCAGGGTCATGGCAAGCTTCCTCGGTGGCCGGGCGGGCGGCGGCTCGATGGCCGGCGCTGCTGCGGGATCAATAGACAGGGCCGAAAACGCCAAAAGCCGCCCATCGCGAAACGGGCGGCTGCTTGGCGAGCTGCAAACCGGTATTAGTAGAGCTTCGGCGGCAGGGTCTGGCTGCGCATGCGCTTGTGGTGGCGCTTGACGGCAGCGGCCAGCTTGCGCTTGCGCTCGGCGGTGGGCTTCTCGTAGAACTCGCGGGCGCGCAGTTCGGTCAACAGGCCGGTTTTTTCAACGGTACGCTTGAAACGGCGGATCGCCACTTCGAACGGTTCATTTTCCTTGAGGCGAATGGCGGGCATTGGCTCTATCCTAATTTCAAATATCGGCAGGGTTGCAGCTGAGCCGGGCATTATAAACAAAGCTCGGGGAAAATTCCAAGCCTTTCGCTCGGGAGGCGCGGCGGCTGCGGTAAAATGCCGGCCATGCTGGTACTCGGAATCGAATCCTCCTGCGACGAAACTGGCGTCGCGCTCTACGCCTCCGGCGACGGCCAATTGCTCGCGCACGCGCTGCATTCGCAGGTGGCGATGCATCAGGCCTACGGCGGCGTGGTCCCCGAACTGGCCTCGCGCGACCATATCCGGCGTGCCGTGCCGCTGCTGCGCCAGGTGCTCGCCGAGAGCGGGCGCGCGCTCGCCGACGTCGACGCCGTCGCGTATACGCAGGGACCGGGGCTGGCCGGCGCCCTGCTGGTCGGTGCCGCTTTCGCCGAAGCGCTGGCGACTTCGCTCGGCGTGCCGACGCTTCCCGTGCATCACCTCGAGGGGCATCTGCTCTCGCCGCTGCTGTCGAAAACGCCGCCGCGCTTCCCCTTCGTCGCGCTGCTCGTTTCCGGTGGGCATACGCAGTTGATGCGCGTGACCGGCGTCGGCCACTACGAGCTGCTCGGCGAAACGCTGGACGACGCGGCCGGCGAGGCCTTCGACAAGACGGCCAAGCTGCTCGGCCTCGGCTATCCGGGCGGCCCGGCGCTGGCGCAATTGGCCGAGCAGGGGCGCCCGGACGCCTTCAAGCTGCCGCGGCCGATGCTCAATTCCGGCGACCTCGATTTCAGCTTCAGCGGCCTGAAAACCGCCGTGCTCGTGCAGGTCCGCGCGCTGACGCAGGACGGCGCGACGCTGGACGACCGGCAGCGGGCCGACATCGCGCGCGCCTTCCAGGACGCCATCGTCGAAGTGCTGGTCAAGAAAGCGCTGCGCGCCGTGAAGGAGAGCAGGCTGCAACAGCTGGTGGTGGCCGGCGGCGTCGGCGCCAACCGGGAATTGCGGCGCCAGCTCGATATGCGCGCGGCGCGCCAGAAAATCTCGGTCTTCTACCCCGAGCTGGAGTTCTGCACCGACAACGGCGCCATGATCGCGCTGGCCGGCGCCCTGCGTCTGCAGGCCGGCGCTTCGGCGTCGCCCGCCAAGGCGGCCGGCGCTTTCGCCGTGCGGCCGCGCTGGCCGCTCGCCGACCTCACGCCTTGATCACTTCTTCCCCGTTTTAAGCACTTTCGCGGCTTTCTTCGCACCGCCGATCCGCGGCTCGCTGCCGGCGAGCAGGCGCTGCAGGTTCTGCCAGTGCTTGCCGATCAGCGCCATCGACATGATGCCGACGGCGAGCACCAGTCCGTCGGTACCCCACAGCATGCCGGCGTAGATCGGCGCGGCGGCGGCGGCGATCAGCGCGGCGAGCGAGGAGTAGCGCAGCGTGTAGGCGATGAACAGCCAGGTGCCGAGGGTGGCGAGACCGAGCCAGGGGTCGAGCGCCAGGAGGACGCCGGCCGCCGTGGCGACGCCCTTGCCGCCCTTGAACTTCAGGAAGACCGGGAAGAGGTGGCCGAAAAAGACGGCGAGCGCGACGAGGGCGATGCCGCTCGTCGGCAATCCGTACTGCTGCGCGAGGAAGACCGCCAGCCAGCCCTTGGCGGCGTCGCCGAGCAGGGTGACGACGGCGGCGCCCTTGTTGCCGCTGCGCAGGACGTTGGTGGCGCCGGGGTTCTTCGAGCCGTAGGTGCGCGGGTCGGCGAGGCCGAACAGGCGGCTGGAGACGACGGCGAAGGGGATCGAGCCGAGCAGGTAGGCGGCGGCGACGGCGAGCAGGAGGGTCAGGGCTGGAGGCATGGCGGGATTTGAGGGGGCGGGCGGGAGGTCTGAGTTAGAATGCCTGGACTTTTCGGCCCGTCCGGAAGGTTCAGCTTGCGGGCCTGGTCCGCAATTTTACACCGCCCGAGCCACTTGAACCGCCCCGCTGCATGGACATCATTTTCATCGACGACCTTCGCGTCACGACCCAGATCGGGATTTATCCACGCGAGAAAGCCATGCCGCAGAACGTCGAGATGTCGCTGCAGATCGGCACCTCGACGGCGAGCGCCGGCGCCAGCGACGACATCCGCGACACGATCGACTACGCGGTCGTCGTCGAACGCCTGCGCAGCGAACTCGGCGCGCGCCATTTCAACCTGCTCGAAAAACTCGCCGAATACGTCGCCACGCTGCTGCTCGAAGACTTCGGCGCGACCTGGGTGCGCGTGTCGATCGCCAAGCTCGGCATGATGCGCGGCGTACGCCGCGTCGGCGTGGTGATCGAGCGCGGCGCGTCGGCCTGAGGCCTGCCGCCGGCCGCACCGGGGTGCGGGCAAGGGGCGTAACGACGTAGGCGCGGTCCCCTCGGCACAACCCTTCGGGACGGCCACTGAACGGGCGCATCGCCGCGTTGCGTCGGTTTGCCTGGCGCCAGCCAGGCGGCGCCGCCGCGCCTTGCGCTGCATCCCGTTCAGTGGTCGTCGCGCCCATGAAATTTATGTCAACACACCCTAGCCCTTGAGGGCGACCTCGACGACCGTCGGCGACAGCGCGCGCAGCAGGTCGTGCGGATGCACGCCGACCAGGAAGCCGCGCCGGCCGCCGTTGATGTAGATCAGCGGCAGGTCGAGGATGCTCTTCTCGATGAACACCGGCATCGTCTTCTTTGTTCCGAACGGGCTGGTGCCGCCGATCAGGAAGCCGGTGTGGCGGTTGGCGACCTCGGGCTGGCACGGTTCGATCTTCTTGCGCCCGCTCTGGCGCGCCAGTTCCTTGGTCGACACCTTGCAGTCGCCGTGCATCAGCACGATCAGCGGCTTGCGGTTTTCGTCCTCCATGACCAGCGTTTTCACGACGGCGTGCTCGTCGACGTTGAGCTCGCGCGCCGAGACGCTCGTGCCGCCGTGCTCCTCGTAGGCGTACAGGTGGTTGGAGTGCGCGATGCCGTGCCGGCGCAGGAAGTGGGTGGCGGGGGTTTCCGGTGCGTGATCGTTTTTCATGATGGCAGGGTCTTCTTCAAGGAGGCGGCGTGCAGGCTGCGCAGCAGGGCGCGCACGCTGGCCGGCTTCAACGGCAGGCTCAGGTGGTAAGGGCCGGCGCCGGAGATGTTTTCGCCTTCCGGATGGATGATGATTCCCGGGTGCGCTGTGAGGAGGGACGCCAGTTCGTCCGGATCGTTCCGTCGGGCGTCGGGAAAGGCGATGGGGATGGCGCCGGCGGCAAGCAGCGGGCGCGCGGCGGCGACGTCGTCCGCGTGGGCGACACGATAGCCCCATTCGGCGGCGCGCTTGGCGAAGGTGCGGCAGCCGCTGCCGGGCGGGCCGATCAGCAGCAGTTCGGGCTCCGCCGTCGGGTTGCCCGGCGGGGGCGTCTCGGCCATCGCCGGCGCGGCCGGGAGGCGCAGCGCGAAGGACGCGCCGGCGCCGCTGCGCGAACGCAGTTCGATCGGCGTGTCGAGCAGGCGGGCGATGCGGCTGACGATGGAGAGGCCGAGGCCGAGGCCGGCATGGGCCTCGCGGGCGCGGTTCTTGAGCTGGAAGAATTCCTCGAAGATCGCCTTCTGGTACTTCTCGGCGATGCCGGCGCCGTTGTCGCGCACCTCGATGCGCGTCGCGCCGGCGGCGCCCCAGCGCGCGCAGACGAGCACCGTGCCGTGCGGGCTGAACTTGATGGCGTTGTGGATCAGGTTGCCGAGCAGGCGGGCGAGCAGCACCGGGTCGCTATGGACGACGCGCCCGCGCGCGCTGAACACCAGGCGCACGCCGAAGGCGTCGGCGAGCGGGCAGTAGGTGGCGGCGAGCTTGGCGAAGAGCTGCTCGACGGGCAGGCTGACCGGCTGCGCTTCGACGTTGGACATGTCGAGACGCGACAGCTGGAGGAGATCTTCGAGCTGCTCGCTCATCGCTTCGACGGCCTGGCGGATGCGCTGGCCGAGAAGCTCACGCTCTTCCTCTTCCGTGTCTTTGCCGAGGCGCCCGGCGAACAGGCGCAGGGCCTGCAGCGGCTGCCGCAGGTCGTGGCTGGCCGCCGCCAGGAAGCGCGATTTCGCTTCGGCCATCACTTCGGCGTCGCGCCGTCTTTCCTCGAGTTCGGCGGTCGCTTCGTGGACGCGTGCGGCGAGGGTGTCGCGGTGGGTCTGCAACTGCTTGGCGTAGCGCCGGATGTCGCGCACCTGCCGGCGGATCATCAGCCCCGCGAGGCCGAGGGCGATCAGGGCGGCGGTGCCGAGCAGCGCCGACTGCAGCGCCTGGGCGCGCCACTGCGCGAGCAGGCGCGACTTGGGTGCCGCGCTGACGACGCGCAGGTCGGGATGGCCGGGCGCCGGGGCGATGACGAGGACGTGCTCCGGCGTCTCGAAGCGCGTCGCGGCGAAGTCGTCCGGCAAGGCGGTGAAGATGCCGCCGGCGAGCACGCGGCGGAAGTCCTCGCCGGTCCCGTCCATCCCGCCGCGCTCGGCGGTTGGACGGCAGCGGCCGATGACGCGCCCGCCGGCGTTGATCAGCGCCGCCTCGAATTCCTCGTAGGGGCGGGTGGAGGCGCAGAACTCCTCGAAGTAATCGGGTTCGATGGCGACCATCAGCGCGCCGGCGAAAGTTCCATCCGAAAAGTCGAGGCGGCGTGCGATGGCGTAGGTCGAGCGCTTCGAGTTGCGCCCGACGTAGGGGCCGTAGTGCGAGCGGCTGGCGCCGTCGCGCAGATGGACGAAGTAGGGGCGGTCGGCGACGGTGATTTGCGGCGGCGGCAGGGCGAAGCTGGTGAAGCGCTGCTGGCCCTCGGCGTCGAACACGATCAGGTGGCGGATCGCCGGCAGCGAGCGGGTGAGGCGGCTGCGCAGCAACTCGTGGCCTTCCTGCGGCGTCCAGGTCCACCAGGGCCGCAGTTCGGAAATCTGCGGCCGCAGTTCGTCGAGCAGGATCTCGATGCTGTCGAAGGAGCGCGCGACGTGCTCGGCCAGCATGCGGGAGTGGAAATCGAGCTGCTGCGCGCCGCTGTCGAGCTGCCGCTGGCGCGCGCCGAAGAGGTCGGCCACAAAGGCGCCGCCCACGAGCAGCAGGGCGCACAGGCTGACGATCAGGGTCGATGGGGGCGAGAGCTTCGGGCGGGGCATTGCGCTGGCTGCGACTTAAAACGGGAGCATAGCAGAGCCGGCGGACGCTCAGCCGCGCGGGTGGTGCTCGGCGTGCAGGGACTTGAGGCGCTCGCGGGCGATGTGCGTGTAGATCTGCGTCGTCGAGATGTCGGAGTGGCCGAGCAGCAGCTGCACGACGCGCAGGTCGGCGCCGTGGTTGAGCAGGTGGGTGGCGAAGGCGTGGCGCAGGACGTGCGGCGAGAGGCGCGCCGGGTCGATGCCGGCGCGCAGCGCGTAGCGCTTGATCAGCCCCCAGAAGGCCTGGCGCGTCATCGCCGCGCCGCGCGCGGTGACGAAGATGTCGTCGCTCTGCCGCTCGCCGAGCAGCGCCGGGCGGCCCTCCTTGAGATAGCGGCGCAGCCAGTCGATGGCTTCTTCGCCGAGCGGCACCAGGCGCTCCTTGCTTCCCTTGCCGAAGACGCGCACGACGCCCATGTCGAAATTGACTTCGTGCAGGCGCAGGCCGACCAGTTCCGAGACGCGCAGGCCGGTCGCGTACAGCGTCTCGAGCATGGCGCGGTCGCGCAGGCCGAGGGTGGTCGCGGTTTCCGGCGCGTCGAGCAGGGCGTCGACCTGCGTCTCGGAGAGCACCTTGGGCAGGCGCGACGGCTTGGTCGGCATGGCGATCTTCAGCGTCGGGTCGGTGCCGATCCGGCCGCGCGTCAGCAGGTGCCGGTAGAAGCGGCGCAGGGTCGAGATGTAGCGCGCCTGCGAACTGCTGCGCAGCGTACGCGCGAGGGTCGCGACGAAGCGCGTCAGGGCGACGTCGCCGGCGTCGCTCAGGCGGCCTAGCCTCTGGGCGTCGAGCCAGTGGGCCAGGCGCAGCAGGTCGCTGCGATAGCTGGCGAGCGAAGCCTTGGCGAGGCCGTCTTCCAGCCACAGCGCGTCGCAGAAAGCGTCGATCTCGGCAAGATCGGCGGCGGACGCGATGGGGGCAGCGGAGGCTAGGGATTCAGCGGGTTTCATGCGCCAGCAGCCAGCGCTTCACGTCGAGCAGGAAGCCGCCGCCGTGGCGGGCAAAACCGCCCAGTCCGCCGCCGCTGGCGACCACGCGGTGACAGGGGACGACGAGCGGGAAGGGGTTGGCGCCGCAGGCCTGGCCGACGGCGCGCGGCGCGTTGCGCAGGGCCTTGGCGACCTCGCCGTAGGTGCGCGTCTCGCGGTTCGGGATGGTCTCGATCTGCGCCCAGACGCGGCGCTGGAAGCTCGTTCCGGACGGGCGCAGCGGCAGCCCGAAGCGGAAATCCGGATCGGCGATGTAGGCGCGCAGCTGGCGCGCCGCTTCGGCGGCCAGCGCGTTGGTCGGCGCCTGTTCCGGCTGCGGTTCGAGAAATTCGATTTCGTGGATTTCGGCCTCGTCGCAGCGCACCCCGAGGCAGAAGCCGGGGGCCGCGACGATGGCCTGGTAGCTGCGCTCGGGGGGCTTCGACATGGCCGCGCCTGCTACGACGCCTTGCCGAGCAGGGCCTGCTTGAGGTCGTCCTGCACCGGCTTGCCGCCGAGCCAGATCTTCAGCAGCGCCTTGTAGAAATCGTCGCCGGCGATGTCCTTGCCTTTGACCTGGCCGTTGACGGTGAGGCGGGTGCCGCTCTCGGGCAGCCAGTCGAGCTGGACGGCGGTGCCGCTCTTCGCCTCGCCGATCGCGAGCAGGGCGTCGGAGAGCTGCTTCATGCGCTCCTTGAGGGCGGCCATTTCGGCTTCCGAATGGTTGTGTGCCATGCCTTCCTGCAGCGCGTCGACGAACTGCTGCGCCGAGAGGTCGCGCAGCAGGCTGATCGAAATCCGCTTTGCGCCCTTGGCGGCGAGCGCAGCGCCCGCGTCGCCCTGCTTCTCGGGCAGGTAGAGGGCCATCGCGTAGACCTTGAAGAAGGCCTTCTTGCGCAGGCCGGCGCCGTTGGCGACGACATCGGCGTTGCCGACCTTCGTCTGGTCGTCGAACTTGACGCCGGCGACTTCGACGGCGTGCGCGGCGTTCAGGGAAAGAGCGGCGAGGGTCGCCACGATCAGGTGTTTCATGCAGCCTCCTTTGGCTTCGATTGTCTTATCGGTTGTTTTATCTATCTGCGGGCGGGTGATGCAGCCGTCCTGCCGGCGCCCGTGCTCCGGCAGGACGGTGGAACGCTTGCGTCGCGGCTCAGGCGCGGACCTGACCGTTGCCGAGGACGATCCACTTCTGGCTGGTCAGCCCTTCGAGGCCGACCGGGCCGCGCGCGTGGATCTTGTCGGTCGAAATGCCGATCTCGGCGCCGAGGCCGTATTCGAAGCCGTCGGCGAAGCGCGTCGAGGCATTGATCATGACCGACGCAGAGTCGACTTCGCGCAGGAAGCGCATCGTCGCGCCGTAGTTTTCGCTGACGATGGCGTCGGTGTGGTGTGAGCCGTAGTCGTTGATGTGCGCGATCGCTTCGTCGAGCCCGGCGACGACCTTGACGGCGATGATCGGCGCCAGGAATTCGGTGCGGAAATCCTCGTCGCTGGCCGCCTTGGCTTCCTTCACCAGCGCCTGCGTTTCGGCGCAGCCGCGGATTTCGACGCCCTTGGCGAGCAGCATCGCGGCGACCGGCGGCAGCAGCTCGGCGGCGCGCGAACGCGCGACGAGCAGCGACTCGGTCGTGTTGCAGGTGCCGTAGCGCTGCGTCTTGGCGTTCTCGACGATGCGCAGCGCCTTTTCGGCGTCGGCGTCGTCGTCGAGATAGACGTGGCAGTTGCCGTCCAGGTGCTGGATCATCGGCACCCGCGATTCGGCGAGCAGGCGGGCGATCAGGCCCTTGCCGCCGCGCGGGACGATGACGTCGACGTACTCGCGCATGGTGATCAGGCGGCCGACCGCGGCGCGGTCGGTGGTGTCGATCACCTGCACGGCGTCGGCCGGCAGCCCGGCGCTGGCGAGTCCTTCCTGGACCAGCGCGGCGATCGCGCGGTTGCTGCGGATCGCTTCCGAACCGCCGCGCAGGATCGCGGCGTTGCCGGACTTGAGGCAGAGCGCCGCAGCGTCGGCGGTGACGTTCGGGCGCGCCTCGTAAATGATGCCGATGACGCCGAGCGGAACGCGCATCTTGCCGACCTGGATGCCGCTCGGGCGGAACTTGAGGTCGCTGATTTCGCCGACCGGATCGGCCAGCGCGGCGACCTGCTCGACGCCTTCGGCCATCGCGGCGATGCCCTTTTCGCTGAGCGTCAGGCGGTCGAGCATGGCCGGTTCGAGGCCGGCGGCGCGCGCCGCGGCGAGGTCCTCGCGGTTGGCGGCGAGGAGGGCGGGGGCTTCGCGCCGGATCGCGGCGGCGATGGCGCGCAGCGCCTGATCCTTGGCATTGCTGTCGGCGCGGGCGATGGCGCGCGAGGCGGCGCGTGCCTGCCGGCCGACGGTTTGCATGTACGACTCGATATCCATGGTTTTTCCGTGCCTGGAGCAAACCCTGATTATAGCCAGCAAGTTGCGGAAAACGCTCCGAAAAACCCTAACGGAACCAATGGAAAGGATTACACTCCTACCGCTACCTAGTTTGCTAATGGCGCGTCCGCTGAAAAAATGATGGAACGAAAACTGATTCTGCCGGCTGAAGTGAAAGTTTGCGCGACTTGTAGTTATTGGGACGGCGAGCGAACGGTCGATCCCGAATTGCGTGTCGTCGTCGTCGCCGAGAGTTGCGAAGGCATGTGTCTGGTGCAGGAAAAGAACTGTTCCTGCGTGCACGATGTGCGCAACCAGAAAGAGTGCTTCTGGGAGCATCTAGCGCCTGATCTTCCCGAAGACGTCCCCGCAGAGCCGGCGGCAGGCGAAGCTTTCAGCGAACTTTCGCGCAAGACCGGAACCTAGCCCTCCGGAACCCGGATCCGGGCGCCGGCCTGGGCTTCGCGCTTTTCCCGCCGGTCCGCCGGGGCGGGAATCTATCCGGCGCGGGATCAGGCTGCGGCGAGGCGCATGCCGAGCCGCAGGAGTTCGTTCCACACGTCGCCGCTGGCGGCTCCCTTGATCATCTTGTCGATCCCCGCGGCGTGCGCCAGCGCGGCGCTGGCGCGCCCTGCCGCGACGCGCTGCACGGCGCGCTTCATCAGCGCCAGGCGCGGCCCCCAGACGCGCGCGTCGCGCAGCAGGGCATCGAGCGGCTGGCCTTCCTGCTGCCCGCGCTTGATCTGCGCCACGGCGCGCACTTCCTCGGTCATCGCCCACAGCACCAGCGGCGCCGCCTCGCCTTCCTGACGCAGGCCGTCGAGCGTGCGCGTCAGGCGCGCCACGTCGCCGACGAGCAGCGCCTCGCGCAGCCCGTCGATGTCGTAGCGCGCGACGTTGAGTACCGCGTCGCGAATCTGCTGCAGATCGAGCGCGCCGGGCGGATGGAGCAGACCGAGCTTCTGGATTTCCTGGTGCGCGGCGAGCAGATTGCCCTCGACGCGCTCGGCGATGAAGCGCAGACCCTCGGCGTCGGCACTCTGCTGCTGGCGGCGCAGGCGGCCGGCGATCCACGCCGGCAGTTCGGCGAGGTTGGGCGGCACCAGCTTGAGCGCGGCGCCGGCGTCGGCGAGCGCGGTCAGCCAGGCGGCCTTTTCTTCCTTCCAGTCGAGTCCGGGCAGGGTGACGAGCAGGAGCGCGTCGGGCGAGGGGTGGGCGCAGTAGTCCTGGATCGCCGCGCTGCCGTCGCGCCCCGGCTTGCCGGTCGGGATACGCAGGTCGATCAGCTTGCGTCCGCCGAACAGCGACATGTTGCCGGCGGCCTGCGTCAGCTGCGTCCAGTTGAAGCCGGACAGCGCGGTCAGCACTTCGCGTTCGTCGAAGCCCTGGCGGCGGGCGGTGGCGCGGATCGCGTCGGCGGCTTCGATGACGAGCAGCGGCTCGTCGCCGTAAACGACGTAGACGGGCTTCAGTTCCCGTTCGAGGTGCGCCGCGAGCTGCTCGCCCTTGAGCTGCATCGCCGCTCCCGCCTACTGGGCGACGGCCGGCGGCACCGGCTTGACGGCGGTCAGGCGGCGCATCAGCTGCTGCACCATGTCGCTCTGCATGTCCCGCCAGAGCAGGTTTTCTTCCTGTTCCTTGGAGAGCACGTTCGAGTCGTCGTAGGTCATGTCGCGCGTCAGCTCGATTTCGCCGGGCGGCACGAGGTCGAGGCCCTTGGCGTCGACGATGCGGTAGCCGTAGCGGTAGCGCAGGCGCAGCTCGCGCACGCGGCCGGTGCCGGACAGCGAGAGGATCACCCGCTCGCGCGCGTCGATGGTCGGCACGAAGCGCGCCTGCGCCTCGTCGGCCCGCTCCGCCAGTTTGGTCGAGCCCGAGGCGCGGATCGCGCGGCGCAGTTCGGCGCCGATTTCCGAGTAGTCGGGCAGCGCCAGGTAGAGGCTGTCGTAGGGCAGCGCGTAGGCGCCGCGCAACTGGAAGCCGCAGGCGGAGAGCGCGCTCAGCGCGAGGGCCAGGAGGAGCATGCGCATGTCGGGAGCCTCAGGCGACGATGTTGACCAGGCGGCCGGGAACGACGATCAGCTTCTTCGGCGGCTGCCCGGCGAGCTGCTTCTGCGCCGCCTCGGTGGCCAGCGCGGCGGCTTCGATGGCCGCCTTGTCGGCGCTTGCCGGAACGCGCAGGCTGCCGCGCAGCTTGCCGTTGATCTGCAGCATCAGCTCGATTTCGTCCTGCACCAGGGCGCTCTCGTCGACCACCGGGAAGCGGTGGCTGCCCGCCGTCTGACCCGGCTTGAGCGCGGCGTAGAGCGCCTCGCAGACGTGCGGGACGATCGGGTAGAGAAGCAGGGCGACGGCTTCGAGCGCTTCCTGCTTGACGGTGCGCGCGCTTGCCGAGTCGTCGGCGAGTCTGGCGTAGGCGTTGAGCAGTTCCATGACGGCGGCGATCGCCGTGTTGAACTGCTTGCGCCGGCCGTAGTCGTCGGCGACCTTGGCGATCGTCTGGTGCAACTGGCGGCGGAAGGCTTTGAGTTCGGCCGTCAGTTCGCTCGCTTCGCCGCCCGCGTAGGGCGCGACGAGGCCGCCGCCGACGTGGTCGTGCACGAGCTTCCAAACGCGCTTGAGGAAGCGGAAGGCGCCTTCGACGCCGGCGTCGGACCATTCGAGCGACTGGTCGGGCGGCGAGGCGAACATGATGAAGAGGCGCGCGGTGTCGGCGCCGTACTGGTCGATCAGCGCCTGCGGGTCGACGCCGTTGTTCTTCGACTTCGACATCTTCTCGGTGCCGCCGATCTCGACCGGCTGGCCGTCGGCGATCAGCGTCGCCTTGACCGGGCGGCCGCGCTCGTCGCAGCTCAGTTCAACGTCGGCCGGGTTGAGCCACAGCTTCTTGCCGTCGGCTTCCATGCGGAAGTAGGTCGGCGCGACGACCATGCCCTGCGTCAGCAGGTTGGCGAAAGGCTCGTCGAGTTCGAATTTTTCGCCATTCGCTTCGAACAGGCCGACGTCGCGCATCAGCTTGGTCCAGAAGCGCGAGTAGAGCAGGTGCAGGATGGCGTGCTCGATGCCGCCGATGTACTGGTCGATGCCGCCCTTGCACCAGTAGCCGACGCGCGCGTCGACCATCGCCGTGGCGTTGTCCGGGCAGGCGTAGCGCAGGAAGTACCACGAGGACTCGACGAAGGTGTCCATCGTGTCGGTCTCGCGCCGGGCCGGCTGGCCGCATTTCGGACAGCTGCATTCGTAGAACTCGGGCATGCGCGCGAGCGGCGAGCCGGCGCCGTCGACGACGACGTTCTCGGGCAGGACGACCGGCAGTTGCTCGTCAGGCACCGGCACGTCGCCGCAGGTCGGGCAATGGATGACCGGGATCGGGCAGCCCCAGTAGCGCTGGCGCGAGATGCCCCAGTCGCGCAGGCGGAACTGCACCTTTTTCTCGCCGAGACCCTTGGCGGCGAGGTCGGCGGCGATGGCGTCGATCGCGGCTTCGTAGGCGAGGCCGTCGTATTTGCCGGAATTGACGCAGACGCCCTTCGTCTTGTCGCCGTACCATTCCTGCCAGCCGTCGAGCGAGAAGGTCTCGCCCTCGACCTGGATGACCTGCTTGATCGGCAGGTCGTATTTCTTGGCGAAGGCAAAATCCCGCTCGTCGTGCGCCGGAACGGCCATCACGGCGCCTTCGCCGTAGCCCATCAGCACGTAGTTGCCGATCCACACCTCGACCTTGTCGCCGGTCAGCGGGTGCGTGACGAAGATGCCGGTCGGCACGCCCTTCTTTTCCATCGTCGCGATGTCGGCCTCGGCGACGCCGCCCTTCTTGCACTCCTCGACGAACGCGGCGATCTTCGGGTCGCGCGCGGCGGCGTAGGTCGCCAGCGGATGCTCGGCGGCCACCGCGCAGAAGGTGACGCCCATGACGGTGTCGGCGCGCGTGGTAAATACCCACAGCTTGTCGGCCTCGCCGTCGAGCTCGTAGGGGAAGGCGAAGCGCACGCCGGTGCTCTTGCCGATCCAGTTCTTCTGCATCAGCTTGACCTGCTCGGGCCAGCCGTCGAGCTGGTCGAGGTCGGCCAGCAGTTCCTCGGCGTAGGCGGTGATCTTCATGTAGTACATGGGGATCTCGCGCTTTTCGATCAGCGCGCCCGAGCGCCAGCCGCGCCCGTCGATCACCTGTTCGTTGGCGAGCACGGTGTGGTCCACCGGGTCCCAGTTGACCGTGCCGAGCTTCTTGTAGATCAGGCCTTTTTCATAGAGGCGGGTGAACAGCCACTGCTCCCAGCGGTAGTAGTCCGGTTTGCAGGTGGCGAGCTCGCGCTCCCAGTCGATGGCGAAGCCGAGCCGCTTGAGCTGGCCCTTCATGTACTCGATGTTGGCGTAGGTCCATTGCGCCGGCGGCACCTTGTTCTGGATCGCGGCGTTCTCGGCCGGCATGCCGAAGGCGTCCCAGCCCATCGGCTGCAGCACGTTGTAGCCCTGCATCCGGTGGAAGCGCGCGAGCACGTCGCCGATCGTGTAGTTGCGCACGTGCCCCATGTGCAGCTTGCCCGAGGGGTAGGGGAACATCGACAGGCAGTAGTACTTGGGAAGGGAGAGGTCTTCCACGGCACGCGCGGCGCCGGTTTTGTCCCAGTGTTCCTGGGCGGCGCGCTCGATGTCGGCGGGTTGGTATTTTTCCTGCATGGCCGGTAGGGGTCGAAAGTGGCTAAACCGCCGATTATACGCGGTTTGAGCGCTTCTTCCGGCGGCCGCGCTGCGGGCGCCGCCTTGTCATGGGACGTGCGCGGACGCCGTCGCAGGGGGCGTTACGGGGCGGAGGATGTTGTGCCGGGGCGCCACGCGAGACGGCAAAGGGCCGGCGAAGGGACGGCGCTGGCGGGCTTGTTGAAGGCGCGGCGCCTTCAACAAGCCGCGGGTGTTCGGGGACCGCTCGGGAGGCGGTCAGGCCGCGCGTTTCTGGGTTGCCAGGAAATTGTCCCAGTTCGACTGCCAGAAGCGGTAGGTGTTCTGCGCGGCGAGCAGGCTCAGCTGCGACATGCGGGTCTGATGGCGCCACAGCCAGCTGACGTGCGGGTTGCACAGGGTCTGCGGGGCTTCGCAGGCTTCCGATTCGGCGTCGGCGAGGTCGATGAAGCGCTCCATGGCCAGGCGGTAGTAGTCGGAACTGGTGCAGCAGCCGGTCAGTTCTTCGGCTTCGCCGGCGGCGCGGCGCCACAGTTTGAGGGCGAGTTCGTCGCTGATGCCGGCTTTGCGGGCGATCCACGGCAGTATTTTGGGTGCTTTCATGCTGTTACTCCTTGTGTTCTGGCGGTAGCCATGCACTTCGTGTGGACCTCGTGGGCCTACTTTTGTTGCAGTGCAGCACAATTATATTCCCGCCTATGCAAAAAGTCAGAGTCTCTTGAATAAAAATTTAAAACAATCGTTTTTCAGTGTTGTTGCCATGCAACATCGGCGGGTCATCCTGCGGCCGTTATAATCCCGGCTGCCCCTCCGGAAAACCTTGATCCATGTCTGATTTGCTCGCCAATCTCAATCCGCCGCAACTGTCCGCCGTCACCCTGCCGGCCCAGCACGCCCTGATCCTCGCAGGCGCCGGCAGCGGCAAGACGCGCGTGCTGACGACGCGCATCGCCTGGCTGATCTCGACCGGGCAGGTCGGACCGCACGGCATCCTGGCCGTCACCTTCACCAACAAGGCGGCCAAGGAGATGCAGGCGCGCCTGGCGGCGATGCTGCCGATCAACACGCGCGGCATGTGGATCGGCACCTTCCACGGCCTGTGCAACCGGCTGTTGCGCGCGCACCACCGCGAAGCGGGGCTGCCGGCGCTGTTCCAGATCCTCGACTCGGCCGATCAGCTGTCGGCGATCAAGCGCCTGCTCAAGAACCTCAACGTCGACGACGAGAAGTTCCCGCCGCGCGAACTGATGCACTTCATCAACGCGCACAAGGAACAGGGCATCCGCGCCGCGCAGGCCGAGGCCTACGACGACTACACCAGCCGCCGCGTCGCGCTCTACGCCGAGTACGAGGGGCAGTGCCAGCGCGAGGGCGTCGTCGATTTTGCCGAACTGCTGTTGCGTTCGTATGAATTGCTGCAGCGCAACGAGCCGCTGCGCCGTCACTACCAGGAACGCTTCCGCTTCATTCTGGTGGACGAGTTCCAGGACACCAACCGCCTGCAGTACGCCTGGCTCAAGCTGCTCGCCGCGAAAGAGGGGGCGCCGGCGGACTTCGCCGGCGCGGCGCTGTTCGCGGTCGGCGACGACGACCAGTCGATCTACGCCTTCCGCGGCGCCGAGGTCGGCAACATGCGCGATTTCGAGCGCGAGTTCTCGGTGCCGAACGTGATCCGCCTCGAGCAGAACTACCGCTCGCACGGCAACATCCTCGACGCCGCCAACGCGCTGATCAAGAACAACCGCGGCCGCCTCGGCAAGAACCTGTGGACCGAAGCCGGCGCCGGCGAACCAATCCGCGTGTACGAAGGTTTTTCCGACATCGACGAGGCGCGCTTCATCGTCGACGAGATCCGCGAGCTCGTGCGCGACGGCGTCGTGCGCACGCAGATCGCGCTGCTCTACCGTTCCAACGCCCAGTCGCGCGTGCTCGAACACCAGCTGTTCACGAGCGGCGTGCCCTACCGCGTGTATGGCGGCCTGCGCTTCTTCGAGCGCCAGGAAATCAAGCACGCGCTGGCCTATCTGCGCCTGATCGCCAACCCGGACGACGACACCGCCTTCGCCCGCGTCGTGAATTTCCCGACGCGCGGCATCGGCGCGCGCAGCATCGAGGCGCTGCAGGAAGCCGCGCACCGCGCCAATTCGAGCCTCTACAACGCCGCCGCGAGCCTCTCCGGCAAGGCCGGCGCGGCGGTCGGCGCCTTCATCCGCCTGATCGAGACGCTGCGCAGCGAAACCGGCGAACTGACGCTGTCCGAAGTGATCGAGCACGTGCTCGACCGCAGCGGCCTGCGCCAGCACTACCTCGGCGAAAAGGAAGGCCAGGAGCGCCTGGAGAACCTCGACGAACTGATCAACGCGGCGAGCAACTTCCTGCAGGAAGAGCGCGACACGATCGCCAACAACGGCGGCGAAGCGGATGGCGGCGCGCTCGCCTCCTTCCTCGCGCACGCCTCGCTGGAAGCCGGCGAGCACCAGTCCGGCGAAGGCCAGGAGGCGGTGCAGCTGATGACCGTGCATGCCGCCAAGGGCCTGGAGTTCGACGTCGTCTTCATCAGCGGCCTCGAACAGGGCCTGTTCCCGCACGAGAACGCCGCGCAGGAGCGCGACGGGCTGGAGGAGGAGCGGCGCCTGATGTACGTCGCGCTGACCCGCGCCCGCCAGCGCCTGTATCTGTCGTGCGCGCAGACGCGCATGCTGCACGGGCAGACGCGCTACTGCGTGCCCTCGGCCTTCCTCGAGGAAATCCCGGAAGCGCTGCTGCGCAAGATCAACCGCGCGCCGGCCTACAGCGCCAGCGCGCCGGCGCGTGCCGCGAGCCCGGCGACCGCCGATGCGCAGACGTCGGCCAACGGCCTGCGCGTCGGGCAGAGCGTGCAGCACGCCAAGTTCGGGCTGGGCGTCATCGTCGCCGCCGAGGGGCGCGGCGCCGATGCCCGCGTGCAGGTGAATTTCGGTTCCGCCGGCATGAAGTGGCTGGCGCTCGAATACGCCAAGCTGACGCCGGCCTGAGTTTTCCGCCGCCGGCGGGCGCCGGGCCCGGGCCGGGTCGCCGCGCTGGCGCCCGCCGCTGTTTCTCCGTCCCCGGACGTGCCGGGGGACTCCCTACTTCCGGATTCCCGGTTTGCCGATCGCCGGCCGGGCGCCTCAATTTTGCATTGCGGCGCTCGCGTTCGCCGGGGCGTCGATATCCCACAGGCGGTGCGCGTCGAGTTCGAGGCGATAGCCCTGTTCGAGCGCGTCGAGCTGCAGCTGGCGCGCCGCGAGCTGCGCTTCGAAGGCCAGGCGGCGGGCCGCCAGCACCTCGGCGAGCGTGCCTTCGCCCAACTGGTAGGCGCGCGCCGTGAGTTCGGCCGCCTGCGTCAGCTGCGCCGCCGCCGCCTCGCTGCGCTGCCAGCCGCTACGACTGGCGTTGGCGCCCAGGTAGAGGCGGGCGGCGTCGGCGCTGACCCGGCGCAGGACGGCCGCTTCCCGAGCCGAACTCGCCGCCGCTTCGGCGCCGGCCGCGGCGCTGCCGGCGCGGCGCGCGGCGCCGGGCAGCGGCACGGACAGCGTGAGGCCGAGAATGCGCTCCTCGCCGCCGCGTTCGTGGCCGACGTGCACGCCGAGCGTCGGGTCGGGCAGTTCCTCCTGCCGCGTGCGCCGCGTGCTCAGGCGGGCGCGCTCGGCCTCCAGGCGGGCGGCCGCCAGCTCGTGGCTGCTGGCGACGATGGCGTCGATCCAGCTCTGCTCCGTGCCGGCCGGCGCTTGCGGCTGCGACAGCGCGATCCGCTCCGGCAGCGGCAGTTCGGGGAACAGGCGCCGAAGGTCCTCGGCGCTCGCCGCGGCGCGCGCTTCGGCCTGCACCAGCTGCGCGCCGGCCGCCGCCGCCGCCGCGTCGGCCTGCATGCTTTCGATGCGCGCCGCGTCGCCCAGCTGCCGCCGGCGCGCGACCGCCTGCGCCTGCCGCTGCAGAATATCGACCTGCGCCTGCCACAGCCCGACGCCCTCGCGCGCGCGCAGCCAGCCGAACCAGCTCTGCAGCAGCAGGCGGCTGCTTTCGTGGCGCTGATCCTCGTGCGTCATGCGCGCGATTTCGACGCCCTTGTCGCCCAGCTCGCTGTCCAGCGCGGCCTTGCCGGGCAGGCGGAAGGCGCGCGCCAGGCCGGCGTTCCATTCGCTGTAGCGCGCCTCGCCGGGGGCCAGGGTGCGCCGGCGCTGCGTTCCCATCTGCAGCGCCCATTCGTGCTCGCCGGCTTCCAGGCGTTCCTTGTTGGCCTGCTCGGCGTCGATCCGGTGGCCCGCCGCCTGCAGCAACGGCGAGTTGTCGAGCGCGCGCGCCACCGCTTCCGGCGGCGGCAGGTCGCCGGCCGCAGCGGCGAGCGGGCTGGCGAGGGCGCAGGCCAGGCCGAGGAGCGAGGCCAGGCGCGGCGCCAGCGCGCGCAGCGGGGGGACGATGCGCCGCTTCATGCCAGCCTCCCGCCGGCCAGCACCGGCGTCATCCAGAAATACAGGTTGGCGTGCGGCAGGGCCGCGCGAATCGCGGCGAGCAGCGCGTCGGCGCGGGCGCGCTGGGCGACCGTCTGCACATAAACCCGCCGCGCGTAGCCGCGCACGCGCTCTGCCGGCTCGACGAGGGCGACCGAGGTGCCGTGTCCTTCGGCGGCGACCACGGTGAAACCGGCGAGGTCGGGCGCGCGCAGCAGCAGGTCGGACAGCGCCTCCTCCAGGTCGACGGGAACCACCAGCGTCAGGAGAACGAGGCCGGGTGCGGGGGAGTCGTCAGGCATGGGAATCTCCGTGGAAGGCCACCGCCCGGTCGACGCCGTAGCGCTGGTAGAGCAGGGGCAGCAGGATGAGGGTGAGGGCGGTCGAGGTGATCAGCCCGCCGATCACGACGATGGCCAGCGGACGCTGCACCTCCGAGCCGGGGCCGCTGGCGAAGAGCAGCGGGACGAGGCCAAGCGCGGCGATGCTGGCGGTCATCATGACCGGCCGCAGGCGGCGCTTGGCGCCCTCGACGACGACCTGCGCGACGGGCATGCCGGTCGCCAGCAGCTGGTTGAAGTAGGTGACCATCACGACGCCGTTGAGCACGGCGATGCCGAGCAGGGCGATGAAGCCGACCGAGGCCGGCACCGAGAGGTATTCGCCGGCGAGGGCCAGCGCGAAGACGCCGCCGACCAGCGCGAAGGGAATGTTGGCGAGCACCAGCGCGGCCTGGCGTACCGAGCGGAAGGTCGAGAAAAGCAGGAAGAAGATCAGCCCGAGCGCCAGCGGCACGACGATCGCCAGGCGCGCCGCGGCGCGCTGCTGGTTCTCGAACTGGCCGCCCCAGGCGATGCGGTAGCCGGCGGGCAGCCGCACGTCGCGGGCGACGGCGGCCTTGGCGTCGTCGACGAAGCCGACCAGATCGCGGCCGCGCACGTTGGACTGCACGACGACGTAGCGCTGGGCGTTCTCGCGGTCGACCTTGACCGGGCCGTCGACGCGTTCGAGGCGCGCGACGCTGCCGAGCGGGATCGTCCCGCCGTCCGGCGTGGCGAGGCGCAGCGCGGCGAACTCGGCCGGCGATTCGCGCAGGTGCGCCGGGCCGCGCACGAGCACCGGGACGCGCTTGCCGTGCTCGACGACGATGCCGACGTTGCGCCCTTCGAGCAGGCTCTTGAGCGCGGTCTGCACGTCGTCCCCGTTGAGGCCGAAGCGCCCGGCCGCCAGCCGGTCGATCTTGATCTGCAGGTACTGCACGCCGTCGTTCTTGAGCGTGAAGGTGTCCTCGGCGCCGGCGACCGCCTTGACCGTCTTTTCGACGGCGCCGGCCAGCGCGTTGAGCGTGGCGAGGTCGGGGCCGTAGATCTTGACCGCCAGCGCGCCGCGCACGCCGGTCAGCATTTCCGAGACGCGCATGTCGATCGGCTGGGTGAAGGAATAGACGAGGCCGGGGAAATCGGCCATCACCGCGCGCAGCTCGTCGAGCAGCCAGTCGGGGTCGTCGCGGCGCCACTCGGCGCGCGGCTTGAGGACCATGAAGGTGTCGGTCTGGTTGAGCCCCATCGGGTCGAGGCCGAGCTCGTCGGAGCCGACGCGGGCGACGATGGACTTGACCTCCGGCACGCGCGCGAGGATCGCCTGCTGGACGCGCTGGTCGAGGGCGATGGTCTGGTCCAGTCCGACCGAGGGCAGCTTCTCGATCTGCATGATCAGGTCGCCCTCGTCCATCGTCGGCATGAAGGCCTTGCCGAGGTAGGCGTAGACGCCGGCGGCGGCGAGCAGCAGCAGGCAGGCGCCGACGAAGAGCGGGCGGAAGCGCGGCAGCGCGGCGGCCAGCACGCGGTCGTAGGCGGCGTTGAGCTTCTTCACCAGCCACGGCTCGCGGTGCACGCCGCGCTTGAGCAGCCAGGAGGCGAGCACCGGCACCACGGTCAGCGAGAGGAGCAGCGAGGCCGAGAGCGCGAACACGATGGTCAGCGCGACCGGCGCGAACATCTTGCCCTCCAGCCCCTGCAGCGAGAGCAGCGGCAGGAAGACGATGACGATGATCAGGATGCCGGAGGCGACCGGGCTCGCCACTTCGCGCGCGGCGCGGTAGATGAGGTGCAGCGTCGACAGGTTCTCCGGCGCTTCGGCGAGGCGCGTCTCGACGTTCTCGACGACGACGACGGCGGCGTCGACCAGCATGCCGATGGCGATCGCCAGCCCGCCGAGGCTCATCAGGTTGGCCGAGAGGCCGAAGGCACGCATCAGGATGAAGGTGGCGAGCGCCGAGAGCGGCAGCATGACGGCGACGACGAGGGCGGCGCGCAGGTTGCCGAGGAAGGCCATGAGCAGGACGACGACGAGCACGATGGCCTCGAACAGCGCCTTGGAAACGGTGCCGATCGCGCGGTCGACGAGGTTGCTGCGGTCGTAGAAGGGCGTGATCGTCACCCCCGGCGGCAGGCTCGGCGCCAGTTCGGCGAGGCGCTCCTTGACCGCCGCGACGACGGCGCGCGCGTTGGCGCCGCGCAGGCCGAGCACCAGTCCCTGGACCGCCTCGTGGCGCCCGTCCTGGCTCACCGCGCCGTAGCGCGTCAGGCTGCCCATGCGCACCTCGGCCACGTCGCCGACGCGCACGACGCGGCCGTTGCGGTTGTCGAGGACGATCGCGCGCAGGTCGTCGAGCGTGCGGATCGCGCCCTCGGCGCGCACCAGCAGCGCCTCCTCGCCGTCGGCCAGGCGGCCGGCGCCGTCGTTGCGGTTGTTCGCCTCGAGCGCCGCCTGCAGGTGCGCGAAATCGACGCCGCGCGCGTTCATCGCCAGCGGATCGGGCACCACCTCGAAGGCGCGCACTTCGCCGCCCAGGCTGTTGACGTCGGCGACGCCGGCCAGCGTGCGCAGCTGCGGGCGGATCGTCCAGTCGAGCAGGTCGCGCTTCTCGGCCAGCGAGAGCGGGCCGTCGATGGTGAACATGAACATCTCGCCGAGTGGCGTCGTGATCGGCGCCATGCCGCCGGCGGCCGTCGGCGGCAGGTTGCCTGCGGCCGCCGCCAGCCGCTCGCCGACCTGCTGGCGCGCCCAGTAGATGTCGGTGCCGTCGTCGAAGTCGATGGTGATGTCGGCGATCGCGTACTTGGCCGTTGAGCGCAGCAGGCGCTGGTGCGGGATGCCCAGCATTTCCTGTTCGATCGGCGCGACGATGCGCGTCTCGACCTCTTCCGGCGTCATGCCCGGCGCCTTCATGATGATCTTCACCTGCGTCGTCGACACGTCGGGAAAGGCGTCGATGGGCAGGCCGCTGAAGGCGAACAGCCCGGCCAGCGTGAGCGCCAGCGTGGCGATCAGGATCAGCAGGCGCTGCGTCAGCGAAAACTCGATCAGGCGGGCGAGCATCATTGCGCTCCGTCGTCCGGCAGCATCGCCTTCAGCGCCGAGACGCCGCGCACCGCGATGCGCGCGCCGGCCGGGACGCCGTCGACCAGCGCCGAACTGCCGCTCTGGCCGAGAATGCGCACCGGCACGGCGCGCCATTCGACGCTGCCGGCGGCCTGCGCGGCCGCCCCGGACGGGGCGCCGGCAGCGCTTGGGGCCGCGCCGGCGGCGGCCTTGTCTCCCGTTTTTCCGCCGCCGCCCTGCTGGACGAAGACCAGCGTCCGCTCGCCCTGGCGCGCCAGCGCGGCGGCCGGCAGCAGGACGCCGACGGCAGCGCCCGGCTTCAGTTCGAGGCTGGCCTCGACGGCCTGCCCCGGGCGCAGGCGTTCGCTGCCGCGGTCGATTTCGGCGCGCAGCAGCACGCTCTGGCTGCCGCCGTCGACGGCGCGCCCGACGGCGATCAGCTTGCCGCTTGCCTGCTGCGCCGGTACCTGTACGCGGCTGCCGATGGCGAGCTGCGCAGCGAGCGCGACCGGCGCCTGGATTTCCAGCCAGAGCGGATGCAGGCGGGCGATGCGGTAGATCGGGCCGGCCGCCTCCAGGCGCTGGCCGACGCTGGCGCTCTGTTCGAGGATTTCGCCGTCGAGCGGCGCGCGCAGCGCGAGGTTGCCCGAGGCGTTGCCGCCGGCCTGGGCGAGGCCGGCCAGCGCCAGCCGCTGGCGGCGCTCGGCGAGCAGCGCGGCGGCCTGTGCGGCCTGCGCCCGGCTCGCCTGCAGGCGGGATTCGGCGATCAGCCCTTCGGCGAAGAGCTGGGCGTCGCGCGCGCGCACCTGCTCGGCGAGCAGCGCCTGGCTCGCCGCCTGCGCACCGTCGCGCTGCAACGCCAGCGCTTCGGGGCTGCTCAGGCGGGCGACCACCTGTCCCTTTTTCACCGTCTGGCCGGGCGCCACGAGCAGGGCTTCGACCAGCCCGGCGAGCGGGGCGGTGACCATGCGCACCTGGTCGTTAGGCACCGCGACGCGCGCCGGCAGGCCGTCCTGCGCGGCGCTGCCGGCGGCCGGCACGAGCTGCGTCTCGATGCCGAGCGCCTGCATCTGCGCCGGGCTGAGCTGCAGCGCGAGCGCTTCGGCAGCATGTGCCGGGGCGAGGCAGAGGGCGCCGGCGAGACCGAGGAGGAGGGCCGCGCGCCGGGCGGGGAAAAATGCGCGGGCGGGAGCGGCGGTGGCGGGGCGGGCGAGGGGCGGCTGGCGGTGGGCGGGCATTGCGGGGCGGCTCCGGTACGGGCATGCGTTGTCGATACGCATGATTGTGCGTGCCGATCATTAAGCCGTCCTTAAGGAAGCGCGGCGGCCGGCGGCGGCAAGGCCCGCAGGGCGGGCGTCGGCGCCGGCGCTTGCCTCCGGATCGGGCAGGCGCTAGGCTAGCCGACCGCCCGGCGGCAAGCGCCCGGCCCCGACCTTCAACGCGAATCAGGAGATCCTCATGCCCCATGCCATTCGTATCCACCAGACCGGCGGTCCCGAAGTATTGCGCTGGGAGGAGGTCGCCGTCGGCGATCCGGCGCCGGGCGAGGCGCGCGTGCGCCACGAGGCGGTCGGCCTCAACTTCATCGACACCTACCATCGCAGCGGCCTCTACCCGCTGCCGCTGCCGTCCGGCATCGGGCTCGAGGGCGCGGGGGTGGTCGAGGCGGTCGCCGCCGGCGTCACCAACGTCAAGGTCGGCGACCGCGTGGCCTACGCCGGCGGACCGGTCGGTGCCTACAGCGAGGTGCGCTGCCTGCCCGCCGACCGCCTCCTGAAAATGCCCGACAGCCTCGACTTCCACACCGGCGCGGCGATGATGCTGCAGGGGCTGACCAGCGCCTACCTGCTGCGCCGCACCTACCGCGTGCAGGCCGGCGACGCCGTGCTGATCCACGCGGCGGCCGGCGGCGTCGGGCTGATCGCCTGCCAGTGGGCGAAGGCGCTCGGCGCGACGGTGATCGGCACGGTGTCGAGCGAGGCCAAGGCGGCGCTCGCCACGGCGCACGGCTGCGAGCACATCATCTACTACTCGCGCGAGGACGTCGCCCGGCGGGTGCGCGAGATCACCGGCGGCGAGGGCGTCGCGGTGGTCTACGACGGCGTCGGCAAGGACACCTTCACGGGTTCGCTCGACAGCCTGCGCACGCGCGGCACGATGGTCAGCTTCGGCAACGCCTCCGGCCCGGTGCCTCCCTTCGATCCGCTGCTGCTCTCGCAGAAGGGCTCGATCTTCATCACGCGGCCGACCCTGATGCACTACACGGCGAAGCGCGACGAGCTCGAAGCGCTCGGCGGCGAACTGTTCGGCGCGGTCACCTCGGGCCAGGTCCGCATCGAAGTCAACCAGCGCTATGCGCTGGCCGACGCGGCGCAGGCGCACCGCGATCTGGAGGCGCGCAAGACCACCGGCTCGACCATCCTCCTGCCGTGATGGCCAAGCTGCGCGCCGGTCTGCTCTCGCTGCGCGATCTGCTGGCCACGGCCTGGCCGATCGTCCTCGTCACGGCGCTCGGCTTCGCCGTCGCCTACCAGTTCGTCGCCCCCGCGCCGCCGCGCCACCTGAGCATTGCGACGGGCGGCGAGAGCGGCGCCTACTACGCCTTCGCCAAGCGCTACGCGGAAGTGCTGGCGCGCCAGGGGATCGCGCTGGAGGTGAAGACCTCGGCCGGTTCGCAGGAGAATCTGGAACGTCTCGAACAAGGCGAGGTCGAGGTCGCCTTCGTGCAGGGCGGCATCGCGCCCGTGCCGCATGCGAGTGACGGTGAGAACGAGGCGAGCGCGCTGCGCTCGCTGGGCAGCGTCTACTACGAGCCGGTGTGGGTCTTCTACCGCGGCGAGCGGACGGTGGACAAGCTGCACCAGCTGGCCGGCAAGCGCATCGCGGTCGGCGCCGAGGGCAGCGGCATCCGCGGCCTCGCGCTGCAACTGCTCGAAGCCAACGACATCCCGACGCACGGCAGGCACCTGCTGCCGCTGGCCGGACTCAACGCGGCCGAGGAACTGCAGCAGGGCCGCATCGACGCCGCCTTCATCATCGCCGCGCCGGAAGCGCCGGTCGTGCAGGTGCTGCTGCGCTCGCCGGGCGTGCGCGTGATGAGCTTCGCGCAGGCCGACGCCTACCCGCGCCACTTTCCCTTCCTGTCGAAGATCGTCCTGCCGCAGGGCGCCGTCGATCTGGTGCGCGATACGCCGCCGCACGACACCGTGCTGCTCGCCACGACGGCCAACCTGATCGCCGGCGAGAACCTGCATCCGGCGCTCGCCAGCCTGCTGCTGCAGGCGATGAGCGAGGTGCATGGCAAGGCCGGCTTCTTCCAGCGCGCCGGCGAGTTCCCGGCCTACCGCGACCAGGGCTTCGAGCTGTCGGCCGAGGCGCAGCGCCACTACAAGTCGGGGCCGCCCTTCCTGCAGCGCTACCTGCCGTTCTGGCTGGCGGTGCTGGTCGAGCGCCTGCTCGTCCTGCTGCTGCCCTTCTTCGCGCTGCTCCTGCCGCTGCTCAAGATCGCCCCGAGCCTCTATACCTGGCGCGTGCGCTCGAAGATCTTCCGCTGCTACGGCGATCTCAAGTTCCTCGAAAACGAGCTGCGCCAGCACTACGAGCCGGCGAGCCGGCAGGCGTATCTCGAACGGCTCGACCGCATCGAGGAGGAGGCGAGCACGCGCAACATCCCGCTCGCCTTCACCGATCTGCTGTATACGCTGCGCGAGCACATCAATCTGGTGCGCCAGAAGCTGCGCCATCTGGAGGCGGCGCATCCGTTGCCCGCCGGGGAACACGAGAAATGAAATCCTTTCTGATCGCCAATCCGAAGGGCGGCTCCGGCAAGTCGACGCTGGCCACCAACCTGGCCGGCTATTTCGCGCAGAGCGGGCAGCGCGTCATGCTCGGCGACATCGACCGCCAGCAGTCGGCGCGCGCGTGGCTGGACCTGCGGCCGGCGCTGCTGCCGCCGATCGCCAGCTGGGAGATCGCGCGCGCGAAGGATGATCGGGAGGGGCGCGGCAAGGACGGGCCGGCGCGGCCGCCCAAGGGTACCAGCCACGTCGTCCTCGATACGCCGGCCGGCCTGCACGGCAAGGCGCTCGAACGCGTGCTGAAGATGGTCAACCGGGTGATCGTGCCGGTGCAGCCGTCGCTCTTCGACATTCTGGCGACGCGGCATTTCCTCGAAGCGCTGCTCGAGGAGAAGGCGGTTCGCAAGGCGCAGACCTTCGTCGCCGTCGTCGGCATGCGCGTCGATGCGCGCACGCGCGCGGCGCGGGAACTGGAACGCTTCCTCGCATCCTACGACCTGCCGGTGCTCGCCTATCTGCGCGACACGCAGCTCTACGTGCAGGCGGCGGCGAACGGGCTGACCCTGTTCGACCTTTCGGCGACGCGCGCCGGGCCGGACCTCGAACAGTGGCAGCCGATCGTCGACTGGGCGAATGCGCCCGAGTAGACGCTTTAGAAGAAGTCCGCCTCGGTGTGCAGCATCTTCTTCGGCAGCTTGCCGCACTCGATCAGCTTTTCGTAGCAGAACACCTGGTTGCGGCCGTTGTCCTTGGCGAAGTAGAGCGCCTCGTCGGCGTGGCCGAGCACCGCGTTGGGCGTGTCCTGCGGGTGGATCACGGCGAAGCCGACCGACGCCGTGATCTGGTCGACCTGCGGGAAGATGTGTTCGGCAACTTTCTGGCGGAAGCGTTCGAGCGTGCCGAGCGCGTTTTCGTAGCTGACGCCGCGCAGCAGGACCACGAATTCCTCGCCGCCGAAGCGGAACAGCTTGTCGTGCTGGCGGAAGGCGCGGCGCATCAGGTTGGCGATCAGGATCAGCACCTCGTCGCCGTAGAGGTGGCCGAAGTGGTCGTTGATCCGCTTGAAGTGGTCGATGTCGATGATCGCCAGCCAGTTTTCCTCGCCGCTGCCACCGCTGCCGCGCCGCTCGTTCTCCCGCCCGTTGTCGCGTACGCCTTCGTCCACCAGCAGGCGCGCCAGGCTGCGCTCGAAGGTCTTGCGGTTGGAGAGGCCGGTCAGCGTGTCGATCTGGCTGTCCTCGAGCAGGCTCAGGTAGTTGCGGTAGAGGCCGAGGATGCCTTCGGCGAGGTCGCGCTGCTGCGGGCTCGGCGTGTCCGGGTAGGTGATTTCGCAACAGGCGATCGGCTTGCGGTCGACGCAGATCATCAGCAGCTGGTGGCGGGCGTCCGCCGCCGCGTCGCCGGGGACCTTGTCGTTGGCGTCGATGCAGGCGGCGATGCCCGGATGGTTGAGCACCGGTTCGTAGTCGTCGTCGTGCAGCCCGTCGTGCCGGCAATGGATGCCGGTCGCGTCGCTCCACGTGGTCATCGCGATCAGCGCGTCGTCGCCCCGGTGCGCGACGTCGTAGAGGCGGATTTCCTCGATCTGCAGCAGCTCGCGCAGCGAACTGACGACGCTCTTGTCAAGCAGGGCGGTATCGCGGTGGCAGGTGATCGCTTCGACGTGTTTCAGCAGCTTCTTCGACATGGCGTTTAATGCGGGGCGGGAAAGTACCTACTCTATGCTAATCGCCATAGTGCGGCAATCTGGCCGCACCGCCCGCCGGCAGGGCGGTGCGGGCCGTTCGCCGGCTTTTGCTTTGTCCGGGCGGCAGGTATAGTCCGGGCAATATTGGCGGCGCAGCGCCGCGGCGATTCCGGAGAACGAAGCATGAGCGCTTCCAGCAGCATCGACGTCATCCTCGTCGAACCCTCGCATATGCAGCAGCGCATCATCGGCGACGAGCTGCAGAGGCTGGGCGTGAGCCGGATCCGCACGCTCGCCGGCGGCGCCGAGGCGCTTGCCGCGATGCGCGCCGAAACGCCGGCGCTGGTGCTCAGCGCCATGTATCTGCCCGACATGTCGGGAACCGATCTGGTGCTCGCCATGCGCGCCGACGAACGCCTGGCCGGCATCGCCTTCATCCTGGTGTCCAGCGAAACGCGGCCGCAGGTGCTCGACCAGATCCGCCAGTCGGGCGCCTGCGCGATCCTGCCCAAGCCCTTCACGCGCGCCCAGCTCGACCGTGCGATGTGCGCCACGATCGAATACCTGGAGCCGTCGGAAACGCTCGATCTGGATGCCGAGATCGAACTCGAGGCGCTGCGCGTGATGATCGTCGACGACAGCGGCAATTCCCGGCGCTTCATCCGCCGCGTGCTGGAAAACCTCGGCATCGAGAACTTCCTCGAGGCGAGCAACGGGCGCCAGGCGATGGCCCTGCTCGGGGAAAACCTCGTCGACCTCGTGATCACCGACTACAACATGCCGGAAATGGACGGCCGCGAACTGGTCGAGCACATCCGCCTGCAGAGCTGGCAGAGCGCGGTGCCGATCCTGATGGTGACCAGCGAGCAGAACACGAACCGCCTGGCCGCGGTCGAGCAGGCCGGCGTTTCGGCGATCTGCGACAAGCCCTTCGAACCGTCTACGATCAAGGCCCTGATCGAGCGCGCGCTGGCCGGTTGAGCGTCCGGCCGATCCGCCGAAGCGGCGTCTTCGACGCCGCCCGGGAGGCCGCGTCGGGTAAAATGACGCGATGTCCGATCCGCGCTTCGTCCACCTCCGCCTGCACAGCGAATATTCCGTCACCGACGGCATCGTCCGCATCGACGACGCCGTCGCGCGCGCCGCCGCCATCGGCATGCCGGCGCTCGCCCTGACCGATCTCGCCAACCTGTTCGGCCTCGTCAAATTCTATTCCGCAGCCCGCGGCAAGGGCGTCAAGCCGCTGCTCGGCAGCGACGTCTTCATCGCCAACGAGGCCGACCCCGACCGTCCGGGGCGCCTGCTCCTGCTCTGCCGCTCGCACGCCGGCTACCTGCAGCTCTGCGAAATCCTCTCGCAGGCCTATCTCGCGCCGCGCGTGCGCGGGCGCGCCGAGGTCACGCGGCGGATGCTCGCCGAGGTCGGCACGAGCGGCCTGATCGCGCTGTCCGGCGCGGCCTACGGCGACGTCGGCGAGGCCCTGCTGCAGGGCAACCGCGAACAGGCGGCCGCGCGCGCCGCCGACTGGGCGCAGGTCTTCCCCGACGCCTTCTACCTCGAAGTGCAGCGCTACGGACAGGCGCAGCAGGAGGCGATGGTCGCCGCCACCGCCGATCTCGCCGCCGAACTCGACCTGCCGCTGGTTGCCACGCATCCGATCCAGTTCCTCGAACGCGACGACTTCAAGGCGCACGAGGCGCGCGTCTGCATCGCCGAGGGGCAGATGCTCGGCGACGCGCGGCGTCCCAAGCTGTACACCGAGGAGCAGTATTTCAAGTCGGCCGACGAGATGGCCGCGCTGTTCGCCGACCTGCCGGCGGCGCTCGAGAATTCGGTCGAGATCGCCAAGCGCTGCAATCTCTCGATCACGCTCGGCAAGAACTACCTGCCGGACTTCCCGACGCCGGAAGGCGTGACGCTCGACGACTTCCTCTGCCAGCAGGCGGCCGAGGGGCTGGAGCGCCGGCTGGCGCACCTCTACCCCGACGCCGGCGAGCGCGAGGCGCAGCGCCCGACCTACGAGGCGCGCCTGAAGATCGAGACCGACACGATCGTGCAGATGGGCTTCCCCGGCTACTTCCTGATCGTGGCCGACTTCATCAACTGGGCCAAGAACAACGGCGTGCCGGTCGGCCCGGGCCGCGGCTCGGGCGCCGGTTCACTCGTCGCCTACTCGCTCGGCATCACCGACCTCGACCCGCTGCGCTACGCGCTGCTCTTCGAGCGCTTCCTCAACCCCGAGCGGGTCTCGATGCCCGACTTCGACATCGACTTCTGCCAGGACAACCGCTGGCGCGTGATCGAGTACGTGCGCGAGAAGTACGGCAAGGACGCCGTCTCGCAGATCGCCACCTTCGGCACCATGTCGTCGAAGGCGGTGATCCGCGACGTCGGCCGAGTGCTCGACCTGCCGTACCACTTCTGCGACCAGCTTTCGAAGCTGATCCCGGTCGAGCAGAACAAGCCGCTGTCGCTGGCCAAGGCGCTCGAGGCCGAGCCGCAGCTCAAGGCCAAGATGGAGGAAGAGGAGGAGGTGCGCGACCTCTTCGATCTCGCCGGCCGCCTCGAAGACCTGACGCGCAACGTCGGCATGCACGCCGGCGGCGTGCTCATCGCCCCCGGCAAACTGACCGACTTCTGCCCGCTCTACGCGGCCGACGGCAGCAGCTCGGTGGTCTCGCAGTACGACAAGGACGACGTCGAGAAGGTCGGCCTCGTCAAGTTCGACTTCCTCGGCCTGCGCAACCTCACCATCATCAAGCTCGCCGTCGATTACGTCGAGCGCCTGACCGGCAAGCGCCCGGACCTCGACGCGCTGACCTTCGACGATCCGCGCGCCTACCAGATTCTCAAGGACGCCAACACGACGGCGATCTTCCAGGTCGAATCGGAGGGCATGAAGAAGCTGCTCAAGAAGCTGGCGCCCGACCGCTTCGAGGACATCATCGCCGTGCTCGCGCTGTACCGTCCCGGCCCGCTCGGCTCGGGGATGGTGGACGACTTCATCCTGCGCAAGAAGGGCCAGCAGAAGATCGACTACTTCCACCCGGACCTGAAGGGGAGTCTGGAACCGACCTACGGCGTGATCGTGTATCAGGAACAGGTGATGCAGATCTCGCAGATCATCGGCGGCTACACGCTGGGCGGCGCCGACATGCTGCGCCGGGCGATGGGCAAGAAGAAGGCCGAGGAAATGGCCTTGCACCGCGAGACGATCGCCGACGGTGCGAAGAAGAAGGGCTACGACCCGGCGCTCGCCGAACAGCTCTTCGACCTGATGACCAAGTTCGCGGAGTACGGCTTCAACAAGTCGCACACCGCCGCCTACGCCGTCGTCACCTACCACACGGCCTGGCTCAAGGCGCACCACTGCGCGGCCTTCATGGCCGCCACGCTGTCGTCGGACATGGACAACACCGATTCGGTGAAGATCTTCCACGACGACGCGCTGGCCAACAAGCTGAAGATCCTGCCGCCCGACGTGAACGCCTCGGAATACCGCTTCGCGCCGGTCGACCGCGGCACCATCCGCTACGGCCTCGGCGCCGTCAAGGGCACCGGCGAGCAGGCGGTGAACGTGATCCTCAAGGCACGCGAAGAGGGCGGACCGTTCAAGGACCTGTTCGACTTCTGCCGGCGCGTCGACAAGCGCATGGTCAACCGGCGCACGATCGAGGCGCTGATCCGCGCCGGCGCCTTCGATACGATCGACATCGCCTCCGGCGACGAGCCGCCGCACCGCGCGCGCCTGCTGGCGAGCGTCGGCATCGCCATGGAAGCGGCCGAGCAGGCCGAGCGCAACGCCATGCAGGTCAGCCTGTTCGACATGTTCGCGAGCGGATCGGGCGACGGCGATACGGGGCACGGCCTCGGGCCGCAGTACGTCGAGGTTCCGCGCTGGAACGAGAAGCAGCGGCTCGGCGAGGAGAAGGTGGCGCTCGGTTTCTTCTTCTCCGGCCACCCCTTCCACGCCGTCAAGCCCGAGCTGTCGCGCTTCGTGCGCCGTTCGCTGGACAAGCTGGAGCCGCAGAAGGAGCCGCAGTTCATCGCCGGCCTCGTGATCGGCGTGCGCACCAAGATCACCTCGCGCGGCAAGATGGCCTTCGTGCAACTCGACGACGGCACCAGCACGCTCGAAGTCTCGGTGTTCAACGAGGTCTTCGAAGCCGAGCGTCCGAAGATTCGCGAGGACGAAGTGCTGATCGTCGAAGGCAAGGTGCAGCGCGACGATTTCGCCGGCGAAGGCAAGGTGCGGGTGGTCGCCGAGCGCCTGCTGACGCTGGCCGAGGCGCGCGGCCGCTTCGCCCGCCAGCTGCGTCTGTCGCTCAACGGACAGGCGAGCGGCGCCAACGCGCCGGGCGCCGTGCAGCGCCTGCGCACGCTGCTCGCGCCGTACACGCCGGGCAACTGCCCGGTGCGCTTGGCCTACCGCAACGGCGAGGCGCAGTGCGAACTGGCGTTCGGCGACGGCGCCCGCGTTCGCCTCGAAGACGAGCTGCTCGCCGCGCTCGGCGAATGGCTGAGCGCCGGCAACGTCAGCGTCGATTACAACTGAACTTGGAAAAAGCAGTTAACCACGAAGAACACGAAGAGCACGAAGAAGAGCATGACCGAAGGAAATCCCCGGGGGACAAAGAAAAACCAGGGCTTGAAGTGCCCAGCCCGATTACCCGATGGGGGAATCGGGTTCGTGTTTCATCTCTGAATTTCTTCGTGCTCTTCGCGGTTTGAACCAGGTTTTTAGGCTGAAACATCACTCCAGGAGACCCCGATGTCCTTCCGTTCCGCCGTCCTTGCCTGCAGCGCGCTGTGGCTCGCCGCCTGCGGCAGCCCGCTCAGCATGGAGAACTACAACAAGCTCAAGGTCGGACAGTCCTTCGACGAGGTGAAGCAGGTCATCGGCGAACCGGCGCGCTGCGATGAGACGCTGGGCGTGCGCAGCTGCCAGTGGGGCGACGAGCAGCGCGGCATCAGCGTCAACTTCGTCGGCGGCCAGGTGCTGCTGCTCTCGGCGAAGAACCTCAAATGAGCGCGCCGCTGATCGTCGACCAGGCGCTGCTCGACGGACTCAGCGTCGACGCCGCGGTCAGCCCGCGCCGGCGCAAGAACCGCAATTTCCACGCGCACGACGCCGACGCCGCTCATCGCCTGCTCAACGCCATCGAACCGGGCTCCTACGTTGCGCCGCACCAGCACCTTGACCCGGCCAAGGACGAGACGATGATCGTCGTGCGCGGCCGGCTTGGCGTCGTGTTCTTCGACGCCGACGGCGGCGTCACGCAGACCGTCGTGCTGGGTCCCGACGGCGCCGCGTGCGGCGTGAATATTCCGCACGGCGTCTTCCACAGCGTGCTCGCCTGCCAGCCGGGAACCGTCTTCTTCGAGGCCAAGGCCGGCCCCTACCTGCCGCTCGGCGAGGCCGAGCGCGCCGCGTGGGCGCCGCTCGAGGGCGACGCCGGTGCGGCGGCCTACGCCGAATCGCTGCGCCGGCTGTTCGGCAGCTTCGCCGACTGATTTCCCGCGTGCCAAAGAAAAGCCCCGCCGGTCGTCCGGCGGGGCTTTTTCGTTGCGGGGCGGAGCGGTCCGCCCCGGCGCCCGTCGTCTTACAGCTCGGCGGCGTGCGCAGCCAGGTATTCGGCGACGCCGGCGGTCGACGCCTTCATCCCGGCCTTGCCCTTGTTCCAGCCGGCCGGACAGACTTCGCCGTGCTCTTCGGTGAATTGCAGGGCGTCGACCATGCGCAGCATTTCGTCGACGTTGCGGCCGAGCGGCAGGTCGTTGACCACCTGGTGGCGCACGACGCCGTTCTTGTCGATCAGGAAGGAACCGCGGAAGGCGACGCCGGCGGCGCCGAACTCGACGTCGTAGGCGCGGCAGATTTCATGCTTCACGTCGGCGATCAGCGGGTACTGCACCTGGCCGATGCCGCCCTTGTCGACCGGGGTGTTCTTCCAGGCGAGGTGGGTGAACTGCGAATCGATCGAGACGCCGATCACTTCGACGCCGCGCTGCTTGAACTCGGCCAGGCGGTGGTCGAAGGCGATCAGTTCGGACGGGCAGACGAAGGTGAAGTCGAGCGGGTAGAAGAAGACGACCGCGTACTTGCCCTTGGTCTGCTCGGAGAATTTGTAGTCCTTGATTTCGTTGTTGCCGAAAACGGCGCTTGCGGTGAAGTCGGGGGCTTGCTTGCCGACGAGAACGGCCATGGTTTTCTCCTTGGGATCTGCGGTTTGTCGATGGGGGAATGCGGTCGGCGGGAACGTTGCCCGCCGACCTTCGATCAGGATAGTCGCTTCGCGAAAACGGAGCAAACGCTTGCGTCTCAGACGGTCGGGCGCTGCTCGAAGACGCCGGGCGAGAGGTCGGCAGCCGCCGCCGCTTCGATGTCGACGCGGTCGACGCGCGCTGCGGGCGGTCCGTGCCGGGCCCAGGCGGTGAGCGTTTCGACGGCCGCGGCCGGGCCGCTGAGCAGCGCTTCGACGCTGCCGTCCGCCCGGTTGCGCACCCAGCCGGAGAGGTCCAGCGCCTGCGCCTCGCGGCACAGCGACCAGCGGAAGCCGACGCCCTGCACGCGGCCGTGGATGCGCAGCAGGCGATGCAGGCGGCAGTACATTTCTTCAGACATCGGCGACCTCGGCCGGCGGCAGGAGTTGTTTCGCCCGCGCCAGCGCGCCGTAGAGGTCGCCGCACAGATTGTCCTCGCCGATCACCTCGCGGAAGCCGGAGCGCAGGATCAGCGAGCCGGGCTGCGCGTTGAGGTTGCACAGGAGCAGCGTCGCACCCTGCCTGGCGAGCGTCTTGTGCAGTGCTTCCATGGCTTCGAGTCCGGTGGTGTCCATATTGATCACCTGCTGCATGTCGAGCACCAGCACCTCGGGATGATTGTGGCCCGGCTCGCCGAGCGCCTCGATCTTGTGCACGGTGCCGAAGAAGAGCGAGCCGAACATCTTGTAGGCGGCGACGCGCATCGTCCCGTCCGGATTCTGGAAGGCGGGCAGGAACTGCAGTTCGTCGAGCGGCAGGCGCTCGATGCGGGTCAGGTTGGAAACGCGGTAGATGAAGAACAGGCTGGCCAGCACCATGCCGATCTCGACGGCCAGCGTCAGGTCGAAGACGACGGTGATGAGGAAGGTGGCGAGCAGGATGGTGCGGTAGTTCAGCGAGTAGCGGAAAAGTTCGCGGAAGGCGTGCCACTCGCCCATGTTGATCGCCACCATCATCAGGATGGCCGACAGCGTCGGCAGCGGGATGTCGCGGGCGAGCGGCGCGGCGACGAGCACGACGGCGAGCAGGACCAGCGAGTGGATCATGCCGGCGACCGGCGTGCGGCCGCCGGTGCGCACGTTGGTCGCCGTGCGGGCGATGGCGCCGGTCGCCGCGAAGCCGCCGAACAGGGGCGCCGCGATGTTGGCGATGCCCTGCGCGACGAGTTCCTGGTTGGGGTCGTGCTTGTCGTCGATGCTGCCGTCGGCGACGCGCGCCGAGAGCAGCGATTCGATGGCGCCGAGCAGGGCGATGGTGATCGCCGGCGCGATCAGGTAGCGCAGCGATTCGAGCGAGAGCGCGGGCAGCGCGATGGCGGGCAGGCCCTGCGGGATGCCGCCGAAGCGGCTGCCGATGGTTTCCACCGGGAAGGCGAACAGGGTCTGCGCCAGCGTGCCGCCGACGAGCACGGCGAGCGGGCCGGGGATCAGGCGCAGCAGCGGCCAGCGGTGCACGACCGCCCGGTTCCACGAGAACAGGAAGAGCAGCGAGACGGCGGCGAAGGCGAAGGTCGGCCAGTGCAGCGTGTGGGCGTGCGCGCTGAGCACCTTGATCTTGGCGAAGAAGTCGGCCGGCACCTCGGCGATCTGCAGGCCGAAGAAGTCCTTCAACTGGCTCATGAAGATGACGACGGCGATGCCGTTGGTGAAGCCGATGACGACCGAGATCGGGATGAAGCGGATCAGCTGGCCGAGGCGCGCCAGGCCCATGGCGAGCAGCAGAACGCCGGCGAGCATGGTGGCGACGAGCAGGTTCTGCACGCCGTAGCCGGCGACGATGCCGTAGATGATCGGGATGAAGGCGCCGGTCGGTCCGCCGATCTGCACGCGCGAGCCGCCGAAGGCGGCGATCAGGAAGCCGGCGACGATCGCCGTCCAGATGCCGGCCGTCGGACTCATGCCGGATGCGATGGAAAACGCCATGGCCAGCGGCAGGGCGAGGACGCCGACCGTGATGCCGGCCGACAGGTCCTTGCCGAATTGCGCCTTGCCGTAGCCGGGCAGGCAGTCGAGCAGCTTGGGACGGAAGGCGCTCATCCCCGGAAAGCGCCCGGCGGGCGGCGGGCGGGGCGAGCGGTAGCGAGGCGGGTGAAGGTCGGCGGCATGGGCGTCAGACGCGCAAAAGCACCAAGCTAGAGCGCGAAGCTGACGTGGAGCTTACTGTGCGCCGGCGTCCCCGTTCTTGCCGTCGGCATCGCCGTCCGCGACGGGCTGCGGCTGCTTGATCAGCTCGCGCACGATCTGCGCCGCGGCCCAGAGCATCAGCGCGATGCCGCCGAGCAGCACGAGCACGGCCTGCGCCGTGCCGCTCGGGAAGTCGCGGAAGAACAGCGTCTGGCCGCGCGCCAGCCAGGTGGCGCCGGTCGCGAAGGCGATCATGCCGACGACGTCGAAGATGGCGTAGAAGAGGACCTTCAGCGTCAGGCGGGGGCGTTGCATTTTGCGCATCGGAAGCCTCCGCCTATTTCACGCGCATGCCGGGCTGGGCGCCGGCGTCGGGCGAGAGCAGGAAGATGCCGGGCGTCTGGCCGTCCGGATCGGAGGCGGCGAGCACCATCCCTTCGCTCATGCCGAACTTCATCTTGCGCGGCGCGAGGTTGGCGACCATCACGGTCAGGCGGCCGGCGAGCTGGGCGGGATCGTAGGCGGCCTTGATGCCGGCGAAGACCTGGCGCGTGCCGAGCGGGCCGACGTCGAGCACGAGGCGGACGAGCTTGTCGGCGCCCTCGACGTGGGACGCTTCGGCGATCCTGGCGATGCGCAGGTCGACCTTCATGAAGTCGTCGATCGCGATGTGCGGATCGTCGCCGACCGCCGCTTGCGCGGTCGCGGCAGCGGCCGCCTTTTCCTGCTTCTCGGCGTGCTTCTGCGGCGCCGGTGCCGGCGCGGGGGCGAGCGAGGCGCGGTTGGCGTCGACCAGCGCGTCGACCTGTTTCTTGTCGACGCGCGTCATCAGGTGCTCGTAGGCCCGGATCGCGTGCCCGGCGGCGAGCACCGAGCCGGCGTCGTCCCAGGCGAAGGGGGCGACGTTGAGGAAGGCGGCGATCCTGTCGGCGAGCGCCGGAAGCACCGGCTTGAGCAGGACGGCGAGCTGGCGGAAGAGGTTGAGCGCGTTGGTGCAGGCGGCGTGCAGCTCGGCTTCGCGGCCTTCCTGCTTGGCCAGTTCCCACGGCTTGACGCTGTCCACGTACTGGTTGGCGAGGTCGGTCAGCGCCATGATTTCGCGTACGGCCTTGCCGAATTCGCGCGCCTCGAACAGCTCGGCGATCGCGGCGCGGCGCTCGGCGATGGTGCGGAAGGCCGGCAGCGTTTCGTCGCAGGTGCCGAGCTGGCCGTTGAAGCGCTTGGCGATGAAGCCGGCCGAGCGGCTGGCGATGTTCACGAACTTGCCGACGAGGTCGGAATTGACGCGGGCGATGAAGTCGTCGAGGTTGAGGTCGAGGTCTTCCATCGTGTTGCTCAGCTTGGCGGCGAAGTAGTAGCGCAGCCATTCCGGGTTGAGCCCCTGCGCGAGGTAGGACTCGGCGGTGATGAAGGTGCCGCGCGACTTGGACATCTTGGCGCCGTCCACGGTCAGGAAGCCGTGCGCGAAGACGTTGGTCGGCGCGCGGTAGCCGGCGTTCACCAGTTCGGCCGGCCAGAACAGCGCGTGGAAATAGAGGATGTCCTTGCCGATGAAGTGGTACAGCTCGGCCTGCGAATCGGGTTTCCAGTATTCGTCGAAGTCGAGGCCGCGCTTGGCGCACAGGTTCTTGAACGAGCCCATGTAGCCGATCGGCGCGTCGAGCCAGACGTAGAAGTACTTGCCCGGCGCGTCCGGAATCTCGAAGCCGAAGTAGGGCGCGTCGCGCGAGATGTCCCAGTCGGTGAGCTTGTTCTCGCCTTCGCCGCCGAGCCATTCCTGCAGCTTGTTGGCGGCTTCGCTCTGCAGGCGCTGCGTCCACGCGCGCAGGAACTCCTGGCAGCGCGGGTCGGAAAGCCTGAAGAAGTAGTGTTCGGACTGGCGCAGTTCGGGCTTGGCGCCGGAGATCGCCGAGTAGGGATTCTTCAGCTCGTTCGGCGTGTAGGCGGCGCCGCAGCTCTCGCAGTTGTCGCCGTACTGGTCGGCCGTGCCGCATTTCGGGCACTCGCCCTTGATGAAGCGGTCGGGCAGGAACATTTCCTTGAGCGGGTCGTAATACTGCTCGATGGTCCGCGTCTCGATCAGGCCGGCCTGCCGCAGGCGAGCGTAGATCTCGTTGGCGCACTGCCGGGTCTCGTCCGAGTGCGTCGTGTAGTAGTTGTCGAAAGCGACGTGGAAGCCGGCGAAATCGCGCGAATGCTCCTCGTGCACGCGGGCGATCAGCGCCTCCGGCGTGATCCCTTCCTTCTCGGCGCGCAGCATGATCGGCGTGCCGTGCGTGTCGTCGGCGCACACGTACCAGCACTCGTTGCCGCGCATCTTCTGGAAACGCACCCAGATGTCGGTCTGGATGTATTCGACGAGGTGGCCGAGGTGGATGGCGCCGTTGGCGTAGGGCAGGGCGGAGGTGACGAGGATCTTGCGTGTCATGGGGCGGGCCGGGAAATTCCAGGGTTCGGGGTGAAGGATCGGGCGCTGGCCGGGCGCTGGCGCCCGCGCAATCGCTCATTCTAGCAAAATGAACGGGGCGGCCGCGCCTTGCCGCCATGCCGCAGTGCGCGTACCTGTCCGACGGTGTCGAAACAATTTACATGTGTCATCGAAGTTACGTAGTTATTTTCTGGATTTTCATTAAAAACATTGGTTTGCGTTCGCTGGCACGCTTGCTGCTGAACGTGGGGCGTGAATGGCCAATGAGGACTCGATCATGAAAACCCTGAACAAACTCGCCGCCGTCGGCGCCGCCCTGCTGATGGCCTCGACTTCCGCCAACGCCATTGTGACGAGCTGGAACTACAATGTTTCGAGCCTCTTTACCGCGGCGACGTATTCCGGCGGAACGGGGACGACGACCACGCCGCCGGCGACCACGCTTTCCTGGGGGACGCCGGACAATCCGGCTAACGCGCAAAGCTCCCTCTCCATCGGCAGCAATCCGGCCGCCGGGTCCGTGGACACCTATCTCGGCGTCACACCCCCGCAAAGCAGTCCCTACCTTGCTTTCAGCACTTCGCTCACGCATACCAACAACGTGATCGCCGGCGGCAGCAGTTCGCTGCTCAGCGCCATCCTGACCAACACCGTGACGCTGACGCCGCTCGTGCCGAACCAGCCGGCCCTGCCGATCCAGATCGTCCCGTTCAACATCGCCTTCACGGAAACGCCCAATTCCACGCCTTGCGCGGCGGCCAGTCCGGCCGGCAATCCGTGCAACGACATCTTCGTCCTGACCGGCGGCTTGCTGAACTTCGCCTTCAATTACAACGACGGCACCGGCCTGCAGACCTACTTCGTGAATATTTTCCCGACCACCGGCGGCGTCCTGTCGACCCTGAGCAATTCCGCCTGCGCGGCGGCCAATCAGCCGAACGGCTGTATCGGCTTCACGACGGTCGAAGGGCAGGCGACGACGCTGGCCTTCGGCTTCACGATCTCGACCCAGCCCTTGCAGGTGCCCGAGCCCGGCATGCTCGCCCTGTTCGGCGCCGGGCTGATGAGCCTGGTCTTCCTGCGCCGCCGCCGGCCGGACTGAACTCCTCGCCCCGCCCGCAAACCCGCGCCCCGGCGCGGGTTTTCTTTTGGCCGGGAGCGCTTGTCTCGCCGTTCCGGCGCGATGTTTCCAAAGGTCGTTTGCGCCGCCCCCTCCCTGCCCCGGGCCGGCGATTTGGGTTAAACTGGAGCGAATTACTCGGGTATAACCGCAAGGAGCGAAAGCACATGGTAGTCACGATCGAAGCCGTTCAGTCGGCGCTGGCCGATCTCATCGATCCCAATACGCAAAAAGACTACGTTTCGACGCGCTCGCTGAAGAACGTCAAGATCGACGGCGGCGACGTGTCGCTCGACATCGAACTCGGCTATCCGGCCAAGACGCAGATCGACGGCATCCGCCGCGCCGTGATCGGCCGCCTGAAGACGATTCCGGGCGTCGGCAACGTCAGCGCCAACGTTCTCGTGAAGATCGTCTCGCACGCCGTGCAGCGCGGTCTCAAGCCGATGAACGGCGTCAAGAACATCATCGCCGTGGCTTCCGGCAAGGGCGGCGTCGGCAAGAGCACGACGGCCGTCAACCTCGCGCTGGCGCTGGCCCAGGAAGGCGCCACGGTGGGCCTGCTCGACGCCGACATCTACGGCCCGTCGCAGCCGCAGATGCTCGGTCTGGCCGGGCGCCAGCCGGAGTCGACGGACGGTCAGTCGATGGAGCCGCTGGAAGCCTACGGGCTGCAGGCGATGTCGATCGGTTTCATGATCGACGTCGATTCGCCGATGGTCTGGCGCGGCCCGATGGTCACCCAGGCGCTCGAGCAGTTGCTCAACCAGACCAACTGGCGCGACGTCGACTACCTCGTCGTCGACATGCCGCCGGGCACCGGCGACACGCAGCTGACGCTGGCGCAGAAGGTGCCGGTGACCGGCGCCGTGATCGTCACCACGCCGCAGGACATCGCGCTGATCGACGCGCGCAAGGGGCTCAAGATGTTCGAGAAGGTCGGCATCCCGATCCTCGGGCTGGTCGAGAACATGAGCATCCACATCTGTTCGAAGTGCGGCCACGAGGAGCACATCTTCGGGCACGGCGGCGGCGAGCAGATGTGCAAGGACTACGACACCGAGTTCCTCGGCGCGCTGCCGCTCGAACTGTCGATCCGCGAACTGGCCGATGCCGGCCGCCCGACCGTGGTCGGCGCCCCGGATTCGCGCGCCGCCGAAATCTACTGCGGGATCGCGCGCCGCGTGGCGGTGAAGGTGGCCGAGCGGGCCAAGGACATGAGCGCCAAGTTCCCGAACATCGTGGTGCAGAACACCTGAGCGGGCGCCGGGCCGGCGTCGGGGAGTCGCTGCCTGCAAAGCAGTTCCCCTGCGCCGCCCGGAGGCCGTAAAATACGCGCCTTTCTTTCACGGGGTCCGGGTTAGCCGCGATGACCATCAAATCCGATAAGTGGATCCGCCGCATGGCGGAGCAGCACGGCATGATCGAGCCGTTCTCGCCCGAACTCGTGCGCGAAGCCAACGGCCAGAAGATCGTCTCCTACGGCACCTCGAGCTACGGCTACGACATCCGCTGCGCGGACGAATTCCGGGTGTTCACCAACATCAACTCGACCATCGTCGACCCGAAGAATTTCGATCCGCAGTCCTTCGTCGAGGTGTCCGGCAAGGGCTATTGCGTCATCCCGCCGAATTCCTTCGCGCTGGCGCGCACCGTCGAGTACTTCCGCATCCCGCGCAGCGTGCTCACCGTGTGCCTCGGCAAGAGCACCTACGCGCGCTGCGGCATCATCGTGAACGTCACGCCTTTCGAACCCGAGTGGGAGGGCTACGTGACGCTGGAGTTCTCCAACACGACGCCGCTGCCGGCCAAGATCTACGCCGGCGAGGGCTGCGCCCAGGTTCTTTTCTTCGAGTCCGACGAAATCTGCGAAACCTCGTACAAGGATCGCGGCGGCAAGTACCAGGGGCAGGTCGGCGTCACCCTGCCCAAAATCTGACGCTTTCGCGTAACATCTCCGAATTATCTTGTGACCCGCTTCGGCGGGTCGCCGTCTTTTGAGGAACAGCCATGCGCTTCCACTTTCCCGTCATCATCATCGACGAAGACTTCCGCTCGGAAAACGCCAGCGGTCTCGGTATCCGCGCGCTGGCGAAAGCCATCGAGGGCGAGGGCATGGAAGTGCTCGGCGTCACCAGCTACGGCGACCTTTCGTCCTTCGCCCAGCAGCAGAGTCGTGCGTCGGCCTTCATCCTGTCGATCGACGATGAGGAAATGGCCAACGAGGGCGAGGAAACGATCGCCGAACTGCGCGCCTTCGTGCAGGAATTGCGCCTGCGCAACAAGGAAATCCCGATCTTCCTGCACGGCGAGACGCGCACCAGCCGCCACATCCCGAACGACGTGCTGCGCGAACTGCACGGCTTCATCCACATGTTCGAGGACACGCCCGAGTTCATCGGCCGCTACGTCGTGCGCGAGGCGAAGTCCTACCTCGACAGCCTGCCGCCGCCCTTCTTCCGGGCGCTGGTGCACTACGCCTCCGACGGTTCGTACTCCTGGCACTGCCCCGGCCACTCGGGCGGCGTCGCCTTCCTGAAGAGTCCGGTCGGCCAGATGTTCCACCAGTTCTTCGGCGAGAACATGCTGCGCGCCGACGTCTGCAACGCGGTCGAGGAACTCGGCCAGCTGCTCGACCACACCGGTCCGGTCGCCGCGTCCGAGCGCAACGCCGCGCGCATCTTCAATTGCGACCACCTCTACTTCGTGACCAACGGCACGTCGACGTCGAACAAGATCGTCTGGCATTCGACCGTGGCGCCGGGCGACGTCGTCGTCGTCGACCGCAACTGCCACAAGTCGGTGCTCCACTCGATCATCATGACCGGCGCGATTCCCGTCTTCCTGATGCCGACGCGAAACAACTACGGCATCATCGGCCCGATCCCGAAAGCCGAATTCGCCTGGGAAAACATCCAGAAGAAGATCGCCGCCAATCCCTTCGCCACCGACAAGAACGTCAAACCGCGCGTGCTGACGATCACCCAGTCGACCTACGACGGCATCCTCTACAACGTTGAGGAGATCAAGGCCGAACTCGACGGCAAGATCGACACCCTGCACTTCGACGAAGCCTGGCTGCCGCACGCCGCCTTCCACGATTTCTACGGCGACTACCACGCGATCGGCGCCGACCGCGAACGCTGCAAGGAGTCGATGGTCTTCTCGACGCAGTCGACGCACAAGCTGCTGGCCGGCCTGTCGCAGGCCTCGCAGATCCTCGTGCAGGACTCGGAGGACCGCAAGCTCGACCGCGACGTGTTCAACGAGGCCTATCTGATGCATACCTCGACCTCGCCGCAGTATTCGATCATCGCCTCGTGCGACGTCGCCGCCGCGATGATGGACGCGCCGGGCGGCAAGGCGCTGGTCGAGGAATCGATCATGGAGGCGCTCAATTTCCGGCGCGCCATGCGCAAGGTCGACGAGGAGTGGGGCGCCGACTGGTGGTTCAAGGTCTGGGGGCCGGACGACCTGTCCGAGGAGGGCATCGAGGAGCGCGAAGCGTGGATGCTCAAGCCCGGCGAGCGCTGGCACGGCTTCGGCCAACTGGCCGACGGCTTCAACATGCTCGACCCGATCAAGGCGACGGTGATCACCCCCGGACTCGACGTCGATGGCGACTTCGCCGACTCCGGCATTCCGGCGGCCATCGTCACCAAGTATCTCGCCGAGCACGGCATCATCGTGGAGAAGTGCGGCCTCTACTCCTTCTTCATCATGTTCACCATCGGCATCACCAAGGGCCGCTGGAACACGCTGGTCACCGAGCTGCAGCAGTTCAAGGACGACTACGACACCAACGAGCCGCTGTGGAAGGTGCTGCCTGAGTTCGTCGCCAAGCACCCGCGCTACGAGCGCGTCGGCCTGCGCGACCTGTGCCGGCAGATCCACGACGTCTACAAGGCCAACGACGTGGCGCGCCTGACCACCGAGATGTACCTCTCGGACATGGTGCCGGCCATGCGTCCGGCCGACGCCTTCGCCAGGATGGCGCACCGCGAGATCGAACGCGTCGCCATCGACGAACTCGAAGGGCGCATCACCAGCATCCTGCTCACGCCCTATCCGCCGGGCATCCCGCTGCTCATTCCGGGCGAGCGCTTCAACGGGACGATCGTGCGCTACCTCAAGTTCGCGCGCGATTTCAACGAGAAATTCCCGGGCTTCGAGACCGACATCCACGGCCTCGTGAAGAACGTCGTCGACGGCAAGGCGATCTACTACGTGGATTGCGTGCGCTGAGCGTGCGCGCCCCGGCATGAAAGACGGCAGCCGCGGCTGCCGTTTTTTTGTTGACCGCGCGTGGAGCGGACGGGGTCAGCGGCGCTCGTAGACGACGAAGTCGAAGGCCGGCTGCTTGTCGTCCGCCACGGCCTGGCCCGGGCGGCGGGAGACTTCCGTCCATTCGTCCGGCGGGAGTTCGGGGAAAAAGGCGTCGCCCGGGCACGTCTGCGCGACTTCGGTCAGGTAGAGGCGGTCGGCGAGCGGCAGCGCCTGGCGGTAGAGCTCGGCGCCGCCGATCACGAACACTTCGGGGTCTTCGCTCCCGCCGTCCTGCGCGGCGCGCAGCGCTGCGTCGAGCGAGCCGGCGAGCGCGGCGCCGGGCGCCGTGTAGGCGGCGTTGCGGCTGACGACGATGTTCTTCCGGCCGGGCAGCGGGCGGAAGGCTGCAGGCAGCGATTCCCAGGTCTTGCGGCCCATGATCACCGTCTTGCCGCGCGTCGTTTCGCGGAAATGGCGCATGTCCTCCGGCAGGTGCCAGAGCAGCTGGTTTCCCATGCCGATGGCACGGTTGCGGGCGACGGCGGCGATCAGCGACAGCATGGGTTCGGTGGAGTTGGCGGACAGATCGGACAGGTTGGACGTATCGGACTCAGCGGGGCATCGCGCGCAGGTTGCGGCAATGCGCGATCAGGCCTGCCGTCGAGGCGTCGCAGTCGGCCGGCACGGGCTCGCCTTCGACGGCCGGGAGCAGGCGCAAGGCTAGCTTCTTGCCGAGTTCGACGCCCCACTGGTCGAAGGGGTTGATGCCCCAGATCATGGCCTGCACGAAGGTCTTGTGCTCGTAGGCGGCGACCAGCAGGCCGAGATGATAGGGATCGAGGCGGGGCAGGACGAAGGTCGACGAGGGCTGGTTGCCGGGGCACAGCTTGAGCGGCGATTCCGTGTCGGGATTGCCGAAGGCGAGCGCTTCGGCCTGCGCGAAGCAGTTGGCGAGCAGGCGGTCGTGGTGGCCGGGCAGCGGGTAGTCGCTCGCGGCGATGGCGTGGAAGTCGCTCGGGATCAGGCGGCCGCCCTGGTGCAGCAGCTGGAAGTAGGCGTGCTGCGTGTTGCTGCCGGCGTCGCCCCAGATGATCGGCGCCGTCGCGTAGCCGAGCGCTGCGCCGTCGGTGCCGACGTTCTTGCCGTTGCTTTCCATTTCGAGCTGTTGCAGGTACTGCGGCAGGAAATGCAGCGACTGGCTGTAGGGCGAGATCGAGAGGTTGCCGGCGCCGAGGAAGTTGATGTTCCAGATGCCGATCAGCGCCATCAGCATCGGCAGGTTGCGCTCGACCGGCGCGTGGCGGAAATGTTCGTCGATGTCGTGCGCGCCGGCCAGCATGCGCTCGAAGTTGTCCATGCCGATCGCCAGCGCGAGCGGCAGGCCGACCGCCGACCACAGCGAGAAGCGGCCGCCGACCCAGTCCCACAGTTCGAAAACGTGGTCGGGGTGAATGCCGAACTGGAGCGCCGCGCCGGGGTTGGCGGTGACCGCCAGCATCTGGCGCGACATCGCCGCGTCGGCGGCGTCGCCGGCGTGCGTGAGCAGCCAGTCGCGGGCGGTGCGGGCGTTGGTCAGCGTTTCGATGGTGTTGAAGGTCTTGCTGGCGACGAGGAACAGGGTCGCGCGCGGATCGAGCGTCTCCAACACGGGCGCGATGTCGGCGCCGTCGATGTTGGAAACGTAGTGCACGCCGAGGGCCGGGTGCCCGTAGGCGCTGAGCGCCGCGGTCGCCATGCGCGGGCCGAGGTCGGAACCGCCGATGCCGAGGTTCACCACGTGGCGGATCGGGTCGCCGCGGTAGCCGCGCCAGAGTCCGGCGCGCACTTCGTCGCAGAGGAAACGCATCTTCTCGTGCATGGCGCGCACGCGCGGCATGACGTCCTCGCCGCCGACGTACATCGGCCGGTCGGCGCGCTGGCGCAGCGCGACGTGCAGCGCGGCGCGCCCTTCGCTGGCGTTGATCGCCTCGCCGGCGTACATGCGTTCGATGCAGCCCGTGAGATCGGCGCTGCGCGCGAGGTCGGCGAGCAGGCGCACGGTCTCGGTCGTGACGCGCTGCTTGGAGTAGTCGAACAGCACCTCGCCGAGCGGCAGCGAAAGCTGTGCGAAACGTTTCGGCTCGGCGGCGAACAGCGCGCGCAGGTGGCGTGGCTTGAGTTCCGCCGCGTGCTCGTTCAGCGCCTGCCAGGCCGGAGTCGTGTTGATGCGCATCGCGTCAGACGGCGACCGGGGCGGCGATGTGCGGCTGCGGATCGTAGCCGGCGAGCGTGAAGTCCTCGAAGCGGAATGCGAAGAGGTCGTTCACGTCGGGGTTGAGGCGCATCGTCGGCAGCTGGCCCGGCGTGCGCGTGAGCTGCAGCTGCGCCTGCTCGAGGTGGTTGGTGTAGAGGTGCGCGTCGCCCAGCGTATGCACGAAGTCGCCGGGGCGATAGCCGCACACCTGCGCGACCATCAGCGTCAGCAGCGCATAGGAGGCGATGTTGAAGGGGACGCCGAGGAAGATGTCGGCGCTGCGCTGGTAGAGTTGGCAGGACAGCTTGCCGTCGGCGACGTAGAACTGGAAGAAGGCGTGGCAGGGCGGCAGCGCCATGCGGTCGACGTCGCCCGGGTTCCAGGCGGTGACGAGGTGGCGGCGCGAGTCCGGGTTCTTTTTGAGGCCGGCGACGAGTTGCGCGATCTGGTCGATCTCGCCTCCGTTCGGCGTCGCCCAGTGGCGCCACTGGTGGCCGTAAACCGGCCCGAGGTCGCCGTTTTCGTCGGCCCATTCGTCCCAGATGCGGACGCCGTTTTCCTTCAGGTAGCGGATGTTGGTGTCGCCCTGCAGGAACCACAGCAGTTCGTGGATGATCGAACGCAGGTGCAGCTTCTTGGTCGTCAGCAGCGGGAAGCCGGCGCCGAGGTCGAAGCGCATCTGCCAGCCGAACACCGAGCGCGTGCCGGTGCCGGTGCGGTCGGCCTTGAGGGCGCCATGGTCGAGCACATGGCGCATGAGATCGAGATACTGCTGCATGGGGGGCGCTGAAGCGAATCTATGGGGTCCCCGGATTGTAAAGGAATGCCCGGAATGTGCCTACGCCGCTGACAGGCGCAAAAATTTCGCCGCCGCGTTTGCGCCGGGCCGCCGGCGTTCTATACTCGCTGCCACCATTCACCTGGCATTACTGCCGCCGCGACCGAGGCACCGGACAATGATCCTCAATCTGTTCTCCGCGCGTTCCGACCACCCCCTGGCCGACCCCAAGGAGGTCAAGCGCGTCATCGCCGCGCTTCCGCTCGACAACCCGGCCAAGGCGGTCGACGAGATCGCGGGCTGGCTGGACTCGCTGCGCCAGGCCGACGATATTCGCGTCGACCAGTTCTTCGACGTGCTGCGCCAGCTCGACGACTCCGTCCAGCACGCGCTGCGGCGCCTGGCCAAGGACTATCTGCACACGCCGCGCCTCTCGAAAAGCGAGGAACGGCGCCTGTGGACGATCAACTACGCCTACTGGGGCGACGTCGCCGCGCTCTACGCGCAATGTCTGCAGCGCGCCGCGCAGAATCCGAAAGAAAAAGGCAGCGAGGCATTCAGGGCGCACTCGCCGCTGGCTTCGGCGCGTCTCGTCGCGGCGCGCGCGACCCAGCTCAAATGGCTGGAATTCCGCTACGGGGCGGTGCGCGACGACCTCTGGCTGCACCTCGGGCGCGCCTATCTCGCGGCCGAGGCCGCGGGCTACGCGCACAAGTCCTTGCAGCTGTATCCGAGCCATTCGGCGCTGACGTCTTCGGCGCAGCAGTATCTGCAGGCCGTCGTCGTGCATGCTTCGTCGATGGATTGCCTGACGCCGGTCGAGATTGAACTGGCCGACCGCCTGCTCGCCCACTTCCTGCCGGGTTTCGTGTTTTCCGCCGAGGCGCGCCCGGACGGCGTCTACTGGATCGATGCGGCCAGGCCGCAGCCGCCGGCCCGGCTGGCGCGCGAGCCGGAGCGGATGACCGACACGCTGCGTTTCGTGGCGCCGGGATCGGTGCCCAAGACGCTGGCCGAGGTGATGCATCGGGTCGAGCGCGGCGACGTGCCGGCCGACCTGAATCTCGGCGGCCAGTATTCCGCCAAGGCGCTGCTGCCGGTGCTCCGGCATCTGGCGATCCAGTGGGCGGCGCAGCCGCCGCTGCGTGAACACCAGCGCCACGCGGTCAAGACCCGCATCGCCGTGCTGCACGGGTTCGACGACAGCTTCACGGTTTTCGCCGGCGAAGTGGCGCGTGTCGGCAAGGAGCGCGCCGCGGAGAGCTGGGTGGTCGAGAACGTCAGCCTCGGCGGTTTCGGCGCCGGCGTCGAGGACATCGACGGCGATTGGCTGAAGGTCGGCACCTTGCTCAGTCTGCAGCCGGAGGGCGGCGACAACTGGGTGCTCGGCGTCGTGCGGCGCTATGGCCGCGAGAGCGAAGCCAGCGCCAGCGTCGGCATCCAGTCATTGGCCCGGCAGGCGAAAAGCGTCGAGCTGCGGCCGCGCGTTTCGGGGTTCGCCGCCGCGGGCGCGGTGCCGGGCATCTGGCTGCGCGAGGGGGGAGCGCCGGGCGAGGTGCGCCTCGTGTTGCCCCTCGCCAGCTTCGATCTGCGCGAAAGCCTGGAATTCACGCACGAGGGGCGGACGCATCTGCTGACGCCGATCGAACTCGAGGAAAGCGGCAGCGGCTTCGAGATCGCCCGCTACCGCGAGCATCGCGTCGATTGAGCGCTCAGGCGGCGGGCGGCTGCGGGCGGATCGCCGACTTTGGACGGAACGCCTTGATCACGCGTTCGTCGGTTTCGACATAGGGGCCGCCGATCAGATCGAGGCAATAGGGCACGGCGGCGAAGATGCCGCTCACCGTCGTCTTGCCGTCCGCGCCCTGCAGCCCCTCCAGCGTTTCGCGGATCGACTTCGGCTGGCCCGGCAGGTTGAGGATCAGCGCCTTGCCGCGCACGACGCCGACCTGGCGCGAGAGGATCGCGGTCGGTACGAAATTCAGGCTGATGCGCCGCATTTCCTCGCCGAAACCGGGCAGTTCCCGGTCGGCGACCGCGAGCGTCGCCTCCGGCGTCACGTCACGCGGCGCCGGGCCGGTGCCGCCGGTGGTCAGTACCAGATGGCAGCCGGTGCGGTCGACGAGTTCGATCAGCGTCCGCTCGATGGTTTCCCGCTCGTCCGGGATCAGGCGCGTTTCCATGCGCCAGGGGCTGGCGAGCGCGGCGCCGAACCATTCCTGCAGGGCCGGAATGCCCTTGTCTTCGTAAACGCCCTGCGAGGCGCGGTCGCTGATCGAGACGAGGCCGATCAGGAGTTCGTCATTCGTGTTCATGCGTCTCCTCCGCGCCGTCGTCGGTGTCGCTGCCGTCGCCGGATTCGAGCGCCTTGAGCGCCTGGAAGATCGCGCGGTAGCTGCGCGGCGGCTTGTTCTGCTCCTGTTCCTTGAGCGCCGAGCGGCGCAGCGAACGCAGATGCTGCAGGTCGGCGCCCGGGTACTGGGTGGCGATTTCGTGCAGCACCTTTTCGTCGGCGAGGAACTGCGTGCGCAGGTTTTCGAGGCGATGCAGCTTGGCGGTCTCGCCGGCCGATTCGCCGCGCACCAGCGCCAGCGCGCTGCGGATCGGCTCCGGGTCGACGTCGCGCATCAGGCGGCCGATGTACTGGATCTGGCGGCGCTTGGCCTCGTCCAGGCGCGTCATGCGCTGCGCTTCGCGCACCGCTTCGCGCAGTGGCTCGGGAATGTCGATTTTCTTGATGCGGTCGGCGGAGAGGGCGACCAGTTCTTCGCCGAGCGCTTGCAGCTCCGCCATCGCCTGCTTGCGGCGGGTCTTGGAAAGGGGAAGGACTTCTTGATCCTGGTCTGGCTGGGTCATCGGCTGGGGACTCGTGTTTCGGTGGTGCCCGGGCGGGCGGGGCGGCAAGCAGGGACGTTGCGGCAAGCTGCTATGATAGCGACTTTCAACGCCGCCTTCCTCTTCCCATGTCCCGCAAATCCGTTTCCGCCCCGCCGGCATCCCGTTTCGGCAATCGTCTGGACGACCTCAAGGAACTGGCCCAGGACGTCCTGACGCACGCCCGCAAGCAAGGCGCCAGCGCTTGCGAGGCCGACGTTTCGGAAGGCTTCGGCCAGTCCGTCGCGGTGCGTTGCGGCGAGGTCGAGACGATCGAATACAACCGCGACAAGGGCATCGGCGTCACGGTCTACGTCGGGCAGCAGAAGGGCTACGCCAGCACCTCGGATTTCTCGGCGCGCGCCCTGCGCGAGACGGTCGAGGCGGCGCTCAACATCGCTCGCTTCACCGCCGCCGACGCCTGCGCCGGCCTGCCGGACGCGAAGCTGCTCGCCAAGCGCAGCGCCGATCTCGATCTCTACCATCCGTGGCTGCTGACGGTGGACGGCGCCATCGAACTGGCGCGCCGCTGCGAACAGGCGGCGTTCGACGTCAGCCCGCTGGTCAGCAATTCCGAGGGCGCCTCGGTGTCGATGCAGGAAGGCCAGTTCGTGTCGGCCAACAGCCTGGGCTTCATGGGCGGCTATCCGACGTCGCGCCACTACCTGTCGTGCTCGGTGATCGCCGGCAAGGACGACGCCATGCAGCGCGACGACTGGTATTCCACCGCCCGCGACGCGCGCCTGATCGCCTCGCCGGAAGAGATCGGCGACTATGCCGCGCGGCGCGCGCTGTCCCGTCTCGGGGCGCGCAAGATCGCCACCTGCGAAGTGCCCGTCCTGTTCGAGGCGCCGCTCGCCGCCTCGCTGATCGGCAGCTTCGTGCACGCGGCGAGCGGCGGCAGCCTCTACCGCAAGTCCAGCTTCCTGCTCGACAGTCTCGGCAAGCGCGTCTTTTCGAAGAAGATCCAGATCAGCGAGCGTCCGCACCTTCCCGGCGGGCTGGCGAGCAGCCCCTTCGACAGCGACGGCGTAGCGACGCGCGACCGCGAGGTGGTCGCCGACGGCGTGTTGCAGGGCTATTTCCTGAGCGCCTACACGGCGCGCAAGCTCGGCATGCAGAGCACCGGCAACGCCGGCGGCTGTCATAACCTGATCGTCAAGCCGGGCAAGCGCGACCTGCGCGGCCTGCTCAAGAAGATGGATCGCGGCCTGCTCGTCACCGAACTGCTTGGCCACGGGATCAACTACGTGAACGGCGACTATTCGCGCGGCGCGGCCGGCTACTGGGTCGAGAACGGCGAGATCGTCCATCCGGTCGAGGAGATCACGATCGCCGGCAATCTGCGCGACATGTTCCGCAACATCGCGGCGGTCGGCAACGACGTGCTGGTGCGCGGCTCCAAGCAGGTGGGTTCGATCCTCGTCGAGCGGATGAAGGTCGCCGGCGATTGAGTCCCGGCGCAGGCGTTTCGACGGCCCCGGCGACGGGGCTTTTTTTACGTCCGGAAGTATGCCTTGAGCATTCGTCCGGTTTTGATGCTTTTGTTTTACATGAGTATTCCGGGGGCGTGCCCGAAAGGCCAGAGTGCAGGCTGTGTAATGGTTCTATGTAATTATGAATGCAATTACAGAAAGCCTATAAAAATCAATGAGGACACCCATTCATAATCGATTTCTTTGGCTATAATCGATTCGCTGTTCGAACCCTACATCAAGAGGAGACTATTCGTGGAAAGACGTTCATTTCTGAAAAAAGCGGGGGTTGGCCTGGCGGCTGGCGCGGTGGCCATGCCGGCGATCGCGGACAACGCTCCGACCATCAAGTGGCGCCTGGCTTCCAGCTTCCCGAAGAGCCTTGACACCATTTACGGCGGCGCCGAAACCGTCGCGCGCCGCGTCGCCGAGGCGACCGGCGGCAAGTTCCAGATCCAGGTCTTTGCCGGCGGCGAAATCGTTCCGCCCTTCGGCGTGCTCGATGCCGTCAAGGACAACACCATCGAAATGGCGCACACCGCCTCCTACTACTACATCGGCAAGGATCCCACGTACGCCTTCGACGGCACCGTGCCCTTCGGCATGACCAATCGCCAGGTCGACGCCTGGTATCGCTTCGGCAACGGCAAGAAGCTGATTCGCGAGTTCTTCGCCAAGTCGAACATCCTGACGATTCCCTGCGGCAACACCGGCACCCAGATGGGCGGCTGGTTCCGCAAGGAAATCAAGACCGTGGCCGACATGCAGGGCCTGAAGATGCGCATCGGCGGTTTCGCCGGGCAGGTGATCTCGAAGCTGGGCTCGGTGCCGCAGCAGATTCCGGGCGGCGACATCTATCCGTCGCTGGAGAAGGGCACCATCGACGCCGCCGAATGGATCGGGCCGTACGACGACCAGAAGCTCGGCTTCAACAAGGTGGCCAAGTTCTACTACTACCCGGGTTGGTGGGAGGGCGGCCTGCAGCTGTCGCTGTACGTCAACACCAAGAAGTGGGCCGAACTGCCGAAGGAATATCAGACGATTCTCGAAATCGCCTGTGCCGACGCGCACGTCGAAATGATGTCCTCGTACGACGCCAAGAACCCGGTCGCCCTCAAGCAACTGGTCGGCGCCGGCACGCAGCTGCGTCCCTTCCCCAAGCCGGTGATGGACGCCTGCTACAAGGCCGCGCAGGAACTCTACGCCGAGACTTCGGCGAAGAATCCCGAGTTCAAGAAGATCTACGACGACTACAAGAAGTTCATGGCCGACCAGAACCTCTGGTTCCGCGTTGCCGAAGGCGCGTACGCCAACTATATGTATTCCGCGAAGTAAGCTGCGTTCCGGCCGGGAGGCCGGGGTGATCGAGCGGGGGCTGCGGCCCCCGCTTTTTTTCGCCCGTCGTTCGGCCGGCGGGCTTGGCGAAGGGCGCATACTTTGCGCTAGGGCTAGCCCTAGCGCAAGCGGCAAAGCAGAATCGACCTTCGCCGCCGTTCCTTCGCTGTATGAGGAGCAAGAAAAAGCCCCGCCGGAGCGGGGCTTGTGGGATGCGGGGCCGGGCCGAGCGTTTACTTGGCGGCGTCCTGCTTCATCGAGTCCATGATGGCCTTGTTCGGGTCTTCCTCCGCCGGCGCGTTCTCCTCGGGCGTACCGGAGATGCCGGGCGGCGTTTCCGGCACGCCGTAGCCGGAGTCCTGCATCTCGATGATCACCTTGTCGAGATCGACCTTGACATCCTCGTCGAGGCCGAAGGTGACCATCTGCGGGAACATGATGACCAGCCCGACCATGATGATCTGGATGCAGACGAAGGGAATGGCGCCCCAGTAGATGTCCGTCGTCTTGATCGAGGCCGGCGCCACCGAGCGCAGGTAGAACAGCGCGAAGCCGAAGGGCGGGTGCATGAACGAGGTCTGCATGTTCACCGCGAGGAGCACGCCGAACCAGATCAGATCGATGCCCAGCTTGTCCGCCACGGGCCCGAGCAGCGGCACGACGATGAAGGACAGCTCGAAGAAGTCGAGGAAGAAGGCGAGGAAGAAGATCAGGATGTTGGTGACGATCAGGAAGCCGATCTCGCCGCCCGGCAGGTCGGTGAGCAGGTGCTCGACCCAGCGGTGACCGTCGACGCCGTAGAAGGTCAGCGAGAAGACGCGCGCGCCGACCAGGATGAAGACGACGAAGGTGGTCAGCTTGGCCGTGGTTTCCATCGCCTGCTTGAGCAGCGACCACGACAGGCGCTTGCGCATGATGGCCATGATCAGGGCGCCGGTCGCACCCATCGCGCCGCCTTCGGTCGGCGTCGCGATACCGAGGAAGATGGTGCCGAGCACGAGGAAGATCAGGAAGAGCGGCGGGACCAGCGTGGTCAGCACGCGCAGCGCCAGCTTGGCGCCGCGCAGCGAGCGCGCCTCGGGCGGCAGCGCCGGTGCGTGCGACGGCTTGAACAGCGTGATCAGGACGACGTAGCCGACGTAGAGGCCGGTCAGCACGAAGCCGGGGATGAAGGCGCCCTTGTACATGTCGCCGACAGAGCGGCCGAGCTGGTCGGCCATGATGATCAGCACCAGCGACGGCGGGATGATCTGGGCCAGCGTGCCGGACGCCGCGATGACGCCGCTCGCCAGCCGCTTGTCGTAGCCGTAGCGCAGCATGATCGGCAGCGAGATGAGGCCCATCGAAATGACCGAGGCAGCCACCACGCCGGTGGTCGCCGCGAGCAGCGCGCCGACGAAGATCACCGCGAAGGCGAGGCCGCCGCGCAGCGGGCCGAACAGCTGGCCGATCGTGTCGAGCAGATCCTCGGCCATGCCCGAGCGTTCCAGGATCAGTCCCATGAAGGTGAAGAAGGGGATCGCCAGCAGGGTGTCGTTCGACATCACGCCGAAAACGCGGTCGGGCAGGGCCTGGAAGATCTGCGGGCCGATCAGGCCGAGTTCGATGCCGATCAGGCCGAAGACCACGCCGTTGGCGGCGAGCGCGAAGGCGACCGGGAAGCCGACCAGCATGAAGATGACCATGAACGCGAAGATGATCGGCGCCATGTTGTTGATCAGGAACTCGGTCATTACAGCTCTCCCTTCTGGGCCTTGATGGCGAGCGCCAGCTCTTCCTCGGCGGTCGGGCCTTTCGGCTTCTCGGTGGGGTCGGGGCACAGGCCTTTCAGGAAGCCGACGCGCTTGATCAGTTCGGAGAGGCCCTGCAGCACGAGCAGGAAGAAGCCGACCGGCACCATCAGGCGGGCCGGCCAGACGGTGAGGCCGCCGGCGTTGTTCGACTGTTCGTTGGTCTCGATGGCGAGCATGAAGACCGGCCAGGAGAGATACATGATGGCGATCGCCATCGGCATCAGGAAGAAGATGATGCCGAAGATGTCGATCCAGGTCTGGCCGCGCTTGGAGAACTTGCCCGCGACGAGATCGATGCGCACGTGCTCGTTCTTCTTCAGCGTGTAGCCGGCGCCGAGCAGGAAGATCGCCGAGAACAGATACCACTGGATCTCGAGAAACGCGTTCGAACTGTAGTGGATCGTATACCGCATGACGGCGTTGCCGGCGCTGATGATCGTCATGATCAGCACCAGCCAGATGAGCGACTTACCGACGCGCTCGGTTAGCGCGTCGATCAGTCCTGAAAGCTTGAGTAAAGCGTTCATAGAATGTCCCTCCGAGGATGGCTTGATGTTTGGGCTTCTCTGGCTGGCGCGCGTGTCGACGCATATTCCCCCGCGCGGTTTACGAATGTATTCTCGCCCCCGGCAAAAAACAATGCGACACAACGGTTCCAGCGTAAAAGAGCGGCGATTATTGCATATTTTTCACCTATGCAAACACCGTTTCAGCATGCGAAAATGTAAAAAATTCAGGCTTTGAAAAATCTTATTTATCAGTGCATTAGTGCTGATTTTTACCACTGATTTTCGTAATTGAATTAATAATTATGGAACCAACCCGAATTTGCCTGATTCGTCATGGCGAGACCGCCTGGAACGCCGCGCGGCGCATCCAGGGGCAGACCGATATCGGCCTCAATCCGGCGGGAATGGCGCAGGCCCACGCCGCTGCGCTTCACCTCTCGGCGACGCCGGTCGCGGCGCTCTACAGCAGCGACCTGCTGCGCGCGCGGCAGACCGCCGCGGCGCTCGCCGAGCGCCTGTCGTTAACGCCGGCCTTCGCTCCGGAACTGCGCGAGCGTTGCTACGGGATTTTCGAGGGAAAGACCTACGACGAGGCGCGCGCCGCCTATCCGGACGATTACGTGGCCTTCGAGCGGCGCGACCCGGACTACGCCTTCCCGGCCGGCGGCGAGAGCCTGCGCCAGGTGCAGGCGCGGGTGACGACCCGTTTGCGCGCGCTCGCGGCGGCGCATCCGGGGCGGACGGTGGCGGTCGTCACGCACGGCGGCGTGCTCGATATCGTCAATCGCTTCGTGCGCGGCCGGGCGCTCGATCTGCCGCGCGATTTCCTGATTCCCAACGCCGGACTCAACTGGCTGACGGTGCGCGGCGACGAGTGGCGGGTCGAGGCTTGGGGGCTGACCGCGCATCTGGCGGAGGCGGGGCTGGACGAGTTGCGCTGACTCCTCCCGGGCTGCCGGCCGGGCATCCGCCTGACGCTTTTGGGGCGCTTGCGCGCGCTGCGACGCTTCATGCCGCGTGGTACAATTTCTGCCTTTTTCAAAGGCTTGTGAGGCAAACGATGTTTTCCGCAAAAGACACCCTGGCGAAAGTCGACCCCGAACTCTGGCAGGCGATCGAGAACGAGAACCGCCGTCAGGAAGATCACATCGAGCTGATCGCCTCCGAAAACTACGTCAGCAAGGCGGTCATGGAAGCCCAGGGCTCGCAGCTGACCAACAAATACGCCGAAGGCTACCCGGGCAAGCGCTACTACGGCGGCTGCGAATACGTCGACGTCGCCGAGCAGATCGCGATCGACCGCCTGACGAAGCTGTTCGGCGCCGACTGCGCCAACGTCCAGCCGAACTCCGGCTCGCAGGCCAACCAGGCCGTGCTGATGGCCTTCGCCAAGCCGGGCGACACGATCATGGGCATGAGCCTGGCCGAAGGCGGCCACCTGACGCACGGCATGCCGCTCAACATGTCCGGCAAGTGGTTCAACGTCGTCGCCTACGGCCTCGACGAGAACGAAGCCATCGACTACGAGAAGATGGAAGCGCTGGCCCGCGAGCACAAGCCGAAGATCATCATCGCCGGCGCCTCGGCTTATTCGCTGCGCATCGATTTCGAGCGCTTTGCCAGAATCGCCAAGGAAATCGGCGCGATCTTCTGGGTCGACATGGCGCACTATGCCGGCCTGATCGCCGCCGGCTGCTACCCCAACCCGGTGCCGCACGCCGACGTCGTCACCTCGACCACGCACAAGACGCTGCGCGGCCCGCGCGGCGGCGTCATCCTGATGAAGGCCGAGCACGAGAAGGCGATCAACTCCGCCATCTTCCCCGGTCTGCAGGGCGGCCCGCTGATGCACGTGATCGCCGCCAAGGCCGTCGCCTTCAAGGAAGCCGCGTCGCCCGAGTTCCGCAACTATCAGGAGCAGGTCGTCGCCAACGCCCGCGTCATGTCGCGCGTCCTTTCCGAAGAGCGCGGCCTGCGCGTCGTTTCCGGTCGCACCGAATCGCACGTCTTTCTGATCGATCTGCGCGCCAAGAACATCACCGGCAAGGAAGCCGAGGCCGTGCTCGGCAAGGCGCACATCACGGTCAACAAGAACGGCATCCCGAACGATCCGCAGAAGCCCTTCGTCACCTCGGGCATCCGCATCGGCTCGCCGGCCATGACCACGCGCGGGTTCACCGAGATCGAGGCGGAGCGCGTCGCGCACCTGATCGCCGACGTGCTCGACGCGCCGAACGACGAAGCGGTGCTGGCCCGCGTGCGCGGCGAAGTCTCCGCGCTGTGCAAGAAATTCCCGGTCTACGGCGCATGACCGTCCGGCGCCTGCCCGCACCGCGCTGCACGCGCTTCGCCGTCGCCGATCTTCAGCCGACGGGCGCGCCGAATGCGTCTAGTGCGGGCAGCGTGCCGCTTCTGCGCGGGCGTTCGTCGTGAAGTGCCCGTTCTGCGGTGCCGACGAAACGACCGTCGTCGATACGCGGATCAACGAAGACGGCGACGTCGTCCGCCGGCGCCGGCGCTGTCTGGCCTGCGACAAGCGCTACACGACCTACGAGCGGGCGGAAATCCGCCTGCCGCAGGTGGTCAAGAAGAACAGTTCGCGCGTCGATTACGACCGCGAGAAGCTCTCGGCCAGCCTCTGGCTGTCCCTGCGCAAGCGCCCGGTGACCACCGAGGCGGTCGATGCCGCGATCGCGCGCATCGAGGAGAAGCTGCTCGCGCTCGGCGAGCGCGAAATCCCTTCGGAAAAGATCGGCGAGATGGTGATGCGCGAGCTGAAGAAGCTCGACAAGGTCGCCTACGTCCGCTTCGCTTCCGTCTATCGCAACTTCGAGGACGTGGACGAGTTTTCCGACCTCGTCCGCGAAGTGTCGCGTCCGCCGCAACGGCGCCCCCGTTAGTCTCCGCATGTCCAGCCCGGCCGCGCACGCCGACCATGAGTTCATGGCGCGCGCCTTGCGCCTGGCCGAGCGCGGCCTCTACTCGACGACGCCCAACCCGCGCGTCGGCTGCGTCATCGTCCGCGACGGTCGCGTCGTTGGCGAAGGCTGGCACGCGCGTGCCGGCGAAGCGCATGCCGAAATCCACGCCCTGCGCGCGGCCGGTGCGGCGGCGCGCGGCGCCACCGCTTACGTCACCCTCGAACCGTGCAGTCATCACGGACGCACGCCGCCCTGCGCCGAAGCGCTGATCGCCGCCGGCGTGACACGCGTCGTCGCTGCGATGGAGGATCCGAATCCGCGGGTAGCCGGGCAGGGCATGGTCGCGCTGCGGGCGGCGGGCATCGTTGCCGAATGCGGTCTGCTCGGCGATGCGGCGCGCGAGCTGAACATCGGTTTCGCGGCGCGCATGACGCGCGGCCGCCCCTGGTTGCGCCTGAAGTTGGCGGCCAGCCTGGACGGCAAGACGGCGCTCCTGAACGGCGCCAGTCAATGGATCACCGGTGCCGCTGCGCGCCAGGACGGGCATCGCTGGCGCGCCCGCGCCTGCGCCATCCTGTCGGGCATCGGCACGGTGCGCGACGACGATCCGCAACTCAACGTGCGCGGCGTCGAGACGACGCGCCAGCCGCTCAAGGTCGTTATCGACAGCCGTCTCGAATTGCCGCTCGACGCCCGGGTGCTCGCCGGCGGCGGCGTGCTGGTCGCCGCCGCGCAGGACGATGCCGCGAAGATCGCCGCCTTGCGCGAGCGCGGCGCCGAAGTGCTGCTGCTGCCGGATGCGGGCGGCAAGGTCGATCTCGCCGCCTTGCTCGAAGAGCTGGGCCGGCGCGGAGTCAACGAAGTGCATGCCGAGGCTGGCTTCAAGCTCAACGGTTCCCTGTTGGGCGCCGGACTGGTCGATGAACTGCTCCTCTATCTGGCGCCCTGCCTGATCGGCGACGCGGCGCGCGGCATGTTCAACCTGCCGGCGCTCGACTCTCTGGACGGGAAGCAGCGGCTGGCGATCCGCGACGTACGCATGGTCGGCCCCGATCTGCGCCTGCTCGCGCGCTTCGGCTAGGGCGCCTTGCGCGGCATCGCGTGCGGTAACGGCCGCGCCCGCGAATCGAGCGGGCGCACGTTTAGATCCCGCCACACACCGCGCAGTCCGGATCCTTACCGAACTTCACGCTGCGCCATTCCATCGCCAGACCGTCGAGCAGCAGCAGCCGGCCGACCGCCGGTTCGCCGGCGCCGCTGATCAGTTTGAGCGCCTCGGCCGCCTGCATGGCGCCGATGATGCCGGTGAGGGGCGCGAAGACGCCCATCACCGCGCAGCGCACTTCCTCGACGTCCTCGCCCTCGGGGAACAGGCAGTGATAGCAGGGCGCATCGGCGCGGCGCGGATCGAACACCGTGAGCTGGCCGTCGAAGCGGATCGCCGCGCCGGAAACGAGCGGCGTGCGCTGCCGGACGCAGGCGCGATTGACCGCGTGCCGGGTGGCGAAATTGTCGCAGCAGTCGAGCACCACGTCGGCGGCGGCGACCAGCGCCGCGAGCCGTTCGCCGGCCAGCCGTTCGATGACCGGCTCGACGACGACTTCGGGGTTGATGCTGGCCAGCGCGGTTTGCCCGGACAGGGCCTTCGGCTGGCCGACGCGGCCGGCGGTATGGAGAATCTGACGCTGCAGATTGGTCAGGTCGACCGTGTCGTTGTCGGCCAGCGTGATACGGCCGACGCCGGCTGAGGCCAGGTAGAGCGCCGCCGGCGAGCCGAGGCCACCGGCGCCGACGATCAGCGCGTGTGCGCCGACGATCTTCTCCTGTCCCTCGATACCGATCTGATCGAGCAGCAGATGGCGGCTGTAACGCAGCAGTTGGTCGTCGTTCATGGGGCGGGCGGTTGGGTTGGTGCGCGGCAGGCCGGACGCGAAGCTCAAGGCGAGGGGGCAAGCGCCCCGCGCCTTGTTTTTCGTTCAGCGTCTTAGCGGTATTCGCGCCACTCGGGCGGCGTGTCGTCGTGGTCGCCGTGCGGGTGGCGTTCCCAGGCGTGGGTGTAGGCTTCGCTCTGCGAGCGCTTGAGCGGCTTGAGCGGCGCTTCGAGGTTGTGCAGCTGGGTTTCCTCGACGTAGTAGATGAGCGCCCGCATCATCTTGCTCATCAGCGTGTTGTCGAGGTGATAGCCCTTGTCCTCGAGCGTTCCCTCAAGCTCTTGCAGCGAATGCTCGCGTAGGTCGTAGGCGACGCCGACGGCGCGCTTCTCGACCAGCGCCTCGGCCTCGACGCGCTCGATTCTGGCTAGGTAGTCCGAGGCCTCCGGCACCTGTCCCGGCGGGAATTTGGAAAACTGGATATTCCGTTCCTTGCGGATCGGCGCCGGCTCGTCGCGGGGTGCAAGCGGTCGTTTCATATCCCCCTCCCAGGGTCAAGGCCTTACGGCCTATTCTGCATGATCTGCAGACCCTTGAGAAGGTTGAACGCCTGGTTCAGCTGATAGTCGTTCTTGCGGATCAGTTCGCGGCTCGGCGGCTCGGCGGCGTCTTCGCCTTCCTCCTTGCCGTTGTCCGTCTTCGGCTTGGCCGGCGCCTTGCCTTGCGGCTTGGCGGCGTCCTTGGCCGGCGCCGGCGCAGCGACCTTGTCCTTGTCGTTTTCCAGATGGCGTTCGAGATCGGCTTCGCGGATGCGCTGTGCCGAGTCGCCGTTGGCGCTTTCCTCGACGATGATGTCCGGAACGATGCCCTTGGCCTGGATCGAGCGGCCCGACGGCGTGTAGTAGCGCGCGGTGGTGAGCTTGATCGCGGTGTTGCCGGGCAGCGGGAGGACGGTCTGCACCGAGCCCTTGCCGAAGGACTGCGTGCCCATCACGACGGCGCGCTTGTGATCCTGCAGCGCGCCGGCGACGATTTCCGACGCCGAGGCCGAGCCGCCATTGATCAGGACGACCATCGGCACCTTGCGCACTTCGGGCGGCAGGTTCTTGATGAAATCGTCCTTGGTGCCGCGCAGGTAGTCCTCGGGCGAGGCGACGAACTGGCGCTTCGCGTCCTCGGTGCGGCCGTCGGTCGAGGTGACCAGCGTCTTCGGCGGCAGGAAGGCAGCGGACACGCCGACTGCGCCGTGCAGCAGGCCGCCCGGATCGTTGCGCAGATCGAGCACGAGGCCCTTGAGCGGACCCGGCTTGTAGAGGTCGTTCAGGTGCTTGACCACCGATGCGGCGGTGTTTTCCTGGAAGGAGGTGACGCGCAGGTAGCCGTAGCCGTCGTCGGTGAGCTTGGACTTGACGCTTTGCACCTTGATGACTTCGCGCGTCAGCGTGAGTTCGAGCGGCTTGGTCTCGCCCTTGCGCAGGATCGAGAGCTTGATCTGGGTCTTCGGCTTGCCGCGCATTTTCTTGACGGCGTCGGACAGCGTCAGGCCTTTGACCAGCGTGTCGTCGAGCTTGAAGATCAGGTCGCCGGGCTTGACGCCGGCGCGGTAGGCGGGAGTGTCCTCGATCGGCGAAACGACCTTGACGAGGCCGTCTTCCATGCCGACTTCGATGCCCAGTCCGCCGAATTCGCCCTGCGTTCCGACCTGGAGTTCCTTGAAGGCGTCGGCATCGAGATAGGCCGAGTGCGGGTCGAGATTGGAGAGCATGCCGCTGATCGCGTGCGTGATCAGCTTCTTGTCCTCGACCGGCTCGACATAGCCCTGCTTGATGGCGTTGAAAACCTCGGCGAAGGTGCGCAACTCCTCGATCGGCAGTCCGCTGCGCGTTTCCTTGTCGGCGATCGCCGACAGATTGAGGCTGATCAGTACGCCGCCGACGAATCCGGCGCAAATGAGGCCGGCTTGTTTCCACTTGCCCATCAATTCTGCTCCAATGCCTTGGTCACTTTAGACTGACCCATTTGAGCGGGTCGAGCGGTTGCCCCTGGTGACGGAGTTCAAAGTATAAACCCGATTCCGGGTTGCCACCGCTGTTGCCCACCGACGCGACGTTGTCGCCGCCGCGCACGCTGTCGCCGACCTGTTTCAGGAGGGCGTCGTTGTTGCCGTAGATCGACAGATAGTTGTCGCCGTGGTCGACGATCAGCAGGTTGCCGAAGCCGCGCATCCAGTCGGCGAAAACGACGCGGCCGCCGGCGATCGCCTTGACCTCGCTGCCGGTTGCGGCGCGGATGTAGAGCCCTTTCCAGGTGCTGCCTTCCTGGCGCGCGCTGCCGAAGCGGTTGGCGACGGCGCCCCGGACCGGCAGGCGGAGGTTGCCTTTCAGTGAGGCGAAGCGGCTCGATGGGGTGGCTTCCGGTGTGTGCTCGTTGGCGATTTCGGCGGGCGCGGGCTTGCCCGGCGCTTCGCTCGCCGGGCGCCGTGTAGGTTCCGGGCGGGGTTTGGGGCGCGCGGCGATGATCCGCGCGAGGCGCTCGATCAGTTGCGAAAGCCGCTTTTCGTCGCGCTGCAGGCTGCCGATCTCGCGCCGCTGTGTGGCGATCTTCGCCGAGATTTTCGACAGCGTGGCCTTGCGCTGTTCACGCTGCGCCAGCAGCTTGCCGTGCTGTTCCTTCTGCCTGGCTTCGACCACCGCCAGTTCGCCGGCCCGCGCGCGCGTGTCGGCGGCCAGCGCCTGCTTGCGCTGCAGGGAGGTTTCGATTTCGTCGAGCAGTTGCCGGCGCGCCTTGCCGATCGCAGCCAGATAGTGCAGGTCGCGCGCCAGCTGGTTGGGATCGTCGCCGTTGAGCAGCAGGCGCAGCGAGTCGGGATTGCCGCGCAGATACTGTTGATGAACGAGTTTTTCGAGCTGGCTTTGCTGGCCGGCGAGACGCCCTTCGAGTTCGCGTGACTGGCCCCCGAGTTCCTGTAGCGCTTTCTGCAGATCGCCGCGCTGGTCGGCGAGCTTGTGCAGCTCGCGCTGGGTGAGCGAGATATCGCGCTCGGCGTCCTTCAGCTGGTCGGCGGCGTCGGCGCGCGTGCCCTCCGCTGCGGCAAGCTCCTTGCGCAGCGCTTCGATCTGGCCGCGCAATTCCTTGAGGTCGCCCTGCTTTTCGGCGACCTCGGCGGGCGCCGGCGCCGCCGGCTTCGCCTTGGCGGCGTGCGCCGGCAGCGCGAGCAGCGCCGCCAGAATCAGCAGCAGTCCGCGCGGTGCGCGCCGGTGCGTGCCGGCGGCGGGCTTACTTGCCTTTTGCCTGGTTGGCAACGGCTGCCGCGGCGGCCTTCGCCGCTTCCTCATCGCCCAGGTAGTAGCTGCGGATCGGCGTCATGTCGTCGTTGAATTCGTAGACGAGGGGGATGCCGGTCGGGATGTTGAGGTTGACGATGTCTTCGTCGGAGATGTTGTCGAGGTACTTGATCAGGGCGCGGATGCTGTTGCCGTGCGCGGCGACGATGACGCTCTTGCCTGACTTGACGACCGGCGCGATGGTTTCCTCCCAGTACGGGACGAAGCGGGCGACGGTGTCCTTCAGGCATTCCGTCTTCGGCAGATGTTCTGCCGCGATGCCGGTGAAGTCGGCGCCGTAACGGGCGTCGAAGCGCGGGTGGCGCACATCGTCGAATTCCAGCGCGGGCGGCGGAATGTCGTAGCTGCGGCGCCAGATCAACACCTGCTCGTCGCCGTACTTGGCCGCCGTTTCGCTCTTGTTGAGGCCCTGCAGGGCGCCGTAGTGGCGCTCGTTGAGGCGCCACGAGCGGTGCACGGGGATCCACAGACGGTCCATCTCCTCGAGGGCAATCCACAGCGTGCGCATGGCGCGCTTGAGCACCGAACTGAAGGCAACGTCGAAGGCGAATCCGGCTTCCTTCATCAGCTGGCCGGCGTTCTTCGCCTCGCGCAACCCCTGTTCGGTGAGGTCCACGTCGGTCCAGCCGGTGAAGCGGTTTTCCTTGTTCCAGGCGGATTCGCCGTGGCGCAGCAGAACGATTTTCTTCATGATCGAGGGTCGTTGGTTCGTGAGTATTCTGGAGGGAGGGGAAGGGGCGCCGGAACGCACCCCGCATACGGGAAATATTTTATAATGAATTCTTTCACTTAACGAGCCTCGCAGATCGTGGCCATCCAGACCAGCATCATCGACAAGCAGGAGCACATCGAACAGGCGGCGCGTGCGCTCAAATCGATTTCCCATCCGCTGCGCTTGAAGATACTGTGCGTGGTCGGCGACCAGGAGGCTTGTGTGCAGGAAATCGTCGACGCCGTCGGCACGTCGCAGAGCAATATTTCCCAGCATCTGGCGATCCTGCGCGAAAAGGGCGTGCTGCTGACGCGCAAGGACGCCAACCGCGTCTACTATCGGGTCGGCGATGCGCGCACCCTGCAGCTGATCAGCATGATGCGCGAGGTCTTCTGCGGCGATTGAGCGGAGAGCGTCCCGCGCAGGTCTTCCGCGCGCCGTAGCCAGGCGCGCTTTGTTTTAATCGTATCTTTGTGGCTTCCGGAGTTTCGCTTGGAATTCGTTCAACAAAACATCTATCTCGTCGTCATCGCCATCCTCAGCGGCGCCATGCTTCTCGTCACCTCGCTGCGCCGTCCCGGCGGCAGCAACGCGCTGACGCCGACCGAGGCGACGCTGCTCATCAACCGCGAAGACGCGCTGGTGCTCGACGTGCGCGAAGTCGCGGAATACGTCAATGGCCACGTGCCCGAGTCGCGCAACATTCCGGCCGGCCAGCTCGAAGAGCGCGCCGGCGAACTCGACAAGTTCAAGAACAGCCCGCTGATCCTCGTCTGCCAGTCCGGCGCGCGCTCGTCCGGCGCCTGTTCGCGCCTCGCCAAGCTGGGCTTCACCCGGGTGCATAACCTCGCCGGCGGCATCGGCGCCTGGAGTCAGGCCGGCCTGCCGCTGAAGAAAGGAAGCAAGAAATGAGTGCCGCTCCGCGCGTATTGATGTATTCCACGGCGGTCTGCCCCTACTGCATCCGCGCCGAACAGCTGCTGCGCGCGCGCGGCGTCGCCGAGATCGAGAAGGTGCGCATCGACCTCGATCCCGAGCGGCGTGCCGAGATGATGGAGAAGACCGGGCAGCGCACGGTGCCCCAGATCTACATCGGCGACACGCACGTCGGCGGCTGCGACGACCTGATCGCCCTCGACCATGCCGGCAAGTTGCTGCCGCTGCTCGCCGGCGAGAGCGCCTGAGCGCTCCCGCCGCGTCCCCGATTCCCGTAACGATTCCATCACGAAGAAGAGATCATGAGCGAACAAGAAAACCCGGTATTCCAGATCGAAAAGCTCTACGTCAAGGACCTCTCGGTCGAAGTGCCGAACGCGCCGCAGATCTACCTCGAGCGCGAGGCGCCGAACGTCGGCGTGCAGCTGCAGACCACCGCCCAGGGGCTCGGCGACGCCGTCTATGAAGTCACCCTGACGGTGACCGTCACCGCCAAGATCGAGGAAAAGACCGTTTTCCTCGTCGAAGTCGGCCAGGGCGGCATCTTCCGCGTCGAGAACGTGCCGCAGGAAAACATCGAGCCGCTGCTGTCGATCGCCTGCCCGAACATCCTCTTCCCCTACGCGCGCGAAGTCGTTTCCGACGCGGTGATCCGCGCCGGCTTTGCGCCGGTCGTGCTGCAGCCGGTGAACTTCGAGGCGCTCTTCATGGCGCGCATGGAGCAGGAGCAGGCCGCCGCCGGCGGCCAAGAGGTGCCGATCCAGTAAGGGGCGCGAGATGAAGAGACTGGCGGGTTTTCTGCTGGCGGCGGGCGTCGCCCTGCCGGCGGCGGCCATCGAGTACATGACCGTCGAATCGCCGGCGGTGCTCTACGATGCGCCTTCGCAGAAAGGCGCCAAGCTCTTCGTCGTCAAGCGCAACACGCCGGTCGAGGTGGTGGTCAGCCTCGAAGGCTGGTCCAAGGTGCGCGACGCCGAAGGCGGGCTGGCCTGGATCGAGCGGAAGAACCTCGCCGCGCGGCGCTCCTTGCTCGTCACCGCCAACCGTGCCGAGGTGCGGCAGTCCGCCGACGAGTCGGCGCCGGTGGTTTTCGAGGCGGAAAAGAACGTCGCGCTCGACTTCCTCGAAAGCGCGCCGGGCGGCTGGCTCAAGGTGCGCCATCGCGACGGCCAGTCGGGTTTCGTGCGCGCCAATCAGGTCTGGGGGAACTAGGCCCTTGAATCTCACCGTCATCGCCGCCGGCGCCTGGGGTACCGCGCTGGCCATCGCCTTTGCCGGCAAGCATTCCGTAACTCTGTGGACGCGCGAGGAAGACGTCGCGCAGACGATGCGCGACGAGCGCGAGAACCGCCGCTTCCTGCCCGGCCACCGCCTGCCCGACGCGCTGACCATCGCCAACGATTTCCACTCGGCGGTTGCCGGCGCCGACCTGCTCGTCCTCGCGACGCCGTTGGCCGGCCTGCGGCCGACCGTGCGCATGCTGCGCGAGGCCGGTCTCGTGCGGCCGCTGATCTGGGTATGCAAGGGGCTGGAGGCGGAAACGGCGAAGCTGCCGCATCAGATCGTGGCCGAGGAACTCGGCGCGCAGGCCCTGTGCGGCGCGCTGTCCGGCCCGAGCTTCGCCGAGGAGGTCGCGCAGGGCATGCCGACCGCGGTGACGCTCGCCGCCAACGACCCCGAATTCGCCCGCCGCACGGCGCTTGCGCTGCACAGCGCGCGCCTGCGCATCTACGCCAACGACGACCTGCCGGGCGTTGAGGTCGGCGGCGCGGTGAAGAACGTAATGGCCATCGCCACTGGCATCTGCGACGGTCTGCAGCTCGGCCTCAACGCTCGCGCCGCGCTGATCACGCGCGGTCTGGCCGAAATCGCCCGCCTCGGCGAGGCGCTCGGCGGCCGGCAGCAGACCTTCATGGGGCTGGCCGGCATGGGCGACCTGATCCTGACCTGCACCGGCGACCTGTCGCGCAACCGGCGCGTCGGTCTGGCGCTGGCCGCCGGCAAGACCTTGCCGCAGATTCTCGCCGAACTCGGCCACGTCGCCGAGGGTGTCAGCACGGCGCGCGAAGTGGCGCGTCTGGCCGTGCAGCTCGGCATCGAAATGCCGATCACGCAGGCGGTCGACGCGATCCTGCATCGCAACGAACCGGCCGCGGGGGCCGTCGAAAAGCTCCTCGGTCGCGACCCGAAGGTCGAGACGCTCTAGCGTCAGGCTCGGCGTTCCGGCTCAGACGCCGCCGGCAAATCCCCGTTGGCGCCAGGCTTCGAAGACCGTCACCGCCACCGCGTTGGATAGATTCAGGCTGCGCTGACCGGGCAGCATAGGCAGGCGCAGACGCTGCGTCTCGGGGAATTCGGCGAGCACCGCTTCCGGCAGGCCGCTCGTCTCGCAGCCGAAAACGAAGGCGTCGTCTTCCCGGAAACGCTGCGTGTCGTGCCGGACGCCGCCGCGCGTCGTCATTGCGAACAGGCGGCGCCCGTCCAGCGCCGCCTTGCACGCCGCCCAGTCGGCGTGGCGGAAAACGCGCGCGAACTCGTGATAATCCAGTCCGGCGCGCTTCAGCGCCTTGTCCTCCCAGCGGAAACCGAGCGGTTCGACGAGATGCAGTTCGCTTCCCGTGTTGGCGCACAAACGAATAACATTGCCGGTGTTGGGGGGAATCTCGGGCTGGTAGAGGACGACGGCGGGCACGGCGGGCTTCCAAAAACAATTCTGACCGATTCGAAATCGGCTAGAATCATGCGATTAGCGTAGATATCTAAAAAGTTACTGGAGCTTGCGATGGCTCGGCCGGAAAAAATTCGTCTCGGCGATCTGCTGATCCAGCAGGGGCTGTTGACCGACGAACAACTCAAGTTTGCCCTCGACGAGCAAAAGCGCAGCGGCCGCAAGCTCGGGCGTATTGTCGTCGAAAGTTCCTTCGTAACGGAAGAAGGGATTTCTCAAGCGCTCGCCAAGCAGTTGCGCATTTCCTTCGTCGATCTCAAGAATTTCAACCCCAAGCCCGAGTTCATCCGCCTGCTGCCCGAAGCGCAGGCGCGCCGCTTCCGCGCCATCGTGCTCGACGAGAGCGGCGGCAAGCTGCGCATCGGCTTCGTCGATCCGACCGACCTGCAAGCCTATGACGAGCTGGCTCGCATCCTGCGCCGCGAACTCGATCTCGCGGTGGTCACCGAAACCCAGCTACTGGCGCTGATCGACCGCGTCTATCGGCGCACCGAGGAAATCTCGGGGCTGGCCAAGGAACTGACCGCCGAACTCGGCGACGTGCCGGTCGAATTCGGCGATCTCCTCGGTGTCACCGCCGGTGCCGAAGAGGCCCCGGTCGTCAAGCTGCTGCAGACGGTGTTCGAGGAAGCCATGCGCACGCGCGCTTCCGACATCCACATCGAGCCGCAGGAGCAGGCGCTGCGCATCCGTTTCCGTATCGACGGCGTGCTGCACATCCAGACCGAGGCCGACGCCAAGATCGCCTCGGCGATGGCGCTGCGCCTCAAACTGATGTCCGGTCTCGACATTTCCGAGAAGCGCCTGCCGCAGGACGGCCGCTTCGCCATCAAGGTGCGCAACAATCCGGTCGACGTGCGAATCTCGACGATGCCGACGCAGTACGGCGAATCGGTCGTCATGCGTCTGCTCAACCAGAGCACCGGCCTGCTCGGTCTCGACCGCCTGAACATGCCGGCGCGCGTGCTCGACCGCCTGCGCAACTGCGTGCGTCGCCCGAGCGGCATGGTGCTCGTCACCGGCCCGACCGGCAGCGGCAAGACGACGACGCTGTACGCCGCGCTGGCCGAGCTGAACAGCACCGAAAAGAAGATCATCACGGTCGAGGACCCGGTCGAATACCGCCTGCCCGGGATCAATCAGGTGCAGGTGCACGAAAAAATCGACCTGTCCTTCGAGCGCGTGTTGCGCTCCGCGCTGCGTCAGGATCCGGACATCGTCCTGGTCGGCGAAATGCGTGACCAGACGACGGCCGAAATCGGCATGCGCGCCGCCATCACCGGCCACATGGTGCTGTCCACCCTGCACACCAACGATGTCATCGCGACGCCGATCCGCCTGCTCGACATGGGCGTGCCGCGCTACATGGTCGCCCTCTCGCTGCAGATGGTGCTCGCCCAGCGCCTGGTGCGCGTCGTGTGCGAGAACTGTACGGAACCGTACGCGCCGGCGCCGCACGAGCGCGAATGGTTGCGCTTCGAGCTCGGCGACAAGGTCGACGCGCAGCGCTACGCCAAGGGCGCCGGCTGCGCGCACTGCGGCGGCTCCGGCTATCAGGGGCGGACCGGCGTCTATGAAATGCTCGAAATGACCAATGAACTGGTCGAAGCGATCAACAGCGACGACACCGGTGCCTTCGTGCAGGCGGCGCGCCAGCAGATGGCCGGCGATACGCTGCGGCGTGACGCCGTGCGCCTCGTCGTGCAGGGCCGCACGACGATCGACGAAGCCATGCGCATCAGCAACCAGTTCGAGGATTGAGCATGCCGAGCTTCGCGTACAAGGGGCGTAACGCCGGCGGGCAACTGATCGAAGGGGTGCTCGAGGGCGCTTCGTCGGGCGCCGTCGCCGACGTCCTGCTCGGGCTGGGGCTAACTCCGGTCGAAATCCGCGAAACGAAGGCGAAAACGACCAAGGCCGCGGCGGGCGGCCTTCCGCTGTTCAAACCCAAGGTCACGCAGATCGACCTGCTGCTCTTCAGCCGGCAGCTCCACACCCTGCTCAAGGCCGGCGTGCCGATCATGCGCGCGCTCGGCGGCCTGCAGGAGTCGGCGATCAATCCGGCAATGAAGGCGGTGATCCAGGACGTGCGCGAAAGCCTGGAGGGCGGGCGCGAGCTGTCCGCCTCGCTGGCCCGTCACCCGCGCGTCTTTTCGTCCTTTTACCTGTCGATGGTCCGGGTCGGCGAAGCGACCGGCCTGCTCGACGAGATTTTCCTGCGCCTGTTCGAGCATCTCGAGTTCGAACGCTACATGCGCGAGCAGGTGAAGTCGGCGCTGCGCTATCCGATGTTCGTCGTCGTCGCCATGGCGGTGGCCATCGTCGTCATCAACATTTTCGTTATTCCTGCCTTCGCCAAGGTCTTCCAGGGCTTCGGCGCCGAATTGCCGCTGATGACGCGCATGTTGCTCGGCTTCTCCGATTTCATGGTGACTTACTGGCCGGAGCAACTCGTGCTGCTGATCGGCGCCATCTTCGTCTTCCGGCGCTGGGTCGGCACCGTTAAGGGGCGGCACGACTGGGAGGGCATTTCGCTGCGTATCCCGATCGCCGGCAAGATCCTGCACAAGGCGGCGCTGTCGCGTTTCGCACGCAGCTTCGCGCTCGGCATGCGTAGCGGCGTGCCGGTCATGCAGGCGCTGTCCAACTCAGCGCAGACGGTGGACAACAGCTACATCGCCCGGCGCATCGAAAGCATGCGCGACGGCGTCGAGCGCGGCGAAAGCCTGTTGCGCTCCGCACTGGCGGTCGGCATCTTCACGCCGGTCGTTCTGCAGATGATCGCCGTCGGCGAGGAGTCCGGCGCGGTCGACGACATGATGGACGAGATCGGCCAGATGTATCAGCAGGAGGTCGAGTACGAACTGAAGACGCTCGGCCAGCAGATCGAACCCATCCTCATCGTCACGCTCGGCATCCTCGTGCTGATTCTCGCGCTCGGCGTCTTCCTGCCGATGTGGGACCTCGGCAAGGTGGCGATGAAGCGCTGAGGCCATGGCGGACAACAATCGCCGCATGTACGAACTGGCGGTCCTCGCGGCCGTTATCGCGATCCTCGCCGCGTTTCTGCTGCCGGCGCTCGAGCGGACGCGCCGCGATTTCGAGGACGCCGCCGTGCAGTCTGAAGTGGCGGCGCTGCGCGTCGAACTGCTCGACCGTCTGGCACATCGGGAAGCGGTGGGTGGCGCGCTGCCGGGCAGCGCGAATCCGGCCGAATGGACGGCGTATCGCCCGCAGGGCTACGTCGGCGAACTGGATTCCGCGCCGGAGGAAAGCGGCGTCTGGTATTTCGACCGCCGGGCCGGGGAGCTGGTTTACCGCTATCGCGCCGGCGGCGAAGCGCGCTTTCGTTTGGCGCGTGGAGCGGCGGGGGCGGAAGCTCCGGGCCAACTCGCCGGGGTCGGCCTGATGCGAGTGGATGGCGGTCGTTGAGTACCTGTTTTACGGGTAGGGATATCCCGGTAGATGCGTTATGATTAAAGTCTTAGGGAGTAGAACCGATATGGGTGGCATGGATATCAGAAAAGAAAACGGGCGGCAGGGCGGCTTTACGCTGATCGAACTGATCGTCGTTATCATCATTCTCGGCATTCTCGCCGCCATCGCACTACCGCGTTTCATCAACCTGCAGCGTGATGCGCGCATTGCCAAACTACAGGCGGCGCGCGGCAGTGTCTCTGCCGCTGCGGCGCTGGTTCATGCCACCGCCCTGGCGCGCGGCGGCATTGCCGATACGGAGAATTGTCCCGGTGGTGGTGGTGCGGCGGCGGATAACAAGGTGGGCGCCACCGGCACCGTTTGTTCCGAAAGCGGTCTGATCCATATGGTTTATGGCTACCCGGCCGTCACCGGTTTTGGCAGCAACCCCGGGATTCTCTCTGCTGCCGGCCTGACCGGCGTGTTCAACCCCACGGCCGTGGAGCTTACGGCCGAAGGGTACGTTTACACTCCTGCAGCGCCGCTCGCCACGTTCAGCGTCGTTGGCGCCAGCGACGCTGCCACCTGCTTTTTCACCTATACCCAGCCCTCTGTCGCCAACGTCGCCGCGACGATCAGCGGGCTGACGATTTCCGGCTGCTAATTTTTTTAATCAAGGAGATTTCGAATGAAATCCAGGCAACAAGGCTTCACCCTCGTCGAACTGATCGTTGTGATCGTGATTCTCGGTATTCTTTCGGCAACGGCGCTGCCAAAGTTTATCGATTTGGGTAAGGACGCACGCGCCGCCGTGGTGCAAGCGGCAGAGGGGTCGATGCGTTCGGCAAACTCGATGATCTACGCAAAGGCTGCAGCAGCCAATGCACTGGGTACAAGTGGGAGTGTGTCTATTGCCGGAGTGAGTGTGACCACCGCTTTTGGCTTCGCCTCAACGACCACAGAACTGGTGAAAGCCATGGATCTTGATGGGAATAAACTCGATTCCGGGACTGCGGGAAGTATTAGCTACAAAGGATATACTGCTGCTAACTGTGGCGTTTCTTATACGGCAGCGACCTCTTCGAGTGTCCCGCCGCTCTATACGACGGCAACTGGCGGTTGTTGATAGCGTTAGGGTGGGGCGCTAGTGCTCAAGTGCATTTCGTTATATGGCCTAGGGCGCCCCGAGACACAGAAACCCGGGATGTCTCCCGGGTTTTGTTTTGTGTGTAGCGGCGGCTTCACGCTCGTCGAATTGCTGGTCACGATGGTGATCGTCGGCATCGTTGCAGCGATCGTTTTGGCGCGCTTTGATGGCCGGACCGGTTTCGAGGAGCGCGGTCTACGCGACGAAACCTTTGCCGCCTTGCGCTACGCGCAAAAATCCGCTGTCGCCGCACGGCGGATGGTCTGCGTGAGCTTTACAGGAAACAGTGTCAGCGCCCGTATCGCCGCCACCTTTGCGGCGACCAATTGCACGACCGGCAGTGCCCTACCTGCTCCCGGCGAGAGCAACGCGCTTGCGGTCAATGGCGCCAGGTCGGGTGCCGTTTTTTCCGCCTGGCCGGCTGCCGGGCTGACGTTCAATGCGTTCGGCGAACCCAATGCCGCCCAAGTTATCCAGATTCAGGGCTTGCCGGCCAATCTGCAAATCACCGTCGAGGCGCCGACTGGCTATGTCCATTGACGCCACGACCCCGGCCGGCAAGCCGCCAGCCAGTCGAGCACCATGCAGTCAGCGTGGGATCACGCTGGTCGAACTGGTTCTGTTCATGATCGTCATCGGCGTCGGCGTTGCCGGGCTGGTCAGCGTCACCGGCCCCATGATCCGTTCCAGCGCAGACCCGATGCTGCGCAAGCAAATGCTGGCGATTGCCGAGTCTCTGCTCAGTGAAGTGTTGCAACAACCCTTTACCTATTGCGATCCGGACGATAGCCGGGCTGCGACGGCAAAGAGTAAGACCGATTGCAGCGCCAGCGCCAACGCGCAGGACAAGGGCGGTAGTGCGCTGACCTCGCCGACGGGGGAGACCGCCGGCAACCGTGCCAGCTTCGACAACGTCGCCGACTACGGCAACTATTCCCAAGTCAATATCGGCGATGCGGTGGGCAACAACGCGATGGTCGGCTATACCGCGAGCGTCGCCGTGACACGCGCCGGTGCTGTTTTCGGATTGGCCGACAACGCCGCTGCGCTGATGGTCACGGTGACCGTGACGCGCGCCGGTCAGGACAACATCCAGCTTACCGGCTACCGCTTCCGCTATGCGCCGCGCATCTGATTTTCCCATGCACAGGCGTTTGCGCGGCGTCACGCTGGTCGAGATGATCGTCGTCATCGTCGTCTCCGGCATCCTGCTGTCGATCGTCGGCATGTTTACACGTAACCAGATCGGGAGCTATATCGACGTTGCCAATCGCACCGAACTGGCCGATACCGCCGATACCGCGTTGCGCCGCATGGCGCGCGAGATACGGGGAGCCCTGCCGAACAGCGTGCGCGTTTCGGCTGCGGGCAATATCCTCGAATTCGTGCCGATCCGGGACGCCGGGCGTTACCGGGCGCAGAAGGGCAGTGCGGGAGGTAACGAACTGGATTTCAGCGCTGGGGGAGATACTTTCGACGTTCTCGGGCCTCCGGTGCAGGTCGCTGCCGGCGACCAACTGGTGATCTACAACCTCGGGATTCAGGGGGCCGACGTCTATGGCGGCACGTCCCTGCGGAGCCTGAAGAGCACCGGAGCAGCGCTCTCCAGCCTGGAATTCACGGGCGCTCCCTTCCAATTCGCTTCTCCGTACAACCGTTTCCAGATCGTCGGCGGACCGGTCAGCTATGTGTGCGATGTCGCCAATCAGACGCTGTGGCGCTATTCGGGCTACGCTTTCCAGCCAGCTCAGCCGACTACCTTGGCCAACCTCGATGCGCTGGTCGGCGTGACGCGCGCGCGCCTGGCGCTGGACGTTTCCGCCTGCAATCTTTCCTACGTAGCTGGTGTCCTGCAGCGCAACGGCCTTGTCTCGATGCGCCTGACGCTTACGCGCAACGGTGAAAGCGTCGAATTGTTGCACCAGGTCGATGTGATGAACTCGCCATGAAGCACCGCATCCATTCGCAAAGTCCGCGACATCAGCGCGGCGTGTCGATCATCACGGCGATCTTCATGCTGGTCTTGTTTGCCGCACTGGCCGCCCTGATGGCGTCGCTGGTGAATACGGCCAACGTTACCTCGGCGCAGGACATTCAGGGGGCGCGTGCCTATCAGGCGGCGCAGGCGGGGGTTGAGTGGGGCTTGTTTCAACTCGATCCGGATGGCACCGAAACGGCTAACCCGGCATGTTTCTCCAGTACTGTCCTGCCCGCAGCGGCGATTCCGGAATTTACCGTGGTGGTGTCGTGCGGCAAAAGCGACTACAACGAGGCCGGCCGCAGCATCAGCATCTACCTGATAACGGCAACCGCCAGTTCGATCGCGGCATCGCCGGTGACGATCGAGCGTCAGGTTTCGGCCAGCATCGAGAAATGCCGCCCTGAAGTACAGAATGCAGCCGCACCCTATGATTGTTAAGACCGGCCAGACCATGATATCGACTATGGGAGATGCTATGGAAAGCTCTATGACTCCATCCTACGGTTCCGTAGGGGGCTGGTTGCGGGGAAAAGAGCGGCTCGTTTCTCATTTTATCGTGCTCTGTCTTGCTCTCTTTTCGTTGCCGGGGTTCGCTATCGACTATACGTTCGCTACCACCTGGTGGGGAGGGGCTGTGAGTGGTAGCTATCCTCCGTGCACTGGCGGTTCTTGGTCGCTGAATGGCAGTACTTGGACTTGCTCGGGGAGCATTCAGTTGAGCGCCGGCGACACCATCCTGCCGGCGAGTGGGCGCACCATCATCGCCAACGGTGGAATTACCCTGAACGGCAGCAATACGGTCGGGAGTGCCAGCGTTTCGGTCAATTTGCAAACGGAGTCTGGAGATCTCAAAGCCAGTGGAAGCGGCAACACGATCTACGGAAATCTGAGCGCGTCCAGCGGGGCTATCGATCTTTCCGGTACCAGTGTGTCCGGATCTCTGAGCACCAATGGAAAGGTTGTCCTCAACGGCGGTAGCGTTTCTGGCAACGTCAGCGGGAAAAACGGCATCACCACCAGCAACGGCACTGCTATCGGCGGCAACGTGCTGGCTAGCAACGGAGCTGTCAGCCTCTCCGGCGGCAGTGTCGCGGGGTCTGTGAGGTCTGACTGTTGCGCAGTGACCACTACCAATACCAACGTCGGTGGCGGCATCAGCAGCGGTAGCAATACGGTAACGATCAACGGTGGGACCGTCGCGGGGGCGATATCGACCGGCGGCGGCTCTGGCATCGTCATCAACAACGCGACCGTGACCAGCGGCAGCATTACAGCGACCAACGTACCGATCACGATTACCAACAGTACGATTGGCTCAGTGTCTTCGCAGATAAGCGTTACGAGTAATAACGTTATCACCCTGAAAGACAACACTACCGTTTATGGCAACGTCGATGCCGGGTCGTGGGCCAATGCATTGGTTATCGATAGTAGCAGCCAGGTTGTCGGCGATTGCACGCCGACCACCTCGCCCTCCTATCCGCGCTGCAAGGCGCTTCCGACGTGCTCTCCGCCGGCCAACATTCCATCCGGGGTCGCGGTGACCTGTCAGTGCGACAGCTTTACCCGTTCGACCCTGAGTCCGTCGTCGATTTTCAATGCCGACTGGCTGGCGACTGCGTCAGATTCGACCGATATCTTGCCGCGCATTGCCAGTAGCGGCTATTTGCGGCTGACCGAAAACACGGTCAACAATGCCAAGGCAGCGACTGTGCCGGGGATTTTCCCCGCAGCCGGTAACTATATTTCGATCGAATTCAACCATTATGCCTACAACGGTAGCAGTACCGGTGGCGATGGCATGGCCGTGACCCTTTCCGATTACACACAGTCGGCGAAACCCGGCGCTTACGGCGGATCGCTCGGCTACGCACAAAAAACGGGGATATCGGGTTTTGCCAGCGGTTGGGTCGGCGTGGCGCTTGACGAGTACGGCAACTATCAGAACCCTACGGAAGGGCGCCAGGGAGGGCCTGGAGCGATTGCGCAGTCGGTCGCCTTGCGTGGGTCGGGTTCGGGAACCGTAGGGTATCGCTGGTTGGCAGGGACCGCCAATCTGACGACCTTTGGCGCCAAGGTCGGCATCGACAATCGTGCATCGAAAACGCCCGCGCCGGGCTATCGCTATCAAGTCATCGTCGATGCCCGTAACGATGCCGGTGGTGTTACCTCCATCTCGGTCAATCGAGATACGAGTGGAGCTGGAACGGCGTACAGTTCGCTGATCAGCGTACCTAATATTTATGACGCGGCGAAGGCGCAGAATTTCAAGCAAGACAGCGTTCCGAATTACTGGCAGATATCCTTCAGCGGCTCGACCGGCGATTCCTACAACATCCATGAAATCGGTGCGCTGAGAATCTGTGCGCAGAGCATGCTGTCACCGACCGCCGGGGTGTTGGGTGGTTTCAACATCATTGACGAGGCGTATGCGAGAGATAAGTACGATGCATTGCGAGGGCATATCTATACCAAGCTTGTCGGAACCTCGTTCAAGCTCAATGTCGCAGCGCTCAATTCCGATAAAAGCGACATCGAATCGACGTATGCCTCGGGTGGCGATAAAAGCGTCAAAGTCGAACTGATCGACGACAGTGGCGCCTCGTCTTGCAATGTCAGCGCTGTGTCCTGCTCAAGTTGCGGCAAGCAGGTGATTGCGACGCAGACGATGACCTTCAAGAAAATGGAGCAGGCAACCGACAAGGGATTCAAGAAATCCGCAGATTTCACCCTGAACAAAGCGTATTCGCGCGTGATCGCTCGCGCGACGGAAGGGAAGACCGTCGCTTGCTCGACCGACGCTTTCTCGGTGCGGCCGCTTGGTGCAGCGTTGGTGGCCTCGGCCAATGCGTCGCCTCCGTCGGCCAGTTCCTTGCCGAAGATTCGCGCCGGTGAGCCTTTCGAATTGGAAGCCAAGGTGGCATCCAGCGATGGCTATACGGGTGTGTTGAAGCTGTTCAGTGAAAAACTTACTGCCCAAGTGTCCAGCCAAGGGGATACGGTTGAGACCGGCGGGTTGGCCGGGACGCTGACGCCGGAATCGCTGACGGTGAATGCGGGGCCGGTCAGCGCCACCTATAGCGAAGTGGGCTATGCCTATCTTGAGCCGGGCACTTATAGGGACGATGATTTCACCTCGGTGGATAGCGAGAACGGCGATTGCGTCAAGGAAAGTGTCAGTAATACGCTGAGCGGCGGAAAGTTCGGTTGCAGTATCGGCAACACGACAAGATTGCCCGTGGGGCGCTTCATTCCGTACCGGTTTGACACCGAGCTAACCAAAGGCTGTCCGGCTGGTGATTTCACGTATGCCAAGCAGGCCTTCCCGATCAGGGTATCCGCCAAAAATTTTGCCGGCAGCGTCACCCAAAATTACGCAGGGGCTTTCGCCAAGCAAGTGACGCTCTCGGATGGGAATGTTACGGGCTTGGGGGAGTTCAATCCAAAGACGATTCTGTCCTCAGGGTTTTCTCTCGGAGCTACACCCGCCTTGATTGCCGCTGGACCTACGCAGCCGATTACAACCAGCTTCGTGTTTTCGTCCCCGCCTCAGCCGCCGACATCGGTCAAGCTACGGGCGACCGACACGGACGGTGTGACCTCGCAAGGCTATACGGAAGGTGAAACGAATATCTACTCCGGCCGCCTGTGGCTTGGCAATGCTCACGGCTCGGAGCTTTTGCCTTTGCCAATCCCGGTCGAGGCGCAGTTCTGGCAGGCGGGCGGTTACTGGGCGACCAATTCTCTCGACAATTGCACGTCTTTTCAGATTTCCGCTGTAGGGCTTTCCAACCCGACGCAAAATATTTCGCTTTGTAAGACGCAGTTTTCTCCTTCTGGCACGTTAACGTTGAGCAACGGTCGAGCTTCTCTCCGACTGACGGCGCCGGGAAGCGGCAACAACGGCAGCGTCGATCTGGCGCTGAATGCGGGCGCTTCAGCGTCGGGAAAGACGTGTGTAAGTGTCTCCGAGTCGAATGCGAGTGCTGCCAACCTTCCGCATTTCCTTCCCAATCCTGCCGGGCGGGCAAGCTTCGGTGTTCGCAAGGCGCCGTTGATCTATCGCCGCGAAATCTATTGAGTCTGGGGATTCTTTTGACCGGTGTACGTAAGAGTCTAGATGGGTGTTGGTAATTGATTTCTTTGGAAAACCATTGTTATTTAAGGTGTTAATAAGTATCCTTCAACAAAAATATCAAGCAGGGAGTTTGGATGTTGTCATACTTGTCCGCCCGGCGTGAGTCTGGCTGGCTTGCGGTCTTGCCGGACAGCGACCGCGTTGCATTGGCGCATGTCGTGCGTCGGCCCGGCGCGCGTCCGGAAATCCGCATGCTCGACTCCTACCGTGCCGAAGGGAGCGCGGTCGCCGCCCTGCAACGCCTGCGCGGCGCCCGCAAACTCAAATCCTACGCCTGCACGACGCTGATGCCCGCGGGCGAATACGGTCTCAACCAGCTCGACGCGCCGAGCGTGCCGCCGGCCGAGCGCAAGGAGGCGGTGCGCTGGGCGCTCAAGGGGCTGGTCGACTACCCGGTCGATACCGCCTGCGTTGACGTGCTCGATATCCCCATGGACGGTGCCGCCGCCGGGCGCGCGGCCAGCGTGTTCGCGGTGTCGGCGGCCGAGCAGGCGGTGCGCAGGTGCGCGCGGCCGTTCGAAGAGGCCGGCGTGCCGCTGGCGGCGATCGACATCCCCGAACTTGCCCAGCGCAACGTTGCGGCGCTGTTCGAGGACGACAATCGCGGTCTGGCCTTTCTGCGCCTCGACGAGGCGGGCGGACTGCTCACGCTGACCTTTCACGGCGAGCTGATCGCCACGCGGCGCGTCGAGATGTCGGCAAGGCAACTGGCCGAGGGCGACGCCGAGCGGCGCGGACAGTCGATGGAGCGGCTGGTGCTCGAACTGCAGCGCAGCCTGGACAACTTCGACCGGCAATACAGCTTCATCCCGGTCTCCAAGCTGATCGTCGCCGCCTATCCCGCGGTCGACGGCATCGTTGCCGCGCTCGTCGAGAACCTCTACGTTCCCGTGCTGGAAATGGATCTGGCGCAGGTGCTGGATTTTGCCGCGGTTCCCGAGTTGCGCGAGCCGCTGCGCCAAGCGCAGAACCTGCTGCTGATCGGTGCGGCCCTGCGCGGCGACGAGGTGGCCGGATGACGCAGCAGATCAACCTTTACGATCCGCGCCTGCGGCCGAGCCGCGAGCTGGCGACGGCGCGCAATCTGGGCGCCGCCGTTGCCGTGCTGCTGTTGACGATGACGGCGGCAGCCACCTGGCTGCGCGTCGGCGCGGACCGCCGGCAGGCCGAGTTGGCGAACATTCAGACCGAGGTGCGCAGCGAGCAGACGCGCCTCGCGGCCCTGGAAAAGCAGCTGGCCGAACAGAAAGTCTCCGCGGCGCTGCTCGGCGAGATCGCCGCGGCGCGCGACGCCTTCGAGGTGCGCGGCGAGGCCTTGAAAGTGCTCGATGCCGGCCAGCTGGGCAACGCGACCGGCTTTTCCGCCATGATGAGCGGTTTCGCCCGGCAGACGGTGGGCGATCTCTGGCTGACCGGCTTCACGGCGACGCGCGGGGGAGAAGACATCGAAATTCGCGGTCGTCTGCTCGACCCCGCTCGTTTGCCGGCCTATGTGCAGCGTCTGAGCCGCGAACCGGTGTTCCAGGGCCGCCGCTTCGCGACCCTGCAGATGAAGCACGGCGAATCCGAAGCCGCAGCGGCGGGGCAGCCGGCGCAGGGTGCGCAGTCCGCGCCGCCGCCGCCGGCCTTGCCGCGCTATGTGGAATTCGTGCTGCGTTCGGAAAACATCGTTCCTGCGACGGCTGCGGGTGCGACCAAGGGGGCGGGGCAATGAAAGCAACCTGGCAGAAATACGCGGCGCCTTTCGATGCGATGTCGCGACGCGAGCGCGTGCTGATCTGCGCGGCCGTGCTGGGCGGTATCGTCTTCGTCGGGCTCAACTTCTTCGTCGAGCCGGCGCTCAAGCGCGCCAGTCTGGCCGAGCGTGGCATCGCCGAGCAGCGTTCGCAGCTGTCCGCGACGCAGGCGCAGATTGCCGCCTTGCAGGTGCGGGCGCAGGATCCGGACCGCGCCGCCCGGGGCGAGCTGGCCGAGCTCAAGCGGCATCTGGGCGAGGTCAACGCGCGCTTTGCCGCGCTGGAAAGCGAGCTCGTGCCGCCGCAAAGCGTTGCCGCGCTGCTCGAAGACCTGATCGGCCGCCAGCGCGGCTTGCGCTTGCTCAGCCTGCGTACGCTGCCGGTGACGCCGCTGCTCGAAAAGCGGCAGGGTCCGGCGGCGGGCGCCGACGCGCCGCTCGTCGCCAGCAGCGACGGCCTCTTCAAGCACGGCGTGGAGATTCGCGTCGAGGGCGGCTATCAGGAGCTTTCCGCCTATCTGGCGCAGCTCGAAAAATCGCCGCTCAAGCTGCTGTGGAACGGCGTCGAACTGTCGGCCGACAATCATCCCCGGTTGGTGCTGACGCTGACCGTCTACACGCTGAGTCTGGACCGCACATGGTTGATCGTTTGATGCGCCCGGCGCGCCTTTCGCGGCTTCTTCCGCTGCTCCTGAACGCCGTTTGCGCTGCCGGCGCGGCGAGCGCGGCGGCGCAAACGGCGCTGCCCGATCCCACCCGGCCGCCCGCGGCCTTCGTCAGCGGTGGCGACGAGGCTGCGGTCGAGAGCGGTCCGCGCCTGCAGTCGGTGCTGATGCCCAAGGCCGGCAAGCCGGTGGCCGTGATCAGCGGGCAGAGCGTGACGCTCGGCGGGATGCTCGGCGGGCGCCGCCTGGTCGCGCTCAGCGAGAACGAAGCCGTCCTCAAGGGGCTGGATGGAATCGAGCGTTTGCGCCTGACGCCGGACGTAGAGAAAACGAACCTCATCGCAAAGACTCCCGCCGCCAAGCGGGGGCAGAGCAAAGGGAAGCAATGAAGCCGAAGATCAAGCTGCTGTGCGCGCTGTGCGCGCTGTTCCTCGCCGGGTGTGCGAGCCACCTGAAAGCCCCCGGTGCGACCTTCGACCGCGTCAGCCAGGAACTGAAGGACGCTTCGGCGGCGAAGCCGAAAAGCGCCGACGACGCCGTGAGCCAGGCGATGCTGCCGCCCGTGCAGCTGGAGCTGCCGGCGTCCGCCAAGACCGTCGAACCGCGCTTCGACCTGGCCGTCAGCAACGCGCCGGCCGCCCAGGTCTTCATGGCGCTGGTCACGGGCACGCGCTACAGCATGCTGGTGGCGCCGGAAGTCACCGGCAACGTGACGGTCAACCTGAAGAGCGTGACGGTGCGCGAGGCGCTGGAAACCTTGCGCGAACTGTACGGCTACGAGTTCAAATTCCAGGGTACGCGCATCTACATCCAGTCCAACGCGATGCAGACGCGGATGTTCCAGATCAATTACCTGTCCGGTCGGCGCCAGGGGCAGTCGGACCTGCGCGTCACTTCGAGCGCGATCGCCTCCGGTTCGCCCACGGCAACGAATCCCGGCATGGGCGCCGGCGCCGTGCCGACTCCCGTCGCCGGCGTTCCGGGCAGCGGCGCCACGGGTTACCAAGGTACCGCGGCGGCGCCGAGCAGCCGCATTTCGACGTCCTCTAACAACGATTTCTGGCGTGATCTGAGCGATGCGCTGACGGCCATCGTCGGCTCCGAAGGCGGGCGCAGCGTGATCATCAGCCAGAACTCCGGCGTCGTCCTGGTCAAGGCTTTCCCGGCCGACCTCCGCGCCGTCGAGGCTTATCTGAAGGCGACGCAGGTGATCGTCGAGCGGCAGGTGATGCTCGAGGCGAAGATCATCCAGGTGGAGCTCAACGAGGGCTTCCAGTCCGGCGTCAACTGGGCCGCCTTCGGCGGTGCGGGCAATCGCTACGGGATCGGTGCGGTGGGGCCGGGGGCTTCGTTGAGGACTTCCGGCGCGATTACCGGCCCCAACGGCGTCACGGTGACGCCGGGCAGCGCCGGGTCGGCGACGACGACGGAGAGCGGTAAGGGATTCTTCGGGCTGGCGCTGCAGACGACCAACTTCGCCGCCCTACTAAACTTCCTCGAAACGCAGGGCAACACGCAGGTGCTATCCAGCCCGCGCATCGCGACGATCAATAACCAGAAGGCGGTGCTCAAGGTCGGTACCGACGAGTTCTACGTGACCAACGTGAGCACGACCTGGAACTCCATCGGCGCCAGCGGACAGTCGCAGCCGACGTCGACGATCACGACGGCGCCTTTCTTCTCCGGTATCGCGCTCGACGTGACGCCGCAGATCGACGACGGAAACAACATCATCCTGCACGTCCATCCGTCGATCAGCGTCGTCAGGTCGAGCGACAAGATCATCAAGCTCGGTGCGTCCCAGGGCGGCGACATCACGCTGCCCCTGGCGAGCAGCACGATCAGCGAGACCGACAGCGTCGTGCGCGTGCAGGACGGCAATATCGTCGCCATCGGCGGCTTGATGACGCAGGATCAATCCGCCGACCGCAGCGGGCTGCCGGGTGTCAACAACGTGCCGGTTCTCGGTGCCTTGTTCGGGCAGCGCAGCAGCGCGCTGAACAAGCGCGAACTGGTGATCCTGATCAAGCCGACGGTGATCCAGAACGAGTCCAGCTGGCGCGAGGACATGCTCGAGACGCAGAGCCGGATCGAGCAGCTCGATCCGCGCCGGCACCGGGTGGAGTAAGGCACTTGCGGGGCGGATCTTGTATCTGAATCACTTCGGGCTGAGCGAGTTTCCCTTCAGCATCACGCCCGATACGAGTTTCGTCTGCTCGCTGCAGGGGCATCAGGAGGCGCTCAACACGCTGCTCGTCGCGCTCAACGGCGGCGAGGGCTTCGTCAAGATCAGCGGCGAGGTGGGTACCGGCAAGACGCTGCTCTGCCGCCGCCTCCTGCAATCTCTGGATGCTGGCTGGGTCACGGCCTACCTGCCGAATCCCAATCTCGACGGCGATACGCTGTTGCGGGCGCTGGCCGAGGAATTCGGCGTCGAGGATTTCGCCGGTCTCGACCAGTACCATCTGCTGCGCCGGGTCAATCTGGCCCTGCTCGGGTTCGCGCGTGCGAAGAAGCGCGTCGTCGTCTGCATCGACGAGGCGCAGGCGATGCCGATCGAAACGCTCGAGGCCCTGCGCCTGCTCTCCAATCTCGAAACCGAGAAGCGCAAGCTGGTGCAGATCGTCCTTTTCGGGCAGCCCGAGCTCGACGCCAAGCTGCGCCGTCCCGAAGTCCGCCAGCTCCTGCAGCGCATCGCCTTTCACTACCGTCTCGGGGTGCTCAAGAAGAGCGAACTCGAGCTGTATCTCGCCCATCGTCTGCGCGTCGCGGGGTTTCGCGGCGAAGCGCTGTTCTCCCCGGCGGCCTTGCGCGCGCTGCACCGCGCCAGCGGCGGCACGCCGCGCCTGATCAACATTCTTGCCCATAAGACCCTGCTCGCGGCATTTGGAGAGGGGCGCCAGACGATCCGGCGCCACCACGTCCGGCTGGCGGCCAGGGATACCGAGGGCGCTCGGCGGACGGGCTGGTTCTGGTGAGGAAGTCGCAATGAGTTTGATCAACCGGATGCTGCAGGACCTCGATTCACGCCATGCCACGAGCGGCAGGGCGTCCGGGCTGCACGACGACGTCCGTCCCCTGCCCGCCGCCCGGGGCGTGCGCTGGCCGCTCTGGCTCGGCGCTGCGCTGGGCCTGTTCGCACTGGCGGGCGGCGCGTGGTACGCGCAGGAAATGCGCCTTGCTCCGCCGCAAGCGCCGGCGCCTTCCGCCGCCGTCGCCATGGCGCGGGAAATGGCCGCGCCGGCGCCCGTGTCGGTGCCGGTGCTCGAGCCCGCGCCGGAAGCGCTCTCCCCGTCGGTGCCAGCCGCCGCGCCGGTGGCGCCTGCGCCGCTACCCGAAGCGGTTCGGCCGCCGGCTCCGCTGGCGGTACGCCCGGTTTCCTCGGGCGAGCGCGTGCCGAAATTACGCCTGACGACCGATCTGCGTTTGCCGGCAGATGCCGAGGCCGCCTCGCCCCGGTCTGCGCCGCCGCCTTCGGTGCAAGCGCAGTCTCCGTCGCCGTCCCAGGCGCCGGCTGCCGGTTCGGCCGCATTGCCGCCACCTGTGGCGGAAAAACCGGTGCCGCGCTCCGCCGCTTCGCCGGTGATCGAAAAGACGCCCGTCGCCGGGTCGCCGCGCGAGCGGGCCGAGGCGGACTACCGCAAGGCAATCGGCGTGCTCAACCAGGGGCGCACGCAGGAGGCCGTCGATCTGCTGCAGCATGCGCTGCGTATCGACGTCGAGCACGGCGCTTCGCGCCAGCTGCTGTTCAAGCTGCTACACGAGGCGCGGCGCACCGACGAGGCGGCCCAGCTGCTGCGCGAAGGGCTGCAGGTGCAGCCGGCGCAGATTGCCTGGGCGATGAGCCTGGCGCGCCTGCAGGTCGATCGCGGCGATTTCAACGGCGCATGGCACACCTTGCAGGCGTCGCTGCCGGCCGCCGGCAGCAGCGCCGATTACCATGGTTTTGCCGGGCACGTGCTGCAACGGCTGGGGCGCCACAAGGAAGCGGCGGCCCGTTACGAAACCGCCGCTCGCCTGGCGCCGGGCGACGGCCGCTGGTGGCTCGGTCTGGGCCTGGCGCTCGAAAGCGACGGCCGTCCGGCGGAAGCCCGCGACGCGTTCGCGCATGCGCGCGCCAGCGGTACGCTGAGCGCCGACCTGCTGGCGATCGTCGAGCAGAAGCTGCGCTAGTCGGCGCGCGCCGGGGTCGCCCGGGGCGCTTGTGCGAGCTGCCCGCGCAACGCTTCCAGTTCCGGATGGCTGCGGCTCAATTCGGCGAATTGTTCCGCGGTTTCCTCGCGCATGCGCGGATGCGTGGCCCGCGCCCGTTGCAGGGCGACTTCCGCCTCCCGCGTACGGCCGTCCAGAGCGAGCAGCCAGGCGAGCTTGTAGGTGCTGCGCTCGGTCGGCGAAAAACGGATCGCGCGTTCGCAGAGTGCGATCTTGTCGGCCAGCGCCTCGCGGTCGACCGGCAGCAGATAGGCATAGACCAGATCGACGTAGTAGCTGAACAGCGATTCGCGGTGCAAGTCGCCCAGCGCGTCCAGCATCGCGTGCCACGAGGCTTGCTCGCCACGCGTCGCCGCCTGCTGCTGCCAGCGTAGAGCGCCTTCGAGTCGCCGGTAGTCGTTGAACAGATTGAACAGGCTCAGCGCGCCGAGCACGAACATCAGGGCGAGCGCGCCGCGGCCGAGGCGCGTGATGCGCGGACGGAAAAAGCCGACGCTGCCGGCGCCCATGGCGAGCGCGGCGATGCCCAGGAAAAAGGTGTACCAGAGCGGGTATTCGAGCTGGCTGTGGATGGCCTCGATCATGACGACGGCGGCGATCCACCAGTGGGCGGCCGACCAGCGCTCGCGGGCGAAGGCGAGCCACCAGCCGAGTCCGCTGAGCAGCGCGAGGATGGCGGCGGCCAGGCCGAATTCCGCGAGCAGCTGAATGAAGAGGTTGTGCGCGTGCTCGCCGCCGCCGATGAAGGTGCCGTCGGCCTGCCCGCCGACCAGCAGATAGGCGCGCCAGGGAAACTGTCCGACGCCGGCGCCGAGCCACGGATGCTCGGCAAAGATCGCCAGGCCGGTACGCCAGAGCTGCAGGCGCTGCGAGGTCGTTCCCACCTCCTGGAAGAAGCGTTCGCCCGCCAGCGTTGCGCCGGTCAGCGCGCCGATCTCGAAATAGCTGAAAACGAACTGCAGCAGCACGGTCGCCGCCAGTAGCCCAAGCGCGACGCGGAAGACGCGGCGCAGCCCGGCTTCCGGCTTGGCGCGCGCCGCCCAGGCCGACAGCGCGGCGAAGCCCAGTGCGTAGAGCAGGACGCTGCGCGAGCCGGACAGGCTGGCGCTCGCCAGCAGGACGAGCGCGATCGGCGCGAACGCCGCAGTTGCGAGGCGGCCGCGGGCGTGCAGATAGATTCCCGAAGCCAGCGCCAGCCAGAGATAGTTGGCCAGGTGGTTTGGCTGCGCGAGATTGCCGGCGCCGCCGCTCCCCGGGCGCAGAAAGACCAGCGCATGGGCCAGCGGCAGCCCGCTCAGTTGCAGCGCCTGCAGGGCGGCGGCGAGCGCGCCGCCGACGAGCAGCGCCCGGGCAAGGATATCGATCAGGCGTTCGAGTCCTGCGTTGACTCCTGCTTCGTCTCCCGCTTCGCTTTCCAGTTCCCGGCGCAAATGACGTCCGAGGGTGAGGAGGAGCGTCGCCCACAGCAGGTAGAGGGCGAAGACGAGCGCCTGCGTCGGGAACTCGATCAGGCCGCAGGCGAACTGGACCAGCAGCAGGGCGCCGATGCCGAGCGGCAGCAGCGCGAGGCGGGGCACTTCGAGCTGCGCCAGCGCCGCGCGGCGCAGCAGCGGCGTCGCGGCGAGCAGTCCCAGAGCCGCGGCGGACCCCTCCTGGAAGAAGCTCGGGATCGGGTTGAAGTGGTAGGGATTGAGGAAGGGCGCGATCAGCATCAGGCAGAGCGCCGCGAGGCTGATGCGCAGATGCCAGGGGCTGGGGAGCATGCCGGGACCGTCGCGTCGTGGAGAGCCGCGATTATGCCTGATGACTGCGCCGACGGGCGGTGGCCGGACGGCGTGACGGATTCAGGGCAGGGCGCGCGCGACGACGAGCAGGGTCACCTCGGCCGCGCCGTGCAGCTTGAGCGTGCGCGCGCATTCGTTGAGCGAGGCGCCGGTCGTCATCACATCGTCGACCAGGAGGATGCGCTGCCCGGACAGATCGCTCTCGCAATGGAAGGCGCCGCGGATGTTCTTTCCCCGCTCGCGCCAAGGCAGGCCGGCCTGGGCCGGCGTGTGGCGGATGCGCCGGCAGCTGCGGTAATCGAGCGGAATGCCGCCGCGCGCATGCACCGCGCGCGCCAGTTCGAGCGCCTGGTTGAAGCCGCGCTCGCGCAGGCGCAGCCGATGCAGCGGCAGCGGGACGATGCGGTCGGCCGCGCAGCCGTCGGCCAGTTCGGCGAGGCGCTCGCCGAACCAGCGGCCGAGCGCGAGGCGATGGCCGTATTTGAACGACTGAACCAGCTTGTCGAGCGGGAAGGCGTAGGCGAAGGCGGCGAGCGTCGCGTCGAAATGCGGGGCCTTGCGCAGGCACTGGCCGCAGCGCTCGCCGAGCGGCGTCGGCAGGGCGCATTGCGGGCAGCGCGCCGACGGCAGGCGGGGCAGATCGCCGGCGCAGGCCGCGCAAACGACGCCCGCGTCGGCCGTTCCGGCGCACAGCAGGCAGTCGTTCGCGAGCGCGCGGCGGGCGGCTTTCCGGAGCAGATCGGCGCTTTGGGTTAAAATTGACATCCGGTATTCGTTCGCCAATAATTCATAATTACGGACAATACATCACTGTAGGTTGAACTCATGAACGCAATTCCCCAGGCCGTTTCGCTTTCCGCTGACTCCTCCGCGCCGGGCGGGGCCGCCAAGTGGACGGTGGCGCAGGTCGAAGCCCTCTACGATCTGCCGCTGATGGACCTGATCTTCCGCGCCCAGCAGGTGCACCGCGAGCACTTCGATGCCAACGAGATTCAACGCTCGACGCTGATTTCGGTCAAGACCGGCGGCTGCTCCGAGGATTGCGGCTATTGCTCGCAGTCGGCACGCAACAAGACCGAGCTCGAGCGCGAGAAGCTGATGCCGGTCGACGAGGTCGTCGCCGCGGCCAAAAAAGCCAAGGAGAAGGGCGCTTCGCGCTTCTGCATGGGCGCCGCCTGGCGCGGCCCGAAAGAGAAAGACCTTGAGCCGGTGCTCGAGATGATCCGCGAGGTCAAGGCGCTCGGCCTGCAAACCTGCGTCACCCTCGGCATGCTCAAGGAAGGTCAGGCCGAGAAGCTGGCCGACGCCGGCCTCGACTACTACAACCACAACCTTGACACCGCCGCCGAGTTCTACGGGCAGGTGATCACCACGCACACGCAGCAGGATCGCATCGACACCATTGGCGAAGTGCGCAAGGCGGGCATGAACGTCTGCTCGGGCGGCATCATCGGCATGGGCGAGTCGCGCAAGAACCGCGCCGCGCTGATCGTGCAGCTGGCCAATATGGCGCCGGCGCCCGAGTCGGTGCCGATCAACAATCTGGTGGCGATTCCCGGCACGCCGATGGCTGCGGCCAAGGGCGTCGACAACTTCGAATTCGTGCGCACCATCGCCGCGGCGCGCATCACCATGCCGACTTCCTTCGTCCGCCTGTCGGCCGGGCGCGAGGCCATGAGCGACGAGCTGCAGGCGCTGTGCTTCCTGGCCGGCGCCAATTCGATATTCTACGGCGACAAGCTGCTGACCACCGGCAACGCCGAAGCCGACCGCGACGACGCGCTGTTCGCAAAGCTCGGCCTGCGTCCGGTCTGAGCGCCGGATGAGCGCACCGGCGCAGTTCGTCGACCCGCGCCAGGTGCGGCGCAACTTCGCGCGCGCGGCAGCGACCTATGATGCGGCCGCGGTATTGCAGCGCGAAGTCGGCAGCCGCATGCTTGAGCGGCTCGACTACGTGCGCATCGAACCGCAGCGCGTGCTCGATCTCGGCTGCGGCACCGGTGCCAGCCTGACCGCGCTGCAGGAACGCTATCCGCAGGCGCAGCTGATCGGCGCCGACCTTTCCGAAGCCATGCTGCGCGCCGGTCGCGGCCAGCGTTCGCGCCTGCGCTGGCTGCTCCCCTTCGTGCGCGGCAACCGCACGCCGCTGCTCGCCGCCGACGCCGCGGCGCTGCCCCTGCGCCACGGCTCGCTCGGCTTGCTCTGGTCCAACCTGATGCTGCAGTGGGTCGACGACCCGCTGCCGGTCTTCCGCGAGATGCATCGCGTGCTGGAGGTCGGCGGGCTGCTGATGTTCTCGGCCTTCGGGCCGGACACGCTGCGCGAGCTGCGCGCTTCCTTCGGCGACGGCTACGCGCATACCCAGCGCTTTACCGACATGCACGATTTCGGCGACATGCTGGTCGAGTGCGGCTTCTCCGATCCGGTGATGGACATGGAGGTGCTGACAATGACCTATGCGAGCCTCGACGATCTCTTCCGCGATCTGCGCCGAAGCGGCTCGGCCTGCGCCATGCTGGCGCGTGCGCACGGTCTGAGCGGGCGGCGGGCGTGGCGGGAAATGCGTGAAGCCTACGCAGCGCTGGCCCGCGACGGACGCCTGCCGGCGACCTTCGAGGTGATCTACGGGCACGCCTGGAAAGCGGCGCCGAAAAAGACCGAGGACGGGCGCGCGATCGTCCGCTTCGAGCGCCAGCGCGCGCGCTGATGCCAGGGGGCGCGGATCTGCGTTTCTTGGGCGTCCGCAGGCAACGGGCCGGACTGCTGGGGCGGTGACTAGCGGGGCGCGCAGCCCAGCCGGTACATGGCGTAGGCGCGGTCGGCCGTCATGATGTGGCGGGCAATGACGTTGCGCACCATGAAGGTGACGAGTTCGCCGAGCCCCGCCTCGCTCAGCCCCGCTTCGCCGCTGCGCCACTCGGCGATCATGCGTTCGGCCTGCGCCCGCAGGGCCCGGTGCGCGGCGATGTGATCTTCGCGCCCGGGGTAGCAGGCGGCGGCCATGTCGTTCTCCTCGTTGCGGCAGTGCTCGGAGAACTCTTCGACGAGCCGGATCAGGCGCTGCCGGGCGACTTCGTGCGGTTCGTCGTGTTCGATCGCGTGGATGACGCTGTTGGCGAGCTCAAACAGCTGGCGGTGCTCGCGGTCGAGTTCGGGAATGCCGAAGGCGAAGGAGTCGTTCCAGCCGAGGCGCAGCGCCGAAATGCGCGACCCGTGCGACCCTGGCGGGCCGCTTCCGTCGGCTTCGTCCTCGATAATTTCCACGCGGTTGCGGCCGCATTCCTTGGCCCGGTAGAGCGCCCGGTCGGCGCGCTGCACCAGATGCTCGAGCACGTCGCCCCGACGCAGTCCGCTGACGCCGAAGCTAGCGGTGACGCTGTCGATTTCAGGAAACGATTCGATGGCGATCAGGCGGCGCAGTTTTTCCGCGAGTGCCGCCGCTTCGTGCACGTCGGTGCTCGGCGTCAGGATCAGGAACTCTTCGCCGCCCCAGCGCCCGATGCCGTCTGAATCGCGCAGGTGTTCGCGCACCAGCCGGGAGACGCCGGCGAGGACCAGGTCGCCGGCCTGGTGGCCGTAGATGTCGTTGACCCGCTTGAAGTGATCGATGTCGAAGATCACCAGCGCCAGCTCCAGTCCGTAGCGGTGGGCGCGGCCGATTTCCGCAGCGGCGAAAGCCTCGAACTTGTGCCGGTTCCAGAGGCCGGTCAGGCGATCCTCGGTTGCCAGTTTTTCGAGCGCGGCATTGCTGTCGCGCAGTTCCTGCTCGCGCGCCTGGCGTAGCGCGGCCTCCTCCTTCAGCGTGCGCGAGAGCTTGGCGTAGCGCAAGGCGAGGGCACCGAACAGCGCGATCAGCAAGAATGCGGCGCCGCCTACGCGGTAGGCCAGCGAGTAGTCGGTTTCGCCGTTGCTGTTGAACAGGAAACCGTCGAGCGCGACGGGGCCGCGGGCCATGCCCAGCGCGACGTAGTTCTGGGCGATGTAGTCCCAGCGCCCGGGGTTCATGTGCCCGAGCTGGACGAGCTCCGGCATGATCAGTTTGCGCAGGGCGGCCGCTTCGAAGCGCAGGTGGTCGATTTCCTTGTCGGGGGCGTAGTCCCGCCGGATCAGCGCGATTGCCTCTTCCGGATGGGCCAGTGCGTCGGCCCATCCGCGCAGGCTGGCCTGGATGAAGGCGCGGACCATCTGCGGATCGCTGCGCACCAGCGCCTCGCGCGTCATCAGCACGTCGCTGTAGAAATTCACGCCGTACTCGCGCGGGCTGATGGCGCGGAAGGGAACGCCCTTCTTGCGCAGATAGTAGGGCTCGTTCGAGGTGTAGGCGTTGAGCGCGTCGACCTTGCCATCGATCAGGTCGTCGATCCGGTAGCGTGTCGGCAGCGTGTGCAGCAGATCGCTGTCGATTCCCTCCTGGCGGAGCATGGTCAGTAGTTCGGCGCTATCGGCCTGCGGCGTCAGCATGATGCGTTTGCCGATCAGATCGTGCGGGACGTAGATGTTGGAATCGCCGCGCACCAGCCAGACCAGCGGCGATGTCTGCATGATGGCGGCGAGGGCGACGACGGGCTTGCCGGCCAGACGCTCGATGACGAGGCCGCTGTTGGTGATGGCGAAATCGGCTTTTCCGTCCAGCACGTCCTGCACAGGGTTGGGCGCCTGCGCGCCGCCTTCGGCGATCTGCACGTCGAGGCCCGCCTCGCGGTAGTAGCCCTTTTCCAGCGCGACGTAGTAGCCCGCGAACTGGAACTGATGCATCCAGCGCAGCTGCAGGCGCACCGTCTGCTCCGCCGCGGCCGGCGTCAGCCAGAGGGTCAGCCCGATGAAGAGCGGGGCGAACGGGCGCAAGCTTCTTCTCCTGAGTGACGGTGCCGGACATCAGCATACGCCGCAGGCAAGCGTTCGCGCCAGTACAACCATTCCCTTGGCATTTGTGGGTCTATTACGGGCGCGTGCGGAAGAAGCGGATCGTTTGGGGCGCCGGCGGTGCGACCGCAGCCGGCGGGCGGTAGCTTGCGATGCGCGAGCGCACGCGCCAGGCGAGGAGCAGGGCGAGCAGCGCGGCGTAGATCAGCGGATAGACGATGGCCGTGATCTTGACCAGCCAGAAATAGTGGATGGCGGCCAGTATCCCGATCAAATAGACGCTGCGGTGCAGCGTCTGCCAGCGCTTGCCGCCGAGCCGGCGGATCGCACGCTGGTTCGAGGTGGCGGCCAGCGGAACGAGCAGGACGAAGGCGGCGAAGCCGACGGTGATGAAGGGGCGTTTGAGGATGTCGCGCGCGATCGAATCGAGGTCGAAGAACTGGTCGAACCACAGGTAGGTGGTGAAGTGCAGCGCGGCGTAGAAGAAGCAGAACAGCCCGAGCATGCGGCGCAGGCGCAGCAGCCAGTGCAGTCCGCTGAGCTGGCGCAGCGGCGTCACGGTGAGCGTGATGAGCAGGAAGTTGAAGGTCCAGGTGCCGGTCTGGTGCGTGACGTATTCGAGCGGATTGGCGCCGAGTCCGTCGACCAGCGCGCCGTGGACGAGGCGCGCGAGCGGCCACAGCGCGGCGAGGAAGACGGCGGTTTTCAGTGCCGACAGCTGGGCCGGGGTGGGCGAGAAGGATAGTTTCATGGGCGGCGATCAATAGTTCCTGCGTAGGTCCATGCCGGTGTAGAGGCGAGCGACCTGTTCGGCGTAGCCGTTGAAGGGCTGCGTCTTGCGCTTGAGGAAATCGCCGATCCGGCGCTCCTGCGCCTGGCTCCAGCGCGGGTGGTCGACCTCCGGATTGACGTTCGAGTAGAAGCCGTATTCCTCCGGGTTCGATTTGACCCAGGCGGTCTTCGGCTGCTGCGCGACGAAACGGATGCGGACGATCGATTTGGCGCTCTTGAAGCCGTACTTCCACGGCACGACGAGGCGCACGGGCGCGCCGTTCTGCTTCGGCAGCACTTCGCCGTAGAGGCCGACGGCGAGTAGGGTGAGCGGATGCATCGCCTCGTCGAGGCGCAGGCCTTCGACATACGGCCAGTCGAGCACCGGCGTGCGCACGTAGGGCATCTGCTCGGGATCGGCGAGCGAGTGGAACTCGACGTATTTCGCGTTGCCGGTGATCTCGGCGCGCCGGATCACTTCGGCGAGCGAAAAGCCGACCCAGGGGACGACCATGCTCCAGCCTTCGACGCAACGCAGCCGATAGATGCGTTCCTCGAGCGGCGCCCATTTGAGCAGATCGTCGATGGCGACGGTCTGCGGCCGCTTCACCTCGCCGTCGATCTGGATCGTCCATGGCCGCGTGCGCAGGCGCTGCGCGTTCTTCAGTGGACTGTCCTTGTTCGGGCCGAATTCGTAGAAATTGCCGTAGCTCGTGATGCTCTCGTAGGCGGTCGGTTTTTCGTCGGTCGATAGCGCGCTCTTGCGCAATCCGTCGAGTTTCTGGCCGTGCGCGCTTTCGGCGAAGGCGGGCAGGCTGCCGAAGCCGAGCGCGCCGGCGAGCGCGGCGCCGCTCTTGATGAACTCGCGACGCTGTGCGTACAGCGCCGGAGGCGTGATTTCCGACGGGAGAATGTCGGAGGGACGACGGATCAACATGGCTTTTCTCCGGGTGAAGGGCCGAGGGGGCGCGCCGGCGGTGCCCGGGGTGCGATTCGGATGCGCAGGGTTCAGGGACTCAGCTGCTGGTAGGCGGCGTTGGCGATGCCAAGCAGCAGCGGCCGCGGCAACTCGCCGGACAGCGCATAGCCCAGGTGGCCGTCCAGCCAGTAGAACACGCCGATACGCCCTTCGTGCGCGTAGCGGAAAGCGGTTTCCCGGTTTTCCGGCGCATCGTTGCGTACGTAGAGCGTGAGCCGGCGGCCCTGCGCGTCCTGGTACATGAACTGTGCGACCGGCCCGCGTTCGCCGGGCAGCAGCCGACCGCCCACCAGATCGAAACCCTGCGCCGAAAAATCCGGCACCTTGAGCGACGTACCCAGCCGCTTTGACAGCCACTGCACGAGATGGGTTTCCTGTTCGGCGCTGACTTCGACCGGGTGGCGGACTTCGGGCATGTAGACGGCGTGCGCGATTGCCGCGCTGTGCGCCAGCGTGCGGGGGGCGATCGGCGGCGCGCCATGCAGCGCGTAGCCGAGTGCGCCGCCGATTGCCAGCCAGCCGATGGCGGCGGCGAAGCGCAACGGAATCCTGCGTGCCGGGCGGGCGGCGCGCAGCAGGCGCTGCGGCGGCGTCTCGTCGAGCACCGGATCGAATGCGGCGCGCAGGGCCGCCTTCTGGCGGCGCCATGTGGCGATCCGCGCCATCTCGTCCGGGCTTTGCGCGAGCCAGCGCTCGACCTCGTTCCGGCGCGCCGCGTCGAGTTGTTCGTCGACGTAGGCGTGGAGTTCATTTTCGGAGGGGCGTTGCATGTGGGCGCTCATTTGACGACTTTCAGCGCGGCGCCCGGCATATCGCCGTCGAGCAGGCGGCGCAGGCGGTCACGCGCCCGCGACAGGCGCGACATGACCGTACCGAGCGGGATGTCGAGGATGCGTGCCGTTTCCTCGTAGGAGAGTTCTTCAAGCGTAACGAGCAGCAGGACCTCCCTTTGTTCGGGCGGCAGGCGGTCGAGCGCAGTGGCGAGGTCGGCGACATCCAGGCGGTCGTTCTGCGCCGGGCGTACCGCCGGCTCCTGCGCCAGTTCGTCGAACTCGCTCATGGATGGGCGGGCGGCGCGCGCCCGGATCTGGTTGGCGAAAACGTTGTGCATGACGGTCAGCAGCCAGGCTTCGAGGCGACCGCTGTTGCGCCACAGGGCGAACTTGGCCAGCGCCCGCTCCAGCGTATCCTGCACCAGATCGTCGGCAAGAAAGCGGTCCCCGGTCAGCGCCCGCGCGTAGCGGCGCAGCCGGGGCAGGTGGGCCGAGAAGTCTTCCATGCGACGCGGCGCTCGCGCAGCGCTTCAGCGGGCGACGTGCCAAGCGCCGTTGAAGCCGTCGCCGCTCGTGTCGCCGGCTTTCTGGTCCTTGCTCCAGTGATACAGCGGCTTGCCCTTGTACGCCCACTGTTTCTTGCCGTCGTCGCGCATGACGATGCTCCAGTCGCCGGCGGGCTGCTCTCCGTCCTGCGCGTACAGCGGCGGCCAGTTCGTCGCGCAGGGGCCGTTGCACATGCTCTTGCCGCCGCCGGCGGGGTCCTTGTCGAAGGTGTAGAGCGTCATGCCGCTGCTGCCGACCAGCATGCCGCCGGCCATGCGCGCCGGCTCTGCGGCACCGGCGCCGGTCGCCAGCAGAAGGGCGGCGAGCGCGCTCAGGGTGAGGGAATGAATTTTCATGATGTTTCTCCTATCGGGCTTGGGTATAGGAGTAAACAGGCGGCACTGCGCCTTTATTCCGGAAGCGGACGCCTGCGCCGCGAAAAAGAGCGGAGCGGGCGTTCGCCGCTCCGTCCGCCGACGCGTTCAGCCGGTGATGTAGTGCTCGAGCTGGCGGATGATGAACTGCTGCTCGCTGATCGTTTCCTTGACGAGGTCGCCGATCGAAACGATGCCCGCGACCTGCTGCTCCTCATCGAGCACCGGCAAGTGGCGGAAGTGCTTCTCCGTCATGATGGCCATGCATTCGTCGACGGTGCGGTCGGGCGTCACGTAGAACACCTTGTCGGTCATGATCTCGCTCACCGGCGTGTCCTTCGATGCCTTGCCGTGCAGGATGACCTTGCGCGCGTAGTCGCGCTCCGAGAAGATGCCGACCAGCCGCTCTCCGTCGAGGACGAGCAGGGCGCCGACGTCGTGGTCGGACATCAGCCGGAGGGCGTGGAAGACGGAATCGTTGGGGGAAACGACGGCGAGCGGACGATGCTTGCCGGAGAGAAGCTGCTTGAGCGTTTTCATGATGCATCCTTTCTGGTCAGGACAGCCAAGCCATACTAGAACGTCATACGCTGCTTGCCAAGGGGCGGCAGGCGGAAATAAAAAAGGGTGGCGCGCGGCCACCCTTCTTCGTCATGTCGTTGCGGATCAGCGCAGGCCGGAGGCGTACTCGGCGACGGCCTTCATCTGGTGATCGGAAAGCTTGGCGGCGATCATGCGCATCATCTTTTCCGGATCGTTGGCGCGCTCGTCGTTGCGGAATTTCTTCAGCTGGTCTTCGGTGTATTCGGCGTACTGGCCGGCCAACGCGGGGTACTGGGCGGGCAGGCCGGCACCGGCGGCGCCGTGGCAACCGGCGCAGGCGGGGATGCCTTTTTCGAAGTCGCCCTTGCGCCACAGCTTCTGGCCTTCGGCGATCAGCTTTTCATCCTTGGCGACGGCCGGCTTCAGCTTCTGCTGCGAGAAGTAGACGGAGAGGCTCTTCATATCCTCTTCGCTCAGCGCGGCGACCATGCCGCCCATGATCGCGCTGGCGCGCTGCGGCGGCTTGTCGCCGACCGGCTTGAAGTTGGTCAGCTGCTTGTGCAGGTATTCGGGCCCCTGACCGGCGATGTTCGGGTTGGTCGAAGCGGGGCTGTTGCCGTCGGCTCCGTGACAGGCGACACAGACGGTTTCCGCTATCTGCTTCGCCTTCGCGAGGTCGACTGGTGCTTTCGCTTGTTCTGCAGCGGTGGCGGAAAAACAGGCGGCCAGGAGAACCGCGAGCGCCGTGGTACGAATCATGTCCAAACTCCCTAATGACGAATCTGAGGCCAGAGAACGGAATCAACAAACCTGATATTCTATATCACTTTGGCGCCCCCGCGCGCGCCTTCAATTCTCCCCGGTTCGCCCATGCCCCTCTTTCAGAAGGCGGTTTTTCACACGACCGTCGCCCATCTGCGCGATCTTCCGCCCGACGCGCAGTCCGAAGTCGCTTTCGCCGGCCGCTCGAACGCCGGAAAATCCTCGGCGATCAACACGCTGGCCAACCACACGCGGCTCGCCTTCGTTTCCAAGACGCCCGGCCGCACGCAGCATCTCAACTATTTCGCATTGGAGCCGGGCAAGTATCTGGTCGACCTGCCGGGCTACGGCTTCGCCAAGGCGCCCGAGGAAATCCGTTCGCAGTGGGAAGGCCTGCTGGCGCCCTATCTGCGCTATCGCGAGCCGCTGGCCGGGCTGGTGCTGATCATGGACAGCCGGCACCCGCTGACCGAGCTCGACGTGCAGATGCTCGAGTGGTTCGCGCCCACCGGCAAGCCGATCCATGTCCTGCTCTCGAAAGCCGACAAGCTGACCCGCCAGGGGCAGGCCGTGGCGTTGCGCGAAGTGCAGGCGGTGCTGGCGAAGATCACGGAGAACTGCACGCTGCAGCTTTTCTCCAGCCTGAAGAAGAGCGGCGTCGCCGAAGCGGAGCGCGTGCTCGGCGCGTGGCTCGGCATGGAAGCACGCGACGAACCGAAGCCGCCGCCGGCGCCGCGCACGGAGAAGCAGGCGCGACCGAGGAATCGCAGCGCGCAAGGGTGGAGCGCGCGTAGCGGCGGAAATAAAAAGCCCCCGGCAAAGGGGTAGCCGGGGGCAAAATGCCTTAACTTGATTAAGGCACCCGCTCAGGGAGGTGAAGCGGGAGACGGCGTGTACCATCTGCAGCTTATGACGGGCCGTTTCCCCCGAAGTTCCCGCTGGTTTGAAATTTTTTTATTAAATTTGTTTATTGTGCAGGATGACTTTATGGATTCGACTGGACGCTTTCCCGGAACCCGCATGCGCCGCATGCGCCGCGACGATTTTTCGCGCCGCTTGATGCGCGAGTCGGTGCTGACCGCCGACGATTTCATCTATCCGGTCTTCGTTCTCGAGGGCAGCGGGCGCGTCGAGCAGGTCGCGTCGATGCCGGGCGTCGAGCGCCAGAGCCTCGATCTCTTGCTGAAGACGGCGGAACGCGCGCTGAAGCTCGGCGTTCCGGCGCTGGCGCTGTTTCCGGTGATCGATGCCGCCTACAAGACGCCGGGCGCCGAGGAAGCCTACAACCCGGACGGACTGGTGCCGCGCGTCGTGGCGGCGCTGAAGAAGGAATTCCCCGAACTCGGCGTGATCACCGACGTGGCGCTCGATCCCTATACTAGCCATGGGCAGGACGGCCTGATTGCGGCCGACGATCCGCGCGGCTACGTGCTCAACGACGAGACGCTCGAAGTTCTGGCGAAGCAGGCGCTTTGCCACGCGCAGGCCGGCGCCGACGTGGTCGCGCCGTCCGACATGATGGACGGGCGCGTGGCGCGCATTCGCGCCGAACTCGACGGAGCGCAGCAGATCTACACGCGCATCCTGGCGTATTCAGCGAAGTACGCGTCGAGCTTCTACGGCCCCTTCCGCGATGCGGTGGGCTCGGCCGGCAATCTCGGCAAGGGCAACAAATACACCTATCAGATGGATCCGGCGAACACCGACGAGGCGCTGCGCGAAGTCGCGCTCGATCTCGCCGAGGGCGCCGACATGGTGATGGTCAAGCCGGGCATGCCTTACCTCGACATCGTGCGGCGCGTGAAGGACGAGTTCAAGGTGCCGACCTACGCCTATCAGGTGAGCGGCGAGTACGCGATGCTCAAGGCCGCCGCGCAGAACGGCTGGCTGAACGAGGAGGCGGTGGTGCTGGAGAGCCTGCTCGCCTTCAAGCGCGCCGGCGCCGACGGCATCCTGAGCTACTTCGCGCTGGACGCCGCCGCCTGGCTCAAGGCCTGAGGCGGATTTTCAGGGCCAGCCAGCCGAACAGGCGGAGGAAGGGCGCCACCGTCCAGGCGGACGTCCATTCCTCCCAGCGCCGGGCCCGGCGCTCGACGCAGTGATAGAAGAGCGCGCCGGCCCCGATGCAGGCGATCCACGCGAACAGCATGCCGATGGCCTGAATCGCCGGATCCTCGGGGGCGAACCGCGCAAACAGCGCGTTGACCACGAGGCCGACCGGGAAATTGAGCAGGAAGACCGAGTAGGAAATCTGTCCGAGATAGGCGATCGCCCGATTGTTCGGCCAGCTTTCCAGGGCGCCGGTGCGGCGGGCGATGCCGAGCGCCAGTGCGACCGCCAGCGCGACGGCGATGCGCGAGCGGAAGTCGATGAGTAGCGCGCCGATCACGACGGCCGCGATGAGGCCCAGCCAGACGGGCTTCTGCTCGCGCCCGGAGGCCCAGTAGGTCAGGGTGCCGAGTGCGTACGATCCGAAGAAGTACACCCCCCAGTTGTCCCAGTCCGCATCGCGGTTGAAGTGGAAAAGCGAGGCGATCCCGAGGCCGGCGATGAAGCACAGACCGAGGATGCGCGTGCCGTTGATTCTTGCGCCCAGGCCGCGGGCGAGCCAGAGGATGCAGAGCAGCAGGGCGAAGAGCTGGAAGTCGATGGCGACGTACCAGACGCCGGCCGACAGGGCATCGTAGTCGAGCAGGTTCTGCAGCAGCAGCGTGTGGATCAGGAATTGCCGCACCTGCGGCGCGTCGGGGATCGAATCGTGGTCCATCCACTGACGGGCCAGTGCGGCGCAGCAGATCGCCAGCAGCAGGGCGGCGACGTACGGGGTCGTCAGTTTGCGGTAGCGGTTCCTGAGCGTCGCGAGCGGAGCGCCAACGCTCAGTTTTCCGAGCGGCGCCAGGCCCTTGGCGGCGAGAAAGCCGCCGATCACGAGAAAAACCTGCACCGCGACGCGCGCTTCCTGGCTCAGCCAGGTAATCAGGGCCGGCGCGATTTCGCTGACGTAGTCGGACATCGGTCCGTAGAACGCGAGGTGATGGAGGACGATCAACTGCGAGCCGATCGCCTTCAGGGCGTCGATGAAGGCCAGTCTGGAAGTTGCTGCGCTCATTACGGTCAACTCGGGGCGGCGAGCCGGCGGCGGGGGCCGCGCGGCAGGTCGTGATCTCTGGAAATATTATTCGGCAGGGCGTCCGTCCCCGGCAGCGTCCGGTGGCGCTTGGGCGCTTCGGGCGGCGGGCGGGGCGGTGTCGGAATGCCGAGCAGTTTTTTGGCGAAACCGGCAAGTCTACGCGCATTCTCCGGGTTTATCCAGAAGCGTCCTTTGCGATGCGCGAACGAGGGGGATGTCAGATCGGTGCGACGGTCCGTGTCTAGAGGTGGCCGAGATGGCGCGGGAGATCGAGCACCGAGGCGATCCTGACATCCACTTCGGGCGGGCGGCGCAGGCCGGCGTTCACCCAGACGGTTTTCATTCCCAGGCGTTTGGCGGTCGTCAGGTTGATCAGGGAGTCCTCGATCATGATGCAGCGCTTCGGGTCGAGGCGCTCGGCGCGCAGCAGGCAGCGGAAGGCGGCGGGCGAGGGCTTGGGCTGGAAGCGTAGGCGTTCGACCGAGTAGAGCGCGTCGAAGCAGTCGGCGATCCCGGTCAGGTCGAGCACCGCCTCGGCGTAGTGCAGCGGGGCGTTGGAGAAAACGATCTTGCGCCCAGGCAGGCGGCGCAGCATGGCCTTCAGTCCGCGCTCGAAGACGACCATGCGCGCGAGGTCGGGAAACTGGTGCGTGTGCCAGAGGAAATGGCGCGGATCGGTCGCATGGTGCCGGATCAGGCCGAGCAGGGTGGCGCCGTAGCGTTGCCAGTAATCCATGCGCAGGCGCCCGGCGGCCTGTTCGTCGAGACCCAGATGCTCGCCGATGTAGGCCGTCATCGCCCGGTTGATGTGCGGGAAGATGTGCGGGCTGGCGTTGTGCAGGGTGTTGTCGAGGTCGAACAGCCAGACCTTGGGCCAGCGCCGCGCGGCTCCGCTCATCAGTGCGATTTGATCATCGTGCCGACGCCGTGGTCGGTCAGGATCTCCAGCAGCAGCGCGTGTTCGACGCGGCCGTCGATGATGTGCACGCTCTTCACGCCGTTGCGCGCGGCGTCGAGCGCCGAGCCGATCTTCGGCAGCATGCCGCCGGACAGCGTGCCGTCCTCGACCATGTCGTCGATCTGCTTGGGCGTGATGCCGGTGATCAGCGCGCCGGCCTGGTCGAGCACGCCTGGTGTGTTGGTCAGCAGCACGAGTTTTTCTGCCTTCAGCACTTCGGCGATCTTGCCGGCGACCACGTCGGCGTTGATGTTGTACGTCTCGCCGTCCTGGCCGACGCCGATCGGGGCGATCACCGGAATGAAGCTGCCGGATTCGAGGTGGCCGATCAGCGAGGGGTCGACCTGCACGATGTCGCCGACCTGGCCGACGTCGATCAGGTCGGCGGGGTTGCTCTTGTTCGGCAGCAGCAGTTTCTTGGCGCGGATGAAGTTGCCGTCCTTGCCGGTCAGACCGACGGCCTTGCCGCCGGCGCGGTTGATCAGGTTGACGACGTCCTTGTTGACCTGCCCGCCGAGCACCATTTCGACGATTTCCATGGTTTCCGCGTCGGTCACGCGCATGCCCTGGATGAACTCGCCCTTTTTGCCGACGCGCGTCAGCATCGTCTCGATCTGCGGCCCGCCGCCGTGCACGACGACGACGTTCATGCCGACCAGCTTGAGCAGGACGACGTCGCGCGCGAAGCACTGCTTGAGGTGCTCGTCGGTCATCGCGTTGCCGCCGTATTTGACGACGATGGTCCGGCCGTGGAAGCGTTTGATGTAGGGGAGCGCCTCGGCGAGGATGGCGGCTTCGATGGAGGGCGTGGTCGTGCGGTCGGTCATGGCGGGTATCCGGGGAAAGACCGGCGGATTCTACTCGGCGCGCCGGCAAATAAAAAGGCCGGCCCCGCGCTGCGTGTGGGATCGGCCTCTGTCGGCGGGGCTTGCCGCGCCTAGGCGATGGTCAGGCGCTTGCTGGCGCTGGCGGCCTTCTTGGGCAGGGTCAGTTCGAGCACGCCGTCGGCGAACTTGGCGGCGGCCTGTGCGTCGTCGATGTCCTGCGCCAACTGGAAGGAGCGCGAGACCTGGCCGAAATAGCGTTCCGAGCGCAGAACGCGTTCGCCTTCCTTGACCTCCTTCTCCTGCTTGATCTCGGCGGTGATCGAAACCTGATTGCCTTCGACATGGACGTGGATGTCCTCTTTCTTGACGCCGGGCAGTTCGGCGTGGACGACGAAGGCGTTCGCCTGCTCGGTGACGTCCATGCGGATCGACGGGGTCGTCGCCGGCGTGTTCATGTCGACGGGACGGACGAAAAAGCCGCGGAACAGATCGTCGAGCGGATCGAGACGGGTGAGATGACTCATGATTTCCTCCTGTAGATGAGAACGGGTGGGAACGATCGTCTGCATCGAATATAGGGAGGGCTTGCCGGATTTCAAGAGCGGTTTCGGTTTTCCGCGCACCCGCTTCCTTTGGTTGGGGGGCTTGTTCCGGTGGCATGGCTGGACACGGCGGCGGTGCGAGCGGGAGCCTACCCCGCTCCGGGATGGGCCGCGTCAGGCGTCGCCGGGGCGCAGGCGCTGCGGCAGGGCGAGAATGCTGTCGCGGTTGGTCCACGAGAAGCATTTCTCGGCGGCGGCGTGCCAGGGCAGCCAGAGGTAGGCGGTGTGTTCGTCCGGGGCGAGGCGGACCGCTTGCGGAGCGGGGACTTCGAGCGAGAAGACGTGCTCGGTGTTGTGCGTGACGCCGGGGGCGTAGCGATGCCGCCACTCGGTGAAAATCTCGAAATCGCGCTGTTCCCGCCAGTCGCGAAGCGCTGCGGGCGCCGCCGTGATGCCGGTCTCCTCGCCGACTTCGCGCAGAGCCGTAGCGGCCAGGTTTTCGCCTTCTTCCTGGCTGCCGGTGACCGACTGCCAGTAGCCCGGATGGGCGGCGCGCTCGAGCAGCAGTACTAGCAGGTCCGGCGTGTGGATGAGCACGAGCACCGAAACCGGGCGTTTCCAGGCGCTCATGTCGGGACGGGGAGCGTGCTCAGGGCGCCGGCCGGGCGGTCGTAGAAAATCCACAGCGCGACGTCCTGTTCGCGCCAAGCCTCGACGGCGGCCGCGAAGACCGCGTTGAGCGTGGCGAAGCCTTGCGGGTCGCCGGCGGCGAGCGCGTCGGCTCCCTGCAGCAGGATGACGTAGCCGCCGGCTTCCTGCCAGGAGAAATCGGTCAGGCAGTCGTTCAGGGCGTCGAAGTTGGCGCCGAACCAGTCCGGAAAGCCCAGGCCGAGGCCGAGCGCGGCGAGCGCGTCGTCGCTTGTGCGGATGCCGCGCAGATCGGCCGAAAGGCAGGCGAAGCCGGCTTTTGCGCACGCCTCGGGCAGCTTTTTGCGGAGGTTTTCCGGCAGATGGTAGATGCCGGCGCGCGCGGGCTGGCGCAGCAGGGCGGAAAAGGGGGGCGAACTCATTGCGGCGCCTCGCGAATGCGGCGGAAACTGCGGTAGTGGTCGTCGGTGTAGTAGTACTCGCCCGAGGTGGCGACGTTGCCGCTTCGCCCTTCGCCGGCGACGATGCGGCGTGCGCCGCGGTCGCGCCGGCCGGGCGTCGGTACCGTGTATTCGCGGTAGTAGCCGCGCGCCTGCGGCGGCAGCCGCCGTTCGAAGTTGCCGAAGACGCTGCCGTCCTTGCGCGGGTGCGGGAAGGGACCGCCGCGCTGGATCAGGCGCAGGGTGTGCTGCGCCTCGGGCGGCAGGTCGGCGAGGGCGACGGTGCCGCCGTTGCCGAAGAACGCCTCGCGCGCGTGCAGCGCGCCGCCCGAAACGAAACCGGCCAGCGCCAGAAACAGCGCCAGCCGGAAAAACACCCGCTGCAGATGCTGCAGCCGGCAGTGCGCGGCAAGGCTGCGCACGAGGGCGTCAGCCCTGGCCGACTTCGACCTGCGTTTCGACCTTCTGGCGCAGACGGACGTGCAGTTCGCGCAGCTGCTTCTCGTCGACCGCCGACGGCGCGTCGGTCAGCAGGCACTGGGCGCGCTGCGTCTTCGGGAAGGCGATCACGTCGCGGATCGATTCGGCGCCGGTCATCATCGTGACGATGCGGTCGAGACCGAAGGCCAGGCCGCCGTGCGGCGGCGCGCCGTACTTCAGCGCGTCGAGCAGGAAGCCGAACTTGAGCTGCGCTTCCTCTTCGCCGATGCCGAGCGCGGCGAAGACCTTCTCCTGCACGTCGGCGCGGTGGATACGCACTGAGCCGCCGCCCAGCTCCCAGCCGTTGAGCGCGAGGTCGTAGGCCTTGGCCAGGCACTTGCCGGGATCGGTGGCGAGGAATTCGAGGTGCTCGTCCTTCGGACTCGTGAAGGGGTGGTGGCAGGCCGTCCAGCGCTTGTTTTCCTCGTCGTACTCGAACATCGGGAAGTCGACGACCCACAGCGGCGCCCACTTGGCGCCGGTGAGGTAGCCCTTTTCGTGGCCGATCTTGACGCGCAGCGCGCCGAGCGCGTCGTTGACCACCTTGGCCTTGTCGGCGCCGAAGAAGATCAGGTCGCCGGACTCGGCGCCGGTGCGCTCGATGACGGTGCGCAGCGAGGCTTCCGAGAGGTTCTTGACGATCGGCGACTGCAGGCCGGTTTCGTTGATCTGGCTGGCGTCGTTGACCTTGATGTAGGCCAGACCCTTGGCGCCGTAGATGCCGACGAACTGGGTGTAGGCGTCGATTTCGCCGCGCGTCAGCGCGGCGCCGCCCGGGATGCGCATGGCGGCGATGCGGCCGCCTTCGCTGTTGGCGACGCCGGCGAAGACCTTGAAGGCGACGTCCTTGAAGGCATCGGTGACTTCGGTCAGTTCGAGCGTGACGCGCAGGTCGGGCTTGTCCGAGCCGAAGCGGTGCATGGCTTCGGCGTAGGTCATGCGCGGGAATTCCGGCAGGTCGACGTCGATCGCTTCCTTGAACACGGTGCGGATCAGCTGTTCCATCAGCGCGGTGATCTCGGCCTCGCTCATGAACGAGGTCTCGATATCGACCTGGGTGAATTCCGGCTGGCGGTCGGCGCGCAGATCCTCGTCGCGGAAGCACTTGGTGATCTGGTAGTAGCGGTCGAAGCCGGCGACCATCAGCAGCTGCTTGAAGAGCTGCGGCGACTGCGGCAGGGCGAAGAACTGGCCGGGGTGTACGCGCGACGGCACGAGGTAGTCGCGGGCGCCTTCCGGGGTGCTCTTGGTCAGCATCGGCGTTTCGATGTCGATGAAGCCGGCGTCGTCGAGGAAGCGGCGGAAGGCGCGCGCCGTCTTGTAGCGCAGCTGCATGTTGCGCTGCATGGCCGGGCGGCGCAGGTCGATGACGCGGTGCGTCAGGCGCACGTTTTCCGAGAGGTTCTCGTCGTCGAGTTGGAAGGGCGGGGTGACCGAGGCGTTGAGCACTTCGATCTCGTGGCAGAGGATCTCGATCTCGCCGCTCGCCATGTTCGGGTTGGTCGTGCCTTCCGGACGGGCGCGCACCTTGCCGGTGATCTTCAGGCAGAACTCGTTGCGGACGGATTCGGCGATCGCGAACATCTCCGGGCGATCCGGATCGCACACCACCTGGGCGAGGCCGTCGCGGTCGCGCAGGTCGATGAAGATGACGCCGCCGTGGTCGCGGCGACGATGCGCCCAGCCGCAGAGAGTGACCTCCTGGCCGATGAGTTTGGAGTTGAGTTGTCCGCAGTAATGGGTTCGCATGCTGTTTCCGGGGTGACGTTTGATCAGGTGTTGGACTCGCGGGGGGCCGCGCGCGGGCGGGCCGGCGGGGCGACGACGCCCATCGAGATGATGTATTTGAGCGCTTCGTCCACGCTCATGTCGAGTTCGACGACGTCCTGCTTCGGCAGCATCAGGAAGAAGCCGGAGGTCGGGTTGGGGGTGGTCGGCACGTAGACGCTGACGTAATCGCCGCTCAGGTGATTGGCGACGTCGCCGCCCGGCTTGCCGGTCAGGAAGGCGATGGTCCACGCGCCCTGGCGCGGGTACTGGATCAGCAAGGCCTTACGGAAGGCGTTGCCGGACGACGAGAAGAGGGTGTCCGAAACCTGCTTGACGCTGTTGTAGATCGAGTTGACGACCGGGATGCGCGCCAGCAGCTTCTCCCACCAGACGACCAGGCGCTGGCCGATGAAGTTGGTGCCGAGCAGGCCGGTGACGAGGATGATCAGCAGCGTCAGGATGACGCCGGCGCCCGGGATGTCGAAGCCGAGCACGGTGTGCGGATGGACCGCTTCCGGCAGCAGCCGCAGCGACTGGTCCATGGTGCCGACGATCAGTGAGAGCACCCAGGCGGTGATCGCCAAGGGCACCCAGATCAGCAGGCCGGTGATGAAGTAGCGCTTGACCAGCTTCACTCAGCTACCCGTGCACGCGGCTCCGCAGGCGCTGGTGGCGCAGGGCGGCGCTTCCGGCGCGGCGGGTTTGCTGCCGCCCTTGAAATCGGTGGCGTACCAGCCGTTGCCCTTGAGCTGGAAGCCGGCCGCGGTGAGCTGCTTCGTATAGCTTTCCTGGCCGCATTCGGGGCAGGCGGTGAGAACCGGATCGCTGAGTTTTTGCAGATGATCCTTCTCGAAACCGCAGGAACTGCAGCGATACGCGTAAATCGGCATGTGAATCCTCCAAAAGCGCGAATTATACCCGAACAAGGGGGCGCTTCACGCGCTGGGGAGGTGGGGGTTAATCCCGGTTTTTCAAGCGCCTACAGCAGCCTGAGATAGCTGTGAGTCAGTTCCTTGCCCCAGAACAGCGCGAGCAGTCCCGCCGCGGCGAGGTAGGGGCCGAAGGGGATGGGCACGTTGCGGCCGCGTTTGGCGAGGACGATCAGCACGATGCCGACCACCGCGCCGACCAGCGAGGAGAGCAGGATGGTCAGCGGCAGCATCTGCCAGCCCAGCCAGGCGCCGAGCGCGGCGAGCAGCTTGAAGTCGCCGTAGCCCATCCCTTCCTTGCCGGTCGCCAGCTTGAAGGCCCAGTAGACCGACCACAAGGAGAGATAGCCGGCGATTGCGCCGATGACCGCGGAATGGAGATCGGTGAAGGTGCCGGACAGATTGAACAGCAGGCCGCCCCAGAGCAGCGGCAGGGTGATCGAGTCGGGCAGCAGTTGCGTGTCGAAGTCGATGAAGGTCAGCGCGATCAGGCACCAGATCAGGACGATGGCGCCGGTCGCCGCCCAGCTGTAGCCGAAGTGCGCGGCGGCAAAGGCGGTGAGCAGGCCGGTGACGGCTTCGACCAGCGGGTAGCGCGCGGAAATCGGCGTCCGGCATGCCGAGCAGCGGCCGCGCAGCAGCAGCCAGCTGAGAATCGGGATGTTCTCCAGCGCGCCGATCGCGTGTCCGCACTGCGGACAGCGCGAGCGCGGTCGGGCGAGCGACAGAGGCTCCTGCGCGGCCGGTTCCTCTCCGCGCAGTTCGGCGCACTGGCCGAGCCAGTCGCGCTCCATCATGAGCGGCAGGCGATGGATGACGACGTTCAGGAAGCTCCCGACCAGCAGGCCGAGCGCGCCGCAACAAATCGAAAAGAGAACCGGGTCGGAAAAATAGGCGAACAGTCCCGGCATCATCCGACCACGGCGCCCAGCTTGAAGATCGGCAGGTACATGGCGATCACCATGCCGCCGATCAGGGTGCCCAGAACGACCATGATGATCGGCTCCATGAGGCTGGAGATGGCTTCGACGGCGTCGTCGACCTCGGCCTCGAAGAAGTCGGCGACTTTGCCGAGCATGGAGTCCAGCGCGCCGGATTCCTCGCCGATGGCGACCATCTGGATGACCATATTGGGGAACAGGTCGCTGTTCTGCATCGCCGACGTCAGGCTGGTACCGGTGCTGACCTCGCTCTGGATCTGCCGGGTGGCGACCTTGTAGACGTTGTTGCCGGCGGCGCCGCCGACCGATTCGAGCGATTCGACGAGGGGGACGCCGGCGCTGAACATGGTGGCCAGCGTCCGCGTCCAGCGCGCGATCACCGATTTGCGGATGATGTCGCCAAAGATGGGCAGGCGCAGGAACAGACGGTCGAAGGCGATCTGCATCGCTTCCGAGCGTTTCCAGGCGTAGAAGAAGGCGTAGAGGCCGCCGAAAATGCTCCCGAATATCGCCCACCACCACTCGATGAAGACGTCGGAAATGGCGATGACGATCATCGTCGGCGCCGGCAGGTCGGCGCCGAAGCTCTTGAAGACTTCCTTGAACGCCGGGATGACGAAGATCATGATCACGGCGGTGATCACGAAGGCGACGACGATGATCGCCACCGGATAGAACAGCGCCGACTTGATCTTCGACTTGATCGCCAGCATCTTTTCCTTGTAGATGGCCAGGCGGTCGAGCAGCGATTCGAGAATGCCGGCCTGTTCGCCCGCCGCCACCAGGTTGCAGTAGAGCTGGTCGAACTGCAGCGGGTATTTGCGGAAGGCCTGCGAGAGCGAGCTGCCGGTTTCGACGTCGGCTTTGATGTCGAGCAGCAGCTTGGCGACGGCCGGGTTGTCGTGCCCGCGGCCGACGATGTCGAAGGTCTGCAGCAACGGCACGCCGGATTTCATCATGGTCGCCAGCTGGCGCGTGAACAGGGCGATGTCCTTTTCGGTGATCTTGCCGCCGCCCTTGAAGCGCTGCTTGGAAATCTTGGTGACCATCACCCCTTGGCGGCGCAGGGTGGCCTGGACCACGGTTTCGCTCGGCGCGCGCAGTTCGCCGCGTACCATCCGGCCTTCCTTGCCCTTGCCTTCCCAGGCAAAGACGAACTCCTTCGGGCCCGCGACCTTTTTCACCCCTTTAGCTGCAGTCGCCATTGTGTCCTCGTATTCTTCTGTTTATAGGTTGGTGGTCGCCAGGACTTCCTCGAGCGAGGTCAGCCCTTGCTTGACCTTGAGCAGACCGGACTGGCGCAGGTCGCGGACGCCGTTCTTCTGAGCCTGCGCGGCAATGTCGAGCGCCGTTCCGTTGGCCATGATGATGCGCTGGATGTCCTCGCTTACCGGCATCACCTGATAGAGGCCGACCCGTCCCTTGTAGCCGCTGTCCTTGCAGCGTTCGCAGCCGTTCGGGCCGTAGAGCGTCCAGCTGCCGTCCAGATCGGCTTCGGAGAAGCCGGCGTTGAGCAGCGCTTCGGCCGGCGCGTCGAGTGGCTTCTTGCAGGTGCACAGGCGGCGCGCCAGGCGCTGCGCGGTGATCAGCAGGATGCTCGAGGCGATGTTGAAGGTCGGGATGCCCATGTTCATCAGACGCGTCAGCGTCGACGGGGCGTCGTTGGTGTGCAGCGTGGAGAGCACCATGTGGCCCGTTTGCGCGGCCTTGATGGCGATCTCGGCGGTTTCCAGGTCGCGGATTTCGCCGACCATGATGATGTCCGGATCCTGGCGCAGGAAGGCCTTGAGGGCGACCGGGAAGGTCAGCCCGGCGCGGTCGTCGACGTTGACCTGATTGATCCCGGGCAGTGGAATTTCCGCCGGATCCTCCGCTGTCGAGATGTTGATTCCCGGCTTGTTGAGGATGTTCAGGCAGGTGTAGAGCGAAACCGTCTTGCCGGAACCGGTCGGGCCGGTCACGAGCACCATGCCGTAGGGGCGCTCGATGGCGTCGAGCAGGACCGCCTTCTGGTCGGGCTCGTAGCCGAGGGCTTCGATGCCGAGCGTGGCGCTGGTCGGGTCGAGGATGCGCAGCACGATCTTTTCGCCGTAGAGCGTCGGCAGCGTGCTGACCCGGAAATCGATGGCGCGGCTCTTGGACAGCACGAGCTTCATCCGGCCATCCTGCGGGACGCGCTTTTCGGCGATGTTCAGGCGCGAGATGACCTTGATGCGCGAAGCGATCTTTTCCTTGATCACCAGCGGCGGCGCGGCGATCTCGCGCAGGATGCCGTCGACCCGGAAGCGGATGCGGTAGCTTTTCTCGTAAGGCTCGAAGTGGATGTCCGAAGCGCCGTCGTTGATGGCGTCGAGCAGCATCTTCTGGATGAACTTGACGACCGGCGCGTCGTCCACGTCGGCCGTGGAAGCTTCGTCGTTCTTGGCTTGCGCTTCCTCGTCGGTGAACTCGAGGTTGATGTCCTCGCTGGCGAGGTTCTTGAGCGTGTCCTCGGCGGATTCGGAGAGCTTTGCGACGAGCGGGGCGAGCTTGCTTTCCTCGACGATCACCGGGTCGACCGCCATGCCTGTCTGGAAGCGGATTTCGTCCAGGGCGCGCAGATTGGTCGGGTCCGCGATGGCGATGGCGAGGCGGTTGCCGCGCTTGTGCAGCGGCAGAACGCGGTGCGCCGCGATCAGCTTGCGATCGATCGCGTTCTGCTGGATATGCGCGTCGTCGAAGGCCGCCAAGTCGAGCAGGGGGTACCCGAAGGTGTCGGCGGCGAAGCGGGCGATCTCGAGCGAGGTCGCCTTTTTGGCGTGGACGAGTTGCTCGATGAATGTGGTGTTGCTGCCGCCGACTTGGGCGAGCAGGACCTCCGCCTCGGCTTCCTTGAGTCGGCCAGCCTGGACAAGGGCACGGGCGAGGCCGCTGAGCGGCGCTTGTTGCGGGTTGGCTGCCATGTGTCGCTAGGGAATGTTGCCGGCTTTCGTTATATGGATACGTCGGGGGTTCGGGCTATGCCGCGTAGATCGGCCCGATGATGCATTGCGCCAGCGTGTTTGTAAAGCAGCGGGGGACGGGCTTGCGGGCGGTTCCGGCGGGCGTTTTCGTGAGAAGGCGGCCTAGGTTCGCGAGCAGGATATCCGGCTGCCGGCAGTTCCCCGGAAAACTGTCGACGGTGCGGTGAAGCGGGGCGGGCGTCGGCTTACAGGCGACCGATCAGCACTTCAGCGACGAAGCGGCTGCCGATGTACGCCAGCAGCAGCACCATGAAGCCGGCCAGCGTCCAGCGCAGCGCGATGCGGCCGCGCCAGCCGTAGGCGCGGCGGCCGATCAGGAGCGCCGCGAAGATGCCCCACGAGGCGAAGGCGAACAGGGTCTTGTGATCGAGCGCCATGGCCTTGCCGAACAGCGTCTCGGAAAACAGGATGCCGCTGCCGAGCGCCAGCGTCAGCAGCGCGAAGGCGATCACGATCATGCGGAAAAGGAGCGCTTCCATGGTCAGCAGCGGCGGCAGGCTGGCCAGGCTCTTGGTCAGCGCGCGCTGGTGCAGCTTGCGTTCGGCAAAGCCCATGAAGACGGCGTGCAGCGCGGAGAGCGTAAACAGGCTGTAGGCCAGCATGGCGGCGAGGAAGTGCAGCTTGAAGCCCCAGGCGTCGGCGTGCGCGACGACGCGCACGTGCGGAAACAGCACCGGCAGCAGGGCGCTCGCGGCGGCCAGCGGCAGCACCATCGGCTGCAGTCCGTCCATGCGCGAGCGGAAGCTCTCCAGCCAGTAGATCAGCACGGCCAGCCAGAGCATCAGGGAGAGCGCGAAGCTGAACGAGAAATGCATGCCGCCGGCGCTGAACAGGCCGTCGTAAAGCCCGATTCCCTGAAACAGCAGGGCGGCGAAGATGGCGCCCCGTTCCCACGGCTGCATCGGCAGGGTAACGAGCGGCTTGTCGGTTTCGCGCCAGCGCGTGCGCCAGAAATGGAAGCCGAGCGCCGCATAAAGCAGGGACGAAACGATGTGGGGCAGAAGGTGCAGTAGAATGGCCGACATTCTCAAAGTCTACACCAAGCCGGAAACCAAATGCTCGACAACCTGACCCAACGCCTTGCGCGCGTCATGAAGACGCTGCGCGGCGAAGCGCGCCTGACCGAAGAAAACATCACCGACGCCCTGCGCGAAGTGCGCCTGGCGCTGCTCGAGGCCGACGTGGCCTTGCCGGCGGTCAAGGAGTTCATCGCTGCCGTCAAGGAAAAGGCGGTCGGCGAGGAGGTGATCGGTTCGCTGAGCCCGGGGCAGGCGCTGATCGGCGTCGTCCATCGCGAGTTGACGCGGATCATGGGCGAGGCGCACGACGGCCTCAACCTGGCCACGCAGCCGCCGGCGATCGTCCTGATGGCCGGTCTGCAGGGCGCCGGCAAGACGACGACGGTCGGCAAGCTGGGCAAGCTGCTGCGCGAAACGCAGAAGAAGAAGGTGCTGGTCGTCTCCTGCGACGTCTATCGCCCGGCCGCCATCGAGCAGTTGAAAGCCGTTGCCGCGCAGGCCGGCGTCGATTTCTTCCCGTCGGCGCCGACCGACAAGCCGCTCGATATCGCGCGCAACGCGGTCGATTGGGCCAAGCGCCACTATCACGACGTGCTGCTCGTCGATACCGCCGGCCGTCTGGCGATCGACGAGGCGATGATGAAGGAAATCGCCGAGCTGCACGCGGCGCTCAAGCCGATCGAAACGCTCTTCGTCGTCGACGCCATGCTCGGCCAGGATGCGGTCAATACCGCCAAGGCCTTCAACGAGGCGCTGCCGCTGACCGGCGTCGTGCTGACCAAGCTCGACGGCGACGCACGCGGCGGGGCTGCCCTTTCTGTGCGTCACGTCACCGGGCGGCCGATCAAGTACGCCGGCGTCGGCGAGAAGCTTTCCGGCCTTGAGCCTTTCCACCCTGAGCGGATGGCTTCGCGCATCCTTGGCATGGGCGACGTGCTGTCGCTGATCGAGGACGCCAAAAAGGGCATCGATGAGCAGAAGGCGGTCGAGTTCGCCAAGAAGCTCAAGTCCGGCAAGGGCTTCGATCTCAACGACTTCAAGGAGCAGATCGGCCAGATGCGCAAGATGGGTGGCCTCTCCTCGCTGATGGACAAGCTGCCGGCGCAGTTCGCGCAGGCAGCAGGGCAGATGCCGGCCGGCGTCGAGGACAAGGCCGTGGGGCGCATCGAGGGCATCATCAATTCGATGACGCCGGCCGAGCGCGCCAAGCCCGAACTGCTCAAGGCCTCGCGCAAGCGGCGCATCGCCGCCGGCGCCGGGGTTCAGGTGCAGGAAGTGAACCGTCTGCTCAACCAGTTCGAGCAGACGCAGAAAATGATGAAGCAGTTTTCCAAGGGCGGCATGGCCAAGCTGATGCGCGGCATGAAGGGGATGCTGCCGGGGATGCGCTGAGCGCGTTCCTTGCCGGCTGGATCAGCGCAAGGCGATCCGGCTGTTCGTGTAGTTCCAGTGGTTGTGCCAGGCGCCGCGCACCAGGTTCGGGTACTCGGGCTTGCCGAGGCTGCCGTTGTAGCGGCCGAGCGCGCGGTAAAGGTCGCCCTGCTCGATGTCGAGGTAGTGACGCAGGATGGTGCAGCCGTAGCGCAGATTGGTGCGCAGGTGGAACAGGTTGTCGTCGCCGCGCCCAAGTAGTTTTCCCCAGAAGGGCATGACCTGCATGTAGCCGCGGGCGCCGGCCGACGAGACGGCGTATTTCTTGAAACCGCTCTCGACCTGGATCAGGCCGAGCACCAGTTGCGGGTCGAGCCCCGCGCGCGTGGCCTCGTAGTGCACTGCGCGCAGGAACTCCAGCCGCCCTTCCCGGTCCGGGATGCGTTTTTCCAGCCGGCGCGACATTTCAACCAGCCAGTCGACGGCGTCCAGCGAGTCGCGGAACGAGCTCTTCGGCGGCGCCTGGTCGGACACCGAGCGCGACAGCGCTGCCTGCACGCTGGCCGACAGCGGTTCGTACTTCTGCGCCCCTGCGAACGCGCCGGGCGGCGCGAGCAGGGCGAGCAGCGTGAAGGGCCGGATCAGGCGGCGCACAGCCTTTCCTTCAGGAGCGCGGCGATTTCACCGGCGGCGACCATGTGCGCTTCGCTGTCGGAACGTCCCTTGTATTCGAGCTTGCCCTCGGCCAGGCCGCGCTCGCCGACGACGACGCGGTGCGGAATGCCGATCAGTTCCATGTCGGCGAACATGACGCCGGGGCGCTCGTTGCGGTCGTCGAGCAGGACATCGATGCCGGCTGCCTTGAGTTCGGCGTAGAGCGCGTCGGCCGCCGCTTTGACCGCCTCGCTCTTGGCGTAGCCCATCGGCACGATGCAGGCTTCGAAGGGCGCGATCGCCGCCGGGAAGACGATGCCGCGTTCGTCGTGGTTCTGCTCGATGGCGGCGCCGACGATGCGCGAGACACCGATGCCGTAGCAGCCCATTTCCATGACCTGCTCCTTGCCGCCTTCGTCGAGGAAGGTGCACTTCATCGCCGCGGCGTACTTGGTGCGCAGTTGGAAGATGTGGCCGACCTCGATGCCGCGACACAGTTCGAGCACGCCTTTGCCGTCCGGCGAGGGGTCGCCGGCGATGACGTTGCGCAGGTCGGCGACGGCGGCGGGTTCGGGCAGGTCGCGCCCGAAATTGACGCCGCCCAGGTGAAAGCCGGCTTCGTTGGCGCCGCAGATGAAGTCGCTCAGCACGGCGACCGCACGGTCGGCGAAAACCGGGATGGCGCCGGCGCCGACCGGGCCGATGTAGCCCGGCTTGCAGCCGAGCGCGGCGAGGATTTCCTCGTCGCGCGCGAATCGGAATTCGCCGACGACTTTCTGCGCCTTGATTTCGTTGAGGTCGTGATCGCCGCGCAGCAGGATCAGCGCGAAGCGCGCCGGATCGTTTTCCGGCAGTTCGCGCACGATGGCGATTGCCTTGACCATTTGGGCCAGGGGAAGCTTCAGGAAGGCGGCGACGTCCTCGCACTTGGTCTTGCCCGGCGTCGCCAGCTTTTCCATGGCGGCGCTGGGCGCGCCGCGCGTCGCCGTCGGAGCCAGCGCCTCGGCCAGTTCGACGTTGGCGGCGTAGTCGGAGGTCGGGCAGTAGGCCAGGGCGTCTTCGCCGGAGTCGGCCAGAACGTGAAATTCGTGCGAGCCGGTGCCGCCGATTGACCCGGTATCCGCCGCGACCGGGCGGAATTTGAGACCGAGGCGGGAAAAGATGCGGCAGTAGGTTTCGTGCATCTTGCCGTATTCGCGCTGCAGGTCCGCGAAATTCGCATGGAAGGAGTAGCCGTCCTTCATCAGGAATTCGCGTCCGCGCATGACGCCGAAGCGCGGACGAATTTCGTCGCGGAACTTGGTTTGCACCTGATAGAGATGCAGTGGCAACTGGCGATAGCTCTTGACGTCCTTGCGCACCACGTCGGTGATGACTTCCTCATGCGTCGGCCCGATCACGAAGTCGCGCTGGTGGCGGTCCTTGAAGCGCAGCAGCTCGGGGCCGTACTTTTCCCAGCGCTCGGTTTCCTGCCAGAGCTCGGCCGGAACGACGGCCGGCATCAGCAGTTCGACGGCGCCGGCGCGGTCCATCTCCTCGCGCACGATGTTCTCGACCTTGCGCAGCACGCGCAGGCCGACCGGCATCCAGGTGTAGATGCCGCCCGCCAGGCGCTTGATCAGGCCGGCGCGCAGCATCAGCTTGTGGCTGACGATCTCGGCGTCCGAAGGTGCTTCCTTGAGCGTGGAGAGGAAAAATTGCGAAGTGCGCATGGCCGAAGGTTCGTAGGGTAAAAATGCGATTTTACTAGACAGATGCGGTGCGTGCGATATTTCTGAGCTTTTCGGCAAGGCGCCGCTATGCCCGCCGGCCCGGCTTTCCAAGCTATTTGAAATATGGAAGAATGGCTCCAATTCAACATTTTCGCAGGTTTTCAAAATGCTTGACCGTGAAGGCTATCGCCCGAACGTCGGCATCATTCTATGTAACGCAAAAAACGAGGTTTTCTGGGGTAAGCGCATCCGGGAGCATTCGTGGCAGTTTCCTCAAGGCGGCATCAAACGGGGCGAGTCCCCGGAGCAGGCGATGTACCGGGAACTTCACGAGGAGGTTGGCTTGTCGCCCGAGCACGTCCGTATCCTCGGGCGGACCAAGGACTGGTTGCGTTACGATGTGCCGACCCATTGGGTCAAACGTGAGTGGCGCGGAAGCTACAAGGGGCAGAAGCAGATATGGTTTCTTTTGCGATTGGCGGGGCGTGACAGCGATATCTCGCTGCGCGCATGCAATCATCCCGAGTTCGATGCCTGGCGCTGGAGTCATTACTGGATTCCGCTCGATGCGGTGATCGAGTTCAAGCGGGGGGTTTACGAGCAGGCGCTCAACGAGTTGGCGCGTTATCTCGATGCCGACCATCGGCGTCCGCGGCCGCCTGTGGCGAAGGATGTTGCGGTACCGGGCGACGCGCGCGAGGAGTAGCGTAGTTGCGGGCTGTCTGCGGACCGGTTCGATGTTTGAGCTTTGGCTGTACGTGTCCACCTAGGAGGTCATCATGGCAGAGCTGGAATACAAGCCCCTGAAACTCGCCCGCTTGCAGGCCGGAGCGGTTTATCCCCAATTCACGCAGTTTTCTCCGCGACCGGTGAATGTCGATTCGCCGGCCGTTGAGGTGATGACCGATCTGCGTCTCGTGGCGGCGGCCACCATCGACGCAGATACGCGTATTGAAGCCGCCAACCAGGCGATGATCGCGCGGGGCGTTCGCTCCCTGCTCGTGGTCGATGCCGATGGGCGCGTCCTCGGCCTGCTTACCGCCCGGGATCTTCTGGGCGAGCGTCCGATGCAGGTGGTGCGCGATCGCGGGGGGCGGCACGAGGATCTCGTGGTCCGGGACATCATGACGCCGCAGAGCGCGGTGGAAGTTGTCGATATCCGCGATGTCTTGCGCGCGCGCGTTGGGCACGTGGTCGAGACGCTGAAGCACAGCGGACGTCAGCACGCTTTGGTCGTCGAGAACGATCTGGTGAGCGGACGAGAGTTGATACGAGGAATCTTCTCGGCTTCGCAGATCGCCCGGCAGCTTGGCGTCGCGATCCATCCCGAAGAGGTGGCGCGCACGTTCGCGGAGATCGAGGCCGTGTTGTCGCGCACCGCTGCGACCATTTAATTTGCGATTTTGCTTGATCCGATCGGACCTGGAGCCGGGTAATGCGTAAGAGGATGTGTAGGGGGGCGCTGTGGCTTGGCTTGAGCCTGCTTGCGTCGGTCGCGGTCGCCGCGTCCGGTTTCGACGACGAGTACGAGACGAAGCGCTGGGAGGAAATCGAGGCCGTCCTTCCGCCTCCCCCGAAGGCGGAGAATCTCGTTCCGATCTTCGTTAGTGCGGCGACCGACAACCGCTTCATGGTCGATTCCGAGTCCATCAGCGTCGGTACCGATGGCGTCGTGCGCTACACGCTGGTTGTGCAGAGTCCGTCCGGGGCTCGCAATGTCAGTCATGAAGGGATTCGCTGCGAATCCGCGGAGCGCCGGCTCTATGCTTTCGGCCGCTCGGACGGCCGCTGGTCGAAGGCCCGCAGCAATCAATGGGGCAGAATCCAGGGAAGCACTCTGAATCGACAGCATGCGGCGCTCTACGGCGAGTATTTCTGCGCTGGCGGCATTCCCGTGCGCGATGCCGCTGCTGCCCGCGCGGCCCTCCGTGCGGGCGGGCTGCCGAGTACGCGCACGCCGTAGGGGATGCCTTGATGTTTTTCGATCGTTTGATCATCGAGTTTGACAGGGCTTTGCGCACCGTGTTTGCAGCCGGTGGGGCCGTTCGCCCTGTTCCAGGCGAGGGGTTGCCCGAGGCGTCGCTGGATGCGGAGGAGAAGGTCCGCGTGGTTGCGCTGATGCGCGTCAATCACAGTGGCGAGGTCTGCGCTCAGGCGCTTTATCAGGGGCAGGCGCTGGCGTGTCGCAACGAGAGTCTCAGACGTTCTCTGACGGGCGCCGCTCAGGAGGAAACCGAGCATCTGGCCTGGACGTCGCAGCGTATCGGTGAATTGGGCGGTCGCAAGAGTGCGCTCAATCCGCTGTGGTATCTCGGTGCTTTTTCCTTGGGTGTGGTAGCCGCACGGCTAGGCGATGGCTGGAATCTGGGTTTTCTTGCCGAGACCGAGCGCCAGGTCGAGGCGCATCTCGATAGCCATCTCGTGCGTTTGCCTGAGCAAGACGCGCGTTCGCGAGCGATCTTGGTGCAGATGAAATTCGACGAGGCCAGTCATGCCGACGAGGCGGTTCGCCTCGGTGCTCTGGAATTGCCGATGGCGGTGAAGGTGGGGATGCGCATCGCTTCGCGCATCATGACGCGGACGGCATACTACATCTAGCTCGGAGCGGCTGACAGCCCTTTGCCCCTCAATTGGGGCAAAGGGCTGTCGTGGGCGGGTCAGTCCTCGACGATCTCGAAATCGTGGGTGATCTTGGCGGTTTTGCCGAGCATGATCGAGGCCGAGCAGTACTTTTCTTTGGACAGCTCAATCGCGCGTGCGACGGCCTCGGGCTTCAACTGCTTTCCGCTGACCCTGAAATGGAAGTGAATGTGGGTAAAGACCTTGGGGTCGCTATCGGCACGTTCCGCTTTCAGGCTGACTTCGCAGCCCGATACTGCGTGGCGTCCTTTCTTCAGGATGAGCACCACGTCGAAGGCGGTGCAGCCTCCGGTTCCCGCAAGCACCAACTCCATCGGGCGCGCAGCGAGGTTGTGCCCACCGGCATCGGGTGGGCCGTCCATCATCAAGGTGTGCTTGCTTCCCGTTTCCGCCTGGAAAGCCATTCCCTCGCCGGTCCATTTGACGGTGCATTCCACTGTGATTCCTCCGTTCGAAAAGCGCAATTCTAAAGGCAAGCCCTGGGTAACAGAATTCAGTGGCTTGCTGCATTGCAATATATAGAAGAGTGACTTTGTGGGAAACGATCATCTTTTCTATTACGTTATGTGATATGTGTTTCGTTTACATTTGTTATCGCAATGATTTTTAGTTGAAATTAATAAAATCAATAAAATTAATTAATCGATAAAAAAGTTAATGATGCAATGCACAAAATATTCTTGATTTTTGCTTTTCGCTCCCCCATAATGATTTCAACCCGAGTGCTTTGACGTAGCTTGGTTCAGGTGCTCAACGTTTGTCTCCTCCACCCTCCTCCTTTGGTGTGGATTTAGCGCGACTCCAACGAGTCGCGTTTTTTTTGTTTCGTAGACTGATTGACATGAGTCGCCTGTTTGAAATAACATGCTCGGCTTTCCGTTATCAGGCATAAAAGGACGGCGTTTTAAATGAAGACTTTCTCCGCCAAACCGCATGAGGTGAAGCGCGAGTGGCTTGTGGTTGATGCCACTGACAAGGTGCTCGGTCGCCTCGCCACCGAAATCGCTCGTCGCCTGCGCGGCAAGCACAAACCCGAATTCACGCCGCACGTTGATACCGGCGACTACATCGTCGTGACCAACGTCGAGAAGCTGCGCGTTACCGGCAACAAGGCTGAAGACAAGAAGTACTATCGCCACACTGGTTACCCCGGCGGTATCTATGAGACCAGTTTCGCGAAGATGCAGCAGCGCTTCCCGGCTCGCGTTCTCGAGAAGGCCGTGAAGGGTATGCTCCCGAAGGGGCCGCTCGGCTACGCCATGCTCAAGAAAATGAAGTGCTATGCGGGCGATGCGCATCCGCATACCGCCCAGCAGCCGAAAGTTCTGGAAATCTAAGGGGTCGAAATGGCTGATAATTTCTACTACGGCACCGGTCGCCGCAAGAGCGCTGTAGCCCGTGTCTTCATGAAGCGCGGCAGCGGCAACATCGTTGTTAACGGCAAGCCGGTCGATGAATTCTTTTCCCGTGTGACCGGTCGCATGATCGTGCGCCAGCCGCTTGAGCTCGTCGAGCACACCGGGACTTTCGACATCATGGTGAACGTTGCCGGCGGTGGCGAGTCCGGTCAAGCCGGCGCCGTCCGTCACGGTATTACGCGCGCGCTGGTCGAATACGACGCCGCTCTGAAGTCCGCCCTTTCCAAGGCCGGTTTTGTCACGCGCGATGCGCGTGAGGTGGAGCGTAAGAAGGTTGGCTTCCACAAAGCACGCCGTCGCAAGCAGTTCTCGAAGCGTTAATCGCGCCTCGCAAGAGAAGCCGCCTTTGGGCGGCTTTTTTGTTTTCCGGGCGGTTTCGAATGCCTGAAGATTCTGCAATGAAAGCCCGGGGCGTTGGGTGGCTCGAAGTTGCCGCTTCGTGGATTCCTGTGGCGCCGTGTGTCAGAATCCCGGCTGTCCGCTTGGGGTTATAGGTAAAAACGCAGAAGCCCTTCTCCCAAGCGCTGTTGTGCTTGCTTCGTAGCATTGGCTTCAGCTCTTGCCGGAATCCGGTGGAGAGAGGCTTCTTTCGCTGAGCGGGGCGCCGCTCAGTCTGCCCGGAATTTGAATATTGTGACCGGCTTCGCCGAAGTCGTGGATTTATGGCTACTCCTGGTTCCTCTCTGAAATTTCGTCGTTTGCGTCAGCGTTTCGGCGTCAATGCGCCCAGGCTATCGATCCGCACGCATGTCGCGTGGTATTGGCGCGCTTTGGGGGCGGTTGTCGTTCTTTCTCTTTCGCTTGTGTTGGCAGCGTGGATTTATGATTCGGGGCGTCGTTTCGCGGGCTTCCACAGCGAGGAGTCGTCTCGGCAGATCGAAGGGTTGCAGGCGCAGCTTGCCGAGTTAAGGGCAGAAGCGGTTCGCTTGCGGGTGATGGCTGGGGCGGGCGAGAGTGCTGTGCAGATCGAGCGCACGGCGCAGCAGCAGCTATCGCAACAGGTTCAGCTTCTTGAGCTTGAGAATGCAAGGCTCAAGCAGGATCTGGCTTTTTTTGAAGGCATGCTTTCGCCCTCAGGCGCCAGGGACGAGGGCGCGGTCAGTATCAATCGCCTTCAGGTCGAGGCGGCAGGGACTCCGGGGAAATATCGATACCGCTTGCTCGTCGTCAATAATCTTCCCCGTCAGGCCAAGCCTTTCTCCGGAACGCTGCAGTTGCTGCTCAAGGTGCGGGTTGATGATCAGGATGTTATGATCGAACACCCCCGTTTGGGCGATCCAGGCTCGCAGAGCATCAGCCTCGAGGTTCGGAATTTTCAGCGGGTCGAGGGCGAGTTTTCCGTTTCGGCGGCCGCCGTGCTCAAGGATGTGGAGGTGCGCATCCTGCAGGATGGCGTGGTGCGGGCCCGGCAATCAGTCAACCCATAGGAGGAGGCGTTTCATGTTCGGTGGGAAGAAAAGTGGCAAGCCGCAAAACAAGATCGATAGCCTGATCGGGGCCGGGACCCGAATCGAAGGAAATATTACGTTCAGCGGTGGTTTGCGTGTGGACGGTGAAGTCCAGGGCAATATCCGTTGCGAAGAAGGTCCCTCCGGCATGCTGGTGATCAGCGAGCAGGCGAAGGTGGAAGGGGAGATATCGGTTGGGCACGTTGTTATCAATGGGAATGTGATCGGGCCGGTGTTCGCGGGGGAGTCTCTGGAACTCCTGCCCAATGCGCGGGTCACAGGTGACGTTGAGTACCATCAGCTCGAAATGCAGCAGGGGGCGGTGGTGCAGGGGCGTCTGGTGCATCAGACAAGTGCTAGTGCCAAGACCGTCGAATTGAAGCTGGCGTCGAGTAATTGAAGTCGCGCCGCTGTTTTAGATTTTCAAGGAGTGTGCAATGAATGCAGCAACCGAGATTCCGATGCCGTTCGTTTTTACTGATAGCGCGGCAAGCAAGGTCAAGGAGTTGATTGAGGAAGAGGGTAATCCCGATCTGAAGCTTCGCGTTTTTGTGACGGGCGGCGGGTGCTCGGGGTTTCAGTACGGTTTTACTTTTGATGAGGTGAGCAACGAAGATGACACTGCGCTGGAGAAAAACGGCGTGACCTTGCTCGTCGATCCGATGAGCTACCAGTATTTGGTTGGTGCCGAGATTGACTACAGCGAAGGGCTCGAGGGGTCGCAGTTCGTCATCAAGAACCCCAATGCCTCTTCTACCTGCGGCTGCGGTTCGTCCTTCTCTGTTTGAGCTTGTTTTTGGCTGGAGTTGCTGAGTTCCAACGCTGCGGTACCACAAAAACAAACCCCGTTTTTCCTGGGAAAAACGGGGTTTGTTTTTTTTGGGTCGTGCTGCGTTGAATTACTCGGCCGTTGCCAGGCTGATCTGTTTCGCGAGATTCAATTGTTCCCGCAGAGGTGTTACAGCAGCTTTGTAACGGGCGATCTGCGACGCTTCGAGCGGGATTGCTGTCGGTAGTGTGACGGCAAGTGGATTGACCTGCTGGTTGTTCACCCGGAATTCATAGTGCAAGTGGGGGCCGGAGGCCAGTCCGGTCTTTCCAACGTAGCCGATGAGGTCGCCCTGGCTGACGCGGGTGCCTTTGCGGATGTTGGTGCCGAACCCGTTGAGGTGTCCGTAGGCTGTCGAGTAATTGCCTTGGTGTCTCACGACGACCAGATTCCCGTAGCCGTTCTGGCGTCCGGCGAATTCGATCGTGCCATCGGCAACCGTGCGTACGCGGGTGCCGATGGGGGCGCCGTAGTCCACGCCTTTGTGGGCGCGCCAGGTTTGTAGTACAGGATGAAAGCGGGCGGTCGTGAATCCGGAAGTGACTCGGGAAAACTCAAGGGGCGAGCGCAGGAATGCCTTGCGCAGGCTCTTGCCTTCCGCTGTGTAATAGCTGCCCTTGTTGTTGCCGTTGGAGAACCAGAACGCCTGATACGTCTTCTGGTTGTTCGTGAATTCGGCGGAGAGGATGCGGCCGCTTCGAATGGTTTGTCCCCGATGGCTGAGCGTTTCGTATACCAATGAAAAGCGATCGCCCTTGCGCAGGTCTCGGTGAAAGTCGATGTCGCCACCGAAAATCTCTGCGAGCTGGGTGGCGATGGCGTCAGGAATGCCAGCCGCATCGGTGGCGCCAAAAAGTGAACTTCGTATTTCTCCGGACTTGACGTGCGTTCGGGCTTCCAACTCGGGTGTTTCTTCGCTCGCGATAAACTTACTGCCATCGCGCCGGATGGTGAGGACGGAGTCTTTGCCATTCAGCGGAAAGTAGAGCGAAAGGAGTTCACCGCTTTCGGACGTTTGTGCGGAGACCGTTTTTCCGGGGCGTAGTTGGCGGGAGACCGCCTGTGCCATTTCGTTGAGCCGAATGAACTCGAGTGCTTCGCGGTCGGCAATACCCAGCCGGTTGAACAGGCTTGATACCGTATCGGAGCGCTGTATCAGTTCTTCATGGAGGAATGTGGCGCCTTCGCTGGAGATGGGAGCGGTTGCCGGTGTTGCGAGCGTTTCTACGATGGTCTGCAGTTCCAGGTGGGGGGCTTCGGTGCTCGGCGCCGTAGCGAAAGCGGTGACCATGCCGAGTAGTGCCACTCCGCCAATCCCCCCGACGATGAGTCTGCGCTTGCTCGCTTCTTTCACGTTTGACTGGGTGGAGAGGGAGGTTGGGTGGGAAGTGGGTTTGTTCATGAGGGAGGGCCGGAAGCAAAAACTCGCAAGAGTTTAGCAAAAAGCCTCCCCTTGAAGAAGGTTTCAGCTTGCTGGCCGGGTTACAAGAGTCTCATTTAAGAGAAAGAGGGGGCGTTCAACGGTCAGATTTGATTGTGGAATCTGATGTTATTTGCTTTTTGTTCAATGGGTTGCGACGACATTGCTCAAAAATATTTACTGTTTCAATAAAAAACGTTGACCAAGAGTAAAACCTCTGTATAATTCGCCCCTTCGCTGATGCGGCTTGTTTCAAAAGCCGGTAAGAATCAACGAGTTGCGAGTGTGGTTGCAAAGAGTTTTCAGCGCTTTTTAAGAATGTTTAAAAAGAGTTGACGCAGTTTAAAAGCTCTGTATAATGCGCACCTCTGCTGCTGAAGACGCAGCGGAAAAATGAAGCCAAGTGGCTGATTTTGCAAGTTCTTTAAAAATCTGACAACCGATAGGTGTGGGTTCTTGGTCTGGTTGAATATGCTTCGGCATATCGCAAAAAGATGAAGTAACTCGCACAGATGTAAAACTCTGACTGTCCGGCAACGGATGGTTGGGACGTCAAGCGAGAGTTTTAAAACAGAGATTGAACTGAAGAGTTTGATCCTGGCTCAGATTGAACGCTGGCGGCATGCCTTACACATGCAAGTCGAACGGCAGCACGGGAGCTTGCTCCTGGTGGCGAGTGGCGAACGGGTGAGTAATGCATCGGAACGTGCCCTGAAGTGGGGGATAACGCAGCGAAAGTTGCGCTAATACCGCATATTCTGTGAGCAGGAAAGCAGGGGATCGCAAGACCTTGCGCTTTAGGAGCGGCCGATGTCGGATTAGCTAGTTGGTGGGGTAAAGGCTCACCAAGGCGACGATCCGTAGCGGGTCTGAGAGGATGATCCGCCACACTGGGACTGAGACACGGCCCAGACTCCTACGGGAGGCAGCAGTGGGGAATTTTGGACAATGGGCGCAAGCCTGATCCAGCCATGCCGCGTGAGTGAAGAAGGCCTTCGGGTTGTAAAGCTCTTTCGGCGGGGAAGAAATCGCATTCTCTAATACAGGATGTGGATGACGGTACCCGAATAAGAAGCACCGGCTAACTACGTGCCAGCAGCCGCGGTAATACGTAGGGTGCGAGCGTTAATCGGAATTACTGGGCGTAAAGCGTGCGCAGGCGGTTTCGTAAGACAGACGTGAAATCCCCGGGCTCAACCTGGGAACTGCGTTTGTGACTGCGAGGCTAGAGTTTGGCAGAGGGGGGTGGAATTCCACGTGTAGCAGTGAAATGCGTAGAGATGTGGAGGAACACCGATGGCGAAGGCAGCCCCCTGGGCCAATACTGACGCTCATGCACGAAAGCGTGGGGAGCAAACAGGATTAGATACCCTGGTAGTCCACGCCCTAAACGATGTCAACTAGGTGTTGGGAGGGTTAAACCTCTTAGTGCCGTAGCTAACGCGTGAAGTTGACCGCCTGGGGAGTACGGCCGCAAGGCTAAAACTCAAAGGAATTGACGGGGACCCGCACAAGCGGTGGATGATGTGGATTAATTCGATGCAACGCGAAAAACCTTACCTACCCTTGACATGTCAGGAATCCCGAAGAGATTTGGGAGTGCCCGAAAGGGAGCCTGAACACAGGTGCTGCATGGCTGTCGTCAGCTCGTGTCGTGAGATGTTGGGTTAAGTCCCGCAACGAGCGCAACCCTTGTCGTTAATTGCCATCATTCAGTTGGGCACTTTAATGAGACTGCCGGTGACAAACCGGAGGAAGGTGGGGATGACGTCAAGTCCTCATGGCCCTTATGGGTAGGGCTTCACACGTCATACAATGGTCGGTCCAGAGGGTTGCCAACCCGCGAGGGGGAGCTAATCTCAGAAAGCCGATCGTAGTCCGGATTGCAGTCTGCAACTCGACTGCATGAAGTCGGAATCGCTAGTAATCGCGGATCAGCATGTCGCGGTGAATACGTTCCCGGGTCTTGTACACACCGCCCGTCACACCATGGGAGCGGGTTCTGCCAGAAGTAGTTAGCCTAACCGCAAGGAGGGCGATTACCACGGCAGGGTTCGTGACTGGGGTGAAGTCGTAACAAGGTAGCCGTAGGGGAACCTGCGGCTGGATCACCTCCTTTCTAGAGCGATACCGGGTCAAGAACTCACAACCTATCGGTTGTCACAAGCTGCACAGACGGAGGGTCTGTAGCTCAGTCGGTTAGAGCACCGTCTTGATAAGGCGGGGGTCGTTGGTTCGATTCCAACCAGACCCACCAACGTTTGACTAGGTTCGACGTTGTTTTATCAAGGGGGATTAGCTCAGCTGGGAGAGCACCTGCTTTGCAAGCAGGGGGTCGTCGGTTCGATCCCGTCATCCTCCACCAAGCCCTGGTTCAGGGGTCAGAAGTAAGCGCCGGATACGGTTTTTACTTCTGACAGATAGTAAGTCTGTCCGCTCTTTAACAAAACGGAAGAAGGTTGTGTCATCGGTCAGAAACCGATCGATGGCACGGTTGTGATTGCATCGATCTCCTCTTACAGCTAGGAGGGGGTCGCACAAATGAGTTGCCTGTAACTTACGGTTCTCGCAAGAGAGCTTAAGGTTATAGGATCAAGCGAATAAGTGCATGTGGTGGATGCCTTGGCGATTACAGGCGAAGAAGGACGTGCAAGCCTGCGAAAAGCTCTGGGGAGCTGGCAACGAAGCTTTGATCCAGAGATGTCCGAATGGGGAAACCCACTCCGCAAGGAGTATCCCATCCTGAATACATAGGGGTGAGGAAGCGAACCCGGCGAACTGAAACATCTAAGTAGCCGGAGGAAAAGAAATCAACCGAGATTCCCAAAGTAGTGGCGAGCGAAATGGGACCAGCCTGCAAGTGATAACGATCGCGTTAGCGGAAGCTTCTGGAAAGTAGCGCCGTAGTGGGTGATAGCCCCGTACGCGAAAACCCGATCGTGGTACTAAGCTTGCGACAAGTAGGGCGGGGCACGTGAAACCCTGTCTGAACATGGGGGGACCATCCTCCAAGGCTAAATACTCGTAATCGACCGATAGTGAACCAGTACCGTGAGGGAAAGGCGAAAAGAACCCCGGGAGGGGAGTGAAATAGATCCTGAAACCGCA